>Ga0101944_10002588_pt1 | contig 28536 bp, 28 predicted proteins | sample DewCreD2012metaG_FD_75245 | JGI IMG/M metagenome (GOLD analysis project Ga0101944, IMG submission 75245) | Hot spring sediment bacterial and archeal communities from British Columbia, Canada, to study Microbial Dark Matter (Phase II) - Dewar... ... | reverse complement strand
AATGCAAGAAACCGAGGCGACCACAATGGCGTCTTTGCGGGTTAGGATGTTGGTGGTGGTGCGCAGTCTCAGTTTGTCTATCATGTCATTTATCTGCGCTTCCTTTTCTATATATGTATCGGTCGCGGGCATATAGGCCTCCGGTTGGTAGTAATCATAGTAAGAGACATAATAAGAAACTCCGTTTTCCGGAAAAAAATCCCTCATCTCTTGGTATAGCTGACCAGCCAGAGTTTTGTTGTGGGAAATAATAAGAGCCGGCATCTGTAATTTTTCAATAAGCGATGCCATAGTGAATGTCTTACCCGACCCGGTAACGCCCAAAAGAACCTGATTTTTAAGGCCAGCTTTTATACCCTTAGCCAGTTTTTCTATGGCTTGGGGTTGGTCCCCGGTAGGGGAATATTCAGTTTTTAGGCGGAAAATTTTAGGCATCTTTCCAGGATTTGAATTCTATACCAATTTCACTCTGTTCTAAAGGAAGAAGATTGCTTGTGGGTATTGGATTGACCAAAAACAGGGCTTCGGGTTTATGCTAGTGCCTTTTTTGTTGTAAAATATTCATATATGGAGGACAAACTGTCCGAGGTTGATATTTCCGAAAATAAAAACGGAGAGAATGTTGGTATAGGCGGACTATTAGATCCGGCTTTGGAGAGGTGCAGGAAGACTGCCAAATTCTGGCTTCCTTTGGTTTTTGTGCCTTTTATTTTTCAATGGCTAGGCGCGGTGGGTCTTTTATTTGAAGCTGAAGCAGAGGAGATTAACCCTAGATTGGTGCTGTCTTTGCTGTCTTCTTTGATTGGCGATGTTCTGTCCTTTTTACTTATCCCAACTTTGATATTAATAATTTCCGGTCGGGCGTCCGGGACTTTTGTTGAGAATATAAAAGCGGGAAGTAAAAAAATTGGAGCTATGGTTTGGACCGGAATATTAACCGGCTTGGTGGTGTTGGGTGGCGCGGTGCTTTTTGTTGTCCCGGGAATTTTGGTGGCTATAAGAATGAATTTAGCTTCCACCATATCTGTCTTGGAGGACAAGCGCGGACTCCCGGCGATGGCCAAAAGTTGGAACATAATATATGGCCGTACCGGCGATTATTTTCTAAGAATGCTGGTAGGTTTTGTGTTTGCTTTAGGCATTTCTGCTACTGCGGCGATGGTGGGAGAAGTTTTGGGATATTGGTCTGAAGTTTTTAAGGTTTTATTATATTTTGTCGTCAATTCTCTTTTAGTGGCTCCGTTTATGACTTCTTATGTTTATGGGCTATATGAATCTTATGGCAAAACTGCCCCGGAGGATTACACGGAACCCAAGCGTTTGCGCTGGCTTTTGGCTTTCGGAATATTAATAACCGTGGCCGGCATAATTTTTGCCGGTATTATGTTGGGTTGGTTTATGTCCAGAGTCATAGAGGGGCTACCACCCTCTTCGGTTGCTAATTTTTTGCATATTTGGAGAGGTGGCGTGCTGTCTAATTTTTAGTTAATATCCATTTGAGTATGGACGATATTTCAAGAATAAAAGAAGAAGCTCTAACGGCCATAGGATTGGCTGCCGATGCGTTGGCTCTGGAGGAGGTTAGGATTAAGTATTTAGGGCGCGAAAAAGGGATAATAACCGAGGAATTAAAGAATCTTAAAGATTTAGAAATAGATGTAAGGCGAGCCGCCGGTCCTATTTTGCAGGCGGTTAAAAAGGAGGTGGAAGAGGCGCTAAAAGACAAAACAGCTTCTTTGACCCCATCCGCTTCTTTGTTGGTAGACCACACCGCTCCGGGCAAAAAGGTTTGGCGGGGCAGGCCCCACATATTATCGCGGGAAATGGAAGAAATGTGCCGTATTTTTTCTTCCCTCAATTTCTCTGTTGCAGAGGGTCCGGAAGCGGAAAGCGAATGGTATAACTTTGATGCCTTAAATGTCGCCCCCAACCATCCGGCGCGGGATATGTGGGACACTTTCTGGCTTAAGACGTCAGCGGCGGACAAAAAAGATCCCAAGAAACATATGCTTTTGCGCACCCACACTTCTCCGGTGCAAGTGAGGTACATGCAAAAAAACAATCCTCCCTTTGCGATAGTCACGCCCGGCCGAGTTTTTCGCTATGAAGCAACCGATGCCACTCACGAGGTCAATTTTCATCAGCTGGAGGGCTTGATGGTGGGCAAGAATATAACTTTTGCCAATTTCAAATTTGTAATTGAGGAATTTTTCCGTCGCTATTTTAAGACCGCAATGGAGTTTCGCTATCGGCCGAGCTTTTTCCCATTTACCGAGCCGTCAGTTGAGATAGATATAAAGTGGAAGGGCAAGTGGTTGGAGGTTGCCGGCGCGGGCATGGTCAATCAGGCGGTGTTTACCGCCGCCGGATACAACAAGCGGCAATGGCAGGGATTCGCTTTTGGTTTCGGTTTGGACAGACTAGTGATGCTTAAATACAAAATTTCTGACATAAGGAAAATGTACGATGGGGACTTGCGGGTAGTTAAACAATTTTAAGCGATGAAATTTTCTTACTCTTTATTAAAAACATTGGTTCCCAATTTACCTTCTGCGAAGAAGTTGGCGGAAGGGTTTAATATGCATTCTTTTGAAATGGAAGAGTGCTCGGGGGATGTTCTGGATATAAAAGTTCCAGCCAATCTTTATAGCGGTAGATCTCATCATTATGGTCTGGCGGAAGAGGCCGCGGCAATTTTTAATCTTAAGCCCAAAAATATTTATCGCCGTCTGATTAATGCTCCGGAGGGACGAGGATTGGTCAAAGTGGAAATAAAAGATGGGGATTTGTGTCGCCGCTATGGAGCCAGGGTTATGGAAGTTGCTTCCGTGGGCCAATCGGATGCTTTAACCAAAAAAATCCTAAAATCCTGCGGTATTAATTCTATAAACAGCGTGGTGGACGCGATGAATTTGGCGATGGTGATAACCGGCCAACCCTTGCATGCTTTTGATTATGACAAGCTAGCCGGGAATAAGACCAAGAAGATAATCGTGCGTAAATCAGTTCGGGGAGAAGTTCTAGCCGCCCTAGACGATAAAACCTACGAGCTTCCCGTTGGCACTCTGGTTATTGCCGGAGAGGATCGTCCTTTGGCAATAGCCGGAATAAAAGGTGGGGCGGATAGTGGGGTCGGCGCAAAGACCAAAAGGATATTAATAGAGGCGGCCAATTTTGAAGGTTCTAATATATATCGCACCAGTCGCGCCTTGGGACTATCCACCGATGCTTCTGCCAGGTTTGCCCATGATCTTTCTATGGCTTTGGTTGATTTGGGCTTGGACTTGGCGACTATGCTTATAAGCAAGGCAGGAGGCAAGGTTTTGGATTCTTTTTATGCCGGAAGAAATTCCAAGAAACAAATAAAAGTTTCTCTAAGACTTTCTGCTTATGCCAAATTAATGGGCGAGCCAATTGAATTTGTACGCGCTAAAAATATTTTGGAAAAATTGGGTTTTGAGGTGCGCGCCAAAATTTCCAAAGGAGAGGGAGTTTTGGATGTGCAAGTTCCCGCTTGGCGGGATGACATAGGCGAAGAGGAAGATTTAATAGAAGAACTGGCTCGTATCAGGGGTTACGCGCAAGTTAAGTCGGAGAGTCCGGTGATTGCTCTTTCTTCTCATCGGATTTCCGACGATCAGGCCTTTTCTTCCAGAGTTCGTTTGGCGTTGGGTGGTTATCTTATGGACGAAGTTATAAACTCCAGTTTCCTAAGCGAGAAAGAGTCCGGCTTTGCATTTGGCGGTAGGGTTATGTTTGGTAGTGATTGGAGGCCGGTTGAGGTTGAAAATCCGATTTCTTCGGACAAGGCTATTTTGCGCGGTTCTCTTCTGCCTAAAATTTCGCAGAACCTTTGGGAAAATGCTAAAAATTTTGAAACGGTTAGTATTTTTGAAATTGGCTCCATTTTCTCTTTAAACAAAAATGGAGTAGATGAGAAAAAATCCATAGCCCTAGGGTTCGCTTCTAAAAATAATCCTAAAATAATACTAGAGGCCAAGGGCGTGGTTTATGATTTCTTAAAGTCTCTCAATATATATGATTTTATTTTTGTGGATAGGGGAGAGGAGCTTTTTGTAGAGTGTGGTAGGGCTGTTTTGGGCAGGATTTTGAGTGTGCCGGTTGCCAGAGGTTGGCATGGGGCGGTGGTGGAATTGGATGGCGGCAAATTAATAGCTTTATCAAGTGAGGAGGCGGAGTATCAGCCCCTGTCTCGTTTTCCCGGCACTTGGCGGGATATATCTTTGCTTTTGCCCCACTCCGTAAAGATTGGTTCGGTGATAGATGTGGCGCAAAAATCTGGTCCGGATGAGCTTGTAGATGTTGATTTGATGGATGAGTATTCCGGTCCTAACTTGGGATCAGGCAAGAGGAGTATTACTTTGCGATTAAGATTTCAGTCCAAGGAAAGGACTTTGTTGGATGAAGAGGTTGGGCAGATGACAGCGCGCATAATCGCGGTTCTTAAGGAAAAATTTTCTGCCGAAGTTCGTTAGGATTAAAAAATGACTTGGCGCCCCGTGTTAGGGGGCGCCATCGTTTTGTTTTTTCGCTAGACTGCCATCTTGATGAGGCCGAAGTCTTCGTGATATTTCCAGAGAGCTTCCCGCTTCCGGTTTTTGACCGCCGGGTCTTTGGCCAACACGAACACTTCGATTTCCTCAATGGCGGTAATCTCGATTGCTTGAACGAGGAACTTCCTTTCCGGCAGAACCAGTGTCAACATCCCGCTTTTGGGCCGGAAGTCCAAACGAGGGCCTTCTTCCATTCGCAGGACACTGATTTCTATCTTTGGTTCTCCCTTGCGGGTCACTGTGTACCATTTGCCTCCTTCTTGCGAAGAGGGGTCCAGGTCTGTTTGCAGTTGTTCCAGAATAGTCGGGTTTCGCGTCATTTAAGTTAATCTCCAGCCGCTAAAGACAAATAAGCCGTTCTGATTAATGCAATTATTGCGAAATTTGTCAATAGGATTTATAATCAATTTGATATGCGCATAAACATACCCAAAGAAGTGCGCGCGATTTGCGGTCTTTTGGAGGCGGCGGGGTTTGAGGCGCACTTGGTGGGAGGGTGTGTGCGTGATTCTTTGCTGAGCAGAAATCCTAAAGATTGGGATGTGGCGACTAATGCTTCTCCGGAAAAAATACAGGAGATTTTTAGAGATTTTGGAGAATATGATGAAACCGATCCGGCAACTGTTTATGAGAATTCTTTTGGCACAGTGGGAGTTAAGACTGGAAGCGAGGAGGCGGCTTTGCGGGTGATTGAGGTTACTACTTATCGCACCGAAAGTGGTTATGCCGATAAACGTCGTCCGGATTCGGTGGAATTTGTCGCGGACATAAAAAAAGATTTAGCCAGACGAGACTTTACGATAAATGCTATGGCCGCCAAGGTAGAAAAAGGTGAAGCAACCTCTTTGGTTGATCCTTTTGGCGGAGAGGAAGATTTGCGCAGGGCGGAAATAAAAGCGGTTGGCAGGGCGGAAGATAGATTTAATGAAGATGCTCTGCGTCTTATGCGTGCGGTTAGATTCGCGGCGGAATTGTCTTTTGATATTGAAAGAGAGACTCGTCTGGCGATAGAAAAAATGTCCGGGGGACTGGAAGCTATTGCCAAAGAGAGAATACGGGATGAATTTGAAAAGATGATAATGTCCAGTGGGGCTTCTCGCGGGGTGGTGCTTTTGGAGGAGCTTAACCTGCTTAGAAATGTTGTGCCTGAGCTTAGGGAGGGCTTGGGAGTTGCTCAAAACAAACATCACATCTTTGGGGTGTTTGAGCATTTGGTCAGGTCTTTGGATTATGCGGCTCAAAAAAATTATTCCCTGGAAGTTCGTTTGGCTGCGCTGATGCACGATATGGGCAAACCTCGTTCCAAAGCCGGAGAAGGGGAGGATTCCACTTTTTATAACCATGAATACATAGGTGCTAAAATGGCCTATCGCGCGCTGGATAGGTTGCGATTTCCCAAAGCAGTTGTTGAGAAGACTGTTCATTTGGTGCGCTACCATATGTTCTATTACAACGTGGGGGAAATTTCCGAAGCAGGTGTTCGGCGTTTTGTGGTGCGCGTAGGGGCGGAGAATCTGGATGATTTATTTAAGGTGCGCGAAGCAGACAGAATAGGTAGCGGAGTTCCTAAGGCGGTGCCGTATAAGATGCGCCATCTTATGTTCATGATAGACAAAGTCAGACGCGATCCAATTTCCGCTAAGATGTTAAAGATAAACGGAGAAGACGTGATGCGAGAATGCGCCATCGCGCCTTCCCGCTTGGTTGGGGAGATTTTAGATTCTTTGTTGGAGGAGGTTTTAGATGATCCATCTCGCAATGATTCTTCTTACTTAATATCTCGCGCCAAAGAGATTACCAATATGACCGAAGAAGAAAGATTTAAGCTTGCCGCCAAAGCCAAAGAGGCGCACCGAGAATTTGAAGAAGAGGCGGAGGAGGAGATAAAGTCCAAACACAGGGTTTAGTTATCCGCTAGAAAACAAAAAACCCTCAATTTTTCAGTCGGAGGGTTTTTTGTTTTCTAACTCGCTCACTTTGTCGGGCTGCCGGGAATCGAACCCGGTCTGCACGCACCCGAAGCGTGTGTACTACCGGTATACTACAGCCCGAACTTGCCGGGAAACGTTTCATAGAATACGTTTTTTTTGGTTTATTTGCAATAAATTGGGCAGTGCCGCCCTTTAGGGGCGGCACTGGTTTAAGAAGAATTCAAAGGCACGTTCACTCGTCATCCTGCTTCGGGTGCAGCAGGTATCGCGAATGAGTTTTGCTACCAGGTCCTGGTCCGCTCGGGCGCGGAATTTCAAGATGCTGGAGAACTTTATCGGATAGAAGGAAACCGAATGCCCGATTTCTTCGTCGGCGAGTCTGCGGTGGCACTCTCTGCAGGCGGTGTAGATGGCGCTTATGGAGTACCCAAAACGCGAGTCGCCGATTGCGGAGAAAATACTCACCTTCTTTTGGCAGTATCTGCACTGGAGATGAGGGTTGAGGTTTTCACCTCTTCCCATAAGCCAGCGCAGATGTCGGTGGGCATCGTTCATTCTTCCGCCACCCTTTTCAATTCCCTGGTCCATCATCTTTAGGATGTAAGCCAGGCGCCAGTAGCCCAGCGCGGAAAACATCATAACCTCCGCGCATTTGCCCTGGTGTCGTCCACTTTTGAAAAGGTACGGATTGGCCGGGGACCACTGAGTTGTTTCCGGCGGAGCTTCTTTCTGCGAAGAAGCTATCGGTAAGAGAACTTCCTGAATTGGCAAACTTCCACCTCCTTGGGGGAATCGCTGTATTCTTAATACAATATATAAGCCAAGCTGTCAATTTGCCTAGAACTTTTATTTGCTACACTTTAATACTATGGAAGAGATAACCAATAAAGTATCTGTGGCCCGTGAAAAAGTTAAGGCCCAACTGGGAGGGTTTATGAATTTTGTTCGCGAGCAGGGCGTGGTTGGTTTGGCGGTAGGTTTTATTTTGGGAGGTGCTGTTTCCAAAATGGTCGCTTCGGTGGTTTCGGATATTGTTAACCCCTTATTAGGGCTTATTTTGGGCGTGGCGGGAGATTTTAGATCGGCAACTTTTAATATCGGACCTTCACGCATAGCTTGGGGGAGCTTTGTTTCTACCGTGGTTGATTTTGTGGTGATCGCCTTAGTTGTTTATTACGGGGTGCGAATCTTGGGTCTTGATAAATTAGATAAGAAAAAATAATCCTAACTTGTTATGCATGTCCCTTATGGTTTACAGCAATGGGATAAACAGTTCATAGGGCTTTGCGATGTGGCTTATCCATGGATAGCCCGTTTTAGTATTTTTGTTATTTATTTTTGGTTTGGCCTGCTTAAATTTTTAGGTCTTAGTCCAGCCGAGAAATTAGTTGAGGGACTGGCGCAGAAGGTGGTACCCTTTTTGCCATTTGAGCAGTTTTATATTTTTTTTGCTTGTTATGAGATGTTTATAGGACTACTTTTTCTTATTCCTAGAGCATCTCGTTTGGTGGTGATTCTTTTGGTATTTCATCTTATTGCTATATTTTTACCCCTTGTTTTTATGCGTGATATAGCTTGGGTATCTTTTCTTGTGCCGACTTTGGAGGGCCAGTATATAATCAAGAACCTGCTTATAGTCGCAACTGCCATAGGTGTATCCGCTAGGGTTAGGCCTTGGGCCAGGGTTCGTCCGTAATCAAACAAAGCTCCATACGTCATATCTTATGAAAAACGGAAAGGAAATGTTTTTATCTGCCTATGATTCCCACAGCGGGGAGATATACCGGCATTTAGCCACCCGGCTTTCTTCTACGGAGAGAGCGGAAGAGTTGCTACAGGAAACATTTTTGCGAGCTTGGAAGGTTTTTTCGGAAGGGGGGCGTCCGGATAATGTGCGTGCTTATCTTTATCGTATAGCCACCAATTTGGTTATAGATGAATATAGGCGCAAGAAGGAAGAGTCTCTGGATGAGGTTTTGGAACAAACTCCCTGGAAAGAGCCCAGCGATCCCGCCCAAGATTCTTCTTATTTGGCGTTGGCTCGCGAGGCCAAAGATGCCATTATGAAATTGCCCGAAGAAGAAGGACGGCTGGTTGCTATGAGATATATAGATGATATGGATATTTCCGAAATCGCAGAGGTTCTAGGTATTACCGCCAACAATACTTCGGTCAAACTTCATAGGGCGGTTCAAAAGTTGCGCAAAATATTAGACCCAAAAGCAGATGAATAATTTTGAGAAAAAATTACATAACCTCAAAAATTCTCCGCATTTGCGGCTAAGTTCCGATAGGTCGTCTCTGATAAGGAGTAATTTAGAGAAAATAATAAGCATAGAAGAAAGTCTTTCCCGTCCTTCCGGTTTTTCTTGGCGCAGGATATTAGTTCCAGTTTCATCCGGCGTGGTGGCTGTTGTTTTGGGAGTTGTAACTTTGGGCGCAGAGGCCTCTGTGCCGGGAGATGTTTTGTATGCCATAAAGACCAAGGTGAATGAGCCGATTATGGGAGCTATTGCTCGAGGCCAAGAGGGAGAAATTGCCTATCGGGCGAAGATGGTCTCTCGTCGCGCGGCGGAAAATGAAATTATCGCGGTGCGCTACGAAAAAGACAAAGAAAAGAAGGAGGTGGCGATTAAGATGTTGAATAAGAGTTTGGAAAATTTTGAAGAACATGCTCGTCTTGCGGCGGAATCTCAGAAGCAATCTGTGGCCGCTTCTTATGCGGCACAGGTTGAAGCGGTTATGGAGTCGCATCAAAATATTATGGCTACGGTTTCACCCAAGGATTCTCAAAAAGCACGAGCCAAGAGTGTTGTTAGAAAGGAAGAAGATTTTTCCGAGGCATCTTCGGGCGAGTTTGGACTGATGAGTGCTGCCCCTGTTGGATCGGCTCCGGCGCAGGATATTTCTGCCATAGAGGTGAATGATGTTTCGGCGCAGGAGGAAGAGGATTTGAGCGAGACGGAAATAGTGCTTCTTAAAATAAAAAATCAACGCGCAGAGTGGGAGACTAATATATCTTCCGACAACACCCCTTCTGTTGAAGAGGGCGCGAAAAGGAGAGTGGAATATTTGCGTAAAAAAATAAACAAGAGCTCTGGCTGGGAAGCTGATTTCTTAAAGCGCTCCAAAGAGTCTTTGGATCTGGCTCTGGATTTATATTCCACCGGCTCTTACGGCGAGGCGTTCAATCTCGCCAATAACGCGATTAAAGATATAGAATTTTTAGAAAGAAATGAAAGATCTGGGCGAAGTTTGAAGGTGGAAATAGGGGACAAGGAAGGGGAATAGTGGCAGGAAGGAGATTGTTTTTTCTGCTATTCTTATAAACGTGAAATACCGAGTTTCTCCGTCGCGTCCGATAGAGGGTCTACCCCCGCATCGTTCTTACGCGGTTTTGGTTGTTAAATATTTTGCTTTGGTGTTTTCTTTTTTCGCTTTTTGGGCGGTGGGTTCTGATTTTGTGCAGAATTATGAATTTTCGGATAGAGAAAGCAGAGTGGAGCAGATGTTTAAGGCCGCTCGTCATGTAACCGGCAAGAAAACAGCCCCGGTAATAGATGATCCTTGGGGCGGAGGTAGTCCCAAGGAAACCCTTAATTTGTTTGCCAAGGCCTTGGAGATGCGGGATGTTGATATTGCACAAAAATACATCATAGGTTCCAAGCGCCAAGAGTGGCGCGACAAATATTCCGACAAGTCCGTTTCTGCGGAGTATGTGAGCTCCTTGCGGACTCTTTCGGCGGTTATCCAGGATGAAGAGTGGCAGACTTTCAGTCAGTACACCGTCAGAAAACCCAGCTACGCGGTGTTTTCTAAAAATTCCCAAGGTCTTTGGAAGATAGCTCAATGGCCATAGGGTCGTCTTGACCGAATTGGTCTTTAATAATTAATATTAGTCTCGCGATGAAAAAGAGAAAAAGATTTTTGGAGATTATTTTCGTGGTTTTGATGATAACGGCTTTTGTGGCACCGCTTTTTTTGCAGTACTAATTTTGGTTGGAAACGAGAAAGCCCCGCTACACTTGTCCTTGAAAGAAGACTTTTGTTGGCGGGGCTTTTTGTTTTGAGGGCTAGCTTACAGGACAGTGTAGACGGCCTTGCCACTTCTGCAGAATTCCCGAGTTTGCTGGATTTTGGCTAACTCCAGATAGGCGATCTTGTTCTGCATGGCGTTTTGTGCTGCCCAAGTGAAATCCACCAGCCGATTGATTCTGGCGCGACAGTCCTCCTGGTAAAATGGGCCTTTTCCAGTAAGCATGCAGGCGCTTCCCATCAGTTCAACCGCTATGCGATTTGTTTCCTCTTGTTGGTAGGGGAATTTTTGATGGGATGCCAATGTGCCTATGTGGAAAAATGACAACGAGTAGAAAGCCAGCCTTGGGTTGGGTGGGCTGTTTGGAGAAGTCGATTTGAAGTGGAGGCGAATCACGGCTTCTTCCGGGGTTGCCCCGGACTTTACCATAATCGCCACCATCAACTCGTGGAATCTCTCAACCGACTCCCTGATAGAACAAAGCAGGCGGTTTTTGTTGCGCAGGATACTGTTGGCACAGTCGTGAACGACTGCTAGATTGGCTTGATGTATTTTTAGAATGTCTATGTCGGGCTGAAAATTTTCCATCCTAACCTCCCGATATAACAGGACTGTTTTTAAGTATAGGGTGGACATCGGCAAGAGGGCAATATTGAAAAACCTTTAATAAATAGGTATTCTCACTAACGTCATTTTGAATATTTTTAGGGCCTGTAGTTAAGTGGTAAAACGCTGCATTCGCATTGCAGAGGCGGGGGTTCGATTCCCCCCAGGTCCACGAATTAAAACCCAGCCATACGGCTGGGTTTTAATGTTGGTAGGACGTGGAGCGAGCCAGACTGCTCTGGCTCGCGTGGTGGAATCGAAAGCCGGAGCGATGTCTCGCCAGCAGGCGAGACCGCGAGGCTGTGCCCAGCCCGAGGAGCGCGACGGCGCGAGTAAGAGGCGCGGGCGATTCCCCCCCCAGGTCCACAAAAATAAGGAGCGTAGCGATTATATTTTTGTAGGATGCTGCGCAATCTTCATAGATTGTGCAGCGCCGCGCCATCTCAACAAAATAAGGAAGCGCAGATTGTGCATTTTAAATGTTCCCTTGACATTTAGGGACTAAATATTGTATACTAAGGTTAGGAGGAATAATCCTTGAAAAACAGAAATTTGATTGTCTCGGTCCTTTTGGTCTTGCTCCTGGCGTTTTCTGCCAGTGCTACGATTCTAAACCTCACCAACCTGCCGGCGACCACTTATGCCGGTTACTATGTCGGCACAGTCGGCGGGAACATTGACGGGTCACCAAACCCCGACCCCGCCTGGTTTGTTTGCAACGACTTTTTCTCTCGGACGCCAGTTCCCTCCACTCTGGAGGACGTCTGGCTTTCGGACGTGATTATCGGAACAGGACTTGTCTGGGCCAAATTCGTGGACCAGCCGCCTGGTTCACGCTACCCGACCGACGAGGACTACGACAAGTACCAGCGCGCGGCAATACTCATGGGTTGGATGTTGGACAATCCAGCGTCAATCGGCCCGATTCAATTTGCCATCTGGAACCTGTTTGCGCCGGCTACCCCTGACCCGGGCGATACCAGTCTCTGGATTTCCATGGTTATGGCGGAGGACAGGTCGCTGTACGATTACAGCAAGGTCCTGGTTCTTACGGACTACGCGCCGGGGAACCGGAACCAAGAGTTTATGGCCGGCCGCGCTACGCTCATTGAAACAGGCGAGGTGCCCGAGCCAGCGACCATGGCAATGCTCGCCACTGGAATTCTCGCCATTTTCTTCATCCGCCGGCGCCAACGGCGCGCCCTGGAGTGAAGTGCTGTCAACTTTAAGAAATGCTAACCGCCCAACCCGCAAAGGGGAGGGCGGTTTTGTTTTTTATAAACAGGTAGACGAATTTATTTTTTTGAAATGTATTATAATTTAGTCAATACAATGTTTAAGACAAATAAGATATTTAAAAATATAAAAATATCTAAAGGAAAAAGCAGAAGCGCAACCTTTTGGTTGGCCCTGGGTTTGTTCGCTTTAGGTTCCGGCGTTTCTGTTTTTGGAACTGTCAAAAAAATAGAATGGGACATAGCCAATAGTCTGAATAATATTCAGTCGGCGAATTTATTAATAAGTTCCACCGCCAAGGAGCTTTCTCCCGGTCTTGGTGGGGTTAAGGGATTTTCCAAGGACGAATTAATTGTGAAATTCAAAAGAGACACTTCTTCTGGTAAGAGAGATGAGGTTCTATCGCGGAATTCTCTTAAGAAAAAATCAGAGATAGAAGGATTGTCTATGCGTTTGGTTGGCATTCCGGATGGGCGAAATCCGCAGGATGTGGCGGACCACCTGATGAAGAGAGAGGGTGATTTTGTGGAATTTGCGGAAATGAATAAATATTATGCTCCCGACATTCTGCCCAATGACTCCGGCTATGCTAGCCAGTGGGACAAGGTTAAGGTGGGCGGTCCTGCCGCTTGGGACATCACCGTGGGCTCGCCGGGTGTGATTGTGGCTATTATAGATACCGGCACCAACTGCAATCATCCTGACTTGGCGGCCAATTGTGTTGCCGGCTACGATTTTTATAACAACGACACAGATCCTCAGGATGAGTATGGGCATGGCACCAAAGTAGCCGGAGATGTGGCGGCGGTTGGTAATAATTCTATAGGTTATGCCGGAATGGGTTGGAGGCTCGGGATAATGCCTCTTAAGATTGCTGGACCAGATGGCGGGGGCTCTACTTACTTAATGGCTCAGGCGTTGGATTTTGCAGCATCTCGTGGGGCCAGAGTTGCGAATATAAGTTATCAGGTTACAAACAGCGCAACCGTTCAGGCGGCTGCTAGAAATTTCAAGAGCAAAGGAGGGTTGGTGACTGTTAGCGCCGGAAACTATAGCACCTTGACTGGATTTGCGGCAGTTCCGGAAATAATAACCGTTAGCGCGACTGACAATAATGATGTTAAGTACAGCTGGTCTTCTTATGGCAACGAGGTGGATGTTTCCGCTCCCGGTTGTACCTACACAACCCTTTCCAGTGGTTCTTATGGAAGCGGTTGTGGCACTTCTTATGCCGCTCCAATAACTGCAGGAGTTATAGGTCTTATTATGTCTGCCAATCCTTCTCTTTCCGCGGAACAAGTTCAAAATATTTTGTTTACGACCGCCAAAGATTTGGGGACTTCGGGCTGGGATCAATATTACGGATGGGGCAGGATAGATGCTGAAAGCGCTGTTAGGCAGGCAACCACTGGCGGAGTAATCGCCGATACCCAAGCGCCGGATGCCCCGACAAATTTGCAGGCAACCGCCTCGGCAGGGCAGGTTTCTTTGGTGTGGAATAATTCTTCCGACAATGTGGGCGTGGCGGGCTATAAGATTTACCGCAATGGAAGCAATCTAGCCACAGTCACATCTAACTCTTATTCGGATAAGACGGTTTTGGAGGGAGGGCAGTATTCTTATTATGTCACTGCTTTTGACGCAGCCGGCAACAGCTCTTTTTCCAGCAACGCTGTTTCGGTGCTTATCCCGTCGGTTAGTCTGACTATAAGTAATATTTCGGTGTCTAATAAAACCGCCAATAGCGCGATTATAAATTGGACTACTAATCAGCCCTCTAACGGCCTTGTGTCTTACGGAAAATCCTCGGATGCTTTAACTGCGTCTGCCTCAGATAATCAGTCCAAAACCTCTCACAGCGTTCTTATTTCCAACCTAACTCCTTTTTCCAGGTACTACTTCAGGATAATTGCCAGTTCTCCAAGTAGCACTTCAACCACAAGCTCCATAGTGCAGTCCTTCCGTACCAATAAAAGGTAAAAGGTGATTTTGGATGGGATATTTAAAGAACAAATCCCTATTTACAATAGTCATTTTATATGCCATAAATTAGGTAGAAAATTTGGCATAGAGGACAGAAGGGAGGTGATTTTGTGCAATTTGCGTCAGTTGCGCCCATTCTAGCGCCCTTGATTCTGGGAGTGATTTTTTCCCTTGCCGTAGCGGCCGTGGCGGTTTATTACCGTGCCAAGCTTGGTTATGCGGAAGGGGTTACCTGGGGCTTTATGAAGGCGTCTGAAGCTCGGATTAGCGATGAACAATCCGAGTACTGCAACAAGCTAAAGGAAATGGTCCGAGAAAGGACCGCCTTGGACTTAAACGTTACATCCATTCGCGAAAAGTCCAGGGACCTAAAAGACAAGAAGGACCTTTTGGCTCGCACTACGCTCCAGTTTTTTGTGGACGGCAACCGCCTGAAGGCGGAAGTCGTTTTCTGCTGGAGGGTGGATCAGCGCCCGAAAATAACTTCCACCATCTTCGCTACTGGCGAGGAGAACACCCACGAAATTCACGAATTAAGTGTTCTGGCGTCTAATTTGGCTCGCGCCATTGACGCCAAACCAGCCACCAAGCAGCGCTCATACCGAACTTAAAGGTGTGGGCGCTTTTGCGTTTTCCAGCATGTCGGTATTCGCGCTTGCGTGTTTTGTTGTAAAATAAGCGCATGGCAAGAAAAATAAGTGAAGCTATTGAAAATATTGCTCAATCCGCGGTTGAGGCGGTTAGGGCAGAAAAAGATAGTATTTGGAAAAAAGCGGGTCGTTTTGCGATTTATGCCTTAGTGGCTGTCGCGCCTCTCGCTTACTTCCCGATACTTGGTTCGGCTATAGAAGTTTCCAAAACGGCGATTATGTCCGCGCTCCTTTTCGTCGCCCTAGTTTGCGCTCTTTTGGAAACTATTTCTTCCCGCAAAATAATATGGGCTAAAAGCGTGGCTATATTTGCTCCGCTTTTTCTTTTGTTGGCTACTGTTGTTAGTGGAATATTTTCTGTTTCCGGGGTGTCTTGGTTTGGGGGTATGTTTCAGCCCGATTCGGTGTTTATGGTCTTTTTGTTTTTCTGGGCTTTTTACCTCTCTTATTATTTTTTGCGCAAAGAAAATTTACCCGCTTTGGCTATAAGTTTTCTAACCGGAGTTTCCATCCTTGCCCTGCACGGCATATTGCAGTTTTTAGGAATCAACACGATTGCCGTGGGGATTATGAAAGAAAGTGCCTATAACTTATTTGGATCTATTTTTGGTTGGGGAGTGATGATTGCTTGCGGTTTGGCAGTCGCATCTTCTTTGCCCCACGCCTCTTTGTCCAAAATTCAAAAGATATGGGTTGGGATATCTTCGGCCATATTAATATTGGCGCTTTTCCTGCTTAACTTCCGCGAGATTTGGCTGGTTCTTTCCGCGGTAGTTATTTTGGGAATGGCCTTTCGTTATTCCAAGAGCGATTGGAATTTTCTGCCAGTGGGCATAGCGGTTATATCCATATTCATATCCGCAGTTTCACCGATACTTCCAGCTTTGGTGGAAATGCCGGCAGAAGTAAGGCCGTCTTTCCTAGCAACTTGGGGGGTGGATAAAGAAGTTCTTTCTTCTTGGCGGGCTCCGCTGGGCATGGGTCCTTCTAACTTCCCGATGGCTTACAATATGCATCGTCCGGTGGAGATTAATTTAACTCCCGCTTGGTCGGTGCGATTTTCTCAGGGCTTTAGCTTTATCACTTCCCAATTGGCGTCTGTGGGAATTTTGGGAACCTTGGCTTGGATTTTGGTTATCGCGGTGATTATCTGGCAGGCATGGAAGTTGCGCAAAGACGGCTCGGTCTACCCGGTCTTAAGCGCGGCGGCTTTTCTGTCGGTGATGCTCTTTATATATCCCGCCTTTGGGGTGCAGGTAGTATTCTTGGCAATTTTATTGGGCGTTATGGTTCGGCTAACTTCCCGGCGCGGGGAGTTTGATCTGGCCTCCTCTTCCAAAAATACTCTGCCAGCTTTTGCGGCAGTGTTGATTTTGTTTGGAGCGGTTTTGTCCGGCAGTTATTTGGCGTTCTTGAAATACGCCGCCGCCGCTAACTTTAATTTAGCCGGGGAGATGCTTAATAATAATGATTTGGATGGCGCTCTGCTTAATTACGAGAAGGCCCTTTCCAAAAATCCTTCTTCTGATGTTTATCTGCGTGCTGTTTCTCAGGTCTATTTGATGAAAGGATCTTCTATTTTCCAGGATAAAAACAAAGAAGAAAAAGCCAGAAATCAGGAAGCCCAAGTGTATTTTGCAACCTCTGTTCAGTTGGCGAAGCGGGCTGCGGAAAAGATTGGCCCTCAAGATGCCATCAACTGGGCAAACTTGGGATCGGTGTATGAAGCGACAGCTGGTTTTTACGGAGGGGATTCCGTTAAGTTCGCCAAAGAGGCCTACTCTAAATCAAGAGAATTGGATAGGGTGAACCCGGTTTTGCCGTTCAATCTTGCTCGTGTGTCGTTGCTGGAAGAACAATCCAACAAAGACGAGGCGACTAGGATGTTGGACGAGTCAATCCGCTTGAAGGAAGATTATTTGCCCGCTCGGCTTTTGGCTTTGGAGCTTGCTATTGTGGGAGGAGATGAGAAGCAAATAATAGAAAAAACCAACGCTATAACCGGAAGATTCGGTGGTGATGTTGGGGTGTTGTCTCAGGTGGGAGTGCGGTTCTTGCAGGGCAATAAGCCGGAATTAGGCAGAGAGATTATGGAGGCAGCTGTTTCTACTGCGCCAAATTTCTCCGATGGAAGATTTTTGTTGGCTCAGATTTACGAAAAGTTAAACCGCAAGGACGATGCGATAAAGCAGTATGAGGCAATAAAGGAATTGAATAAGAACAGCGCTGAGGCGGTTTCCGCGATGGACAAGGCGATTGAGGCTTTGCGCGCGCCTGTTAAGAAATAGTTAGTTTAAAAAAAACCAAAATAGCCCGCCTTAAAGGGCGGGTTGTTTTGTTGGGTTGCTGTTTATTATTTTTTTAAGATTCGCCCTTGTCCATTTTAGCCGCGGCTTCCGAGGTGGAGGTGGTCCGGCTCATTGAAAATATGCGTATGATTGCAACGGCTACTATCCAATAAACCAGTCCTGCCAGAAGAGTAGTCCATTCAAAAATACTTCCCTCCACAACAGTCCTTGGAAAGACGGCCAAGAAGGGAGCGGCAAATGGACGGCTTAGGGTATAAATAAAACTAGTAAAGCTGGCTAAGGGATTTGCTCCGGTCAGTTTCAATATAAAGCGAAAGGCAAGTAAGACTTCCAAAATGGTTGCAAGATACCAAACAATTTGAATTCCTTTGAATATCGGCTTGGTGCTGGGAGAGTTATATGAATTTATCATTTTAGTTTTTACTTATTTAATAATCGTTGTTATAAGTGATGCCGTTTTAGGGGCGCATATATTACAACCACCCTCCAATAGGAGGTTGTTTTTCTTCTTATACCATCTAGAATTGTGTACCTTCTGATACAATTAAAGATATGAAAAACTCCGTAAATTGGAAGTTGTTGTTTGGTCTGCTTGTCGCAAGCGTTGTCTCCGGCTTGGGTATTATGCCCTACGCCCTGGAATTAAACCCGGCGATTAAGGAAATTTTCTCTCCTACCTTCTTGGTCGCTCAGATTATCCAGACTTTTATAATATTTTTCATTATTATTTTCTTCGGCCTGCGCATGGCTAAACAGGTTGGATTTGGGTTGCCTATTTTAGAGGGCATATCCAGAGGAGAAAAGAAGTGTGATTATCTAAAATCAATCTTGGGCAAATCGGTAGGATGGGGAGTCCTGGCTGCGGTTATTATTATTTTATTAAGTTTCTTCTGGCCCAGCTTGTCGGTTTCTTTCTTGAAATTAGAAGTGGCTATGCCGGTCTGGAAATTACTCCTGACGCCTTTTTATGGGGGGATTGGAGAGGAGGTGCTTCTCAGGTTGTTTATGATGACTTTCTTTGTTTGGATTTCGTTTAAAATTCACAAAACAGCCGAAGGATTGCCAACCAATAATGGCGTCTGGTCTGCGATTATAGCTTCCTCAATAATTTTTGGTATCGGTCATCTGCCAATCACTAGCGGTGTAGCTGACATCAACTTATCCATTGTTGCCAGAGCAATTTTGCTTAACGGAGTAGCGGGAATTATTTTTGGTTGGTTGTATTGGAAGAAGGGGCTTGAGTCTGCGATAATCGCTCATTTTTCGGCGGATGTTGTGTTGCACATAATTTTGCCGGTTACCGCCTCGTTTTTTATGGGGTAGGGGGGCGGATTTATCGTGGCTAGTCGGAATTGTGGGACACCAAGCCCTGCTTGCCCTCGTGGTTGTCGTTTCAGCTTTATCAAACGATGTGTTTTGAGTATGTTATTGTTAATTATTAATAAATTTTGATTTAACCGAAGACTCCAAAAATAATTCAGTAAGCTTGGTCAAATTATCCATATCAATTGCAATTCTTGCCACTGGATTTAAAAGACCGCCTTCAATAATTGTGGCATGATCAAGAATCTTCTCCATTTTTGAAACCCTATAATGATATCTATCAAGTTGTTTTTTATCCTCTATTAACTGAGGAGGGTAAATATGTGAGATCTCTGGGTCTATGGGCGCCTTGTCTTTATAAATTATCGCATCAATTTCTTCATCACTAATCTCTGAATCGTCCGTTGATTGTAGTAAGGGCGCAGGCGAAACCATTTCTTTGTGGGCATTTTTATGACGAAGTGACCCTAGTATGTTCAACCAATTTTGAAACTCTTTCGAAAATACAAAATCATAAAGCACCCCATCGACAGCCTTAAGCTTTTTAAGATATCTTTTATTTTTATTCGTATTTTTTAATCCAATATTCCACCTCTCAGTTTCCTCGTTGAACCCAAGTTCAAATATGTCATTGATGATTAGGCATAAATGGTCAACATACCCCCAGAGCAAAAGTAAGTAATAATTTAGATAGTAGCGAATGGACCCATGAAAATTCGGTTCTTTATTATCCAGAATACCTATTTCCATATCTGAAATTTGTTGTTGCACTTTATAGAAAATGATTCTGTCTATCGTAACCAAAATATCTATATAGCGATTATGGACAAAGGATCGAACGCGCTCTTTCGCTTTCTCGCTCAAAGAAGATACTTTTATCTTATCATCTAGTTTGCACAATCTATTATGTAGCGGATTAGACATGGCATGAGCGATGTTGGGACTATTGATGCCTAAGATCGGCAGGTTGAATTTGTAGTAGTTGTAGAAGCCCTGAAGGAAGGCCTCAATCTTTTTTTGCAAAGGAAGTATTTCTAAAATTGAAATGTTAAACCTTTTAATTAGATCAACCCCTTCTTTTTTTGTCACTTCAAAGCGCGAAAGGATAAACGGTATTTTATATTCCACAGCTAACGAAATGAGCTCATTTTTAGCCCTGCTTGCTTCTGGATCTGACGCGAGATCTTTTCCAAAAAATTCAATAAGTGTCCTAGGCTTACCTACGCACACAATTTTTTTATCGTGACTCTTGAATATCCGTCTTATCCGTAGGCGCTCTTCGATGTGGGTTGGATAATAAAATTCAACGTCGCAAAGAACTGGGTTGGTCTTGCTCAGATGGCTTTTGAGTGTGTCCACAAAATTGACCTGTTCCTCGATTTTGCTTCTGTCCGCAAAATATCTTGGATCAATCAATATCTTGAGTTTGTTGTGGATTGGTTGAAAACTCATTATAAGTATTGATTTCCCCTGAGCGGGATAGCCCACAAGGCACTCCCTTGCTACTCTCGGGATGATTGAAAATCTAAAGCCCCGATTTTAAGGTCCCTCGCATTATAGCTCGGGACACAAGATTTTGTAATGCGTCAAAAAGGCGCTAACAAAATCTAAGTGGCTGCGGGTCAGGGACTCGAACCCCAATACTACGCTCCAGAGGCGTATGTCCTACCATTAGACGAACCCGCAATATTTTCAAAGCTTTTAAGACCCAAAAAAGAGGGCCTTAAAGCCCGAAAAATAATACCAGTTTTCTGGTAAAAATCCAGTCCCAGCCCGGTTTTTAATCTCACAGGTGAGTAATATAACAAAAAATACTTGCTTTTTTGTCAATAGGGGTGTACTCTATCCCAGTCATAATTAAATTAAAAAATAAACATAAATGAGAGATTTTAAGAGAGGCGGAGGTGGTTTTGGAGGAAATAGAAATAGGGGAGGATTTGGAGGTGGCTCCAGAGACGACCGCGGAGGTAGGGACGGTGGTCGCACCCAGATGTACCCGGCTGTTTGTGCCCAGTGCAACAAGTCCTGCGAAGTTCCTTTCAAGTCCAATGGTCAGCGCCCCGTGCTTTGCCGGGATTGCTTTGAGATAAGCAAAGGCAATGCCCCGATGGGTGGCGGTAATTCCTCTGCCCGCCGTGATTTCAATTCTGCTCCGACTTTTGCTCCGGCTAGAGTTGAGGACAATAGAATTGATAATTTAAAGAAGCAGTTGGATATTATTAACTCCAAACTAGACAGATTGGTTGCTTTGATGGAGCCGGCTGTCCCTGCAACCGTTATCAACAAGGAAGTAGTTTCCGAAACCGCAAAGCCGGCTTCTAAGATTGCCCCCAAGGCGGTCAAGTTGGCTAAGGCGGTAGCTAAAAAAGCTGCTCCTAAAAAGAAGAAATAAATATTTCCAGCAGATAAATAAAACAGCTCGCCTTTTGGCGGGCTGTTTTATTTATAAAAGGAAAGTTTCCCTAACTCTACCAATCAAAAATAGATATTAGATATTCGTCTATTTCCCGCTGGGTTAAGTCGTAGAAACTTCTTTTTTCATCATGTAGCTTCTTGGCGAGGTTAACTCCCACAAATCGCCAATGCCAAGGCTCAAACTGATAATAAGAGTTGCCTTTGGGGTAGGATAGTATAAAACCGAAACGATGGGCATTTTCTACAAGCCATTTGTAGCCGGGCTGATTTTCAAACTGCAAAGACAGGGTTTTTGTTTTCGGAGGAGCTAGGTCTATGGTGGTTCCCAACTGATGCTCAGAATAACCCTGGTCAGCAGAGAATTTATTAGCGCCCTCCCCATAAACTATTTTATAACCGGTTTTAACTGCTGCCTGCTCTTCAAAGGAGCGATAAGCGGAAATAACCTGCAGGGGACTACCGGTGCTACTGGCTTCCAGCATCATACTTTCAAAAAAAGGCATAACGCTGGTGTGCAGGTATTGGGTTTTGGTTTTATCCGATAGAAACATTGGATTTATCTGCGCCAGTTTTTGGGGGATGTAGTTTTCGCTCAAGAAATAAACACGAGAGTATTTTTTCAAAAGTTCTTTGTCGGTTTGGCTTAGTTTGGTTAGTGTGCCAACCGCGCTGGAGATTGTTTTTATTTGTGATTCAAAGGAGGTATTTTTGGCCTGTTCGGCTATCAGGTTATTAGAAAGATCGGTGTTGGTATTTTTTTCTTGCCCCAGGTCTTTGAGGAGTCCTTCTTTTTCTTTTTCCAATCCTGCGATATCTTGGCGGGCGATTTCCAGTAATTTTTCAGTCTGAGATAATTTTTCTTTTAAGGAGTCTATCTCCTGGCGAAGAAGCATATAGGAATAAGACATTCCTGCTATTAGGCCCAAAATAAGAATTATTGAGGATATTGGCTTTAGGTATTTCTTGGGAATCACGGCTAAATTCTATCATGTTTGGTATTCGCCGAACTCACTTATATTTATTACTAATCAGAATTTTCTTGGAGATTTGGCGGGGGTGATTTTTAAGCTATTACGGAAAAGCGCCCATCTTGAAGATGGGCGCTGTTTCTTGTGTGCCCCTAGGGGGCGAAACTGTTCACATCGGCCGGTAGGGCCGAGGGGTCTATATTGGCGATTAAGTTTGTCGCCATATTCAGGAGGGCTAATGCAAAACGCACCATAGCCCTTAGCACTTCCGGCAAGAGCAAGCTCATTACCAAGACAAGTGCCGCGAGTCGTATTGCTGCTCGCATCGCCTTTTGGCGCAGGGGGCTTTGGGGTTTTGGGGCGGGGAGACCATTTCCCGCCAGACCCTTTATGGGTCTTCCCTCCTGCCTCGGAAAGTTCTTTCTGCAAGATGCTTCTCCGGGGCAGGAGAGAAGGAACTTTCAAATCTCTAACTGTCTATATTATAGCATATAAATGTATTATTGACAAGTTTTTTGGGGCCCTAATCGGGGCCCCTTTTGTTTTTAGAATTGATATGGGAGACGCGAGATTGATAGGATTATGCCATCGTGAAACGGACAGTTATTAATAAAAAAGTTGGAGAAACGCCGCTTGAGGCCCTGGAGCGCTTTCGCGCGGAAAATCCAGAACTTAAAGATGTGCCGATAACTTATGCCGGAAGGTTGGACCCGATGGCAGAAGGCAAGTTGCTTTTACTTGTAGGAGAGGAGTGCAAGAAAAAAGATTTTTACAACAAACTGGATAAGGAGTATGAATTTGAAGTACTTCTGGGTTTTAAGAGCGATAGCGGGGATATTTTGGGTTTGGCTGATTTTGAGGGCGACAAGAAAGATGATTGCGTGTTGCAAGGTGCCAGACAAGCGGGGGAGTTTTTCTTGGGCCACCGAACTTTCCGGTACCCTTTGTTTTCATCCAAAACTTTTTCCGGTAAACCCCTTTTCCAACACGCGAGACGGGGATCTCTTTCGAAAGATGAGGCGCCTGTTTTTGAGGCGGAGATTTATGGGATTGATTATCTGGGCAAGCGGACAATCGCCAAGAAAGAGTTGATAGAAAATATTTTAAATCGCATAAATCTTTTAAAGATAAATCCGAATAATAAAAATTTAGGTAGTGATTTTCGCAAGGAGGAGATAATAGGGAATTGGCAAAAATTAGAAGGTATGAATTGGGAGAATGCGACAATTTTAAAATATAAAGTCGCGGTAAGTTCCGGTGCGTACATAAGGGTTTTGGCGCCCTTGGTTGCTCAAAAATTAAATACGAGCGGATTGGCTTATTCTATAAAAAGGACTCGCCTAGGGAAATATTTTAAATTTTTTAAGAACTTTGGCGTTTGGCTTAGGGAATTAAAATAAAATCCGCCCGATAACAGGCGGATTTTATTTGCGAATCCTCGCTTTATTTAGCGGGAAGAAGTTGCCGCGGGGGCCTGGGGGCTTTCTATTTTGTCCTGATTTAGCGGGCAGCTAGGCCTGCTGATATAAGTTATGGGGTTTGCGGAGCGCATCATCTTGCTGCCGTAGCCCATGTCTTTTTCAAACTGACCCTTGAACTCTCCTAGCTTAAAGCCCATAGAAAACACAAACACCATAACTGCCAAGGAGATTATTATTCTAAGCGCCATTCCCGCTAAGCAGTATTGGTTTCCGCACCAATGATTGGAACCGACGTGACAAGCCGCGCAGCTTGCAACATCCATTTTTTCTTTGCCGATTTCTTTTGTTGTTTTTGCCATTGCGATAATTATATTAGAAAAAAATATTTATTGCGCTGTTGATAAGTTTTGTCGCGAATAAAAAAATAAATATTTGCTAATCGTTCATATTTAAAGCAAAATAAGCAGTCCTACTTGGACCGCAAGAATATGCCGCAGAATGGAGAAGTAATAATACGTTTTGACGAAGTGTCTTTTGAATATGGACACAAGAAGCCAATTTTAAATGAGGCCAGTTTTTCTGTGCGCCAAGGATCCAAGATAACCCTGATGGGTCAAAATGGAGCGGGCAAGAGCACGATATTTGGACTTATTACCGGTAGCCTTCAACCGGAATCCGGCAGGGTTATTTCTTCCAAGGGACTAACTATGGCAACTGCCAAGCAGGTAATGCCTAGGGATTATTTAGATATCACCGTAAGAGGATTTTTTGAAGGAGCGTTTAGCAAGAAGGTATATGACATAGAACCCCGGATTGCCAAGGTTTTGGACGCGGTGCAGCTGTCTGCTCCATTGGACAGGAAGTTGCGGACCTTTTCCGGTGGTCAGCAAGCCAGACTGCTTTTAGCTCAAGCTTTAATCCAGGATCCGGACATACTTCTCTTAGATGAGCCGACTAATAATTTGGACAAAGGCGGAGTTGCCCATCTGACAGATTTTCTTATCAATTACAAAAAAACCTGCATTGTTATTTCTCACGATGCGGACTTTTTAAATTCCTTTACGCACGGAGTTTTGTATCTGGATATATTCACCCGCAAAGTAGAACAGTATGTGGGGGATTATTTTTCGGTTATAAAAGAAATTGGAGCGCGCCTGGAAAGAGAGAGAATGAAAAATGTGCGTCTGGAAAAAGATATACAACACCGCAAAGAGCAGGCCAATTTTTTTGCCCAGAAAGGAGGACACTTGCGCGATGTTGCCCGCAAGATGCAGGAGAAGATAGGCGAACTGCAAGAAGATGTGGTGGAGGTAAGAAGAGAGGATAAAACCATACGTAAATTTGAAATTCCTTGTCAGGAAGGAATAAGCGGTAAGATACTACAACTTTCTTCAGTTTCTATTATGGGAGAGGGCGAGCCCAAGAATAAAAAAGTTAATGTGTTGTTGCGCAAGGGAGAACATTTACTTTTATCGGGTCGTAACGGGATAGGTAAGACTACTCTCTTGGAGGCATTGGCCAGCGGTCATGCTAAGGGCGAACACATAACAGGGGGAGTCCGTATCGGGTATTATCGTCAGGATTTTTCCACGCTCGATTTTTCACAGACCGCCTATGAGGCTTTGTGGGAAGGAATGCGCAAGAAGCACGAACAGACTTTGCGTTCTTTGGCGTCGGGATTCTTGTTGGATAAAGAGATATTAAATACCAAGATAGGAGCGTTGTCGGAAGGACAAAAGGGATTGGTTGCGTTCGCGCGGTTGGTTTTAGAAGAGCCGGGCTTGCTGATATTAGATGAACCTACCAACCACATAAATTTCCGCCACTTACCGGTTATTGCCAAGGCCTTGCATGATTTTAAGGGGGCGATGATATTGGTTTCTCACGTGCCGGAATTTGTGGAGAAGGTGCATATAGACTATGAGCTTAATCTTTCTGAATTGAAATAATAAAATCCCCGGAATTAGTAAATTTTCCGGGGATTTTATTATTTGTCGGTTGGGCGATAAGAGGGGCGGGGCGGGCGAGGGGCGAAGGGTCTTCTTCGGCCGTTGTTTTCAAATTTTTTATTTGGATTTTTTGCCGGGGGTCGGGGAGAAGAGAATCTGGAAGGTCCTCCTCTGTGTTGCCTTGTTTCCGCGGGAGTGGCAGTTGTTTGGGGTCTGCCGTAGCTGGAGGAGGTATTTCTGCGATGAGCAAAATGGGATGTTGGCCTAGGAGCGCCCCAAGGGGCGGGATTATCGCGCGGGACATAAGCTTGCTGGCGAGCGGGAGGCAGTTCTGGCAAAGGAGAAAGCGGTAAGGCGGCTTTAATGAGTCGCTCAATATCTTGAACATCCCGGCGTTGATCCGGAGTTGCAAATGATATTGCATGACCTGCGCCACTGGCGCGGCCGGTTCTGCCTATGCGATGCACATAATCTTCCGGGCTTTGGGGCAGATCAAAATTAACCACCAGCTCAATGCCCTTAACGTCAATTCCGCGGGCGGCAATATCCGTTGCAACTAAAACTCTATAACGGCCGTTACGGAATCCTTCCAGAGCTTCTTTTCTTTGGGAAAGGGATCGATTGGAATGAAGTTCTGCGCAGGTGTGATTGAGGTCGCGAATGTCCCGATTAATACGCTTGGCTCCGTGCTTGGTGCGGGAAAACACTAAAACAGAACCGCGGTATTTGGCTAGCAGGTTTTCTAGTAGGCGGAATTTATCCGGTTTCTGCACGAAAAATAATTCCTGAGTAACTCTCTCTGCGGTAGTTCCGGGGCGGGCGATTTCTATCTGCAGAGGCAGGCGCATATGTTTTTTGGCTATAGTCACTATTTCCGATGGCATGGTTGCAGAGAAAAGCATAGTCTGTCTTTCTTTGGGAACAGTTTCCAAAATTCTGGCAAGGGGTTTGGCAAATCCCATATCCAGCATTCTGTCTGCTTCGTCCAAAACCAGGGTGCTTATTTTGGAAAGAGAAAGAGTTTTTTGATTTAAGTGGTCAATGATTCTCCCTGGAGTGCCGATAATTATTTCCGGGTGGGCTTGTAGAGCGCGAATTTGACGATAGATAGGTTCGCCCCCAATTAGGGTTGCCATGCGTACCCGGGTTCTGCCGGCAACTTTCTCTATGGCCTCTCGTACCTGAAAAGCCAACTCGCGGGTAGGTAATACGACGAGTGAATTCTTATTGGCTAGTGCGTGTTGCAATAGGGGTATGCCAAAAGCCAGCGTTTTGCCGGTTCCGGTTTGGGCAATGCCTATTAAATCTTTACCCTCCAGTCCGGAGGGGATTGATTTTTCCTGAATGGGAGTAGGTTTCTTAAAACCCAAGCGATCCAGTGTTTCTAATATATTCGGCGCAATGCCCAGGCTATAAAAACCTGGTTCTTCGTTCATTAACTAATAATAACATAAAAATTATAAGAAGGGAAGGGGGCGCTGAATTTGAGTGATTTTGTAAAGATTGTTTTTACGCCATTTGGTGCTATAAAAGAGGTATGTGGTACTTATATGCAATATTAATAGTGCTAATAGTGTCCCTAAGACAGATAAATCAATATGAAAGGGGCGTTAAATTCACTATGGGTCGTTTTACCAAAATAATGGAGCCGGGCTGGAGGTTGGTAATACCCATATTCCAATCCTATAAAAAGGTGGATATGAGAGTTAAGGCGGTGGATGTGCCGGATCAAAAGGCCATAACTCGCGACAATGTTTCGGTCACTGTGAACGCGGTTATTTATTATCGCGTGCAATCGGCGGAGAAGGCGATTTTGGAAGTGGAGAATTTTCAGTATGCAATTTCCCAGTACGCCCAGACCACGATGAGAAATATTGTCGGCGAGGTTTCTTTGGATGAACTTTTGGCACAACGCGAGAAATTGGCGGATAGAATAAGAGAGATAGTAGACAAGGAGACTGATGATTGGGGCTTGAAGGTTAATAATGTGGAATTAAAAGATGTTTCTTTGCCGGAGAATATGGAGCGCACTATTGCCAAGCAGGCAGAGGCAGAAAGAGAAAAGCGTGCGGTAATTATAAACTCAGAAGGAGAATTGGCGGCGGCTCAGAACATGGCCGAAGCTGCCAAAATACTTTCTTCGGTGGATGGCGCGCTTCATTTGCGTACCCTGCAATCTATTAACGACTTGTCCTCCGATCAGTCCAATACGGTAGTTTTCACCGTGCCGTTGGAAGTTATGAAGGCTTTTACAGGATTTTTGGAAAGCAAGAAGACTGTTCATCACGGCTAATTTGATAAAATAATTGCAAGAAAGGTCGTATATCTTGCAAAAGATGAAAAAAGCAACCAAAAAAGGCGGTGCTAAAAAGAAAGCCGTCAAGAAGTGTGTGGATTGTGGAAAATCCAGGTGTTGTTGCTAGAATATAGGCAACAAGGCCGCCGGGCAGGATGTGAGTTGTGAGGACTTACTTTCGCCGGCGGTTTTTGTTTTTCTAAAAAGCAGAAAGACCGCCCCGTGATGATGTCCTGGGGCGGTCTTTGGTCTTTTGATTATGATGGTCTATTACGACTGAATCCTTTCTCTCCTTATTAGCTTGCTGAATTCTTCAAGCGGAGAGGGGGTTCTTTTCAGGTCCGCGATTGCGATTGCTTCATCCATATTGATGAGCTGATGCGTGAAGGCAACAGCCAAGCAGAGTGCCTCGTCCCACTTCTCCGGTAGGCCAGAGAAGGAGAGGATGTATTGTCCGGCGCGGATTGCACCGCCCCACTGTTCTTCTTCCTCGTTTCTGCTTTGCCAGGAACTTTCATGGCTAGGATTGACTGCTAGTCGTAAAGCTTTTTCTTGAGCGAAGTGCAGATACCTTGGCCACTTTTCTTCCAGCATTATGCCAAAACTGCAAATAAACCACGGACGACCATTGACTGTGTCGGCTAGGCAGAAATATCCGCCCGGCATTGGCCTTTCCTCCATCATTAGAAAATGCGTGGCGTGGTTGAAGAAGTTAGCAACCAAATCAAGCATTTCTTCGGTTTCAGATCTATTGTTTATCAAGGCGAGTGCCTCCTGGCGAGCAACATAGCTTAGTTTGATTTAAAAATCAAACACGAATCTATTTTCTTTTTAGCACA
>Ga0101944_10002586_pt1 | contig 28563 bp, 23 predicted proteins | sample DewCreD2012metaG_FD_75245 | JGI IMG/M metagenome (GOLD analysis project Ga0101944, IMG submission 75245) | Hot spring sediment bacterial and archeal communities from British Columbia, Canada, to study Microbial Dark Matter (Phase II) - Dewar... ... | reverse complement strand
GCCACCGCCCCTGCTTCGTCGCGCATCTCCACCACCTGCCACGCCCTTGCTACCCATTCCTCAATGGCTGCATGCTGCGCAGCCTCGCCCCGGAACACCTTGATCTTCTCGTGCGACGTCGGCGCGATCCGCTCACCTTCGCTGATTACTTCCTCGTACAGCTTTTCCCCGGGCCGTAAGCCCGTGTAGCGGATCTCGATATCCTCGTTCGGCTCCAGCCCGGCCAGCCGGATCATATTCGCCGCCAGATCGGCGATCCGGATCAGCTCGCCCATGTCCAGAACAAACACCTCTCCCCCTTCCCCCAACGCCGACGCCTGCAGCACCAATTGGACCGCTTCTTCCGTGAGCATGAAGAAACGGCGCACTTCAGGGTGCGTAACGGTCACCGGTCCGCCTTCCGCAATCTGCTTCTGAAAGATCGGCACAACGCTGCCGCTGGAACCCAGCACGTTCCCGAACCGCACGGACATAAACCGGGTCCGTCCGCCATCCAGTTCGTTGAAACTTGATACGACCAGCTCCGCGGCGCGCTTCGTCGCCCCCATGACGTTGACCGGATTCACAGCCTTGTCGGATGAGATCATCACGAAGGACCGCACCCCGGCCTCGAACGCTGTGCGGGCCAGGTTCCAGGTCCCCAGCACGTTCGTGTGCAGCGCCGCAACCGGATGAGCCTCCATCAGGGGCACATGCTTGTACGCCGCGGCGTGATACACCACTTCCACCCCATGCCGCCCGAACAGCTCCCGCACGTCCCCTGCATTCCGGATGTCCGCTACCGCCGCAACCACCCGTACCTGCGGGTGTTTCTTCCGCATATCCAGATCGATCTCGAACAGCCCGCTCTCGCTCTGATCAGCAAGGACCAGCAGCTCTGGCTCGAACATGGCAATCTGGTGACTCAGGACGCGTCCGATCGACCCCGCCGCTCCTGTCACAAGCACCACCCGCCCCTTCAATTTAGAGCTGATCTGTGCTTTATCCAGCCGGATGGGCTCCCGCCCCAGCAGGTCCTCGAGAGACACTTCGCGCAGTTGACCGCTCAGTCCCTTGCCCTGGACCAGGCCGCCGAGTCCCGGCAGGATCCGGCATGGCAACCCCGCCGCCCGGCAGCTCGCCATGGCTTCTCTGATTTGCCGTCCGGTCGCTGAAGGCATCGAGATCAGGACTTCGTCCACCACAATGCCGCGCCGCCGCAATTTTTCCGAGATTCGGATCAGGTCGCGTCCTGCCCCCAGCACCCGGTGCCCGCTCACAACCTCTCCGCGCAGCAGTCTGTTGTCATCGATGTATCCAGCAACCCGGCACCCCAGATCCGGATTCATCCGCAACTCGCGCGCCAATGCCACGCCCGCCGCTCCAGCCCCGTAAATAAGTACGTGTTTGCGGCCCCTGCCGCGCGGCTCATCCAGGGACAGCTCTTTGACGATTCGCGCCATCATGCGCAACCCTGCAGTCACCAGGGCGCAGATGACGAAGTCAATGACATAGATACTCCGTGGCACGCGGTTTCCCAGCGTCGCCAGCATCAGGGCGCTGAACACCGCCGAGCCCACGAAATTCGCGGCCCCCAGACGAAGCAGATCGCGCGTGTCCGTCCAGCGCCACCAGCCATGGTGCAACCCCGCAGCGAAAAACACCGCCAGCTTCACCGCCACCGCCAACGCCGCCGCCAGCGGAATGATCTGTCTCTCCCCTCTAGGCACCGACAGGTCGAACCGCAGCAGATAAGCCGCCACCACGCTGGACGCTGCCGCAGCCGCCAGCATCACCGCAATCATCAGCCGCCGGTGCCGCTCAATCCACAGCCGCATGGCGCGTTGCTCCAGCCTCGCCCGCCAAGCGAGCGAGCAGTTCCAGCCACCTCTCCAGCACGGCGTTCCAGTCGAACCTCTCCGCTTTTCGCCGCGCCATGGCGCTGAGCCGGACGCTGAGCCCTTCTTCGCCCAGAATCCGCAACACGGCTCTCGCCATTCCGTCTGGGTCACCGGGTTTAACAAGCAGGCCGTCTACACCGTCCTGCACCAGATACGGCACTCCGCCGACGTCCGTGCTCACCACGCAGAGTCCGCATGCCATTGCTTCCACCACGCTCACCGGCATATTGTCGATGTTCGCCGTGTTCAGAAAGATGTCCGCTTCCGCCAGCGCCGCTCCGACCTGCTGTTTGGGAATCGCCCCCCTCAGATCCACGGCAGACTCCACACCCAGCTTCCTCGCCGCTTCCCGCACCCGCTCAACGCTTCCGTCTTTGTCAGCACCGTACATTGTCAACCGCGCGTGGGCTTTATCCGCACGCACGCGCGCCAGAACTTCAACGGCCATGACCGGGTTGTAAATCGCGTGATACGACCGCAGCCATGTCAGCCGGGCCTCTGCCCTTGTCCGCAGCCGGAGCGGATAGCGTTCCACTTCAACCGCGTTCGGAATCACCAGGATGTCGCTGCGCCAGGGTGCCAGCGCGTCTCGCAGGTACCCGCTTGGCGCCACCACCGCATCCGCGAGCTGCAGAAGCCCTCGCAGGCGCTCGCCGTGCCTTCTGGCGTAATCCGGCAGACGTCCTCCGTGCAGCACCAGAACGACCGGCCGGCCGCGCATCTTCGCCACCCGCGCAGCCACATTCGCCCACAAAAAGGCCCGGCCGCTGTAGACGTCAATCACAGCGACCCGGTAATCTCCCCGGACCCCCAGAGCAGCTCCCGCCATGTCCGCCATCCGCGCTGGCTTGAACATCAGCGACGATGCCCGCAGCACTTCGGCACCAGCGGCTTCAAGCCGCGCCGCCAGATCCTCGCTGTAAGTCCGCCTGCCGTCGTGGCCCGACAGAAAATTCCCGATCAACAAAACCGGAGAGAAATGCTTGACCGCCGCCGGGGTCACCGGGCAAATTTCTCCTTCTGTGCCAGCACCGCCCCGGGCAGCACCGTCAGAAACGCCATCCCGATCGAGAGCCCCGGTGCCGACGTCCGCATCGCATTCACCACCATGTAGGTCAGCGGCCACACCAGAAGCGCGAGAAGCAGCCCGCGATACGGTCTTGACTCCCGCGCTTCGAGAATCGCAGCCGCACGCCGCAATAGCAGCCACAAGAGTGACAGATAGGCTGCCACTCCGAGCAGCCCGTGCTCAGCCAGCGCCCGCGTGTATTCCGTGTGCGCCGTCGCTCCGCCGGGATGGAAGTAGTTAGAGATCCCCACCCCCACTCCGAATACCGGGAACTCCATGAACACCTCCCAATCCGCTTCTGCCAGTTGCTCCCGGCCTGACATCTTCTTCTCCGCAAATCGCTCCGCCAGCTTTCCCCCGGTGTAGGCGTTCGCGAGTGGAAACGCCACCACCAGCACGACCGCCACGCCGATCAACCCGGCCAGAATCTGCCGCTTGTGCCTGTGCCCGCTCAGCACAAGAGGTCCGGCCGCCAGCAGAGCCAGCCCCAGAGAGATAACGCCGCCTCGGGAGAACGTCATCGCGCTCTGTAGAGTGAATGCTGCAGCTAGCCCTGCCAGCAGTAACCGTTGTCCCCGTCCTGTCCGCGCCAATAACGCGGTCATCAGAATCAGCAGCGCCCCCAGCGCCAGTGATGATGAGACCTGGTTGGGCCCGAACCCTCCGCTCGTCTGGAAATTCGATTGCAACCCGAACTGCACGTTCTGCAGATACGACGAGCGCACTGTAACCGCGAGCACGCCACAGAGTGGGGCCGCGAACGCCAGACACGCCCGCCAAAGCTCTCCCGCTGAGATGCGCAGATTTGAGCAGAAGAACACGCCCATCGTCAGCGAGATGGGGCCGGACAGGTGGAACATGACCTGCTTCCGGAAGGGATCGAAAGAGAAGTAGACAAACGGAAACACCGCAGCCGGAAGCAGGAGCGCCAAGTAAAGCACCGCGTGGCCCGGCAACCGTACCTTCTTCATCCGGATCAGCCCGACGAAGCACAGCAGCGAAACCACGTACTTGGCGGTCTCGTGGAAGGTGTACGCCTTCGACATCCGCCACAAAACCTCAGCGCCGCTCACGTAACAGGCGCACATGAGCACAACCGCCGGGTTTCTCGTGGAGAGGCTGATGGCGATGACCGCAAGAATTGTGGCGAACGTGTGCAGGGTGGCCAAAGGCAACAGATGCCGCATGGCCAGACCCAGCAGAGCATGCAGTCCTAGAATGACAACCAGCCGGTCGGTCTCGGGCAGTTCGTTCCAGCGGTTGCGGACTGCGCCGGTCAGTGCGTACCCGGCTGGTGACGCATGAATGGCGATACCCTGCGTCGTCATTTCGGGGAGTATTTCTTGCGGGGGAGGCGGTTCTGGCGGGAGGAGGCTACGCGAAAGATGTTTTCAGGAGAAGCTACCGCCCTGAAAGTCCCATCACCCGGCTTGCCACAGAAGAAGCAAGAAGCCAGAAAGGTTGTTGTGTGAGTAGTTTGGCATTTTGTCGGACAACTGTCAAGTGGCTCTGGTACTTCAGTAAATAATTTTTCGAACATTCATTAATTTGAGCGTAAGACTGGGGGAAAGCCCTATACTCAATCAGGTCCAGGCTCTACCCGGGCGGCGTGCCACCCATCATTCGACAAAACCAGTTGCGCCCACCCGCGGCGGGGGGAGGTATCAATGCCAAGGCGCTGGCCAGCCTGATTCAACCGCCACTGCCACTCGAATGAAGCCTCCGCCACGCCGCTGCCCAGGGAGCGGAGATCGAGGATGCGGGAGAGCGAGCGCACCGCCACAGGGAGGAGGAATGCACGCTCATCAGGCGAAGGATTCACACCCGTCCGGTGGTGCCAGTTTTCTGCCTCCCGGCGGAAGACTTCCTCGACGGTCAGCCGGCAGACAGGGCCTACCGCAGTCATAACCTCTGAGAAACGGGCGATGCCCAGGCTAACCCAACGGTTCCAGTCCGGCAGTCCGCCCGGGTCGAGGGGGCACCGGCCTGGCATTTCGGTGGAGATCGACTCCACTCGAGCCGTCAGAAACGTCTCGCTGGCAAGCAGGGCGCGGGCAGCTTCTTCCGGAGTCGGCAGAGGAGAGCTGCAGCCAGACATCAGGACGAAAGAGAGCAGTGTCCAGCATGCAGCGGCGGCCGAACAGCCCCGACGACGCGCACTCCGGAAAACAGGCATCGTGGTCATCCTAGCCCCGGCTGCCGGCGAAGCGCAAGGAGTTGGGCGCCCCAGAAACATGAAGCCCCGGCCGCTGGATTGGCCGGGGCTTCGTGAGCGGAACTGCATCCGCGAAAAGTGGCCGGAATCAGGCTACTTCGGAGGTCTTGTAGCGGGACATGATCTGATGCATCTGGTCCTTCACATGAAGCTTGAGCTTCTTCAGGCGGTGTTCCTCCAGTTCATCCTCCGGAGTGTGGTAGGGCTTCGCTTCGATCTCGTCGATCAGACGCTTGTACTCGGCGTGCTTCTCGGCAAGAGCGCGAAACTCCTCATTGTGCTGCATGAGGTACTCTTTGAGCTCTTCCTGGGTGAACTTCTCCATGGGGTTTTCTCTCCTTCATGTGGGAAGATCCACGCGCAGCCGTCGAGGGGAGGCATCGAAGAGACGGCGCGGCGCAAGGATCCCTGCATCAGTGCAACCCGGCGGCGGCTTTGCGGAGACCGCCGTCACCCTGACACTAACACTTTTGAAACCTGCAGACAATCCCGTCGGGGCGGGATTGGGCAGGGAGGGGGCCAGGGGACCAGGCGGAAAGGACGGGGTGGAAACCGGAGAGCCTGTGGTGTATGAGAGGAAGTAGAGACGGAGGTTCTGTATGCCTCACTACGTGTATGTGTGCAAGGACTGCAAGAAAGAGTTCGAGAAAGTGATGCATATGGACGAACTTCACAAGAAGAAGGTGGAGTGCCCGCACTGCGGCAGTAAGAAAGTGGAGTTGGCGGTCACTTCATTTTCCGCGGTCACCTCGAAGAAGAGCTGACACGAAGCGGCAGGGCGGAGCCGCCTCTGCCCTGTCCGGCCGCGAGTCGAATTCCGATTCAGGAACACGGGACAGGAAGTAAGGCTCATTGGAAACTTGACGGCGGCGGGGCCGTGCCGGGCTGTGGGGCTGGCCGCCCGGCCGGGCCTGCGGCTCTTCATCGCCGCTTTGGATTTGTGGCGCGGTATTGCGGCTCCCACACCGGTCTTGATTCCTGCCGGCGCCCCTCAGGATCATGAGGGGCTCAATGCGATTGAACCGGGCTGGACTGGCAGATTGCGCACAGCCGCAGGCGAAGCAGGCGCCTCGGGCCGTTGATGGGCCGCGATTCAACACACCACTCACCAGCGGGGCAGGATCCGCTGCCATCCCGGATCGATGTGCTTGCGCATTTCGGCGGCGTCGTCGCGCCGGCGGTAAGGGATGCGTTGATAGCGCTCTTCGAGCCGCGCCACCTGGTCCCAGTCAATTTCCGCTCCGAGCCCGGGGCGGTCCGGCACACGGACGCAGCCGTTCTCGAATTTCACGCGGCCGCCGGCCAGGATTTCATCCGAAGAGTGCTGCCAAGGGTAGTGCGTGTCGCAGGCGAACTGCATGGCGGGCGTGGCGCAACAGGAGTGGGTCATGATGAGCAGGCTCACTCCGAGGTGATTGTTCGAATGCATGGAAAGACCGAGGCCGAGGCAACGGCAAAGATCTCCCAGACGATGCACGGCGCGGATGCCGCCCCAATAATGAGGATCGGAGAGGACGATCTGGACGGCAACCTGCCGCCATGCAGGCAGAATGTCCTCGAAGCCCGTGACGGCGACGTTGGAAGCGAGAGGGATTTCGGCGCCGGCATCCAGCAGACGGCGGCGCACCTCGGCCATGCCGTCGAGTCCGGCGCAGGGGTCTTCCAAATAGCCGCCGCCGGACAGCTCCTCGCGCAAGGCGAGGCCAACGCGGACAGAAGTGTCCACGCTCCGGGCGCAATTCGGGTCGATGCGAAGGGGATAACCGGGGCCGAATTCGGCACGCAATTGGCGGATCGTTTCGATTTCAATTTCGGGATCCAGCACGCCGCCTTTCAGTTTGATTTCGCGGAAGCCGTATTGCGCGATCATCTGGCGGCACTGGCGGACAATGGATTCTGGAGAGAGGCACTCGCCGTATTCGTCCTCCCGCGCATCGGCGCCTTCGCCTCCGCCGCCGGCGTGCTTGTAGAAGAGGTATGCGGAGAAAGGCGCCGCATCCCGGGCGCGTCCGCCCAAAAGATCGCACACGGGCTTGCCCACGGCTTTGCCGATGATGTCGAGGCAGGCGGCTTCGACGGCAGCGAAGGCGCGGCGGCGGGCGTCGTGGGGGTTCTCTCCGGGAACGAGCCACGTCTGCGAGCGGTCGCCTTCAGACTGATCCCCTCCCCATTGCATCCATAATGCGTGCAGCGCGAACGGATCCATACCGAGGACGTGCTCGCGGATGGCGTGGAGCGCATGCAGCGATCCCTCGCCACCATGAGCCTCGGCGACGCCTGAGATGCCGTCGGTGGTGTCGAGGCGGATTAACGTGCGCAGTGCATAAGGTGCGTGAAGACCGTAGGAGCTGCGCAGGGGCGGATCCGCGACCGCCAGCGCGTAGACGGAGAAGTCTTTGATGACCACGGAGGCACGATAGCACGGAGCTGGGCCGTCTGGCGCTGTTGGAAGACTGGCGGCGGAATCCGGCTGATCGCTCCGCGAAGACTCGGTCCACGCCCGAGAAGGGTTCGCTTTGAAGGATGGAGGGACAAGACAATCTACCCGAGCGCTTCGTGGGACCCGTAGATATTCCGTGCCAGCCTGTTTTCCGGCCTCACCGTGCGTCTCGGCATCGCGCTTTGCGCCGGGGCTGAGAACTGGGGCACGGGCGGCGGAGAGCCGGGAAATGAAGGCGGCAGTCAGCCGGGAAGGACCGCCCGAGGAGGGCAGCCCCGTCCGTAGAAAGGCGAAAACAGGCGGTCAAGCACGGGCATGGTTCGATGAGAGCACCAGGCAGCGTCGGGTTCTTGTGCCGAATAGTGCAGCCCCTATGCAATCCAGATTACGAAGCCGGATGACGCGGCGAGAAATCAGTCCGCCTGCTTCGCAGGTTGGGCATCCGGGCGGGAGGCAGCAAACGAACGAGCGGAAGGCGCCCGCTCGAGCATCCCGAAAGCCTGAGCCCTGCGGGAAGAGGGGGTTTCGTTCATGAATTCCTCATAGAAGCCTGTGGCACCGCGCGTGAACGCATCCTCGATCTGGAGCGGATCGCGGGAGCGCAAAGCAGCCACGAGCGGCTCATGCGCGGCGGTCACGTCGGCCAGGTGCTGCAGACCGCTCGCCCGCAGGACGCTCACAAAGGCGAAGAGCGGGACGGTAATCTGCTCGAGCACGCGGCAGAGAGTTTCGTTCCCCGAGCATTTCCACACCCAGCGGTGAAAGTTGAGGTCGGCCTGTGCGGCCTCGTAGTACGAGTCGCGCACGATTGCCGAACCCAGCGCAGCCAGACGCTGCTCTAGTTCCGCGAATTCCTCCTCTCCCATCCGCTCGGCCGCGAGGCGGGCTGCCATCACTTCCAGCAAAGCGCGGAGCTCGACCCGTTCCCGAATCTCTTTCGGAGTCAGACGGGTGACAGTAGTGCCGACGTTCGGATGCCGGGTCACCAGTCCCGCGGATTCGAGCTGATGCAGAGCTTCGCGCACGGTGGCCTGGCTGACTCCGACCTCGCGCGCAATTCTGAGCTCCCGGAGATTGGCTCCCGGAGGGTAGATTCCATCGAAGATCGACTGGAGCAGGCGGCGGACCACCTTGTCGGCCAAGCTGCCGGCGGTTTGGCGGCGGGCACGAGCACTGCGGGCAGGCATCACCACCACACTACCACAGCAGGCTCTTGACACCGGGGAGCAACGAGCATATTATCGATAGTACTATCGTTAACAGGAGTATCGATGAAAGCACACCCCGGACTCCAGGTGTTTGAGTTGGCAGCGCTGCTGCTCGCGATCTCGCTGATGGCCATTGGCCAGGTGGGCGGCGGCTCGCTGGTGGGCAACGTAACAGACCCGACGGGCGCGGCCATCGTGGGCGCCCGTGTGCAGGTGCGCAACATCGAGACCGGCGTGACCCGGGAGACGGTCACGAATGAAACGGGCTATTACGAGTTTCCGCTTCTGCCGGCCGGGCGGTATCAACTGGAAGCGGAACAGGCTGGATTCCGCCGCGGGACGACCGCTGTCATTCCGGTCAATACCGGCACGCGCCCGCGCGTGGACATCCGCCTTGAGCTAGGTCAGGTGACCGAGAGCGTGGAGGTGGTGGCAGCCCCACCGATCGTAAACGCGACGACGACCGATCTGGGTGTCGCGATGGACCGGACGAAGGTCGTCGAGCTGCCGCTCAACGGCCGGAATTTCCAGCAACTGGTGGGCTTACAGGCGGGTGTGCTGGCGAACCCGTCATCGAGCGCGGGAGGACGCGGAGGCATCGAGTTTCATGGAGCGACGGCATTTGGCAACAACCTGATGCTGGACGGAGTGGACATGTCGCTGGGCGAGGTCCCGGGCACCGGGAATGCGACGGGAGGCAGCCCGCTGATCAACACCATCAGTGTCGAAGCGATCGAGGAATTCAAGGCCTCGGGCAGTGCGATGTCGGCGGAGTATGGACGCGCCATCGGGGGCGTTCTGAATGTGACAACAAAGAGCGGAACCAACGAATTTCATGGGACGCTTTTCCATTTTTTCCGCAACGACAAGCTGGATGCGAACAGTTTTTTCAACAACCGTTCGGGGCTGGCACGGCCGTCGCTCAGGTGGAACCAGTTCGGAGGGAACCTGGGCGGGCCGGTGATCCGCAACCGCGCGTTTTTCTTTTTCAATTACGAGGGTGCCCAGGTCCGGAGCCCGAGCCAGGTGACAGGCAATGTGGCGACGCCAGCGTTGATTTCCCAGTTGACACCGGCATTGCAGAAGACCTTCACTGACCTCTCCCCGAAGGAATTCGAGCCGACGGCAAATCCGCTTGTGGGATTCCACCGCCGCAATGACAGGCGGGTCAACGACGAGCATACGTATCTGAGCCGGGGAGACGTTGATTTCGGACGGCACCGGCTGTCACTGCGGTACAGCTACAACAACAAGGACATCGTGACGCCGCAATTCTCACCCGTACTGCGGCAGACTCTGCCGACGAGGTTCCACAATGCGGTGGTTCAGGAAAACTGGACGGTGTCGCCGTCGGTTTTCAATGAACTCCGGCTGGGCTTCAACCGGACGGACCTGTTCCGGTACGAAACGGGACGGGAGAACTATCCCGCCTGGGCGAGCACCGCAGGAGTGAACGTGAATCTGACGTTGCCGGGATATCTGCACTTCATCCCCACCACGTACACGTTGAACGACAATCTGTCGGTCATCCGCGGCAGGCACTCGCTGAAGATGGGAGCGGAAGTCCGTGTCGCCATGAACAACCGAGACCAGGGTGGGCAGCCGACGCATTTCTACAACAACGTGAACGACCTGATCGCTGACCGGCCGAACCGGATCCGCATGCTGTTCGGCGGCAGGAAGGGCCTGAAGAACACGCAGTATGGCTTTTATCTTCAGGACGACTGGCGCATCACAGCCCGGCTGCAATTGAATCTGGGTCTGCGCTACGAGTATTTCCCGCCGTTACGCGGGCTGTTCAACATCGCCAGTTCCGATCCGTTCGGAGCGTTCATCCCGACGGCGCGCAGCGATATGTTCATCGCAGACCGGAACAACTGGGGGCCGCGGCTGGGCCTGGTTTGGGACCCGACGGGGAAACAAAAGCTCGTGATCCGGGTGGGCGCCTCGCTGGGCTATATTCCCCAGGTGCCGATTTACCTGATGGACATGGCGTCGCTGGACCCACGTCTCCCCTTCGTCGCTGATTTCGCACCAGCCGACATTCCGATGTTCCCTCCCGCATATCCGTTTCCATTCGCTTTGGTGAACCAGATTGCGGCGAACCCGAATCTGCTGCCTGCAAACTTTGTCGTGACCCGGCAGATCATGGATTACAACCGCCGCGACAGTTACGGCGGGCTCTGGAATTTCAGCATCCAGACGCAGGTGAACCAGACCCTGGCAGTGCAGGCCAGCTACGTGGGGACGCGGAACGTGAAGCTGACATCGCCGCGGAACGTCAACCTGGTGAACCCGGCGCTGGGGCGCCGTCCGAAACCGGAGTTCGGAGATGTCAATATTCTGGAAAATGCGGCCAACATTTCGTATCATGCGCTGCAGCTTTCCGCCAACCAGCGTTTGTGGAACGGCCTGTCATTCGACGCGTACTACACGTGGGCAAAAGCAACAGCCTACTTCGTACCGGATGGAACCATCACATTCACGCTTGGCTCCCTGCAGGATCCGTATGACATCCGCGGCTCGCGCGGGGTCAAGGACGGAGATCTCCGTCACCGGTTTGTCGGGACTTTCGCCTATCGCGTACCTGTTGGAGCGGCGAGAAACAACGCGCTGTTGAAGGCACTTCTGGCCGGCTGGACGCTGCAGGGAATCACGAACTGGCGATCAGGTCTGCCGGTCAACGTCACAGCCGGGACGCTGCTCGTGCGCAACGGCCGGGTCGACGGGCAGCGGCCTGATTACGTGCCGGGCACTGATCCTTACAGCCGCGACAACAGGGCGCTGACCTGGCTGAACCGGGCTGCTTTCGACAACACGATCCCGGCGGCGGAGGGCCGGTTCGGCAGTCTTGGATATAATGCGTTGCGCGGCCCATCAGGGTTCTCTTTCGACGGCGCACTGCACAAGGAAATCCCGATCCGTGAAGGCCACCGGATGACATTCCGGCTGGAGGCTTTCAATGCCCTCAATCACAAGATTCTGGGCAATCCGAATGCGACTGTCGCGAATCCGAATTTCGGCCAGATTTTGACAGCGAGCGGCGGCCGGAATGTTCAGCTTGCCCTGAAATATCTCTTCTAGACGGGCGGCGCCGGGTGGTTGGCAATTGACATAACCGAGGCAAGTCAGGGAGATTGCCATTGTGAGACAGGCAGGCGGGAGCTGGATTGCAGCCGCGGCGGCATCCATTCTGGCGTGCGGGGCCGTTGAACCGGTGCGGAGCGATGTCTTCGTCTCCGGACAAGACGGCTATTTCATGTACCGGATTCCGGGATTGGCAGTGACCCCGCGCGGAGCCCTGCTGGCTTACGCCGAGGGACGCCGTACAAGCGCTTCGGACTGGGACGACATCCGGCTGGTGTTGCGGCGCAGCGAGGATGGAGGAACGACATGGACACCGCAGCAGGTCGTGGGGCTGCTTGAGGAGAAGCCTGAACAGAACCCCGCCGCGGCAGGCCTGCGGCGGCCGCCGGAGATGCTCACGTATAACAATCCAGTGGTGATTGCGGATCGCAAGAAAGGACTGGTGCACCTTGTTTATTGCGTAGAGTACATGCGAGCTTTCGCCTTGTCCAGCCGGGATGATGGCCGCACGTTTTCCAGACCAGTGGAAATCACTTCGGCTTTCGAGGGCTTCCGGCCGCGATACAACTGGAAAGTGATTGCGACCGGGCCGGGCCACGGCATTCAGCTCAAGAACGGCCGTCTCATCGTTCCGGTGTGGCTTTCGACGGCAGCCGTCTCGCCCCACAGCCCGAATGTCGTGGCCACCATTTACAGCGACGACCATGGAAAGACCTGGCGCGCCGGCCAGATTGCGATACCGGACGGCGGCGAGGTGACGAATCCGAATGAGAGCGTTGCGGTCGAGCTGTCCGACGGTCACGTCATGCTGAATGTCCGATCGACCAGCCACCGCCATCGCCGTGTGGTGGTCACAAGTCCAGACGGCGCCACGCGCTGGTCCGCGCCGGTGTTTCAGGAAGAGCTGCTGGAGCCGATCTGCTTCGGCAGCATCGTGCGCTACGGTCCGCCGAAGCGGCGCGGGCCGAATCGCCTGCTGTTCGTGAATCCCGACAATCTGCTGCGCGGAGGACAACCGGGCGCGACCGGTCAAAGCCGGGACAGGAGGAACCTGACGGTTCAGCTCAGCGAAGACGATGGAGCGACGTGGAAGAGGAAGCGCGTGATCGATCCCGGCTGGGCAGGTTATGCTGATATCGCCGCGGGACCGGGCGGCTGGATTTACGTTTTGTACGAGCGCGGCGCGCCAGATGAAGCGCCTTTGCGGATCGCCGCATTGACTCTGGTGAAATTCCCGCTCACCTGGATTCTGGAGGCATCGCCGTGAGCTGCGGAGGGCAGCCCGGCATGGGGGTTCTTTCCCCGGGCGATGGGCTGTTGAAGCCCGCAGACCGGCCGCCGGTCTGAACCATGGCAGCGGTATGAGCTGGCATGTTCTGAACTGATCGGGCTGCCCCCGGTTCACGGCACGCCCTATGGAGGTCCCATGAAGGAATTGCACGGCATTTTGCCGGCGGTGATCACGCCCCTGAACGAACGGGGGGAACTTCACGGCCCCAGCTACGAGCAGCTTCTGGACCGGCTGTTTGAGGCTGGTTGCAATGGGGTGTACGTTTGCGGTCAGACCGGGGAGGGCCTGCTGCTGCCCGTTGAGGAAAGAAAAAAAGCCGCCGAGGCTGCCGTCCGGTGCTCGCCGGGAGGGACCCAGGTGATCGTTCATGTCGGGTCACACCGCACTGAAGAGGCGTTGGCTCTTGCGCGTCACGCATCGAGAATAGGCGTGCAGGCAGTCAGCTCGCTGCCTCCGATCGGGCCCTACTCATTCGCAGAAATCCGCGGCTATTATCAGGCTCTTGCAGCCGCCTCGGACGTGCCGGTGCTGTTGTACTGGTTTCCTGAATTGTGTCCTGCCGTGAGCGAAACAGATCAGATTCTCGATCTGCTGGCCATTCCGAACGTGATCGGGTTAAAGTTCACGGATTTCGACCTTTTTCGTCTTTCCACTGTGAAAAAGACCGGAGCCGTTGTCTATAACGGCCGGGATGAGATCCTTGTGGCAGGACTTTTGATGGGCGCCGACGGCGGGATCGGTTCGTTCTACAATCTCGTTCCCGAGTGGTTTGTCGAGCTTTACGTGCTGGCGCGTGCGGGGAGGTGGGAGGAGGCGAGCCGCGTGCAGATGCGCATCAACTCTCTGATTGAGGTGGTGCTCCGCTTCCCGTTAATCCCGACGCTGAAAAGGATGCTGTCATGGTCAGGCATCGAATGCGGCGGTTGCGTCGAGCCGCGCCTTGGGCTAACGGAGAACGACGAATCCTGTTTGTTGAGGATGCTTCAGGAACGGATGGAGCCGCAACACCTGGAGCAGGTGCTTCGGGCCGTTCCGGATTAGCAGCCCGGGAGTCGTCCGCTAGATGGGCGCACGTGGAAGAGGCTATGGTGCGGCCACTCAGGCTGGCGCGAGGCATGCCGACCTCAGGCGGAAACGGCTGAGCGGCGCCCTGCGGAGGCTTGTTGCGGCGTTTGAGGGTCGCCCGAAACGCGTTACTTGCGCATGCCGGGGTTGGGGCTCTTCAGGCGCAGCTGGCGGAGTTTGCGCGCCTTGCGCTTCGGCTTGTGGATGATGAATGTGCCGTTGCCCAAGTATTCGGCCTGGTAGAGCTTGTCGGAATTCTTCTCTGCCAAGTCAACCTCCAAAACCGTTAGTGTAGCAGAGGCGGCGGGGCGGCAGGCGGGTGCGATAAGGTGAAAGCAGCGGCAGGGATCGCAAGTTTCCCAAAGAGGGCGGCGCGCGGAATGGACTGGCAGAGCATTTTGAAAGAGGGCGCGGGGCTGGCGGCGGTCCTGTGGCTGCTGGTTTCCTCAGCTCTGGCGCAGGCGCCGGCGGCGGAGAAAATCCGCGAGCTGACACGCGAGGTGGCCAGGATTACGGGACTCGAGCAGAAGCGTCCCGTGCCCGTGGAGACTCTGACGCGTGCGCAGTGGAAGGATTACGTTCAGCGCGAGATCGAGCGGCAGGTGAAGCCGGAGGAGATCCGGGCGGACGAGCTGACTCTGAAACTGTTCGGGCTGGTGCCGCGGGACTTCGATCTCAAGCAGGCGACGGTGGATCTGCTTGCGGAACAGGCTGCGGCGGTGTACGACCACAGGCGGAAGCGGATGCTGCTGCTGGAAGACGGATCTGCCGGGTTTCTTGAGGACGCCGTGCTGGTGCACGAGCTGTCCCATGCGCTGGCAGACCAGCATTACAGCATGGAGAGATTCCTGGACAAAGGAGCGAAGACAGGCGAGCAGCAGGCAGCGCGGCTGGCAGTGGTGGAGGGGCAGGCGATGTGGGTGATGCTGGAGTGGCAGATGGGGCGCGCCGGCATGGGCTCGCTGGCCGGGAATGGAGCGGCACTGGAGAAGATGCTGCCCATGCTGGGCACGATGGCAGCGGCGAGTTACCCGGTTTTCGGCCGGTCTCCTCTGTATCTGCAGGAGACGCTGCTGTTCCCGTACACGGCAGGAGTGCTGTTTCAGCAGGCGGCGGTGGAAAAGCTGGGACGGCGGGCGTTCCGGCAGGTGCTCGAACAGCCTCCGGCGACAACGCATGAAATCTACCATCCGTCGAAGTGGCTTGAGAGGCGGCGCTACGATGCGCCGCCGGCGCCGGTGCCGGAGCGGGCAGCCGAGTACCGCAAGCTCTCATCGGGGATTCTCGGCGAGTTCGACCTGCGGGTGCTGCTGAAACAATACTGCGGCCAGGAGGACGCCGACCGGTTCGGACCGCAGTGGCGCGGAGGCGGTTACGAACTGCTGGAGCACAAGAGCACAGGCCGGCCGGCCTTGCGGTGGTCCCTTGGCTTGGGCGAGGAAGCGGCTGCGCTCGACTTCATGGACCGTTACAGGCGGGTGCTGGAGGGGAAGTCGCGCGATCTGCGGTGGCGGGCTGCCGGGCGCGGGCTGCTGGAAGGGACGAATTCGGACGGACGGTTCCGCATCGAGGCGAGGGGGGGATCGGTGGCGGGCGTCGAAGGGCTGCAACCGGCTGAGGACAGGACGCGTCCTGCGCTATAGTAAAGATTCCCGTCATGTTGAACCGCCGAGACTTTCTGCTTTTCACAGGGGCCTCGCCGCTTCTGGCGCAGCTGAAACCGCCCAAGACAGCGCCTGAGCTGACCATCATTCTGAATAGCGGGGAGCACCTGCTTCTGAGCCGGTTCCGGGGCAAGGTGGTGGTGCTGGAGTTCCTGCTGACGACCTGTCCGCACTGCGCCACGTGTTCGTCGATCATGCAGAAGCTTTACAACGAGCTCGGGGACAAGTTCCAGCCGCTCGGCGCCGCGATCAACCCGAACTCGATGACCGAGGCGCGGATGCTGGTTCCAGCCTATATCAGCAACCTGGGACTGAAATTCCCCGTGGGCTATACGCCGCGCGAACAGGCCTATGCCTGGCTGGAAGCGCAGAACTCGAACGCGCCCATGTATTTTCCGCAAGTCGTCTTCATCGACAAGAAGGGGGTTATCCGCTACTATTTTCCGGGCGGAGATGACTTTTTCAAGAACGAAGAGGCGAACATGCGGCGCCTGATCGTGGAGCTGGCAGCGGAGAATGGCGGCGCCGGCGCGCCGAAATCCCGGAGCAGGAAATCGTGAGATTCTTTCCCGCGCTGCTGGTTCTTGCGGGGTGGCTGGCAGACGGAGCCAGGGCGCAGACGCCGCGTCCCGCGCCCGACATCGAGTTTGCGCCGGTCACGGGCGGCAGCGGAACCATGCGCCTGTCGCAATTCCACGGCAAGGTAGTGGCGCTGGAGTTTCTGCTGACGACATGTCCGGGATGCAAGCACTCGGGAAAGATTCTGGCGCAACTGCAGAGGGAATACGGACCGCGGGGATTTCAGGTGATCGGACTGGCGGTCGACCCGGGCGCGGCATCCCGCATCCCCGTGTTTGCGGCGGAGACGGGAGCGCTGTTTCCGATTGCCGTTTACAGCGACGCCTCCGCGCGCAACTTCCTTCAGGTGCCGATGATGTTGCGGATGGCCTATCCGCAGCTGGCGTTCATCGACCGGAAAGGGAATCTGCGGGAGCACCTCAGGGCTGAGGATCCCCGCATGGCGCCAGCGGCCGAAGAGGCCAACATCAGGAAAATCGTCGAGCAGCTGCTGTCGGAGAACGATGCGCCGAAAAAGGGGCCTTCCCGGAGCAAGAAATAGGGGTTTGGAATCGCGATGAAGAGAGGTACGGTTGCCGCCGCCTGCGGGCGGCTTTTTCTTTGCGCTGGCGTTGCGCTCGGCCTGGCAGCGGCGCAGCCGCCGGCGAACCGGCTGACGGCGGAGGAGCAGAAAGCCGGCTGGCGCCTGCTGTTCGACGGCAGGACAATGCGCGGCTGGGCGCCTGCTGCCGAAGGCGCGTGGACGGTGGAAGACGGGTGTCTCAAGGCGATTCCGCGCCCTTTGCTGCGAGAGGATCTGCTGACGCTGGACGAATTCGGCGACTTCGAACTGGTGTTCGAGTGGAAGGTGGCGCCCGGAGCCAACAGCGGCGTCAAGTATCTGATCCAGGACTCAGTGCTTGTGGATGAGAAGCAGCTTCCCGAGGGAATGCGGCTCAGTTTCGAGCAGCAGGTAGGCTGGTTTCTCGAACACCGGAGCGCGAAGAGGGAGCTGGTGAAGCCGGGCAGCGGGGCGCAGGTCTATCCGGTGGCGTTCGAGTATCAGGTGATCGACGACAAGAGGCACATCGATGCGCTCTATAACGCCACCGGGCGCGCTGGAGCGCTGTACCGGATGGCAGCGCCGGCGCAATCGGTGTCGAGGCCTGCCGGCGAGTTCAACGAAGGCCGCATCGTGCTGCGCGGGCTGCATGTGGAGCACTGGCTGAACGGAGTGAAGGTGGTCGACATCCGGCTGGACGATCCGCAGGTGAGGGAGAGCGTGGAGAAGCGGTGGAAGGAAGGGCATCCTGTGCGGCGGCTGCTGGTCGGGATCCCGAAACGGCGGACGCCGATCGCGCTGCAGCATCACAACGACGAGGCGTGGTTCAGGAACCTGAAGATCCGCGAGCTGCGCTGAGGCAGCCGAGCACAAGCTGGAGCAATTCGTCCGGACGGTCAAGCTCGAGAAGGACGGGGATGGCGCGGATGGCCGGGTGCGACTGCAGCGGAGCCGGCAGGTTGAGCAGATCCTTTTCCGTCGTCAGGAGCAGAGGGGCCTCGGCGAGCAGCGGGCGAATGTCGGATTCCGTGTAGTGGTGGTGGTCGGGGAACGTCTTCAGAAAGGCCACCTCGATGCCAAGCGAGGCCAGCGTGCGGCGGAAGGATTCCGGCAGGGCGATGCCGCAGAAGGCGCCGGGGCGGACTCCGGCGGCGAGCTGCGGAGGCTCGGCGGCAAACCAGGCTTTGAAGAGGGGACAGGTGCGGTTGTGCCTGCGGATCTCGCTGATGAGGCCTGAGTATTCCCTGCCCTGCTCTGCGCGCGTGATGATGATGGCGGAAGCGCGGGCAAGCGCGCTGAAGGGTTCGCGGAGGCGGCCTTTGGGGAAGATGCCGCCGCGGAAGGGGTCGATCGCGTCGATGAGGACGATGTCGAGTTCGCGGCGGGTACTCCAGTGCTGAAAGCCATCGTCGAGGATGTAGAGATCAGGCGAGAAGCCGCTGTCTGAGGCGAGCTTCCATCGCGCAGCCTGACGGTCGGCGCCGATGGCGACGGCGGCGGCGCCGTCGCGAAGGATGAGCTGGGCTTCTTCGCCCGTCAGCTCGACGGGAAGGGTCTGGCCGGGCACGGCAGCCACGATCTCGCGGAACTGGCGCCGGTAGCCGCGGGTGAGAACTGCGGGGCGGAGGCCGCGGGAGGCCAGTTCGCGGCAGAGCCAGCGGACCAGAGGCGTCTTGCCGGTGCCGCCCATGGCGAGGTTGCCGACGCTGACGACCGGCTTCCCGGGCAGATCCATGCGGAAGCGGGAAGAAACGGCGCGATGGACGGCCATGCCGGCGAGCCAGAGCGGGGCGAGAGGATTGGGGCCGAGCGGGCGCGGCAGGCCGGCATCGTGGAGTTGCGCGGCGGACGCGGCGACACGGGCGGCAACGCCGCGGCGGGCGGTGGCGAGCGCGCGGGCGCGTTCCCCGATGGAAGCCCGCAAGACGCTGTCCGACAGGATCCGCTCAACGGCAGAGGCGAGATCCGGCGGCGACGGCACGGAGATCATTGCGTTATTCCGCTGGAATTCAGCGGCGATTTCCGCAAAATTCTCCATGTGAGGGCCGCACAGCACGGGGACGCCGAATGCGGCCGGCTCGAGGATGTTGTGGCCGCCGCGATGGGGGAAGGTCCCGCCCATGAAGACAGCCGTGGCGATGCGAAAGAGCGAGTTGAGCTCGCCGATGGAATCGAGCAGCAGGACGCCCGGAAGGGCGAGTCCGCCGGCGGTGTCCAGTTCCGACCGGCGCAGGAAGGGGATTCCGCGGGCGGCGAGCTTTTCGGCGGCGAGCGAGAAGCGGTCCGGGCGGCGGGGGGCAAGGATCAGCAGGAGGCGGGGGAAGCGTGGCGCGAGCTGCTCAAACGCATCCAGAACGACGTCGTCCTCGTCGGGGTCATCCGGGAGCGCCGGAGGCATGGTGGAGGCGGCGATCCAGACGGGTTCCGGGCGGAGAGCTTCCAGAAATGCGGCTATCTCTGAGGGAATTGTTGCCGAGTCCGGGTCGAAATCGTATTTGAGATTTCCGCTGATTTCGACATTTCCGGCGCCGAGGCTCCGGTAGCGTTCCGCGGCTGGCGCATCCTGCGCGAGGATGCGGTCCGCGAAGGCGAGCGCGTGGCGGAAGAACCAGCGGTAGCGCAGATAGCGGGGCAGGGCGCGGTCCGAGATGCGGGCGTTGGCGAGCAGGAGGCGCGCGCCGGAGCGGCGGGCTTCGCGGAACAGATTGGGCCAGATCTCGGTCTCCATGACGATGACGAGCGCAGGGCGGAGGCGCCGGAGCACGCGGCGCACGGCGAAGCGGTAGTCCAGCGGCGCATAAAAGACGGCGTCGGCGAGCCCGGCAAGCTTCTCTTCGCAGAGAGCGCGCCCGGCGAGCGTCGTTGTCGAAACATACACGGGAACTCCGGGCAGAAGCGGGCGGAGGCGGCGGAGCAGGACCGCGGCAGTAAGCGCCTCGCCGACGCTGACGGCGTGCAACCAGATGGCGCCGGGGGCCGTCGGGAGAATGTGCGGCGGCAGGAAGCCGAAGCGCTCGCCGAGGCGGCGCAGGTAGCGCCGGTCTTTGGCGATCCGGAAGGACAGGTACAGTAGAAGGAACGGGACGGCGAGGGTCTGAACGGCCCGGTAGAGGACGTAGATGAGAGTGCTCGGCAAAACACTGATTGTAAGCCTGGGGCTGATGCTGGCGGCGGCTGAGGGACAGGCGCCGTTCCGGCCGAAGGCGGCCGACAGCTATCCGTCGCATCAGAAGGTGGGACCTCTTGTGCTGGCGGCAGTGAAGTTCGAGACGGATGAGGAGACCAAGCCGCTTTTCGGCGGCGTGAATCCGAACGAGCACGGCGTGCTGCCAGTGCTGCTGATTCTCGAGAACCGGGGCGAGGAAACGCTGATGCTGGACCGGATGCGGGTGGCGTATCAGGCTGGCCGGTACGAGGTGCAGCCGACGCCGGCGCAGGAGCTGCCGTCGATTCTGGGACCAAGGCGGCCGAACATGGGGCCGCGGGCCCCGATTCCGCTGCCGAAAAAGAAGAACCCGCTGGCGAAAGTGGAGTTCGAGACGCGGGCGTTCGGGGCCAGGTCGCTGCTGAAAGGCGAGACGGCGCACGGCTTTTTCTACTTCGAGACCCGGCACCGGCGGGACGCCATTCTGTACATCACGGGCATCCGCGAGGGCGTCAGCGGGAAAGAGCTGTTCTTCGCCGAGGTGCCGATCGACGAGCCGCGTTGACGCGGGCGGCAGCCCCCGACGGGAGTAGAATGGGAGCCGCCATGAGCGACTCTCAACTTCCCCGCCGCACTTTTCTGAAAACCGCTTCCGCGCTGCCCGCTGCACCCGCCGTGCTCGCGCAGCCCAAACCGAACGACCGGCTGCGGCTGTCGGTGGTGGGCGTGGGCACGCGTGGCATCTACCTGCTCGAGAGGATGCAGGAGGCGCCGAACACGGAGATCGCGGTGATCTGCGATCTGTACGACGCCAACCTCGAACGCGCGCAGAAGACGGCTTTCAACAAGAAAGCCGTTGTGACAAAGGATTGGGAAAAGGCCGTCGAGGCCAAGGACGTGGACGCGGTGGTCATCGCCACGCCGGACTTCTGGCATGCGCCGATGACGGTGCGGGCGGCGCAGGCGAAGAAGCACGTCTATGTCGAGAAGGGCCTGTGCCGGACGCTCGAAGAAGCCAAGGCGATCCGCAAGGCGGTGCGCGAGAACAAAGTCGTGCTGCAGCTCGGGCATCACCAGAATTCAGAGCCCTCGTTCATCAAGGCGCGGGAGATTTTCCAGTCCGGGCGGCTGGGCAAGACGTGCCTGGCGCGGACCTACATCGACCGCACGAACCCATGGCCGGAGTGGCAGTTCTACACGCGGTATGACAACCAGGTGCTGCCGGCAGACGCGACGCCGGACCGGATTGATTGGGAAAGGTTCCAGGAGTACTCGGGCGTTAAAACCAGTTTCGACCCGGAACGTTTTTTCCGTTGGCGCTGCTGGTGGGAGTACGGAACGGGCATCGCGGGCGACCTGATGAGCCATCAGTGGGACGGGGTGAACATGATCATGGGCATGGGCATCCCGGAGGCCGTGCAGACGATGGGAGGGCTCTACTTCTGGACGAAAGACCGCGAAGTGCCCGACCAGTGGCATGTGATGTTCGAGTATCCGAAGAAGCAGCTGAACGTGACGTTCGCCTGCACGTTCCATAACCGCCATCACGGGACGAACACCTACATCTTCGGGCGCGACGCGACGATTGAAGTGGCCGAGCGGCACTGCCGGCTGTACACGGCGGAATGGACGCCGGAGGGCGCGGCGAAGGTGAACGCCGCGCGCAGGAAGGCGGAACAGTGGGGGCTGGACCCGGAGTTGGCGCAGTTCCTGGCAGAGCCGGAATACCAGTGGAAGCGGGGCGAGAATCCGGTGTCAAGCCACATGCGGAACTGGATCGATTCAATCCGCGGGCTTGACCAGCCGCGCTGCGGCATGGACCGGGCATGGGAAGAGGCGGTGACGATCGTGATGAGCGTCGAGTCCTACTTCAAAGAGCGCAAAGTGAAGTGGGACCCGGTGAACGAGCAGATCGTCTGAGCGGTTCTGTTACCGGCTGGCGCGGCGGCGCAGCGCGCAGCCGCCCAGCAGAATTCCGGCGCCGATCAGGGCGAATGTGCCCGGCTCAGGGCTCTCTGCCACCGGGGCAGGCGCTGGCTCCAGGCTGAAGTCCGGGCCGAAGCCTGCTGCCGGGGAAACGGCTTCCAGCCGCGCCAGGAACGTCTGATACTGCCAGCCCACGAACGATCCGTCCGCAGCTGCATTGCCGCTGATGATGGCCCATTCACCGAGGCCGAATGACGGATTCTCGCGGATGACAAGCGCCGCAGTGTGCATCCAGGATTGAGCCAGAGGCGTGAGAGCGATCGACTGGAATTCGGCATCATCGAGAATGCCCCAGATGGCCTGCTGGATGTGAATGTCGGGCTGGAAGCGCGTTCCGCTGCGGTAGGCTTCCATCTGCGTGATGAGCCATGCGGCGGCCTGGTAGCGCTCGAGCGGACCCAAGCCAAGATCCCACCAGAAATCCTCGTTCGAAAACGAACCCTTGCGGACCAGTGCAGCCTGGTCCGAGTTCCAGGGCAGAAGCGGGACGACGTTGGCCGTGTATCTGTTACCCGGGGAGGCGAACCGTTCCACGTCAACGGTCCACAGGTCGACATCCACGCCGTCGACGAAGCCGTTGTAACGGCCCCCGCTGAGGACGAGCACGAGGCGGTCGTTGGTGATATGCACAGGTTTTCCCGTGCCGAGAGCGGACTCCGGGAGAAGAATGCCGGCGGAAAGGCAGGCGGGCACGAGAGCCAACAGGACGATTCCGCGAAAAGCACTCATGAAATTCACCTGCCAGCCGGAAACCATCATACAGAAATTCTCCTGCCTGAGGGAACGTTATCAGGCCCAAATTCGCTTTCCAATAGGCGCCGGGTTCCAGAACCGTTCCGGCCAGGCCAGTCATAGGCAGCGCGCGTTTGATGCCGGGCACACAAGCAACCGTCAAATTGTTGATTTGTCAAGAACTCGCTGTATGCCATTCGGGCTATTTCCTTGGACTGCCTGGGGGTAGTTAGCACAGGACGAAGCCGAACAAAAACCGGGGGTGTTCTGCTGGAGTGTGTGCTTTCAGGCGTCATGGCGCCGGGTGACCGCGGAGGATCAGCGGCCCGGCGGGGTGTGACACAACCGGCGCGCCTGACGACCATGAGGCGGAGCTGGCCCGGCGGGACATCCGCATCGATTCGAACCGCGCCTTCCTGCAGCGGGTACTGCGCCGCGAACGAAGGGCGCGACGCCGGGCGGGAGTGAGCCGTCATTTTGGGAGCCGCGGCTGAGCTGGCAGTTTTGGCCAGAGCTGACACCTGCGCTCCAGCCGTGTTGGGAAGGCACGCCCGAACACCCCCGTTCGGGCTGGGGACCTCGAGGGGACCGCCTGCTCTCGCGGCACCGGCAAGCACGGTTGGGATGCAGCGCTCGCGCGAGCGCGAGGGGAAACCTGTTGGGAGGGTGGCGAGGCGAGATTGGGAACCGCCCGTTCGCAGCCGTGCGGGCTGTCCGCCCGAGGCTCGGAACCCGCCGCCCGGTCGGCGCGGCTTCTGGCCGAAGGGTGATGGATGACGGGGGTTACCCAAGCCTGGAGAGCCAGAGGACGAGCTGGAGGTAGGCGTAGCCGGTGACGGCGACCGCGAAGGCGGCGACGCCGGTCCAGACTTTTTCCGTGAAATTCGGGACGAGGCGCGGAGTGCCGGCCAGATATCCGAGAACAAATCCCGTCATCAGGCCGCCGATATGGGCGGCATTATCGATGCGGAAAAACGGCAAAAGGCCGAACAGAAGGCCGTAGATGGCCCAGCGAAGGTAGAAGCCCCTGATCATGGCCGCTTCGCCGGACCACTTGTAGCGGACGCCAAGGGCGATCATGGCGCCGATGAGGCCGAAGAGGCCGGCCGAGGCGCCGACGGTGAGCATGGTGCCGCGCAGCATGCTGAGGGCGAAGCCGCCGATGGTAGAGAAAATGTAGATGGCCACCATGCGTTTTGTGCCGTAAATCTCCTCGGCGTGGCGGCCGAGATCCATGAAAACCCACAGATTGAAAAAGATGTGCATGAGGTTTCCATGAAGGAAGCCGGCGGTGATCAGGCGCCACCACTGTCCGCCGAAGACGCCCTGCGGGAGAGCGGCGCCATAGCGGATGAGGGCGTTGACTTCGCCGACTTTGGAGGAAGCCAGAAGCGTCACCAGGTAGAGCGCGACGCAGACGAGGCTGATGACGATGGTGGCGAACTGGGCAGTGGGGACGAGGCCGCCGAAGATGCCGCCGGGGTCGCGCAGGTCGATGGCGCGGGGGCCGACGGGCGTGTCGCAGTAGGGGCAGACTTTGTCGTGGACGGTGATGAAGGCCCGGCAATGCGGGCACATGCGGCGGGTTTCCACTGAATTCATTGTAGCGGCGGCCTGTTGTGGCGCGCCCGCCTCAGGCGCTTCCCGCGCGCGCCTCAGGCGAACGGCGGATTCTTGGCCTGAGGCGACCGTGATTGACTGGGAGCAGGCGCGGAAAGTGTGCGCCGTGGAGGAAGGCTGTGAAGAGGAACCTGCTGCCCCTGTTTGGCATTGCGCTGGCGGCCGCGGTTGCGGCGACGGGCGTTTTCTACGCCCTGCTGCCGGCGGGCATCAGCGGCGCGAAGGCCGAAGCTCACGCCACGGTGTTAGTGGCGGCGCGGGACGTGGCTCTGGGATCAACGGTGCGGCCGGAGGATCTGCGGGTGGAGCCCTGGAAGCAGGGGCCCTTGCCTGAGGGAGCGGCGCGGCTGGTTTCGGATGTGGCAGGCAAAGTGGCGCTGCGGCCGATTTCCGCAGGAGAAGTATTGAAGGCGGCCAGCCTTGGGCCTGCGGGGGCTGGAGCGCTGGCGGCGATTCCGCCCGGTTATCGCGCCCTGAGCCTGCATCCGGTGGATTCGGCCGGGGTGGTGTCGATGCTGCAACCGGGCAGCCGGGTGGACGTGCTGGTGGTGAACGTCCGCGGGGAGGCGTACGCGCGGCGGGTGCTGGAGGACGTGTCGGTGCTGCAGGTGCAGAAGGCGGAAGCGCAGCGGCCGGTGGTGACGGTGCTGGCGCTGCCGGAGCAGGCGGACCGGCTGGCGCTGGCTGACGCGATGCAGCAGATCCGGCTGCTGGCGCGGAATCCCGCCGAGAAGGCGCGGGCGGCGGGCGAGTGAGGACCGATGGAGCGCGCCTTGATCCTGCTGATGATGTTTGTCTCGGGGCTGATGGCGGCCCTGCTGGCGGGCTCGTTCTATTGGGCGGTGCAGGAGGCGCGGCGGGTGCGCGAGGCGGCGGGGAGCGCTCTGCTGAACGGAGGGCAGCTGAGCACGATCGGGATCTGGGCTGCGCTGCTGGAGCGGTTCGGACAGGTGGAGCGGCTCAGGAAGCTGATCGCGCAGGCGGGCGTGCCGTGGACGGTGGGGCGGACGACGCTGGTGATGCTGTTCGGGGGGGCGTCGGTGGGGTATTTTCTGGTGCAGACGGCGATGTTTCCGGCCTGGGCTGAGTGGCTTCTGGTTCTGCTGTCGGCGTCGGCTCCGGTGATGTATCTGCGGGCGGCGCGGGCGCGGCGGTTCCGGCTGTTCGCCGAGCAGTTTCCTGAAGCGCTGGACTCGCTGTCGCGGGCGCTGAAGGCGGGCTATCCGCTGGCGCACGCCATCGATCTGCTGGCTCTGGAGCAGCCGGAGCCGCTGGCGGGGGAGATGCGGCGGACGCGCGACGAGTGGAAGCTCGGCGTTCCGTGGGATCAGGCGCTGGACCATCTGGCGGCGCGGATTCCGCTGCCGGAAGTGGCGCTGTTCGCCGCCGCGGTGAAGATGCAGAACCGCTATGGCGGCCGGCTGAACGAGGTGCTGTCGCGGCTGGCGGAGACGATGCGGGAGCATGCATCGCTGGAGGGCGAGGTCCGGTCGATCTCGGCGCACAGCCGCCTGACGGGAACGGTTCTGTCGGCTGTGCCGGTGGTGATCGCGGTGCTGCTGTTCTGGATCAATCCGGACCAGATGGCGATTCTTGTCCAGAAGCCCGCGGGGCGGGCGATGCTGACGGGGGCGCTGCTGGCGAATGTGGCGGCGCACGTCCTGATTCGGCGGATGGCGCAGGTGCGGTTGTGAGGGAAGCATGAACACAGCCGGGCTGGTGACGCTCTATTTCGGGTTCGTGCTGGCGGCTGTCTGGGCTGCGCTGGCGGCGGCCGTGCGTCTGATGCCTGAGGCGGAGCCGTCGTCCGCGGCAGCCGAATCCGCCGCGTCCGGAAAGACATGGTCCCGGCGCGCCCTGGAGGCGTTTCTGCAACTCGGGGTTCTGGCGGCGCCGTCCGGTAAGGCGGCTTCAGACCTGCGCGGGCGTCTGGCGGCGGCCGGGTACCGGCAACCGGCGGCGGCGGAGATCTTCCAGGGAATCCGGATGACAGCGGCTGCTGCGCTGGGACTGATGCTGGGATGGGCGGCGTTCTGGCAGACTGGAGGCGGCGGCGCCGTTGCAACGGCCGTCATCTGCGGGGCGGGACTCGGCTTTCTGCTTCCAGGCCGCGTGCTGGAAGCGATGACGCAGGCGCGGATCGCGCGGATTCACAGGGCCCTTCCGGCGGCGCTCGACCTGATGGTGCTCAGCGTGGAAGCGGGCCAGGGGCTGGACCAGGCGCTGGCGGAGACGAGCCGCGAGCTGCGGCAGATCTATCCGGATCTGGCGGCGGAGTTCACGCAGGTGCAGCTGGAGATCCGCGCCGGGCGGAACCGGTCCGACGTGCTGGCGGACCTGGGTCAGCGGACCGGTTCGCCGGAGCTGAAAAAACTGGCCGTCGTGCTGATCGACAGCGACCGGTTCGGAACCAGCCTGGCGCCGGCGCTGCGGACGCATGCAAGGTTTCTGCGGACGCGAAGGCGGCAGATGGCGCAGGAGGCGGCGAGGAAGCTGGGGGTCAAACTGATCTTCCCCGTGTTTTTCCTGATCATGCCCGCCGTTTTCGTGATCGCTCTTGGCCCCGCAGTGCTGTCGTTCATGGACGCGATGCGGACCTTCGCGACGCCGTAGTCCGGGCCCGTTTTACAGCGGTTCCCAGACAAAGGCCTCGAAGTGGTGGATGGCGCGGAAGCCGAAAGCTTCGTACAGCCGGATGGCGCGCGCGTTGGAAGAGGTGACGGTCAGAGAAGCCTCGACGGCGCCGCTGGCGCGCAGCGACTGCAGCGAACGCCGGAGCAGTTCCGCGCCGGCTCCGCGCCCCTGATGGGAAGGCGCCACGCAAATCTGGGCGATGTGGCCGGTTCCCGGAGCGATGCGGCTGGCGAAGCAGACGCCGATGACCTTTCCGCGTCCGTCGAGGGCGACCCAGGTGCAGTCTGGAGCAAAGTAGCCGCAGCCGGGGTAGCGGACGATGTTTTCGATGAAGCGGCGCGCGCCGGCCGGAGACTGATACTGGTTGTTGATTTCGCTGTCGATGTGGCCGGCATAGGCCTCGGCGATGAGTTCGGCCGCTTCGCCGCTCCAGTAGGCGGACCAGCGTTCGAAATGGAGGCCGATGCCGACGCGGACGGCGTCGGGAGTGGCGTCCAGCGAAGCGATCATGAACTGCCGGGGGAATGCGCGGGGAGGCCGGCAGGCGGGAGCGATCTGGCCGCTCTGCAGGCTGAGATGCATGAGCTGCGCTTCCACGCGCTTCAGCCAGGGCATCGAGCGGAGACGGTCCAGGAGGGCGCAGATCAGCATGTTCTCGTGCGCGGGGGAGCGCCAGGCGCCGCGCAGGTAGAGATCGCCGAGCAGTCCCTTGTCGCCTTCCGTGACGTAGTAGCCGTAGCCGGCCACGATGCCGCCGTCCCTGAGGGCGAAGCCCTCCAGGGTTCCCATCGAAGCATAGCGGACGATGAGCTCCGCGAGCGGAGAAAAGTCCCAGTGGAGGAGCCGCATCCACCGGGCTTTTTCATCTTCGAGCAGAGGGGCGAGTTCGGCGCCCCCGAGCGCCTGCAGTTCCACGATGGTGGCGCTCCCGTCCGCCGGCATAGAGAATCAGCGCTCCCTGCGGCGCGCGGCGTCGCGCAGGAACTGGCGGATGGAGCGCAGAGCCTGGCGCGTCCGGTGGTGGTTCTCGATCAGCGCGAAGCGCACGAATCCTTCTCCAGCCTGGCCGAAACCGATGCCCGGGCTGACGGCGACGAGCGCTTTTTCGAGGAGGAGTTTGGCGAAATCCAGCGAAGGCAGATTCTCAAATGGCGGAGGAATTTTCGCCCAGACGAACATGGAAGCGCGCGGCTTTTCGACCGGCCAGCCGGCGGAGTTGAGACCCTCGACCAGCAGATCGCGGCGTTTTTCGTAGAGGTGGCAGATCCTGCCGACCTCTTCCTCGCAGTCCCGGAGACCGATGATGGCGGCGATCTGGATGGGCTGGAAATTGCCGTAATCGAGATAGCTCTTGATACGGGCCAGAGCCTTGATCATGCGCGCATTGCCGAGGCAGAATCCGACGCG
>Ga0101944_10002583_pt1 | contig 28593 bp, 17 predicted proteins | sample DewCreD2012metaG_FD_75245 | JGI IMG/M metagenome (GOLD analysis project Ga0101944, IMG submission 75245) | Hot spring sediment bacterial and archeal communities from British Columbia, Canada, to study Microbial Dark Matter (Phase II) - Dewar... ... | reverse complement strand
CCTCTTTCAAAGTGCCGTGATGAACGAAGTGAATTTTACGGCAGTAAAGAGGGGCAGGGGGAGATTTTATTAATGTAAAAAAGTAAAGCAAAAAAATTTACTTTATATTTTATAAAAACCTGCTATCACTGAGGGGTTACTGTTTTTATTAAATTTTCATTGACTATTATTGATATTATAATATATAATAAAACTGTTATATTTTTATAAGGGAGTATTAAATGAAAAGAATTACTATTAAAGACATTGCTAAAAAAGCCGGAGTTTCAAAAGCAACTGTTTCAATGGTTTTAAATAATTATGAAAAAATTGCTGAAAAAACCCGAGAAAAAGTATTAAAAATAGTAAAAGAAACGCATTATTATCCTCATGAATCTGCACGTATGCTTGCAAAAAAGAAATCCGAATCTATTGCTTTTGTAAGCGCCAGATTTGCTGCCCCATTTATATCAAATATACTTGATGCCATAGAACAAAGAGCATTTGCTATTAATAAATATATACATGGCATTATTCCCTTTTCAACAAGAAATGAAAAAAAAGTTAAAGAAGAACTTTTAAGAAGAATACTCTACAGTAGAAAAGCAGATGCAGTGATTGTTCTAACATTAAAACCAGAAGAAGAAATAATAAAAGAATACAATCAAAGAAATATGCCAATAGTTCTTATAGAAAATGAGATGCCCGGAGCACATTCAATAAGAGTAAATAACTATAACGGTGCTTATAAAGCAACACAGCACTTAATATCAAAAGGAAGAAAAAGTATATGTTTGATATCCGGCATTACTAATCCAACTGATGTATATGATATTAACCCGACTGCAGTTGAACGCAAAAAGGGATTTGAAGATGCTATTAAAAATTTGAATATTAATTATAATGAAAATAACATTGAATATATAGCAAATTATACTTTTGATGAAGGCAAAATGGCACTTGATAATTTTTTAAAGAAAAACACACGTATTGATGCAATATTCTGTGCAGCAGGCGACCTCGTTGCAATGGGAGTTATTAAAAGAGCTCAGGAACTCGGAATAAAAATCCCTGATGACCTTGCTATAATTGGCTATGATGATATTATTGTATCTAAATTATTAAATCCACCATTATCATCTGTCCGTCAGCCAATAGAGGAAATTGGGAAACTTGCTTTTGATATTGCAGTTGATGCAATGGAAGAAAAATTAAAAGAAGAGAAACATATTTTAATAGAGCCAGAGTTGATTTTAAGAGCAACAACATAATACAATTTACGATTTTCGGTTTACATTTTACGATTTAAAAAAAAATCAATTTGTGTTTTTTTAAATTTGAAAGATACGGAAAATTTGGAAGATTTATAAATCAGGCAATTGGGCAGCAAGGGTTCCATCACCACTCTCAAAGGAAACACAACAAGGATGTATTAATAATAAAGATAAAAAACGAGGCAAGGTTGGAACCTTGTTTATACAAAAATTAAAAAATTAAATATAAAGATTTATTATAAATTTTCATGCTTTTTAATTTTCTACATAATTCCTGGCAATATATATTTTTTACTTTTATGCATTTCTATAATCAATAACTGTTTGTCTGTATGCCTCAGGCAGACCAATATCAAAACGTTTTCCCTTTACAATATAACCACAAAATCCCTGTTCCTGACGAAGTTTATCAAGGCAGGATGTTAACTGGAATTCTCCCCTTTCCCGTATATTATGTTTTATATTTTCTTCCAAATATTCAAATATTTTTGGTGTTAAAACATATTGACCAAAAATAGTAAGATACATATTTTCTTTCATCCCTTTTATATGTAAATGTTTTTTTGCATAATCAATATCCGGCTTTTCATAAAATTCAGTAATTGTAATTTCAGAATCTTTTATATCCCATACTCCTGTAACACATCCGAAATGTTTTATTTCTTCTTCTGGAGTAATTTTCAATCCAACCACACTGTGTCCCCTTTTTTCAAACACATCTAAAATCTGCCGTGCACAGGATATCTGTGTTTCTGATGCATAAATATGGTCTCCAAGCATCAAAAGAAATGGTTCATTTCCTATCCATTCTCTGGCACAGTATATTGCATGTCCAAAACCATCCTGAACTGTCTGTTCAATTAATTTAATTCTATGCCCTATATCCAGTATATAATCACTGTATTCCTGATTTTCTTTTGAAAGTTTGTTAAAATTCTCTATTGTTGGTGGCATATAAAAAAATTCTTCAAAAATTGACCTGTCTGACGGTTGAATAATTATTCCCATTTCTTCTATTCCTGCGTTTATTGCTTCCTCTATAATAGTAAAAATCGCAGGTTTTATTTTGCCATCTTTACCAATAACAGGAAAAAGTTCTTTTTTTACTGCCTTTGAGGCAGGAAAAAGCCGTGTTCCAAAACCTGCAGACGGAATTAATGCTTTTCTAACTTTTCTTCCTGTTTGTAAAGTAAGTTTAAGACAAGAAAGTTTTAAATCCTTTTCAATGATTTCAATGACTTTATTCTGACTTTCTTCATCACGGACAATAAACTGAGCAGAACCATCTCCCTGTGAGCCAACACCTTTGCCACCTAAAATAAATGGCTGAATAGGTTCATAATTTAAAACTTTATGTAAAACAGGTGCAGTAAGTTGTGATGGGCAGGCAGGTATGCAATTTTTATCAAATTCTTCCTGTGCCTTTTTCATCAGTTTGCCGATCTCAACTGCATCTCCTGCCTCTATCATTTCAACTGCTTTTTTAACTATTTCTGCATTTACAGGGCCTAAATAATTTTGCACTGCCCTGTGAATGTCATTTTCTGCAAAAGGATAGCATTTATTTAATTTTGAAAGAATCTCTTTTGTATCTTTGCTTGCGTGTAAATCTACTATTATAAAATAAAGATTTGCGGATAATTTTAATTCTTTTACATCAAGTTTGTCTCCATCAAAAATCATAAGTATTGGTTTATTGCCATAAGCACAACCCTGGTCCATTCTTCCACAGCGTGATGGTGTTGTAATTTCTCCTAAATATGCAAACTCCATTTCTCCCCTTATAGTCATTTTTAAATTATAAATTCTATTGAATGCGCGGGCAGTCAATACACATATAGCTGCGCTGGACGAAAGTCCTTTTTTTATGGGAAGGTCTGTAAGCGTATTTTCTATTATAAGTCCGCCTACTCTGTAGTGAGTGAGTATTTGATAAGCCACACCGGCAGCATAACTAAAATATCCGCCCTTTTGTGCTTCTTTTAATAATTCTTCGTGGTCCATCGGGATTTCAGTTTCTAATTTTTTTCCGTCATTAAGGGTTGATTTTATAATTAATTTTGAAGGATGTGGATTAACCTCTGCATAAATCCCCTGATTTGTACCTGTTATTATTGTATAGCCCTTTTCCAGTTCAGCATTTATTCTGCGATAACCACCGGCCCAGTCGCTGTGCTCACCAAAAAGACATATTCTACCTGGAACAAAGAGTTTCATTTATTATACCTTCCTGTTTTTATTTAAAAATAACAAATAATATTATATCATTTTTGGGGTTGTTTTCAATTTATTATTGAGAAAGTTAGTGTAAAATACAAAATCAAATAATTTGTGGTTTAAAAAATATTGTTTTTAAATTTGGAAGATTTTCAGATTGATAAAATTTTGCAGAATTTAAAAGATTAATAAATCAGGTAATTAGAAAGATTCGGAGATACCAGATTCTAAGATTTTAAAATTAAAAATAAATTTACGCTTTATGGTTTATAATATCATACTTTTTGCTTAAACTATGCAAATAAAATCAAAGATAAAAAACACAATATAACCTTTTATTAAAAATATTTATTGTTTTTATACTTTTTCCTTTAAATTTTTTAATAATTGTTCAAATAATAAAACATACTTGGCTTTTATATTTAAAAAAATCTTTTCTGATAAATCTTTGTTATAAGTATGGGACATCTTATTTCTATCTTCTAACATTTCAAGTAAAAGTTTTTCATCTTTTATCATGCCATTTTTATACATTATTTTAAATACTTCTTTGGGACTATTTGCTTTAATCCCCGTGTTTTCTAATATCAGTTTTGCACTTTTCCACAACAACTCAAAAGCAAATTCAAATCTTTGTATTACTCCATCTTTTTCCAATTCTGATTTTGCAATTATTATGCCTTCTTTAAGTTTTTCAATTGCATTCTGCAGGTTATCTAAGCCTATCATAACATCATCTTTCATAAATCACCACTCCGGTTTTTCTCACCATATCTGCAAAATCAGGTTCTACATCTTTCAAAAAAATAATATCTAAAGAATAAAGCCCTGATATTGTATCTATGGTTTCTCTTAATTTTTCAAGTTCCATAATTTTTGGTGTATTTGCTTCTATGCCAATATCAAAATCAGAATAATAAAAAGATGTTCCTTTAACACGAGACCCAAATATATATATTTTTTCAGGATTCAAAAATTCTTTTATTATTGTTATAGTTTCATTTAAAACTTCTTTTTCTCTCTCTGTAGTAAGTGATATTGCCATTCAAACCTCCGTGTTTATAATTATATAATATTATATTATTTAAGACAATATTTTATTATTACGGGTAATGTAAAATATTGTGCTTGATTTTTAAAAAATCGCTACATTAATTATATTAAAAAATAAGAGATATAAAAACAAATTATAAATTAACAGGTGAGAGGTCTTTTATGTTGATTAGTTTCTACATAATCCTTAACGAAATCTCACAAACACATGACAAATTTTATTTCCACGCGCCCCTTACTATTAAATCTATATTATTGTTTTTTGTTAATCTTTGCTGATGACTGCCATCTGCATCCATTACATAAATTTCATAATTTCCATCTCTATCACTTTGAAAAGCTATCTTTTTTCCATCCGGCGACCATACTGGGAAACCATCGTTAGCAATACTATTTGTTAAATTTGTAGGAGTATTTCCTTCTGCATCCATTACATAAATCTCATAATTTCCATCTCTATCACTTTGAAAAGCTATCTTTTTCCCATCTGGAGACCACGTTGGAAATAAATCATTTGCACTAGAATTAGTTAATCTTACTGGATTATTTCCATTTGCATCCATTACATAAATCTCATGAAAGTTATTTATATTACTTGTAAATGCAATTTTTTGTCCGTCTGGTGACCATGAAGGATATTGTGAACTTTCCATATTATTTGTTAATATTGTTTGAGTAGTTGAGTTCTCTTCTACTACACATATCACATATTTATTATCTCTATAAGTTTGAAATGCTATTTTGTTTTTGTCAGGTGCCCACATTGGATAATAATCATTTTCATTGTTATTTGTTATTATTTTCTGATTGTTTCCATTTGCGTCCATTACACATATATCAAAGTTGCTGGCTCTATAACTATCAAATACTATTTTATTTCCATCAGGTGACCAGGAAGGAGATTCATCAATATAATCGTTATATGTTAATCTTGTTTGATTATTTCCATTAGAATCCATTACATATATTTCATATTTCCCATCTCTATTACTTGTAAATACTATCTTTCCTTTTCCTCCTCCTACTGGAGTTGCTGTTGGTAATGTTGGGCTTGTTTCTTCTTTTTTACTACATGATATTAAACTTAAAATCACCATTACTAGTATTGCTATTACTAATATTTTTACCGTTTTCATATTATTTATCTCCTTTAGTTTTTATTTATTTTATATATTTTATATCAATTTGTCAAATTTTTTTTATAAAAAGCTATTAATATTTAAGTTTTACAATTTAAAAAAGACATTTGCTGTTTACAATTTGCAGTTTTCGATTTAAAGGATAAATAAATACATTTAGGATTTTCGGCTTATGGTTTTCGATTGCCGATATAGAAAACCTCGTTTTTAAATTTGGTAAATTTGATAATATGGAAGATTTGATAGATTTGGAAATTCGGAAAATTCAATTACTACATTGCTTATTGCTGATTGCTTGTTGCTTATTAGATAATACAATTTACAATTTACGATTTGTTTTTAAATTTGCAAATTCCAGATTCTAAGATTTGAAGATTTACATTCAAACAATCATGCTCACATTATTATTTTGTTTTTATTATTACTTCTGCTGCAGGCAAGCCGTCTGATTCTGCTCTTAAAATCAATTCATCAGGTTTTTCTCCTGCCTTAATAATAACAAGACACATACCATTAAACGCATTGATTTCTTTTGATGTAAAAAAATTATGATTTATAGGATTACCATTTCCTGTTGCAGCAATTATGCCATTACCTTTTAATGAAAATTTTATTGTATTTGATGCTGTTGGACAAAAAATACCATTCTTATCAAGCAACCTGACAGTCACATAAGATAGATCCTCACCACCAGAATTTATTTCTCTTCTGTCAGGGTTTAATTCTATTCTTACCGGATTACCTGATGTCTTTATTTCTTTTCTTGCAACCTCTCTGCCATTATTTTTTGCAATTGCAAGTAATGTGCCTGCTTTATAATTTATACTCCATTGCAACCGCAGATTTTTTGATTCTTCCATAACTTTTTCTCCAAGTGATTCTCCATTTAAAAACAACTCCACAGATTCACAGTTGGTATAAACAAAAACAGGTATTTCTTTATTTTTAAATTTCTGCCAGTTCCAGTGTGGCAAAATATGCACCATTGGTTTTTCTGTCCACTGGCTCTGATATAAATAAAATCTATCTTTGGGAAAACCACATAAATCAACAATGCCAAAATAAGAAATCACAGCAGGCCACCAGTATGGCGTTGGCTCACCTATATAATCAAAGCCGGTCCATACAAATTCGCCATAAACCCAGGGTGCTTCTTTTATTGCAAGCAAAGATGCAGCAGCAGTTGTTGCCCAGTCAGGTGCAAAAATATCATAAGATGTGCACTGCGTGTTTAATTTTGGTTCTATGACAACTTTTTCTTTTTTTAACACAAGATTATATTCCCCACGCGAACTTACATCCGATGCTGTTTCTGTTGCAATTAGTTTTCTTTTCCCTTTTAATATTTTATAAGCCCAGGGATTATAATTTATTCCAAAAATATCAAGGCAGTCTGCTATTCCTTTTTCTATTGCCTGTTCCACATTATTGCAGGCAGCAGTAACAGGTCTTGTAGGGTCTTCTCTGTGACAGATATCAACAAGCATTTTAGCTCTATTTTTTGCATTTTCCGATGTGCCCGCCCATTGTTCTGCGATTTCATTTCCTATGCTCCATAAAATAACACAGGGATGATTTCTGTCACGGCGAAGCATACTTACCAAATCTTTTTCTGCCCATTCATCAAAAAATCTTCCATAACCATATTGAACTTTATTTTCTTTCCATTCATCAAATGCCTCATCCAAAACAAGCATACCCATCTCATCGCATAAATCAAGAAATTCCGGTGCTGGTGGATTATGACTCGTTCTTATTGCATTTGCTCCCATTTCTTTCATTATTTCTATCTGGCGTTGTATTGCTCTTTTGTAAACAGCAGCACCTAAATAACCATTATCATGATGCAAACAAACCCCTTTTATTTTTGTTTTTTTACCATTTAAAAAAAACCCGTCGTTATTTGTAAATTCTATTTTTCTTATACCAAATTTTGTATTATAAACATCCTTTATTTCATCTTTTACATAGATTTTTGATAAAACTGTATAGAGATTTGGATCTTCAAGCGACCATAATAATGGATTTTCAATATAAAACTCCTGTGTTATTTCCTTTTCATTGTTAAAATTAATTATTTCTATTGTCTCCGCATTTGTAATTTCCAAACCTGTTTTATTAAAAATTGATGTTTGTAATTTTATCTCTTCATCTTTTTCTGTTAAATTTTTTATTTTTGTTTTTATTATGACTTTTGCCTTTTCATTTGTAATCTCAGGGGTTGTTATATATGTGCCCCATTGCGGGATAAATATTTTTTCTGTTTTTACAAGTCGTGTATGCCTGTAAATTCCAGCACCTGAATACCAGCGTGTGCATTGTTGTTTTACATTTACACGAACAGAAATAATATTTTTTTCATCACCAAATTTTAAATAAGGAGTTAAATCATAAGAAAAACTGGTATATCCATAGGGATGATTTCCAAGATGATTGCCATTAATCCATACATCGCTGTCCATATAAATACCATCAAATTCAATGTGAATTATTTTATCGCGCCAGTTATCAGGCAAAGTAAAAATTTTTCTATACCAGCCAGTCCCACCTGGTAAATAACCATTTGCGCTTCCACCTTCTGCACCTTTATTAAAAGGGCCTTCTATGAAATCCTCCTGCTTTTCTGCCCAGATACCACCAGGTCCGGTAGCGTCAAAAACTCTTACTGCAATTAAATTATCCTCACCATATTTTATATATTTTGAATCTACTTTATATTCTCTAAAAATATTCCACGCAGATACAAAATCAGGAGGAAAGGATCCGGTTTTACCAATCAATACGCCATTAAAATATGTCTCATCAACATCATCTATCATACCTACGCTTATTATAATATCTTTTCCACGCCATTCTTCCGGAATAAAAATCTTGCGTCTGAACCAGCCATAAACATTATCTTCAATATAATTGGAATGTTCTTCCCAGTATTGTGGCAGAATAACTTCCTGCCAGTTACTATCATCTAAATTTATTTCTTTCCATGTAGCATTATCGCCTTTATTGAATTTCCATTTACCCTTGGTAACTGAAATAAATGGCAAATCATACTTTTTTTGTTCTATTTTTGCAGGCAAAAAACCTTCTATTGCCCAGTCATGCGGTAAGTTCACATCACTCCATTTACTATCATCAAAACCGGGTTGTGCCATTTCAGGTAAATCAAGAATGCGCTGAAATTTCCAGTTCTTATCAAAAGGAATTATTTCTCTTTTATCAGTTTTAATATCAATTGTTAATCCTATTAATCTGGATTTAAAATTTAAAATAATTAAAAAAAATAAAACAAATAATAAACATTCTTTCATTTTATCACTCTTATAAATCTAAAATTTTATCTTTATTTCTTTGCCAGTGTATATTACCTTTTTATCAATATTTTTTGTTGTATTATCCCCTATTCCTTTATTTTTTTCAACCAGAACAATATTAAAATTTCTTTTTTTCAACATACCATAAAATTTTCCAATTCTTTTTCCAATTACTAACATCTTTTCTTTTTCTAACCATTTTATAGGTATGACAGAATACATACCTTTTTCATAATTATAATTATCATTTTCATCTTCATAAAAATCAAACTGTGCATCTTCGCCTGTATATATTCTTAATTCAATAGGGTCTGCCTTTTTTTCAGTTGTCCATTGGAGATTAGGTCCAACCGGAATAATTGAGCCGGATTTAACAAACAAAGGTATAATATCAATGTCTGGTTTTAAAGTTATTACTCTATTGCCTGTTATAACTTTACCTGTCCAGAAATCATACCATTTTTTTGCAGGTGGAAGATATATATCCATTTCCTTTTTCTTTTCTTCTTCCCGCATAGAAGGTGTGAGCCAGTTTAATTGCATAACTGCCTGTTTTATTTTAAATTGCTGGTGTTCAAGTTTTATATCATACATTGTATCTGCTTTTAAATTTACTTTAAATGAAAACCATTTTTCATCCCGATTATCCCATGCATCCACAACGAGATTATTATCAAACCATATTCGTAAACTACCATCAACTATTGCAAAAAATTCATAAATACCTGCTTCATTTGAAAAAATTTTTCCTCTCCAGCGCTGGGAGTACTCACAATCAATCTGCGGCGGAATACTGCCAGACCAGCCCATTGATGATGTGTCTATTTTCCTTTTTCTTATTAAATTTTTAAAATCAGGCCCCTTATATATTTCAAAAATCAAGCCATGTTCTTTACCATCAGGTGTAAAAAGGTTTTTGTAATAAATATAATTACCTTTTTTATCACCTTCTGTAAATAATGCCTTGTAAACAGGGCAGGTCATTATTGATTTGCCGAAAAAATACTGAGTTCCGCATTTTTTTGATTTCTCATCATCAGGAAATTCTGCAGCAAGTGGTCTTATAAATGAAAATCCATCTTTTGTAACTTTTGCTGCCATAGAATAAATATATGGTAATAATTTATATCTTAAATTAATATATTTTACCTGCGTCTTATATTCAATACTATTTTCATCTCCAAAACGCCATATTTCTCTTGGAATTGCTGTGCCATGCACACGAAGTATGGGAGTAAAAGCAACAAATTGAAACCATCTTAAATATAATTCCTTATAATTTTTGTCCTGCAATGGATTTCTGTATTTAAAAAACGGATAAAACGCACCAATATCACTGGTCCAGTATGGAATACCAGATGCAGAAAAATTAATCGCAGCAGAAATTTGTGATTTTAAAACACCCCAGGAAGCAAATGTGTCACCAGACCAGGAGGCAGCAGCATGTCTTTGCTGACCTGCAAAAGAAGAGCGGGTTAAAATAAATAATCTCTTATTTTTTTCTATCTTTCTGTAATTCTCGTAAACACCTTTTGTTGTCATCAAAGAAAAAACATTTAAAAACTCAGACATTTTGCCCATTGAATTTGTTTTATTTATTTTCATGCCTTCTTCAAAAATAAATCTATCTTCTACTGATAAAAATTCTGCTTCACTTCCATCCATCCAGTATGCATCTATATCATTGTTATATAGCCCTTTTTTCACATATTTCCAGTATATATTTCTTGCTTTTTCACTATATGCATCATAAACTCTGCCGCCTGTCCAGTGCGGATATGAAAAAATAAATCCATTTTTTTTCATCTCTTTATAAATTTCTGTTTTCTCACCAAATGCAGGCCAGATTGAAGCCATAATATGAGCATTTAATTTATGAATAGCAGCAGTCATCTTTTTAGGTTCCGGAAATCTGTGTTTATTCCATATCATACCAGAAAAATATTCATTCTCTCCCCAGTATCTCCAATCCTGCACAATAGCATCGATTGGCACTTTTCTTTTTCTGTATTCTCTTAAAACATATATTAACTCATCCTGGTCAAGATACCTTTCTTTTGATTGCCAGAAACCAAATACCCATTTCGGAAACATAGGCGCAGCACCTGTTAATCTTCTGTATTTGCTTATTACTGCATCAATATTACTGTCTTTAATAAAATAATAATCTATTATTTTTCCTTCTTCAGATAAAAAAGAAAATTCTTCATTCACTGATTTAAAAACTGTCTTTGAATAATTATCCCATAAAATTCCCCAGCCAGCTGAAGATACCAGAAAAGGATTAACAATTACTCTGTTTGCCTGCATCATTAAAATCTCACAGTTCTTATAATCAAAAAAATCTTCTTCGTATTGGCCCAACCCATATAAACCATCATTTCTATTAAAAATAAATTTTTGACTTATTTCATCGGTTTTAATCTTTGATTTTTCCTTTAAAATTCTCTGTTTTTTTTCATCATAAAATGCAACTGTTCCATCTTTTCTTTTAATTACAATATTTAATTTTTGCGTTTTAATCAATATTATTTCTTTATTATCAAATACTAAAAATTCTTTTTTTTCCGGCTCTAATATCACGGTTAAACTTTTCTTACTATATACACTCTTTTTTTCTCCAAAAGAAATACGAACAATTTCAGGAGAATAAAGTAAAACACGTAAAATCTTTTTACCATAATTTAGTTCAATGCCATTCTGTAGTCGCTTCATTTCTTCCTCCGTTATATTGTATTTTCAATTTTCGTTTTTTCAATTTTTGTTTTTTAGATCGTAAAACGTAAATCAAAAATCGTAAATGTCTTTATCCAACCGGCAATGTAGTTATTATATTTTTTCCACTCCTTGTTCTGCTTTACACAAATAAAAATCCGGATAAAGTCCGACTCTCTTTTTATACTCATAAAGAACATTCTTTTTAAAATCATAGATAAAATCTTTATGAACAAGATTTATTGTGCATCCGCCAAATCCGGCGCCTGTCATACGGCTACCTATACAACCTTTTTGTTTTATTGAAATCTCATATAAAGTATCAAGTTCAAAGCCTGTTACTTCGTAATTTTCTTTTAAAGATAATTGTGACTGATTTAGCAATCTACCAAGTTTTATTAAATCCTTATTTTTTAATGCCAAAACAGCTTTTTTTACTCTTTCATTTTCATAAATAGCATGCTTTGCTCTTTTTAAAATTATTTTATCTTTTATCAGATTTTTATTTTTTTCAAATTCAATTGGAGTTATACTGCATAAATCTTTTGCCTTTATTTTTTTATTTAGCAATTTTAATGCGATTTTACATTCCTTTAATCTTTCATTATATTTTGATTCAAACAATTGCCTTTTCTTATTTGAATCAATGACAACAATTTTATAATCTCCTAACTCAAATGGAATTTTTTCATAGTCCAAATTATTACAGTTTAACAAAATAGCATAATTTCTCTCGGATAAAGAAGAAGCAAACTGGTCCATAATGCCACATTTAACTCCAACAAAATTATTTTCTGCCTGTTTACACAACAGTGCAATTTCTTTTTTGTTAAGATTAAATCCATTAAGTGAATTGAGAGCATAAGCAAAAGAAACAGTAAAAGCAGCAGAAGATGAAAGTCCGGAACCAATTGGGATATCACTGAAAAACAAAACATCAAAACCATTTTTTAATTTAAGACCCATCTTATAAAATTCATTTAATACCCCGGCAGGATAGTTTGACCATATTACTTTATTGTTAAACCTATTCTTTTTATTTATTTTAAGAATTATTATTTCTTTTTTGTTAATATCACTTAAAATTATTTTATTATCTTTTCTTTTTTTTATTGCAGTATAGCACCCAAGGTCTATAGCAACAGGCAAAACATAACCACCATTATAATCAATATGTTCTCCAATTATGTTTATTCTTGCAGGTGCTTTATAAATACTTGTTGTTTCATTCTTTTTGTTATGGATTTTATTAAAATGATAAATGAATTGCTCTTTGAACTTTTCAATATCATAGCTTGCAAGATATTTTAATTTAGATGAAATAAATTCATTTGTTTTATCTTCAACCAAAGCAACATTTGCAGCTGCCCATGCTCCTGATTCTGATGACGCATAATATTTTATTTTATCTTTTGCCCGAAGCGGAGTATAAAACTCAATATGTAAATGATAATATTTTTTAAAATTTTTGTATTCATCAGTATTTACTGGACACTGATGCACACACATCATAAAAGGAAAAGAACGATTAAAAATTTTATCAAAAGAACCTTCTATTACTTTTAAAACATCAGCAAAGTCATTTTTTTCAAATTCATCAAGGTCTGATAAATAAGGCCTGTGTTTTTTGCTCACAATAAAAATTCCATACGGATAATCAGTAAAATATGGCAAATATGCAATAAAACTTTTATTCTCATAAATAATTCTGTTGCCTGATTTTATCTCTTCTTCGTTCATCTGACAGATAATACATTTCTTGTTTTTTTTATGAAATTTTTCTGCATTATCCAATTCAATTTTTAATTTTAACGGCACAAATGGGTATGCATAAATCTGGCCATGAGGATGTAGCATTGTAACGCCAACTTCTTCTCCTTTGTTTTCAAAAACAAAAATGTATTTATTTTTTTTGTTCTTTGACAGTTCCTTGCATCTGTTTATCCATAATTCTATTATTTTTTGTATGTGGTTTATGGATAATTCATATAAATTTGCCTTATGGTCAGGAGAATAAAGAATGACTTCACATTTGCCATACGATTTTTCATTTTTATACAACTTGCTTTTTATTTTCTTTATTTCAGGTGGATTTGGCATAAGTGCCGGAAAATCATTATCATACTTTAAAATTTCATAATTTTTAATATTTCCTGATGATGGACAAAATGGGCACCGGTCTTCATCCATATGCGGTCTGTTTTGTCTCTGTGTTGCAACCATTACCCATGTTCCAAGTAATGGATTATAACGAAGTTCGTTCATATTCTCCTCATATAAAAAATTTTTAAATTTATTTAATTGTCTGATTGTCTGATTGCCTAATTTATAAATCTTCCAAATCTTCCAAATTTAAAAACAATGTCTTTTAAATCGTAAATCGAAAATCGTAAATATTTTTATTCTCTATTATCGATTTTCAATTTCCCATCTTTAAATCTCCCCTTTCCCCTCTTTACAAAAGAGGGGCAATCACTTCTCTTACTTTCCCCCTTTTGCAAAGGGAGAAACAGGGGGATTTGTTTCAATTTTCAATTTACATTTTTCAATTTTTCGGTTTTTTAAACCGTAAATCGTAAATGTTTTTCCATTCTCTATTTTCAATTTTCCATTTAGACGGGGATGGAACCCCGTCTCTACAATTTTTATTTTCGGTTTTTGTTTCTAAACCGTAAATCTAAAACTGTAAATCGTAAATGTTTTATTCAATCGACAATCCACAACCGGCATCCGGCAATGTATTTAAAAGTTTCCTACCACGTTATCTATATAAACAGGTCCTTTGAAATCTCCGCCTGAATTAAACACAAAATAAATATGCCATATATCGCCGGCAATGTTATCTGATTCAAGTTTATAAACAAGTTTATTCCATCCCGGTTTTAATCCCTGCGGTATTTGATACCAGCTATTTGCAGAACCGGAAATAACAAGGAAAATCTGTCCATATTCTAATCCTTTCATTGATGTTTCAGGCACATAAACATCCATTGTTATTGATTTTAAGTTACCAAAATCACCGGAAAAAGGTCCATCATTTAAAGCAATATCCTGGTTCCAACCCTTTGAACCTTTTGCATCAATTTTTAATGAATATTTGCCTTCTTTGACAAATTTTGAATCTGAATTTACTGTGCAGGCATTTGCCCATTTACCTTTTCCATACCAGCCATCTGTAGAATTTGACTCAAAATTCCATAATACCAATGTTCCGCTTGCAGTTGATGATGCAACTTTACCGCTTCCGCCTTCTTCTTCCACTGTGGCACAACCAAAAACAAATACAACAAGAACAACAAAGAACAAAAACAAAAACTTTTTCATACTCATCCTCCTTTATTAAATTTTGCCTTTCACATTATACATTTCACTTTTTCTGTCATTGCGAGCAAAACGAACATTAATCTTCAATTCTTAAAATTTAGAACATTTTTTAATCTTGCAAATTTGGCAATCTGAAAATCTTGCAAATTTAAAATGGTTTTGCGAAACAATCTTGCTTTTTATCGTTTGTATTCTAAAAAAGCAAGATTGTTTTGTCAGGCTAATAAATCTTTTACTTTCTTTAATCACTTCTCTTTCGCCTTCCTCACAATGACATCTCATTACATTACACATTCCACATTTTAAATCATATATGTTTTATCCAACCAACAATAAGCAACCAGCAATTGGCAATATTGTAGTATCCAACCTGCAATCAGCAATCTGCAATTGACAATGTATTTGTCAATTGGCATTCGGCAATTCTTTTATTCCATTTCTCCCAACATCACTCCTCTTCCCTCTACTGCTAAATAACATCTGCCGAAAATTCTCGGGTCACCAATTATGCAATGTATCCAGCCAAACTGATGTCTATCATCATTTATTCTAACCCATGTATTTCCCATATCATCTGATCTGAAAAATGCCACCACACCATCTATTTTACCCTGAATAAAAATTGTAGGGTATGAATTTCCCGGTGCTTCTTTACCAAAACCAATTCTATATGCCTCTTCTACTTTTTCAACCTTTATAACAGTATCTCCTGCATCTTCAGTATAAAATAAACCTTTTGTATCTGCAGTTACCCATAAATGGTTTTCAAACCCCGGGACAACTGCTGCCATACAATCATCAACAGTCCATTTTGTGACATATTCAAATTCTCCTGATTTTTTAGCAAATGACTTACCATAATCTTCTGATACCCACATCCTACCACTATTTGAATCATATACATAAAATTTCTTTGGATTAACTGTATCTGCGATAGGTCTTGCAGGTGGTACTCCACCCTCACATTTACTCCATGTTTTGCCATCATCCAGAGAATAAACAAGTTCTGCTTTTTCCGGATACCAGACAATACTTTTGCCATCTGCAGAAATAGCAATAGAACGTGTTCCACCGCCATTTTTAGCTACATCCGGCTTTTTTGTAAAATCAGTCCATTTAATTCCATTATCAACTGAATAAGCCCCATAAGGTGGTTTATTAAATGTCTTTACCATTTTATCAGGATTCTGCCACGCACATACAATTGAAAGTGTGGTCCATCTTGGCGGGCTATGCCTGTCTGGTGGTGATTTTGAAAAATCATCCTCGTATCTAAAACCATCAACATCACCGCATGCAGATAAAAGATGCGCTTTACCATTTGCTGGACTTATAATCTGCAATGGAACTGTTTGTTCTAAATTTTCATTATTAAAATACCATACTGGATTTTTTGATTTAAAATTTTTTGTTGCCCATAATCCATAACCAGTAACAAACAATGCATGATTTGAATCAAATGGATTTATTTTTACATCTGCTATCCAGTGTGGTTTAAATTCCCGCGAAACATAAGGGGCATAAGAATAATCCCATTTTGCATTTTTTAAAGTTGGCTTCCATGTCTTTCCTCCATCAAGAGAAAGAAAAACCTCATCTCCCTCGCCCCATCTGTCAAGTGTAGAAACCGCAATGATATTTGGGTCTTTTTGATAAACAGATATACCTGAAAATCCACCCTGACCCTCCGGCACTTTTAAATCTGTCCATACACCAGTTAAAATATTATACTTCATAACTTTGCCCCATGTAGCACCATTAGGACCGGGAAAATCAGAAAAAGTAATGAAAAGATTATCGCCTGCTATATCTGCTCTTATCCCCATTAACGCATTTGGTTGTCCCTTTACCAAAGACCATGTTTTTCCTGCATCATTTGACACATAAATACTTTTTGAATTTTCTGCTGCTGAAACAAAAATTTTCTTTGTTGCTTCTCCTTTTACGCTACTGTTTTTATCAAAAATAACAAAATTAATATTTGACGGATTAAAAGATGTAACCTTTTCCCAAGTATTACCTGAGTCATTCGATTTCCACAAGCCATCTTTTGTAGAACCCATAAATAAAATATTTGTTTTATTTGGGTCAACTGCAACACGCTCTCCACAACCACGTCCATCTTCGTTTCCGCCAACTTTAAATGCAAGTTTTACACTCTGCCAGTTTTCACCATAATCATTTGAAATTAAAAACACACCTTTTCCTGCCCAATCCTGTGTATATTTACCTGTCATTAAATAAATCTTTTTAGGATTATCCGGATCAAGAGCCAGAGATAATACACCGTAATTATCAGCATCATTTCTTCCAAACATATCAAGAATTGGAAGCCATTTATTTTGTTTTTTATCCCATCTGTATGCACCACCCATATCTGTGCGCAGATAAACCAAATCTTTTTGTTTTGGATGAAAAATAATACCATCAATAAAACCACCGCCACCTGCTATAACTGATCGCCATACGTATTTCCCTTCCATAGTCGGGTTCTGTTGTTTTTTAACAAACACAGAAGTTTTTGAACAGGAAAAAATGAAAATCAATGCAAGCATAAAGAAAACAATACTCTTTTTCATAAAAACCTCCAGTTTTAATTGTTTCCACCAACACAAACATTTTTTATAATATAATTTGATGAAATAGATTTAAACATTTATTGAAAATAAATTTTATTTCTTTTTGCTGAAATAATTTTTATTTATTTCTTTAGCTATTCTTTTCAATACAACTTCTGCTTTTTCCTGCCCACTCCATACCTTATCAAGTTCTGGTGCTATATATCTTAAATTTATTTCTTCCCATTCCTTCATAAGCGGAGTAAATACAATATCCTTTGGTGCTTTTAGCATTATTTTTTTATTCTTTGGCGGAAAATCATCTAAAAACTGTTTTGATTCAGCAAGTTTTATTATTGCCGGCTGCAATCCGCCCTGCGAAGATAAATCAATCTGACCTTTTTCTCCTGCAAATCTTTTTAAAACCTGCCATGCTGTATCTTTATCTTTACACTGGGTTGTTATGGCATAGCCGGAGCCGCCGGATGAATACTTTCTAAAGCCCTTAGGACCTTTGGGGAACATCACAATATCCCATTCAAAATCTTTTATTGACCTGAAATAACCTGCTTTCCAGTAGCCAGTATAAAACATCGCAACTTTACCACTTGCAAATACAGAAGCAGTTCCATACCAACCACCACCCATTACCAGTTGGCCCTGAGAAGGCGCAACTTTGTATTTATTTGTTAAATCAGCTCTGAATTGAACTCCTGCTATTGCTTCAGGCGAATCCAAAACACATTTAGTCGGATTTTTTATATCATCCATAATCGAACCACCGAATGTATAAACCCAGGAATCCCATATTATCCACTCATCAAGAAATCCAAATTGAACCGGCTTTCCTGCTTTATCATATTTTGTTAATTTTTTAGCAAGAGAAAGAAAATCCTGATATGTCCAGTCATCATTTGGATATAAAAGACCTGCTTCATCAAATAACTTTTTATTATAATAAATCACACAAATTGGAGCTATATCACGAGGGATTACGTAAATTTTTCCATCTATTGTAAACCTGTCAACAACCTCAGGATAATAGTCCTTTATATTAAAATCTTTATCTTTGTCATTTTGAATATATGGTGATAAATCAACAAGTAATCCCTTATCTACCATTGGCTTCACATTTCCAACTTCTACAAACACAATATCAGGAGCAAGTCCTGCTGCTGCCTGTGTTAAAAACTTTTCCATATAGGGATTTCCTGCAGGAGCACGTTCCTGAACCACTTCTATGCCTTTGGTCTTTTTTATATCAGCAATAATTTTATCAACATTTTGCATCTCTATTATATCGCCCCAGTGAAAAACCCTTATTGGTTTTTTGGTTTTTGATTTATTGCAGGAAAAAACAAAAAATAATGCTAACGATATTAATAAAAAATAGATAATATTTTTTTTCATAAAAACCTCCGTATACATTTTCCAATTTCCGATTTCCGGTTTTCGATTTTTTAAAATCACAAATCGGAAATTTTTAATTATCAATTTATTACTGTTTCTTTTGTTTTCAAACCGTAAAACGAAAATCCTAAAACGTAAATGTTTTTCTTAAATTTTACATTCCACATTTCACATTTTACTTTTCACATCTCACATTTAATATATTTCCAGATTGTCAACGAGCAGGTCAATTGTCATATTACAACTACCATTTGCAAAATCAATATGCGTAACATAATTTAAGGCTTGTTGTAGTGTTACAATACCATAATCACTGGATGCCTGTGTAAAAGAACTAAATGGTGCTTCAATCTGCGTCCAGGAAGATGAAGCAGTAAAATTATATTGAAAATTATTCTGTGTTGCCTGCGATAAAAATACTAATCTATAGGAACCACTACCTTTACATTGAAATCTAATTCCTGTGGCTCCTCTTAAATCAGCAGGCGCACCTGCTAATAAGGCATTAGCCAGCCATACTCCATAACCACAGGATGCAGCAGCATTGCCTTCAAATTTTATTGCGCAATCTGAACCACCTGCATAACCAGGGGTAATAACCGGTGGTGGATTTGTAACTGTGTTTGCCGAATCACAATAACTAAACCAGGGGCTGTTAAAAACATTATTACCTTCGCAATCAGCAAAATCATCTACCATACCGGCTGAAATAATTCTAACAGTAGCAGTTGGAGTTGGTGTAAAAGTTGCTGTTGGCGTAAATGTATTTGTTGGTTCGGGTGCAGGTTGACCTATTGACCTGCTCCTGCATGCAAATAAAATAAATACAATAATTACCAGTATGAATACAAATAATATTGTCATTAATCTTTTCATAAAAACCTCCAGTTAATTTACTATTTGTTGGTTGCTGGTTGTTATTTGTTGTTTCTCCAATTCACAATAAGCAATCACCAACCAGCAAGGTATCTAATACATCTACCAAATTTTCAAATCTACCTAATCTACCAAATTTAAAATCTTTAAATCTGGAATCTTCAAATTTAAAAACAATGTTTTTTAAATCCAGCAAATTTTGTCAATCAGGCAATCTGGCAATTAAATAAGTACATTTCACATTCTACATTTCAAATCAAAACTTCATTCCTATCTTTGCATCTATTTCCATAGCATTAAAATCATTGGCACTGTTTAAATTATCTTTTATCATAGTATTAGTCCATGAAATTCCTGCCATTGCCTGCTTTGTTATTTCAAAATCAATACCAGCACCATAACTTAAAATATTATTATCAAATTGCGTTTTACCAAGATATCCCCAGGAACTACCTGTAAATGTATAAGGATATTCTATACCTTTGTAAATAATATCTTTTAATCCAATTGCAAGCAGAAACCTATCAAATAATTTATATTCTAACGAAGCATTAATTATATTAGATGTAAAATTAACAAGTCCTTTATTTACTGTATTGTCTGTTAATTCATATTTATAGCCGGCAGTTATTAAAAATTCCAAGATTTTTGATGAAAAACCGGTATCAACAACATAAAAATCTCTTGGGATAAACATTTGTGATCCGGGTAAATATGAAACAATTTCCTGGGCATAAAGAAATTTAACTGTTGGTTTTATTATTTCTCCAAAATAATCACTGCTTAGTTTCACATTTATTCCCTGCCTGTTAGGTGATGCATCACCATAAGGCATTGCATTATTTTCATATAAAACATACGGCATAAGATTATATCCCGTGCTTTGATAATTTGTAAAAATAACACGATTATATCTTGTAAATGGATAAATTTTTCCTGCTATAACATAATAAGGAACAGGTAAAGCAACATTCCAAGTACTGTTTTGAGTTAAATATGGATAATTATTACTTCCATCATAAATCCTCCCCTGCGCTGAATAAGCAGTAAATGAATTTCCATTTACAAAAAATTGTGCTTCTAATTTTGTATTAAAATACTCTGTTTGAAGTCCAATTTTAAAAGCAGTATCTCCTATATAATGATTCTGCCACCACTCCGGAGATACTGTATTAAATACAACATATTTTGAAAATGCAAATTCTGAATTTACTTTTGCGAGGTTAAAAAGATTAATATTAGCATCTACTGATGCGACATAATTATCAAGTGCCTTCTGATTATGGTCTATACCTGTATCTTTTATATCACGAATTTCTACAAAATTTGCTCCTGCATTTAAAAATTCTTTTAAAGAAAAATCAGATGCCACACGAAAAGCCCACATATACTGGTCATAATGATAAATAACAGGAGTTGTAGTTGTTGTAGCAAAATCAGGTGATATTAAAAAATTACTTTTTTCTGCTTCTTCAAGTCGCGCACCGATTGCTTTTATATCAACACCTATACCCATTATACTGCCTGTATAATTTATTTTTCCGCCGGTTAATGGCCACTCATTATATGATAAAAACAATTCTTTTTTTATCATATCACGTTTATCTTTATAAATTTTGGATTCAAACTGCTGTTCATCATCATTTGCCCACAATGTATATGGAGTAATTTTACTATTATAATGTCCGATAACAAAAGCCACAGGGAAATCACCGGAAATTGTAAGTTTTCTAAGTCCATAAATATCCTGTGAACCCCAAAGACCACCAAATAAATTTTCCAATCTAAAAATTGCTTCTGCTTTTATTTCTTTTCCGGAATAAGCAGAAAAAATCAGGTCAATGTATTGTGTTATTGGTCTGTATCTTTTTTCATTTGTTGATTCGTATTGACCGGAATATAACAACAGGTCTGTCATATATGCATATCCTTCACCATTTATTCTCATTCCAATGTTATCCATTAATTTAATCTGGTTATCTTTTATATCCTGTATTTTGCTTCTTTCCTGAGCTAATTTTAATTCAATCATTTTATCCTGTATATCTGATAATGCAAATCCTGCTTCCATCATATCTGTTTGAAACTTTTTTAAAAGATTAAAAACTATCTCAATTTTTTCATTTAATTCTATTCCTTTATTTTCAGCAGATAAAATATTTGCGATTGCTTCTTTTATGTAAGAAACAATTTCTTTTCGTGTTAATTTATCTTTGGTAAGAGCTGATTTGACTATGCCACTGTCTATTAAATCTTTTATATTCATATATACATCACTATTGGAATCATAAAGATTTTCAGCAGAAAAAATAAAAAACGGAATTAATAATATCAAAATAAAAAATAAAAATTTTTTTAACATTTATATTTACCTCCGGTTTAAAAGAAACTTTTTAATTCAAGCCACATACGCCATCCATTAAAATTATTTTCCGGGACAGCATTATCATTATGATAAAAATTTTTAAAACGCAAATATAAAAAAGCCCTGCCAGCCAAGTCATAATCAATACCAAAACCATAAGCATTATCAAGATAATCAATTGGTTTTGGAATTACATTATTTGATGCCCAGCGTTCCACTCCAACAAATCCTAATAAATTCATTTTCTTGATAATATTATATATAAGAGTAAATGACATAAGGTTCTGGGATAAGAGTTTTGATGGGTCATAAATTACTAAAACATCAGTTGTATTTGAAAGTGTTATAAATTCACCATAAAATTCAAAGAAAAGTGGCTGTTTTAGTCGTATTAATTTGTTTAACTCATACCTTAACAAAACTAAAATATTATTTAAAAATTTATTGGTTTCTCCCGTTACATCAGATGATACTAAATATTCTCTATTTGCTGACCACAAATCAGTTACCATACCACCCTGTCCATTAGCAATAATATTGCCAGAACGCCAGACACTCATATTAATATTATATCTGTTTTTATTATACTGTATAAAATCAGAATGCAATCCAGGGTCTGCCCACCCATAATTGCTGTAAAACATTTTCCACCATTCATTATTAAGCAGCCAGTGGCTTGTATAAAAAGTATTTCCAGTTTTTCTTATTTGCGAAGATATACCATAATTAACCATCAATATTCCATTAGGTATATTAAAAAAACTGCTTAAGTCAAATTTATTCATATTATTATGATATGATGTAGGGTCACCAACATATGTTAATGGTTTTATATCAGCCTTTGCAGGGTCAAGCGGATTTACAGACCTGTAATTTGTATCTTCCACAGCAGAAGCAGGTGCAACATAATTATCATCTATCATAATATATTTGAATACCAGATTAATATCTTTACGTAAAAATAATGGAGATAATTCAAAATAAAAAGCATTTCCATCCTGTTTAAATTCAGAAATCAAAGTTGTAGAACTATCAACTGCAATCCTGCCTGCATAAGAGCTTCTTTCATATTCAGTTTTTATTTTAAATAAATTGGTAAAGTTGGTTTTTATATCTCCACCAAATATTGTAATTGTTTTAAGCAAACTTTCCGGATTGTTTACAGAATTAATAAAGCTAAAAAGTTCGGATTTCTGATTTGAATTATTATAAAAATTTAAAGACCACTCAGCATTTTTAAGTAAAGGTAAACTTTTAAAATAAGTGTATCTGCTGGCAATTTCATATAAATAATCACTTTCAAAAGTTGCCTTGCCTGCCATAAATTTAAATTTATCTCTGCCAAATGTATTATCCTTTAAAACACCTATACCATTCCACTGGTGCTTTGACCATCTCTGGTCCCTTTGGGTAAAATAATTTCTGAAAATATTTTCAAAATGAGATAAAGCTGTTTCTTCTCCAGCATAAATATCACGCTCGAAAATACCTATACGCTCGGATACACTTTGTGAAGCAATAAATGATGTCACATCTTCCCAGAAAAAACCGGTTGTAATCTGCCAGTTATCTATATAAAAATTCAAAGTATAAATATCAAGTGCAATTGATTTATTAGTTCCGTAAAACATCTGCAACGATGTGCCATAGGCAGGGTCAAACGAAGGCATCTCAAAATAAAAATTTGCTGTAAATCTTGCTTTATTATTTAAACTCGTTTCTGTATACAAACTCAAATTTGTACCACTTAATGCAGCAAAATGCTTTTTGACAAGCCCAAATGTCTCTAATTCCTGCCATCTTGCTGAAATATAACCGGTTACTTTAAAAGAAGAAGCATCATTAAAAGTTGTGTTTTTGTATTCTTCTTCTATTTCATTTAGTTCCTGTCTTATATCATCTGTTGTTATGTTTTTTTTAATTTCCAGACCTTCTTTATTAACTTCTTTGTTTTGTATTTTTTTTATCTCATCAGAATAAAGTTTTTCATATTTTGCTATTAAAGAATCAAATTGTGAATTTTTGGTATTTGCCCTTGCTTCTATTATATAGTTTGCTGCTTCATATTTTGTAATTGCATTATTTTCAAAGTATTCTTTTAAAGTTGTTGTGATTATTCCATTTTCTACCAGTATTTTCAGGTCATTATAAATATTTTCTTTTTGCGGGATTATCAAAGGAGAGTCAGCGCCAATTAAAAATAATGAATTTAAAAATAATAATAGAATTATTAATATATTTCTTTTTATCATCAAATTTATATCCTTATATTTATTGAATTTATCAAAACGGTTTAATTTTATTATAATATAATAAAAATGTCAAATAAAAATATTCCTGAATTTACAATTTTCGGTTTTCGATTTCCCAAATCGTAAAACGTAAATCGGAAATTTTTTATTTTCTATTTCCCCCTCACCTTTAATCTATGCACATATGGAGATGAAACTCTTTGTCAATTTTCAAGTAATGGATTCCCGGCTGAGTTTATCCCTGATTTGTTCCTGACCATTACCCACATCTTTATCTATATAAAAAGAAGCAGGTATATCCTGATTTTTGAGGAAAATTACGGGCGATTTGTGGCGTTGTCTATTTTACTTACTCCCAATTTTAACGCCCTTCTTAATCCTATCCAAGGGTTGTTGCGTAAGCCTCGCCTACCTTTGACTGCAAACTCTTTGTCCGACTTTTTCTCAACCGTTTTTTACGAAAAAATCAGCGGTATACCTGCTTCTTGATACTTATGGGTAATGGACAGGATTTGTTCAGGGGCGGGAATGACACTTATTGTTTAAAATCTCTATATTAATCTGTCATTCCTGTGCAAAAAGGAATCCAGTTTTTAATTATTGTATTTTTGTGATTTTTGTATAAACAAGGTTCCACCCTTTTCTCGTCTTTTGTTTTTCGTTTGTTTTTTTTGTTACCGCAGGTTTCAACATTCATTGGTTTTTATTTTTCAATTTCCGCAAGATAAAAAACTATCTCAAAACTAAATATTTTTAAAAATTAATGTCAAAAATTACTGTGTTTTAAAATCCCCTTTAAATACTGTCCATTACCCACATCTTCTTTTTTAATAAGAAGCAGGTATATCCTGATTTTTGAGGAAAATTACGGGTGATTCGTAGTGTTGTCTATCTTATGCTATACCAATCTTATCTCACCTCTTCATCTTATCAAAGGGTTGTTGCGTAAGCCTCGCCTACTTTTGACTACAAATTATTTGCCCGACTTTTTCTCAATCGTTTTTTACGAAAAAATCAGCGGTATACCTGCTTCTTGATACTTATGGGTAATGGACAGTTCATAAAGGGGGAAACAGGGGGATTTGTTTCAATTTTCAATTTTTTTGAATGTCAAATCATAAATCGCAAATCTTAAATCTTACATTCCACATTTCACATTCCACATTTTAAATGTTTTATCCAATCAGCAATAAACAATTGCCAAACAGCAATGTAGTAGTGGTTTTAATAATTTTTCTCTGTTATTCCTTCCCAATCATCTGTTCTAAAAGGAAATGCGACTAAACCTTCTTTATTATATAAATTACATTCCGGATTATCTGCCCAGGCATATCTGACAGCAACCGGTTCTTTTATTTCATCATTCCATACAACAATTGTATCTTTTTCTTTTATCTCTGCTTTTGCCCATTTAAAAATTTTATCCTTACTTGCTATTGCAAAACCTTTTAATTCACCATCTCTGGCAATCAATCCATCGCCATTGTTTTTAAATTTAACATATATCTTATTATCTTTTATTTCAAAAGAATCATAAATTGGTCCTGTCATTACACCACTTTTGCCATACAATAAAACAAGAGCTGCTCTTGCTAATCTGTCACCATAAGGCCTTTTAACTTTGGGATGTATGTCATTTGCATCACCTAAATCAATTGTTGATACAGTAACAACTGATGGCAATTTAATCATTGCTTTTAATTGTGCTTCTCTTAATTCGGCCCAGGTACTTTGTTCCGGTTGACTTTTTCTCTGCATAAAATTTGGAAGTTGAACAATAAAAAACGGTACCTCATAACCCCACAAATCACGCCAATTTTTAATCATCAAAGGTAAAAGCGTTTCATATTGTTTTGCCCTGTCTGCATTTGACTCACCCTGATACCATAAAACCCCTTTTATTTTAAAATCAGAATAAGGTGCAACCATACCATTGTATAGAACAGATGGTAATTCAACTGTTGTTGATTTAATATTAAATTGTATCTGTTTTATAGCGTTCTGTGTAAATGGTTTTGCAACTCCCCAGCCGCCCTGTTTTAACATAGCAATTGGTATTTTTATTTTTTTATTGACAGCAGTTGCTTCAAAATCCTGTGATGAATAATAATCATAATCCTCTATACTCGGTTGAGTCAATGAAATTGAAAATTTGCCGTTTCCATGCACTTTGAATTCAATAAATTCATAATCAGACAAATCAAATATTTCATTATTATTAAGTAACGTTCCTGCACCTGCCCATGCATTAAAACCAATTAACCCTGATATTATTCCTCTTTCTTTTTCACTTTGATATACTGCGGTTGAGCCCTCTCTTGCCCAGGAACTCCAATATCCATTACCCAAATCCCCTTTGCAGTTTTCACAGTTTTTTACATATAACGGTTTTTTGTCCTTTGATTTGGGTATAAAACATAAATCAGAAAATTCTATTTTGTAGTTATAACCCTGACCATAATTCCACTTTTTCCAGTCAAAAAAAGATAATTCATTCCATCTTTTTAAAATTGGTTCGGTCACAGGATTGCCTTTTAATAATTTTGAATCAAGCCATATTTCAATTGGAGTTCCGCCCCATGATGAATTTATAAGACCTACCGGCACACCGGTTTCTTCGTATATTTTTTTACCAAAAAAATAAGCAACAGCAGAAAAATTTTGAGCATTTTCTTTATTACATAATTGCCACGTTCCCTGTACTTCTTTTAATGGATACGGAGATGGCAATTGTTTTTGTGTAAATAATCTAATTTTATTTATTTCTTTTAAATTTTTTAATTCTTCTGCGCCATCTATTGTATGCATTAATTGCCATTCCATATTTGACTGACCCGAGCAAAACCACACATCACCTATAAGCACGTTTTTAACGATTATCTGCTCTTTTCCTGATGTAACTTTTATTTCATAAGGTCCACCCGCATCCCTTGGTTTTAATTTTAATTTCCATTCTCCGCGGCTGTCAATTTTTACAGTTACTTTTTCATCAATAAATTCTGCTGTGACTTCATTGCCAGCAGGTCCATAACCGGATAAAACTATCTCAACGTTTCTCTGTATCACCATATTATCAGAAAAAATATTTGATAACTTTAACTTTGTGTCTGTTTTTGCTCCAAGAACAACAGAAATTAAAAATATAAAAACAATTAACAAAAAAACCGCTAATTTTTCGTGGGACATAAATATATCCTCCTTTTATAATTTTCTCAAATTATATGATAGAAATTTGGTTTGTCAATTGATTTGTTTTTTTAAAATGCTTTGGTAATAAATTCGCCTGGAGTTAAAATTTTTATATTTTTATATTTTTTCAATTCTAATAAATGATTATCTCCGGAAATAATATAATCAGCATCAAACGCAACAGCACATTCAAGTATTTTATTATCTGCCTCATCTTTTCTAATAATATTTATCTTTTTCAAAGGGTATACAATTTTTGATATCTGTCTTATTTTATCTGCGATTTTTACTGCTTTTTCAGGGTCATATTCAAATTTATAAACGCAAACTCTTATAAATTCACTTATTATTTCTTCTGAAATCCCAAGTAAAATTTCACCATCAATGATTTTATCAAAAATTTTTACAACAACTTTACCAGGAAATATAAGCGAGGATATCAGAATATTTGTATCAATTACGATTTTTTGCTTTTTCTTTTCTGAATTCATGGATAACTCTATTTATATCCTGTTCAGTTATTATACCTTTTTTACGCGCCTGTTCTGAAAAATCTTCTCTTATCTCTTCAAACTCTTTTTTTAAACAATACGCCTGCACTGCTTCACTTATAAGCGAGCTAATTGTCTTATATTCTCTTTTACTTATTTTTTCTAACTTCTCTGTAATTTCATAAGGAATTGTAACACTTATTGCTTTTTTCTTTTTCATTGTTCAACTCCTTTATAGTATTTTATAATATAATTATATATTATAAAATATTATAAATCAATTGGATTTTTAGTTAATTTGTAACCCCTCAGTTATGGTAGGTTTTTATAAAATATAAAGTAAATTTTTTTGCTTTACTTTTTTACATTAATAAAATCTCCCCCTGCCCCTCTTTACTGCCGTAAAATTCACTTCGTTCATCACGGCACTTTGAAAGAGG
>Ga0101944_10002582_pt1 | contig 28613 bp, 20 predicted proteins | sample DewCreD2012metaG_FD_75245 | JGI IMG/M metagenome (GOLD analysis project Ga0101944, IMG submission 75245) | Hot spring sediment bacterial and archeal communities from British Columbia, Canada, to study Microbial Dark Matter (Phase II) - Dewar... ... | reverse complement strand
TGCATGTTACCGGGCAAGCAGTTCCACCTGCGCCTGACCGGCAACACCAACGCCGCGGAAGCCGAGTTGATTGTGGACGCCCTCCTGTCCAGAGGCCTCAACGACTTTGTGGGCGTACCCAGCAACCTGACCAAGGATGGCCGACACCGGAATCCCCACCTCCAGGGCAGTTTCCCGGGGGGTGGCAACGCGTTCTTCCTGGACGGTCATGGGGGTTGGCGCCACTTCAAATTCTTGCGCGAGCGCTACAATCCGCAGGACCGCGACGTGCGGTTCTGGTTCTGACCGCCCACCACCCGCCCCGGGCAAATGGCGCGTCCCGGCCGGCCTGTGGCTCGACCGCAGCGCGGCCACACGGGCGTGCCGGGCCTGCAGATTCAGCGCACGATCAGCTCGTACCACAGCGTTTGCCAGCGCGGGCCGAGGCTGGCGCTGCCGTCTGACACGGGGAGCTGCTCGCGGCGCTGCCCGCGTTCGTCCAGCGCCCAGCACTCCAGCCGGCCACCACCGGCGAGGCTGATCCTGGCTTCCACCCCTTCCACCAGCGACGGTGCCCGTCCCCAAGCCCGGCCGACGCTGGATTTTTCCGCGTTCTTCCAGCCCATGTCGGTGTTTTCTGCGTAACCGGTAGCTGTGAGCAACCAGCGCTGGGACTCGCCCGTCGCGCCGTCCAGCGCGGTGAGTGTCAGCGTGCACCATCCGTCCTGCAGCCCGCGCCCCGGCTCGATAACAAACCGGCCCAACTCGAAACGCCGCCCGCCACCGTAGCCGATGACGGCCTTGCTGCGGGGCACGTTGACCGTGACGACCCCTCGGCCGGCCTGGCGCAAGTCCCAGCTCAGCTCGCCGGTGTCAGCGTCCAGTTTCTCACCCGACAGCCGAAACGACTCGGGGGACAACGCGGCCTTGGGGACTTCCGCGCCGTCGGTGGCCGTCGCCACACGGTGCACCAGCGCAGCCTGCCGCGGCAGCCCGGCGCTGCCGGCGTCCACCAGCGCCCACGCGCGCGCGGTGCGCAGCAGGTCCACCTCTTGCGCCGAGGTCAGGGAGGCGACGACCCCTTGTTCGGCCGGCCGCACGTCGCCGCGCACAAACATGGCGGCGGCGGCGGGCAACGTGGCCATCTTGGTGGGGTGCTGGTCAATGTCGAAAAAGCCGTTGATCCGGCGCGAGTCCCAGCCCTGGCTGCGGGTGTGGGCGTAAGAATAAACGTAGATGGCGTCCCAATCCTGCAAGGCCGCGTAGGCTGCCAACAGCAAAAAGCCCTCACTGCTGTAAGTGTTGGGGGCGGCGTGGTTGTATTCGGTGCAGGCGTGGGGCTTGCCCACAACGCGTTTGAGGGCCAGGCCGGGCAACGTGCCGCCCGGTTCGTTGACCATGGTGCGGTTCTCCACAATCCAGTCCTCCGCATCCCAGGGGCGACCCGGAAAGCGCGGGTGTTGCCAGTAGGCGTGCGTGTCCACCCAGTCCAGCTTCGCCATCAGGTTGGGGGTCGAGCAACCGACAATGGTTCCAGCCACAAGCGCGTGGACCTTCAGGTCCTGCTTCAGGAAGCGATACATCGCCTGCCAGTAACGGTCCTCCGTCTCGAACAGGAATCGCATCCAGTCCCGCTGGGCGGCCGGGCTGCGCCGCCCAATGTCCGCCTTCTGGAAGCAGGGCAAACCCTGGCCGGTCAGCCGCTCGTCTCCTCGCAGGCCTTCCACGCCGCCGGCGCGCAGGCTGACGTCGGCCAGCCACAGCGTGGCGCCAGCGCCGCCAAGACGGCTGAAAGCAATGCGCGCCCGCGACTCCTCCTGGCCGGCATTAAACACAAAATCGAAGCGCTTCCAGTCGGACGTAACCGGGACATCCGCAGCCAGCCCCAGGTTGCGCCACGGCTCAGATGCCTGGCTGGCGCTGACACTCAGACGGCGCGGCGCGTCTGCCCTGGCCCAGAAGCTCAGCGTGTAGGCCTGCTGCTGGCGCAACTTGAGGCCGCCCTGATGGAGCTGCACGTGCCACGCCTCCTGGCCCGGTCGGATCACTCGCACGCGGAGCGACCGGTTACTCGGCGCGGTAGCGCGGACCTCCGCGGGCAGGTCAACGTCGGGCGCGACCTCGGCCTGCGCGCCGGCGTGCTGTTCAACCGTCCAATGCTCCAGGCCGCCGGTGAAGCCGCCGTTGCGGAGCAGTTCATCCCCCCATGGCTGGGCGCCCTCGGCCCAGGCCGTGCGCAACCGCTCCTCGGCGGGATAGCGCGCCTGCAGCCACTCGTTCCATTGCCGACGCAGTACCTGCTGAAACACGGCGGGCAACAGGTCAACCTTGCCGCCCAGCCAGGCGTGCACCAGCCCTTGCTCGTTGTTGATTTCAACAAACGCCACGGCCGGCTCATCCGTGTAGGCAAGGCCGGTGTAGGCGTTGGTGTGCGTGAGCAGCGCCCTGGCGTAGTCTTGTTGCAGCTTTAACTGCACGGGATCAAAAAACCCGATGACGTGCCGGTCCTTCCAATCCAGTTGCTCGATCTCGGCGGGCAAGCCGTCGGCGGCATTGAATGGACGGCCCACCAACAGATTCAGGTTGGCGTAAATGCCGCGGGCCTTCAGTTGCGCGATGAAATAATCCAGCCTGTCCAGCGCCTCGGCGGAGAGTCGGCCCGTGGACTTCTCGCCAGCGGCGCGCAGGCCGTTGGGCCAGGCGCTGGTGTCCATGTGGTGAAAACGCACCACATTGACCCCAAACTTGGCCAGCCGCGCGGCGATTTTGTCGGCGTCGCTCTTCTCCGGCATCCCGCCGGCGAAGCTGAGGTTGACCCCCAGAAACCGAATCCGTCGCCCGCCAACCTGGAAATGCCCATCCGCCCCCACCGTGACGTAACCCTTGCTGCCAGCCGGTCTGGATAGCCAACTGCTCACGTCCGTGGCCCCGGGCGTGGCATCGTCCCAGGGCAACACAAAGGGAAACAGCGCAGCGGGCCGGGCTTCGGCGCCGCAAGTCTGGCGCAGGGGACCGCCGGTCAAGATCGCCAAGGTGGCCAAGGCCAGCGAGGGGAGGCAACAATTCGTCCGCATGGGCCAAGTATCGCCAGAGGGCGGCCATCGGGGCAACCCGCCAATGCGACCCGGGAGGCGCATGCTCCAAGGCACGGCAGCGGCACGCGCCCCAATCCATGCCGACCCGCTTGGGCGTCTTGCCCGTGGGCGGACTGGAGAACCGGCCGAGCGTGCTGGCGGTATCCGGCCGCCGGTGTCCCCGGGTTGAGAAGGCAGCAGGGCCGCCGGCCAGACGCCCCAACGAAGGTTAAACCCGGCGCAGGATTGAGGCGTCAGACCCCGGCCCACAGGTTCGAGTTGACACCCCGGCGGTTCTACCAGACGATGCCGGCATGAATGAGACTTCTTCCAACCTCACCACTCGACGGGAGTTCCTCCTCAACAGCGGCCGCTTGGCCGCCGCCACTGCCCTGGCGGGGGTGGCCTTGCCAAGTGTCCACGCGGCGGGCAATGACACACTCCAAGTTGTCCTGATCGGCTGCGGCGGGCGCGGCACCGGCGCCGCGGTCAACGCCCTGAAGACCAGCGGCCAGGGGCCGATCAAACTGGTAGCCATGGCCGATGTGTTTCCGGAGCGGCTCAACGGCAGCCTGGGCAGCCTCAGCCGCGAGAAGAGCGTGGCTTCCCAAGTGGACGTGCCGCCCGAGCGCCGCTTCGTCGGGTTCGACGCCTACAAGAAAGCCATGGACTGCCTGCGGCCCGGGGATGTGGCCATCTTTGCCACGCCGCCGGCGTTTCGCTGGGTGCATTTCGCCTACGCGCTCCAAAAGGGCCTGCATGTGTTCATGGAGAAACCCATCACCGTGGACGGCCCCACTTCCAAGCGCATGTTCGCCCAGGCCGAGGAAGCCACGCGCAAGAACCTCAAGGTGGGGGTGGGCCTCATGTCCCGGCACAGCCGGGCGCTCCAGCAGTTGGCCGACCGGGTGCACAACGGCGAGATCGGCGAAATCATCCTCCAGCGCGGCTACCGGATGCACGGGCCGATCGGGTATTTCGCCTCGCTGCCCAAGCCGGCTGGCATCAGCGAACTGCGCTACCAGGTCCAGCGCTTCCACAGTTTCCTGTGGGCCAGCGGCGGCAACTTCAGTGACTTCTACATCCACATCATTGACCACCTGGGCTGGCTGAAAAACGCCTGGCCGGTCAAGGCTCAGGCCCTGGGCGGCCGCCATTACCGCCAAAGCCCTGAAGGCGTAACCTACGTGGACCAGAACCTGGACACCTACTCCGTCGAGTACACTTACGCCGACGGGTCGAAGTTCCTCTTCGACGGTCGTTGCATCACCGGGTGCTGGGACCACTACGCCAGCTACCTCCACGGCACCAAGGGCAGCGCCATCGCCTCCGCCAACGGCGACTGCGGCCAGCCCTCGCGCCTTTTCAAGACCCAGCAAATGCGCCGCTCGGACATGCTCTGGGAATCCAAAGTCCCGGCCGGCCAAGAAGACCCCTACCAGAACGAGTGGTACGACCTCATTGACGCCATCCGCAACGACAAGCCCTACAACGAACTCAAGCGCGGCGTCGAAGCCAGCCTGGTCACTTCGATGGGGCGCATGGCCGCGCACACCGGGCAGGAAATCACTTACGAAGACATGCTCAACTGCAAGCATGAAATGGCGCCCGGGTTGGACAATCTCACCGAAGATTCACCCGCGCCCCTGCAGGCCGACGCCAACGGCCGCTACCCCGTGCCGATGCCCGGACGCAACAAGGACCGCGAATACTGACGCGCCCCGCCGGCCGTAGCACGGGCGGATTGGCCGGGTGCGCCAACGGGCACACGTCCAAACGACCCAGCGGTCCGGATGGGTAAAGCTCATTGGCCAGCCCGTCGCCGGAGAGTGGAATGCCGGCGGCGGGCTGCTGGTCTCAAACTCCTCGACTGAGCCGAGGGATGCGGGCTGGTGTGCGCCTCGCTAACCCGTCGCCCTTCGCCGGCGAGCAGACGTGTCGAATGCGACAGGGAGCGGAGCTGACCGCCTGGCGACCTTCCAATCACACGGCTGTTATGCCCTTTGACCGGTTTGTCGGCCGTATTCTGGCGCACGTCCCGCCGTTGCGGGTTGGCGTCAGGTTCTCCCGGCTCGACGGACCAGCAGCAGCCCCGCCAGCCCGCAGCACAGCAGCAGGCTCACGGCGGTCGCCCCGTTGCCCGACTGCGTCGGGAAAAAGTGCAGGGACACCGCGCCGAGCGCCGGCCCGGCACAGTTGCCCAGGCCGATGGCTGCCTCGTGGATTCCTCCGTGCTCGCCCTTGGTGTCGCCGGCATCCATCGAGTAAAAAAGCGACGAGTAGTAGATCAGGCCGATTGCCCCGCCAAAGGCCACCTGGGCCGCCAGCAAGGTGGCCAGGTGCGGCACCATCAGAATCACGCCGAACGTCGCCAGCAAGGTGACAAACGCGGCCAGCAACCAGCCGAACCGGTAATGCCAGCCGGGCCAGTACCACAGCCAGCCAAACGCCCCCAACCGCGCAAAACACCACACGGCCGCACAGAAGCCCGCCTGCGTGGTCGTTAACCCCAGACGTCCCGCCACATCGGGCATCACAGCTACCAAGGTGTTGATGGCGATGTAGGCGAAAGGATTGGCCAGCCAGGCCATGCGCAAAAAGACCTTCTGGTCCGCGGGCGCCTGCGGCACTACCGGCTCTTGAGCCGGCCCGTCCCCCGGGCTGGTCGCGCGGTTGGCTTGCCCAGGCGTCGCGCGTTCCAGGGCGATCGTCAGCCCCAGTTGCCCCAGTTGAACCGCCAGCGGCACCCAGAACAAGCTGGCCAACCCGGCACGGTCCAGAATCGCTCCGCCCACAAAATAGGCCAGCGCGCCCGTGCCGGCCCAGACCACGTTGTAAAGCCCCACGCAATGCTGCAGCCCTGCCCGGGTTTCGCCCTCGCTGACCAGCGCTTCCAACGCGGGCCACGTGAAACACGCCCCCACCACCGTCATGGCCATCACTCCTACATGCGCCGCGGCCGAGCCGACCCCCAGCCCCAGGCCCATCGCCGCCGCCATCACCACCAGCCCGAGCTTCAGGGCCGGAATGTAGCCGAACCGCTGAGCAAACCGGCCGCCGGTCCAGGCGGCCAGGGCGTAAAGCAGACCGTTCAGCGCCGCCAGCGCCAGGTTCACCTTGCTCCCATACCCGAACTGCTGCTGCGTGAAAAAGTAGAAGTAGTAGAAGTAAAGCGTCGTGGCGAACGAGTTCAGTCCCTCCACGACAAACCAGCCGGTTTTGAGAGCGCGGGCCGACATGGCGCGTGAACCCGGGACGTAGCGCGCCGCGGCTCAGACCCGGTGCGGGTCAGTCGCCTCCGCCACCTCGGCCAGGGCTTGGCGACAATACCACTTGACGGCGGGCGACATGGGCGGTCGCAGCTCGTCCAGCTCGCTACTTGAACACCACCGGATGGCGTGGTGTTCACTGGCTGCCAGTCGCACTGTTCCCTGCCGGGGCCGTGCCCAGTAAATCAATCCCACGTGCTCGTGCGTGGGACTGATGCGGTGGATGTCCAGAAAACGGGGCGCAATGAGCGCGCGCGTGCCCGGGCCTGTGGTAGGCGGGCGTTCGCCCAGCAGTTCCACCTCCAGGCCGCTCTCTTCACGGGCCTCCCGCAGCGCCGCTGTCTCAGGGTCTTCGTCCAGCTCGATGTGCCCTCCCAGCGGCAACCAGCAATCCAGACGCCGATGGTGAATCAGAAGCACGCGCCCGGCGTGGACGACAAAGACCGCCACGGTGAAATCAATCTTCTCGTGCAAGTGGGCCACGACGCAACTCCGGGCACGCCCCTCAGGGCCGACTCAGGTCGCCGAGCCTGTCTCGCACCTGCCAGCGCCTGGCCGACCGGTCAGCTCCCAGATGAAACGGCTCGACGCCCCTCAAGCCTTGGGCGCTTCCGCCTCGGCCTTCTTCCAGGTGCGCTTGGGCGGCTTGACGACCAAACCCTTCTTGATGGCGCTGGCCGCCACGCGGATGTAGCGCACCCGGCCGTTGACGACCGCCTTGACGCGCTGCAGGTTGGGCAGAAAACGACGTGGCGTGATGGCGGTGATGTGCGTGCCGATGCCGCCGGCCTTCTTGGGTTTGCCGCTGCGCCAAATCCTGCTGCCCTTGTGCGGGCGTTTGCCTGTCAGTTCACAGACTCGTGCCATAACTGTCCTCTCGCTGTTCGGAAAAGCCAGCATAGCCGCAAACCCGACCGGAGCAAGCAGGATTTGTCTGCCTGCGGCTGATTGGACCGGGCGCATCCGGACGAAGCCACTGGACGTCGTGGCGCAAGTTGTCAGTTCGGGGCAGAGGCCAGCCTCCCCGAGTTACGCCCGCAGACCGGCGTCAGACTTTCCCAAACCCACAGGCCCAAGACACAGCCCACACCCCAAGCCAATGGCTGCGCCCGCCATCCGCTCGCCAAGCATCGTGACCGGGGCGACGGGTTGGCCGGGCTGTTCCCAGCTCGCGGCATGCTTCAGCGCCATGAACGCCGACCATCATCGCGCTGCCTTTCGCTGCCTTCAGGCCCGCCAACTCGTCTCCCCAACCCCCTCGTGAATTGGCCGTGCACGGCCTGAGCGTTTCCTGGCTTTGGCTTGCTGCGCGACGCGGCGTGCCGCTACCTTCAGGGCATTCTATGCGGTCGAAAGTGCTTTCGAACATCTCCCGCATCGTGGTCAAAGTGGGCACCGGCGTGGTCACGGACAGCCGCAAGCAGCCTGATCCGGCCCAGCTCGAGCAACTGGCGGCGCAGATTGCCGAGCAGCGGCGCGCGGGCCGCGAGGTGCTGCTGGTGACCAGCGGCGCGGTGGGCGCGGGCATGGGCGTGCTGGGCTATGAACAGCGGCCCACCGAGCTGGCTGAGCTGCAAGCCTGCGCCGCCGTCGGCCAGTCGCGCCTGATGGCGCTCTACGAGCAGCTCTTCGCCCGACACGGTCTGCACGTCGCGCAGGTGTTGCTGACGCATGAGGACCTGGAACACCACGAGCGCCACCTCAACGCCCGTAACACGTTGGTGACCCTGCTGGGCCGCGGTGTGGTGCCCATTATCAACGAGAACGACGCCGTTTCGTTTACCGAAATCAAGTTCGGCGACAACGACCGACTCTCCGCCCTGGTGGCGGCCCTGCTGCCGGCTGACCTGCTGGTGATTCTGACCACGGTGGACGGCGTGATCGAGAATTTTGGTCGCCCCAATCCCCGGACCATCGCCACCGTGGAACGGATTGACGCGATGTTGGAGAGCCTGGCCGGTGGCACGACCAGTCCCACGGCCACCGGCGGCATGCGCTCCAAAATCCAGGCTGCCCGGATCGTGGTGCGGTCCGGTATCCCGTTGGTCATTGCCTCCGGCCGAAAGAAGAACGTGCTGGCGCGGGTGCTGGCGCGCGAGACCGAGGGCACGCTGTTCATTCCTCAGCCCACCAAACTGCGCGGTCGCAAACGCTGGATCGCCTTCTTCCACCATCCCAAGGGCACGCTGGTCGTGGACGACGGTGCCAAGCTGGCCTTACGCGAGAAGGGCAAGAGCCTGTTGCCCCCCGGGGTTGTGCGGTGCGAGGGCGACTTCGCCGGCGGCGAGGTGGTGCGAATTTGCGACCGGGACGGCACGGAGTTCGCCCGCGGGATTGCGGCCTTTGGCGCGGAAGAGATTCGTGGGCGAAAACTTCAGCGGGTCGAGGTGGTGCACCGGGACAATCTGGTCATCTTGTAAACCCCGCGGCATGGCCGCGCCCTGGTGTCTGCCGTTTGGAACCATGAAAGCCGCCGTTCTGCACGGAAGAGAAGACCTGCGCATCGAGGACGTGACACCCCAGCCGCTGCGGCCGGGCGAGGTGCGCCTGCAAATCGAGGCCGCACTGACCTGCGGCACGGACCTCAAGGTGTTCAAGCGCGGCTATCACGCGCGGATGATCGTGCCGCCGGCGGTCTTCGGCCACGAGTTGGCCGGCGTCGTGTGCGAGGTCGCCCCGACCGCCGCACCCCCCGCGCCGGCGGCCGGACAGCCGTCGGCTGACCGCGGCGACAGCGGCTCGTGGCAGGTGGGCGACCGCGTGGCCGTGGCCAACTCCGCCCCGTGCGGCGTCTGTTTTCACTGCCAGGTCGGCCAGGAGAACCTGTGCGAGGACCTGCTGTTTCTCAACGGCGCGTATGCCGAGGCTGTCGTCGTGCCGGCGCGATTGGCCCGGACGAACATGCTGCGGCTGAAGCCGGACACGCCCTTCCAGGACGCGGCCCTGGTCGAACCGCTGGCCTGTGTGGTGCAAGGGGTCGAAGACACGGGCCTGCGCACCGGGCAACACCTGTTGGTCTTGGGCGCAGGGCCGATTGGCCTGATGTTCGCAGCCCTGGCCCGACACCTGGGATGCGGTGTCACGGTGGCCGGCCGCCACGCGCCCCGGCTGGCAGCGGCACGTCGGTTGGGGGCCGACCGGGTGGTGGACGTGGGCGACGGGCATGACCTGATTGCCAAGCTCCGGTCCGCGGCGGCTGGGCGGTTCGACGCGGTGATCGAGGCGACCGGTCGGCCGGAGGTTTGGGAAGCGGCGGTGCACCTGGTGCGCAAGGGCGGCACGGTGAACTTTTTCGGCGGTTGCCCGGCCGGCACGACCATTACGCTGGACACAACCCTCATCCACTATTCGAACCTCACTCTGCGAGCCAGCTTCCACCACACGCCGCGGACGGTCCGCCGGGCGCTGGACCTCATCGAGGCCGGCGTCATCCGCGCGGCGGACTTTGTGGATGGCGAGTGCCCGCTGAGCCGGCTGCCGGAATTGTTCCGCGACATGGCGCGCGGCAACCGGGCGGTCAAGACGCTCATCCGGGTGAAGGAGTAGATGCCCGACGCCCGAGGCCCGGATTCGACGGCGGGTCACGGCGCCCGCAAGGTCGCCGCGTGGTTGGGCGTTCCGACGGGCGTTGGAGCGCCCCGGGGCGGCAGAAGTTCAAGCCCCGGGGGCACGGGTCGGAGACTCAGGCCGCGGGCTTGTTTCGGGTTTCGGATTGTCGGCTGCCGGCTTCCCCTTCATGGGCCTGTGGACGCAGAAGTAGTAGAGCGCGCCCACCACGACGACGAACCCGCCCAGCCACGCGGTTACCCGGTGCATTTGGCCGGCGTTGATGTCCGCGCCCACCCGCACGCCCAACCAGCAAAGCACCGCGCACCAGAGCGCCGACCCCAGGAGTGTGTAGGCCGAGTAGGTCCAGAAGTTCAGGCGCACGATGCCCGCCGGGATGCCGATCAAGTGCCGCACCACGGGCAGCAGGCGCGCGGCGAAGATGCCGAAGGCGCCGAACCTCGCCGCCCAACGTTCCGCTCCCTCGACCTTGTGCGGCGGGATGAACACGTACTTGCCGTAACGCAGCACCAACGGCCGGCCCGCCAGCCGGGATGCCCAATACATCACCGTCGCGCCCAGCCACGAGCCTGCCGCGCCCGCCAGCACCAAGCCGATTTGCGCCGGCCAACCCCGCAGGTGCAGGCCGAAGAAGTTCAAGCCATCGCCACTCCAAGCCAGATGGGCTGCTGGGGGCACGACTACCTCGCTGGGCAACGGGACGATCGAGCTTTCGATGGCCATGAGCAGGGCCACCAGCGCGCCACCGCCCGATTCCAGCGAGCGCAGATACCAGTCCAGCAACGGTTGCAACAGCGGTTTCATGTCGGTGCAGGGTCATGGCCGGGAACGCCGGTCACGCCAGGACCCGCGGACATCGCGCTGACTTGCGGGCGCGACTCCGGGCGCAGTGTTGCGGCTTTACGTCGGCGGCGCAAGGGTTCTGGTCATTCGCCCACGGTGCGAAGCGCCCGTTCTCGCAAATCCGCATCAAGGAAGACGCCGGCTTCCTGATGGAGCCGGCGCAGCAATTGGCGGGCGGATGGAATTAACGCCCTGCGTTTGGCGATCAGCACCAACCCGAGAAGGCCCAGAACCGGCAGGCCACGCTGTTGCGCCAGCCGACGCCCTCGCCGCTCGTCTATCAGCAGAAGATCAGCCCTCACCTCTTCGGCCAGGACGATGGCTTCCGCTGCGCCCTCGTCCACGCTTTCCAGCAAAAGCTGCGGATTTGCTGCCGGTTCCGGGCGGCGACAATGCGCAGCCACGGTGGCAACGAGGGATGGCTGCGGCGCAACTCCCTTGCAACCGCCCCCGGAATCAGCACCTCCTCGAACAACCGAACCAACAGCTCCGCCTCACCCACGGTCAGCAAGGCCGTCACAGGCGAGGTGTCGGCAACAACAATCATCGCCCGCAGACGGTCTCAACGACGCGCAGGTCTTCCTCCAACTCCGCCAGGCCATAATGGATGGGGATGCGCCGCCGCCCCAGTTCTTGCAGAAAGGCTGCCTGGGTAAGCCCGGCAATCTCCGCTGCTTGTGCCAGCGTGACTTCGTCGGCGACAAACAGACCAATCGCCAGGTGCAGCGCCGCCGCTTGGGGGGTGAGCCTGGCTTCCAGCGGCTCCGGCAAACTCAACTGCATGGAGCAATGCTGGCCCACCACTCAACTTTTCGCAAGTCCTCGCCCCTGCCCCGGAGGCAACCGGGCGCATCTGGCCGGGACCACCGCAGCGTAAGGGCCACAAGCTGGTGGCGCAGGCTGGCAGCCTGCCGTATCGCCGACTGGCAGTCGGCCGGCCGCGGACTTTCTTCGTGCCGTTGCGGATTCACAATCCGCGATACGGCAGACTACCTGTCTGCGCCACGCGGGGGCCAGCAAGATGCGGTTGAGGCAACCTGACGAGCCGACGGACGTGCGCTCAACGCTGCTCGACGAGACCCGCTGCCTCGGCTTGAATCCGCTCCCACGCGGCCCGGACATGGCGCGCCTCGGTCCACGTTTGGCCGACGCACAGGCGCAGCGTGTAACGGTCGTCCAGCACTGTGTGCGTGAGGTAGAGCGCGCCACTGGCGTTGAGCCGGTCCAGCAGCCGGCGGTTGAACTCGTCGCCGCCCCGGTGGCGGAAGCACACCAGGTTGAGCGGCGCCGGCGCGGCCAGCTCGAAGTCGGCCGACGCCTCCACCCATCGGGCGAATTCCCGGGCCAGGGCCACGTGCCTCCGGACGTGATGGCGCAGCCCTTCGACGCCGTAGTGCCGGATGACGAACCACAGCTTCAGCGCGCGGAACCGGCGGCCCAATTGCACCTGCCAGTCCCGGTAGTCAATCACCGCGCCCGATTCGGTGGCCCGGTTGCGCAGGTATTCGGGCAGGATGCTCAGCGCGCCGACGAGTGCCGCCCGGTCCGCCACGAAAAAGCAGTCGCAGTCGAAATTCGTGAACATCCACTTGTGCGGGTTGAAGCAGTAACTGTCCGCCAGCTCAAGGCCGTCCTGAAAGTGGCGGAACTCCGGGCAGATGGCCGCTGTGCCGGCCATGGCGGCGTCCACGTGCAACCAGACCTGGTGCTCGCGGCAGAGGCGGCCGATGGCGGGCAGCGGGTCCATCGCGTTTGAGGAGGTCGTGCCAACGGTCGCGCAGACGAAACACGGCAGCAAACCGGCGGCGCGGTCGGCGGCAAGCTGCGCGGCCAGCGCGTCCGGCCGCAGGGCGAACTGTTTGTCCACCGGCAGCAGGCGCAGGTTTTGTCGGCCCAGGCCGGCGATTCTGACCGCCTTCTCGATGGACGAATGGGCCTGGGTGGAGGCGTAGGCCACGAGCCGCCCGTCGCAACCGTGTTCATTGGTGCGGAAGCTGGTCGCGCGCTCGCGGGCCGCCAGCAGGGCGCACAGCGCCGCGCTGGAAGCGGTATCTTGAATGACCCCGCCGCCCGGGCCGCTGGACTTGAAGTTGGCCGGCAGCCCGAGCATGTCCACCAACCAGTCCAGCACGTGCGTCTCCAACTCGGTGCATGCCGGGCTGGTGGCCCACAACATGCCTTGGACGCCCAGCCCGGCGGCGAGCAGCTCGCCCAAGATGGCCGGGCCGGACGCGTTGGCCGGGAAGAACGCGAAGAAGTTTGGCGACTGCCAGTGCGTGATGCCGGGCAGGATCAACCGGTCCACATCGGCCAGAATTTGCTCGAAGGGTTCGCCGCGCTCCGGCGGCGCGGCAGGCAGCCGGGCGCGGATGTCCCCGGGTTTGACCTGCGCCAGCACCGGCAGCGACTCGACGCGCTGCTGGTAATCGGCGATCCAGTCCACCACCGCGTGTCCCCAGTGGCGGAATTGTTCCGGGGTCATGTGGAAGTTTTGGGGTGCGTTGTCCATGCAGCAATCGGCCTTGCCCGTGGCCGGCGCTCAGTCGTCGTCTTCGACCAAGTGGACCGCCCAGGCGGGGAAGGGGCTTTGCGACCCCTTCATGGCGTGCCAGAGGATGCGGTTGAACAGGTCCTCGGGGCAGGCGTCCACCTTGTCCAGCGGCAGGCGGGCCGAGGCCAGGGCGTGTTGGCGCAGGAGCGGGTCGCGAATGGCCTGTGGCGGCGGGTTCATTTGGTCCAGCGGGATGTTGTTGGGCACGGCCCGGAACGGCGTAAAATCGGGCTTGTCTGTAAAACAGTCGGTCATGGGCGTGGCGGTGGCGTCGAGCTGGTTCATGGGCGGCAGGCCGAGCATCAACTCGATGGTGCGCAGCAGGCTGGTCTGGTTGTATTGCGTGCTGACCACCGCGCCGCGTTTGGTGTACGGGCTGACGACGTAGGCCGTGGTGCGGTAGCCGCTGACGTGGTCCCAGCCGTTCTGGGGATCGTCTTCGATGGCGAAGAGGCACGTGTTGGACCAAAACCGGCTGTGACTGAGCGCCTGGACGATCTGGCCGAAAGCCAGGTCGTTGTCGGCCACCTGGGCCGCGGGCGTGGGCGAGCCGGCCTTCGTGCCGCTGGTGTGGTCGTTGGGCAGGCAGATGACGACGAGGTTGGGGAACTGCCCGCGGGCCTCGAACGCCTCCAGCTCCTTGATGAACTCCCGGGCGCGGAACACGTCCGGGATGTCCATGTCCCACCCGACCGTGTTGGTGCAGAGGTGGGGACGGATGGACTCGATCATCGGGCGGCTCCAGATGCGGATGGCACCGCCGCCGTTGGTGAAATCGCGCCAGTGATCGGTGAAGGTGATCTTGCCCTTGCGGGTTGGGTCGGCCCAGCGTTTCTCCGTGCCGGCGAACTCGCCATAAACGCGCAGGGTCTTGCCGTGCGCCAGGGCGTTGTCCCAAATGAACCCGCTGGGCGCGTAGGCCAGCGCGTCCACGTCGTCATCCTCCATGCCGTCGGGGTAACTGCGCGGGAAGCCGGCAAACGAGCGTTCCATGTAATCGGTGGTGATGCCGGTGTCGGTCCACTGATGGCCGTCGGCGCTCAAGATGCCCGAGCAGTAGGTGTTGTCCAGCAGCACGAACTCGCGCACCAGCTTGTGCTGGTTGGGCGTGACCTTTTCGCCGAAGGTGCAGAGGGAGGGATCGCCGTTGCCCTGCGGCAGATCGCCCAGCACCTGGTCGTAGGTGCGGTTCTCCTTGATGACGTAAACGACATGCTGAAAGACGCTCGGCTCGCCCACGCGCTCGGGCACGGGCCGCGGCGGCTGGTTGGGCCGCGGCGGCAGCTTGGCTTCCTGCAACAACCCGTGGCGCATGTTGCGCAGGGCGACCTGCGTCAGGCGCGTCAGCTCGCGCGCCGAGGGTACGGGCACGAGCGACAACGTCCCAAAATACTGGTGCGAATTGAACTCGGCCTTGTCGCCGGGCTGCAGCCGCTTGGTCGAGCCGATGCCCTTGATGTTGGCGACGTGCAGCGTCCGGCGCGGCGCGTCAAACACGATGGCGCCGGGAAACCAACCCACCGGGATCAACCCGCGCAACCGCGACCGGCCAGGGTTGAAGTCGAACACCGCGACGGCATTTTGCGACCCGTTGCAGGCGTAGAGCGTCCGTCCGGACCTGTCGAAGGCCAGCGCGCAGGGCTGCGCGCCGAACAGATCGGCCGGGTTCTGCCGCGCGCAGATGGTTTCCACGAGCCGGTCACCGCGGGTGTCCAGGACGCTGAGGGTGTCGCTGCCGGCGTTGGCCACGACGAGCCAGCGGCCGTTGGGCGACAGGGCCAGGGCCGACGCGTGCAGGCCGGTCAGGAGCTCGACTTTCGGAGTCCGGTTTGCGGGTGGCTGGCCGAGTTCAATGACCGACACCGACCCTTCGCTGGCAATGTGGCGCACCGGGTCCACGCGCACCAGCGTGCCGCGGCCGGCCGGCCCGGTCAGATCGCCCGTGCCCGGGCGGCGGCCGCCCCAGTTGCTCACGTAGGCCTTGTCGCCAGCCAGGACCACGTCGTAGGGCGCCACGCCCACGTCCCAAGCGCGCAGCAGGCTGCCGGTTCGCGCGTCCAGCTCCAACAATCGGTTCGAGAGGTTGCCGCACACGTAGAGCCGCCGGCCGTCGGGCGAGACCGCCAGCCCGGAGGGGATCTCCGCCTTGCGCCCGGGGGCGTTGGCCGGAGGCAGCGGGATGGAGAACAGGGCTGCGACTTTCCCGTCCCGGTTCACCCCGAAGACCTTCACGCTGCCGTTGACATTGGCCAGGTAAAGTCGTGTGCCATCGGGCGAGAACACCAGACCGGTGTAGCTGAGCTGGCCCTCCTTGTCCGGCGACAGGATGTGGCTGGAAACCGCATCGGGCACGGGATTGGTCGCGCCCTCGGACGGCAGCGCCACCCGTTGGAGGATGTCGCCGATGGCGGGATTGACCACGACCAGTTCCTTGGTCTTGCCGGCGGTGACCAGCAGGCGGCCGTCCGGGCTGAGGGCCAGGGCCTGGGGGCGTAACCCGGGCAACTCGACCTGACGGCCTGCCGGGGTAAGGAGCTGGTTGGCCGGGGTGAACCAGCAGTTTGTGCTGATGCGGCCCACGGGCAGCTTGGTTGGCCCGGTGTCCGGCGCCTGCCCGGCGGCAGAGGCAGCAAAGGCGAGAGACGAAGCCCAGACGCAAGCGCCGCGCAGAGCCGCGGGCAAAAGGTGCGACAGTTGCATGGGCACCAGCATGCCAGCATTGCGCCAGCAGGCGCAATCCCGCCCTTGCGCGCCGGCTGGTGAGGTGGACTCGCTTGGTTGCGGCAGTTTTTGAGACGCTGTTCGATGGTTGTTTAAGTCTGCTTTGGTTGGTTGTTTGGGTTTCTGGATTGAGGCCAAGATGTGTCGTTGTCGTTCCGCCCGACCTTCTGTCGCCCTGGGGAGAGGGCGGGCGAGGCTTACGGCCTGGCCAAACCTGAGTCGCAGGGTCTTGAACCAAAATCTCAACCGTTCGCCAGGGCAACCCCTGCATCGGGGCCGAGACTCGAAACGCCGGTATCCGGGGAAAGCGCCCCCGGGAAAGGCCTATCAAACGCCGCTTCGCCGCCCGGCATCCGCTGGTGTCGCCGTCCGCACCGGCGCCAGGCCCGGAGGCCGCGCACCTTTCTGCTGGGCCAGTTCCCGGAAAGTCCCCTGAAGAGGCGCATCTTGGGCCGGGAAGCGACGATTGCCTGTGGCACGAGCATTTGCCGGTCAAGCGTTGGCCGGCATGGTCCAGCAGGGCTTCGGGCGGGTGTGGCATCCCAAACTCCATGTGACGTCCCCGCGGCCGAGCAGACGTTTGGCCGCCGGGGCGATGAAATCGAGCTGCCGGCCACAGCGGTGTCGCTTCGAGATCCCCGGCCCGTTCCGAACCCGGTAGTGGGCGGGGCACTTGATGGCGTTGCAGGCAGGGGAGACGAAATCCCGTCATGAGGCATTGACGAGGACGCGGGCTGGCAGGGATAATCCGCACGAAAAAACCGGCAATGTCGGAACAGTCCCCAAACGAATTGAAGGAGACAGCGACGGCTTACAAGACCGAGACGCTTTTCCCCAGGCTGCGCGATCCGCGTTACCCGGTGCATCGGGTGGCGGACCGGCTTGAGCCGTATCTGCGGATCATTGTCAAGCGGATTCACCCGGAAAAGATCATCTTGTTCGGCAGTTACGCTTACGGCCAGCCGGATGAGCACAGCGATTTTGATTTGTTGGTGGTGCGCCGGGGGATTACCTCCGAAAGCGAGAGCGATTTGGAAATCCGACGGTTATTCTGGGAAGTGCCGGGCCGACGCCCGCCTTTTACCATTCTGACCAGAACACCGGAGCACCTCGCGGAACGGCTGGAGCGACGAAGTCCGTTCTACGAGGACATTGTCAACGGAGGCGTGGAGCTTTATGTTGCCCCCCAAACGTTCTGACGAAAACAACGCGGCGGATTGGTTTTATCTGGCCTCAGACGGCCTGAAAACGGCGGACCTGGTTTGGAACGCCGAAGGCCTCACACCGTCCGGCATCGAGCTGCTCCAAGAAGCGATGGAACGCTGTCTCAAGGGCTACTTGATTGCCAAAGGCTGGAGTCTTGTCAAAACCCATTGCCCGAGCCTGTTGGTTTGGGAAGCGATGCCGTTCGACGCGCGGTTCGGGAGGTTCACTTCTCTGGCAGACGAACTGACCCGCGGTTTCTTTGCTCAACATTACCCCGGTGGCGATTGGCAGGTCATCGGCCGGCGCTATCCCGACCTGCGCCGACAAACAGGCGAAGGGGTCGGACTGATTCGAGATTGCCTTCCGCAATACTCACACGACCTGCCTGCGCTTTGATTCCTGATGAACAAAACCCTCTTCCTCAATCCGCCCAGCTTCGACGGGTTCGACGGCGGCGCTGGCTCGCGCTATCAGGCCCGACGCGAGATCACCAGCTTTTGGTATCCCACCTGGCTGGCGCAACCTGCCGCGCTCGTGCCCAACTCGCGCCTGCTCGATTGCCCGCCTCACAACGTCGGCCTGGCCGAGTGCCTCGCCCTCGCGAAGGACTACGACCACGTCATCATCCACACCTCGACGCCGTCGCTGCGCAACGATTGCAAAGTGGCCGAGGCCATCAAGGCGCAGAAGCCCTCGACCTGCATCGGTTTCGTGGGCGCGCACGCCGCGGTGTTGCCCGAGGAAACCCTGAATGCCTCCCCCGCCATTGACTGGGTGGGCCGCAAGGAATTCGATTACACCTGCAAAGAGGTCGCCGAAGGCCGTCCGCTGGCTGACGTAGCCGGGCTTTCGTTCCGCAAGAACGGCCGGATCATCCACAACCCGGAACGCGACCTCATCGAAAACATGGACGCCCTGCCGTGGGTGGTGGACGTTTACAAGCGCGACCTGCAGATCGAGAAGTATTTCATCGGCTACCTCGACCATCCCTACCTGAGCGTCTATACCGGGCGCGGCTGCCCGGCCCAGTGCATTTTCTGCCTCTGGCCGCAAACCATCGGCGGCCACCGTTACCGCACCCGCTCGCCGGAAAACGTGGCCGCCGAGATGGCCCACGCCAAAAAACTGTTCCCGCAGGTCAAGGAGTTTTTCTTCGACGACGACACCTTCACGGTCAATCAGCCGCGCGCCCGGGAGATTGCCAAACGCCTCAAACCACTCGGCATCACCTGGTCGGCCAGCAGCCGCGCCAACCTCAGTTACGAGACCCTCAAGGCGCTCAAGGACGGCGGCCTGCGGTTGTTGATGGTTGGCTACGAATCCGGCAGTCAGGACATCCTCGACCGCATCAAGAAGGGCATCACCCTCGAGCAGGCCAGACAATTCACGCGCCACTGCCGCGAGCTGGGCATTACGATCCACGGCACGTTCATCCTCGGCCTGCCGGGCGAGACCCGGGAAACCATCGAGCAAACCATCCGTTACGCCCAGGAACTGGATGTGTTCAGCATCCAGGTCAGCCTCGCTGCGCCGTACCCGGGCACGGAACTTTACGAAATGGCCCGGCAAAACGGCTGGCTCGCGGGAGGGCGCTCGTCTGCGAGCGCCGGCCTGGACCTGGTCGAACGCGACGGTTTCCAGCAAAGCGCCCTCGAATACCCCGGCCTGAGCAAGGAAGAAATCTTCGAGGCCGTTGAGCGGTTTTACCACCGCTATTACCTGCGCCCCAGGCCGATCCTGCGCATCGTCAAGACCATGCTGCAGGACAAGGACGTCTGCGTGCGCCGCCTGCGCGAGGGCTTCGAGTTTTTCAAAAGCATGGCGCAGCGCCGGAGCGATTTGAGGGCGGCAAGGACGTAGCGTGGTTGCCTTGGCTCAGGGCTGCACCTGAATGACCGCGCGCCGATACGCCCAGAGGGCCGGCGTTCCGTGGTCTTGGACTTCGAGGATGACGTGGATGGTTTCGGGCTTCTTCACTGCCGGAGCCAACAGACGGGTGCTCGTACCACGGTCCTCACTCAGTGTCACCTCCCGCGGAAAACCCCGGCCTTTGACGTCGCGCAGGCTGCTGGCTTCAGGATAAATCCACCAGCGCAGGTCGAAGGCGTCCCCGTCCGGATCGCGGCTGCCCGCGGCGGAAAGCACAATGGTTTCCCCAGCTTTGGCGGTGATTTCCAGCACGCGTTTGGTGGCGTCTCCGTTGAGCACCGCAACAGGATTGTGATTGGCCTGCTTGCACTCCGCGGCCACACACCAGTCCATGCGCGCGGCGAAGTCGTGCTGGAAATGCTCGCGCCAACGCCAGATCGTAGCCATGTCAGTGCACTGGGTTTGGCCGTTGTCGGCGGTGACCGTGTCGCGGCTGTCCTGGTTGTTGGTCCAGATGGGCCGCGTTTCGCCGTAGGCTTGATACAGGGCATAGCGGCCACCCCAGCCGCCAAAGGCCGGGCTGACGTGCCAGCCCAAACCGTTGTTGATCAAGCCGAGAAACGACGGCGTGTCACCCTCCATGATGTATTCCAGCCGCGGATACAGCGCGCCCAGCGGGCCGTGATGCTTGATGATGTTCTCTTCCAGCCACGGATTATCCACGAGGTTGAACTTGTGGCCCGGGCCGTTCTTGTAGTGGCGATCGCCGCTGATACCGGTCCAGGTTGCGCGCCAATACTCCTTCCAGTCCGGGGTGCTGGGGCTGACAATGTAGAAGAGGTTGGTGAACTCACGCCGCAACCAGGGACCGGCGTCGTCTTGGTCCGAGATCGCGTACACTCGCAGCCGGGCGACGAGTTTTTCCAACTCGGTGGGGGAACGCTCGCGGCGGGCATCGGACAGTGCCTGGGCCAACGTGTTGGCGCCGCCCCAAACAGTGATCCACAGCGGGCGATCGTCGGCCTTGTCCGCTGCGGCCAGCAACAGGCGCGAGCCGGGGGTGGAGCGGCCCGGGCCGACGGCGGCCATGCCGTAAGCGGGTTGGCCCGCGGCTGTCACCGCCCGCAGCGCTTCGGCGGCGGGTAAACCCGGCGCGTGCTTGAGCAAGTTGGACCGCACCTGCGCGTAGGCATCCAGTTGCCTGTGAATGAGGTCCACCCGGGTGGTGTGACGCAGCCAGGTCGAAGTGGTAGCGACCAGGCCCGCGATGTCGAATTCGTTGGCATAGACCAGAAAGCGAACCATGGATTCCTCGTCGTCTGGCTCGTTCGAGATGTCCGTCAGCACCAACACCCGCGGCTTGGGATCGGGCAGCCAGCGGACTTCCGCCGCTTCGGGAGCGGCCGCGAGTCCGAGCAACACCAGCAGCAGGAACGAGAGACAAGGTTTCATGGGCAAAACAGGCTGATTGTGTTCACAGGGAGACACAGGCTTTTGCGGTCGATGGCAGCTCATGGCGTCAACGCGTCGGCAAAAAAGGTCGTTACCGACCCGCCCGGCGTCTCGCAGAACACGGCGCCGTTTTGGACAGCAAGCCGCCCCAAGCTGGCATACCGCTCTCTGCCATCGTCCGTTGTGCGGTAGGCCGCAAACGACTTGGCGTTCGTGCCCTTCAGCCGCACGTTGACCTTCTTGTTCTTGCCGAGGTTGATCAGTACGAAGGCGTCCGGGTTCGGAGTTCCGTTGGCCGCGAAAGCGATAACCGCAATCTCCGAATCCATCGCGCTGGTGCGCGCCACGGCCATGCCCGGCTGGCCGGCGCGCGTAATTTGTTTGTAAAACCAGTAGCCCCGGCGCACCTCCCAAGTGCCGTCCTCGTGCACGGTGAAAGCCGAGCCGGGATTGGGATCGCCCCCCACCCATTGGGGCGGCCGTTGGATGCCCGCCCACGGGATGATGCCGTTGACCTTGGCGGTGTAGATGTTGCCGTGGTGTTCCTTGATGTTCTTGGCGTCCATCGCGCTCCAGCTTGTCGAGGTCACCCAGGCGTGCAGTTCCGGTCGTTTCGCCCGCAGCTTGTCAATGCCGGCGCTCTTGTGCTCCCCAAACCAGCGTCCGTAGGTGCCGGCATAAAACCCGTGCGAGGTAATCAAGCCCAGTTTGCGCACAGCCTCGGCATCGTCGGCAATCGCGTCGGCATAACCCCACGAATCGAAGCGATACCAGTTGCTGGGTTCGCCGGGCGTGACACTTACGTCGTTCAACCCTGCCGCTTTCAACTCAGCGGCGACCAGCTTGATGAACTCGACCACCTGCTCGGGCGGCCAAAACAGGTTGTAGTCGTGCCCCTGGTGGTCCGTAAACCCGGCTTGGTTCCAGCGCGACCAGTCCTCACCCTCGTTGTGCAGCGAGACGTATTTCACCGGTAATCCCTCCTGCCGGCGCAGAAACCGCACCCAGTCCACCAGATAAAGCGCCAGGTCGCGCTGGTGCGCCGGGTCGAGATCACGGCCACGCATGACTTTCTGCTTGGTCATGTAAGCCGGCGGGCCGTAGAGCGTGGTGATGATGGTCAGGTCGCGGCCACCGGCGCGGGTTTTCTTGAGGCCTTCGCGCGCGAAGTAACGGAGCCATCGGGTCGTGCTTTCGTGGTCGAACTTGCTGCCCGGCCTCGCTTGGTGAAACGGATCAAGGAACATCTTGAGCAGGCCCACGCGCAGACCGTCGTCGCCGAAGACCAGATCCACAATCTTCTGCCGGTCTTCCTCCTTGAGCAGGCTGAAGCCCCCGTATTCCTGCGGGTCTTTGTCGTAGTCCATCGTCTGAGCGGTCTCAACGTAGTTGAACCCGAAGCCGTCCCAGGGCTGCAACCTTTTGCTGAAATCCACCTCAGCCCGCACGGCGGTGAAGTCCAAGTCCTGAGCCAGGGCGGATGCAGTCAGTAGGAGCAAACCGAACCGGACCACGTGGACGAGGGGGGCAATGGGCCACACTTGCCTGCGGCGCCAGGGCTGGTTGAGGGAATGGGGGAAGGAGATCATGGTTGGTGAGCAAGTCAGCATGGCGTTGGCGATTCGGTTCACGGCCCAACAAGGAATGTTCAGTTGAACGGCGGCGTTTCCCGATGTGTCACCTCCGGTGCGACGGCGAACCGCTGGATGACCGGGAAACTGCCGACCAGTTCGACGGCATACTCGGCCTGCGTGCCCGGTCGCCGGAGGCGGACCTGCTCCACCGCCTGATTGTGGGGGTTGCAGGCCAGAACCAGCAAGGTCTTGCCGTCGCCGGAGCGCTTGACACGGACGAGCGGTTCGCGGTGCAGGCTCACGTAGCTGGGGTAACGCTCGTCGCCGGTCCGCCAGACCTTGTTGCGCGAGGTCCACAGCTCGGGCATTTCCCAGGGCGTGGCGGCTTCGATGATGTCCTTATGGCGGCTGGCCTGCCACATGCCCAGCACGTGGTAGTTGTAGAATCCAAAATACTTCAGGTAGTAATAGACCGGCGTCTCGACCCCGTTGAGAAGGTGCTTGGGCGGCTGCTCGCGCGCGCGCCAGTCGCAATAATCGGCCAGGTCCTCGCTGTAGCGAGCCCCGATCTCCCAGCATTGCAGGCCGTCCATGACGCAATGGCCGAATAGCGACAGGGCGTACGTCAAGGAAGCGGGCACCTGATGTTTCAATCCCTCGTTCCGCACCCGGCCCCGCGCATCGGTGAAGCGGTACGGCGACAGCGGGTAGCCGTCCACGAACTCCACCTGAATCCAGCTCGAGAGAATGTTGGGCAGGTCGGGTCGGGCGCGTTTGCCCTGTTCCCATTCCTGCACGAAGGCGTAAAGCTGCGAGGGCTTCGAGTTGTTCAGCCAGTAAACAGACGGATTACCCAGGTTGAGCTGGCAACGGGTCAACACCGGATGCAGATCGGCTTCCGGGCGATCGTATTTCTCGCGCCATTGCTGCGCACCCCGGCGGTCCACCACCCCGGTGGGTTTGCCTTCCCAGATGCTGTCAAAGATGCGGAACGACGACTTCACCACCCCCACGCCCCAGCAGCCAACGCGGACATCGGGACGCCGGGCACGCACCTCTCCGATGAGCCGGGCGAAGGCCTCGTACTGGTGGTCGCGCCAGGCGGAATGGTTGGGAGCCTCGAAATCGGGGATGATGATCGCGCACTGCTCGGCCCAGTGATGAAACGGCTCGACCCTCCAGTTCTTTGGATCCGTGGGGTCGGCCGAAAACGTGTCACGCGCGCCATCGTGGGGAATCCATTCGTTGTCCCCAAACAGATGGGCGCGGCGCTCACGCGTGCCGCGGCCGCCGCCGGGTGTCATGGCCACGGGCGAGACGTGGGTGAACCCGAAAGCATACATCGGGCACTGGCCGTGGCGGTCCTGCTGCCGGGCCTTGGCCGCGCCCTGCCAGAGGGCGTATTTGCCGCGAGGGAGCATCCAGCCGGACGGAAACCACGTGCCCTCATCAAAGTCGTAGGCCAGGCGGTTGGTCGGCACGTGGAACCAGTCGGGCAAGCCGATGCGCGGCCGGCCGCCAAGCAGGAGGATTTCCTGGTAATTCTCCCGGACTTCCCAGGGCTTGTCCGGGTTGAAGAACTCGACGGTCAGGTTGACGGGCAGACCGGCAAACTGCGGCGGAAACGAGAAATCCTTGAGCGGTCCGGGCATCGGCGCGCCCATGTCGAAGGTCCAGCGCTTGCCGCAACCCGGGACGCGGTAGTCATCCCATGCGGTGTCGGTGACGGTGAGGCCGTCCTCCGCCACCACACAGCGCATGGCCAGGCGTCCCGCGTGGTTGGTGATGCCGTCGGTGAGCTGCGGCCACAACTTCACCGCAGGGGCGGCGTTGCACAACACCGCCGGGAGCAGCACGGCCACGGCCAGAGTCCGAATGGCCCAAATGGCCTCCGGTCCGGTGTGCCCCCGAAGGGTGCCCTCACCCGTGCAGTGTTCCCCCCTTGGCCTTGCACTTCGATAAGGCCGGCTGGCTCCCGCCGCGCGAACGCTGGCAGGGTGGAGGTTCGCCAGGAGGCTGCAGGAGGACGAGATCATCGGGCGCATCTGCAGCTCAAGCAATTCCGACTCATCGCTTCGGTTCGTCGGGTTGGCGGCATGCCTGTTCGCACGAACAGATGTGTTCGCGGCAACCGGCTTATACACGGGCGGCTGGGGGCAGGCAAGCGTCGCTTCAGCCGTTCCTTGCGGTGGAGAGGGCACTCCGTTCCGGCCAGGCCGGGCACGTACAGCGCCCCTTCAACACCCGGATGGGATCTTGTCGTCAATGCGAAAGAAGTCGAAGTCCGCGAAACCGCCCGGCGTCTGGGAGCTGTAGTGGAACAGGCCGAAGCGGTAGCCCATGAAATGCGGGAGGGTGTAGCGCATCCGCAGCTCGTTGCCGAGGGGCGTCCACGCCTGGCCGTCGAGACTGTAGTGGAACCGCGCCCGGTCCGCCTGGTCCTTGAAGTCGCAATCGGCGCGGAGGAACACGGTTGTCTGGCGCAACGGCACGCGTTCGATCTCGACCGGCGACCCGGATTGGGCGCTGACCATGACCACGAAGTTCGTGCCGCCTTCGGACTTCACGCCCACCAGGCCGTAGTGCCGCTGCAGCAGCGCCAATCCGGCGAAATCGCCGTCCTTCAGGCCGCTCACGTCCAGCGCGATGGCGCCCGAACACGCCGGACCGATGGTGCGCTGCGTCAGGGTGTTGCGGGCTGTGAGAAACTGCGCGTCGGTCCGGCCGGTGGTCAGCCGCAGGAAACCCGGCCGCGCCGCCAATGACCACAGCGTGTTGTCGGGGTTGTGATTCCACTGCCAGACCAGCGGGAGCGGACGGTCGCCCGGCTTGCGGTCGAATTCGTCGGAGGCGACGATGCCCGGAATGAGGCCGCGGCTGGGGGGTAAGGGCGGGAGGACGTCCGGCACTTTGCCGTCCATGCCAAGCACCGGCCAGCCGTCCTGCCACTGCACCGGCACCAGATACGGAATGCGTCCAACCGCGCCGGCGTCGCGGAACAAATAGGCCCACCAGTCCCCCTGCGGCGTGTCCAGGATGCTGCCTTGCGCCACGCCCTTGTCCCGCAAAGCCACGCGCCCTTCCCACGGGCCGGCAAGTTTGTCGGCCCGATGCACCAGCACGGTCCGCATCCCGCCGCGAGGCCAGCAGATGTTGAAGAGGTAGTATTTGCCATTGTGCTTGAGGAGCTGGGAGCCTTCCGCCGGCAGCCCTGGGTCGGCCGACGCCACGTGATGCGCGTTGGGAATCACGACGCCGTTGAACCCGCTTTCCTTCAATCCGGTCAGGTCCTCCTTCAACTCAACGAGCCGGAGATTCCCCGCGCCGTAGAGCATATAGACCCGCCCGTCGTCGTCGAAGAACAGCGAGTGGTCGTGCAGCGCCGGGCGAAACGAGTTTTCCACCCACGGCCCTCGCTCAATGTCCCGAGTCCGATAGACGTGCGTCCGACCGGTCGTGCTGGAAAATGTTGTGACGTAGAATGTGCCGCGGTGGAAACGCAGGCTGCTGGCCCACGACCCGGCACCGTAAGCGTTGCGCCCGTTTTGCAGCGTCAACGCGTCGTTGTCTCCGAGCGTGTCGTAGGCGTAACCGACGATTTGCCAGTTCACCAGGTCCTTCGACTTCAGGATGGGCAGCCCGGGGCTGAGGTGCATGGTCGTGCTGCTCATGTAGTAGGTGTCACCCACGCGGATCATCGCCATGTCGGGCACGTCGGCGTGGATGATGGGATTGCGGGCGAAGTCCCCGGCTCGATGAACCTGAGCCGCGGGGGCAGGCAGCAGAAGGGCGACCCCCGCCCACGTGGCGAGACAACGAGTCAGTCGGTTCATGTGCGGTGCAATGGGTTTCATGGTGGTTGGCTATCGAGAGGCGGCTTTCCTCGCCTCGGCGAGGACGGCGTGGAAGGCCGGCTTGGGTTGGCAGTTGCCGTCGAACAAGAGCGGTTTGCCATTGGCCCGCCAGGAGTTCGCGTCATTCGGCCCCCAGAACGTGACCACGCTCACATGTTGGTCGTGCTTCAGGAACGCCCGGAAAATCCCCGCGTACGCCTCGGCCAGTTTGCGGTCGGCGTCACTCACCAAGCCGCCCTGGGTGGTCGCGGCGTTGTCGGCAATGTCCGCCCCGAAGCTGCGCTGACCGCCCCGCGCGCTGTTCACGTCGAGTTCGGTGATATGAATCGGCAGGCCGAGTGTCGCCATTTCCGCCAGCGCCTGGTCCATCGCCTCGAAGGTAATCGAAACATTGAGGTGGGCCTGCGAGCCAATGGCGTGGACAGGCACCTGCTGCGCCTGGAGCGACCGGATCAGCGTGATGAGCTTGCGGCGCTTGGCCGGGTTCTCCAAGCCATAGTCGTTGTAGCGGAGGATCGCCGCCGGATCCGCCTCGTGGGCGTATTGGAAGGCCTTGGCGATGAAGTCGGGGCCGATGATCTCCAGCCAGAGTGAGGTCCGGAGGAGGTTGGTGTCGCTGTCGGAGAGCGCCTCGTTGACGACGTCCCAGACCTTGATCTTGCCCTTGTAGCGGCCGACGACGGTGTGAATGTGCTCGCGCATCCGCTGAAGCAACTCCTCGCGGGAGGCGCGCGGGCCGGTGAATCGGCCAAACCCGCCGCCGAAGCCGGCACCAAATCGGCCACGGGCAAAGCGGTTGGGGACAGGCGCATTGGAGTTGGCCAGGGGTGCGGGCGCGGCGCTGGCGGTGCTCGGGGGCGGATTCGTGCCGGCAAAAACCCAGTTGGGTGTCTGCGCGTGCCAGACGAGCGTGTGCCCCGCCAGTTCCATTTGATGGCTCAGGCCGAAGTTCACAAAGGCGTCCGCCAGGCCGAAGTCGTAGCCGTCCGGGCCCGGTCGCGGATGAATAAGCGCCCATTTCATGTCGTTTTCCGACACGATCTGGTTGAACTGCGCTTTGACCAGAGCAATGTCCGCGCTCACCTGCGCCGGACTGCGGCGGAAGCTCTGGCCCGTTGTGATGGCGCGATTGACCGCCGTGCCCACGAGAAAATGCCCCCTGAACGTGTCCTTCAGTGCGGGCATATCGGCGGGCCAGGCCGTCGCGCCCAGGGTGAGCAGAGCTGCCAGCAGGCAGCGGATGCCCACGTTCGAACTTCCGATGTGAATCCCAAGCGTTGTCGGTTTCATTTCGCTAATCGGTAGAAGATGCCCTCGGTGTCGGAAGCCACGGGCACCTCCAGCCGCCACTGGCCACCGACGATTTGCGGTGCCGGGGAGGTGACCTGCATCCAGTCGCCGAGGGTGAGGTTGGTGCGGGATTGCAGGCTGAAGCCCGCCGACGCCAGCGGCCAGGTCAGGGTCATCGAGCCGGCTGTGGCACTGACACTCAGCGCGGGGCTTTGCGCGCTCAATACCTGGTTCGGCCCCAGCGCGGCGGTTGCCGCGATCTCCCCGGGCGACAGCGCCACGTTGTAGATGCGGAACTCATCCAGCAGCCCATCGAAGTAGGGATCTGCCGTGTACTGCGAGCGTCCGAGGTAGTTGTTCTCGGTCACGCCGAGGCTGGAGGGTCGAAGTGTCATGGCGTTGTTAGTGCCAACCGGAGAACCGTTCAGATAGAGGATGCCCGTGTTTCCGCTCAGCGTCACCGCGATGTGATACCAGACACCCGCCGCCAACACCGACGGGGTGTTGATTTGCTGCTCGCCGCCGGCGCCATTGGTGGTGATGGCGAAACGCAGGCGGCCGGTACTGCCATTCCGCGGCGTCAGAAACATGTTGGTGGTGGTGTTGCGACCGAAATCGAACAGGCGGCTCCGGTTGGTTGTCGAGTTCAACCGCGCCCAAACCTCGATGGTGAAATTCGTCAAGGAGACGACGATGCCTAGGGGAAGGCTCACGTATTGGGCGGAGGTGGAGGCGAGGGTCAACTGGCCAGCGGCAAGCGCGCCGCCGTTGGGCAATGTGCCGTTCCACGCCGGGCCGCCGAGGGAGTCGGCCACTTTCGAGCCGCCGGTTTCGCTGAAGGTGTAGCGGTGGACCAGCGCCCCCAGGTTGAGCGGCAACGGCAGCGCAACCGCCCGGGTGCTGTTGGCACTCTCGCCGGCCAGGTTCACGGCCGAGACCACGTAAGAATACCCGACGCCATTGGGCAGATCACTGTCCGTGTAGTTTGTGGTGCCGACGTTGGCCACAACAACGTAGGGCCCTCCCTCTGTCGAAGCGCGTTTGACGTTGTAGCGGGTGGCGTTGGTTGAGGCCAACCAGGTCAAATCCACCTTCCCAACCCCCGCCAGGGCTGTCAAACCCGCCGGCACGGGCGGCACGGTCAGGTTCTGCCAGCCGGGTACCGTGACGTTGTCGAAGGCGGCGGTGCAGAGACTGGCGTTGTTGTGGCTGCTGAGCGCCAGCCCCACATACACCGTGGTGCCCATGCTGATCATGGTGCTCCCGATCTGGGTCCAAGTGACGCCGTCGGGGGAACGGTATCCGGCGAACGTGTTCCCGCTGCGCACCAGTCGTACCCAGAACGGCGCATTGTAGCCGGTGGT
>Ga0101944_10002581_pt1 | contig 28619 bp, 23 predicted proteins | sample DewCreD2012metaG_FD_75245 | JGI IMG/M metagenome (GOLD analysis project Ga0101944, IMG submission 75245) | Hot spring sediment bacterial and archeal communities from British Columbia, Canada, to study Microbial Dark Matter (Phase II) - Dewar... ... | reverse complement strand
CTGGGCGAGTTTGGAAATCCAGGCGGTCTCGGCCAGGGCGGTGTAGCGTTCGACCAGTTCCGGGGCGTCTTCGCGGGTGAGGAGCTGGACCTTTTTGTTGCGCAGGGTGGCGGCGCGGGCTTTGACCCGGGCCACGTAGGCGTCCCAGCCCGGCGTGCCGTGCAACCATTCGAACGGGGTCTGTTTCCCTTTAGCCGCATTGCATTCCTGATGAGCAAGCACCTTGTTGAACAGCGCATCCGAGCCCTGCGCTCCGACGGGAACGATGTGGTCAATGGCGTATTGCTCGAGCTTTTTGAGGGTCAAGGCTTGCCCGCAATACAAGCAGAGACCTCCTTGTGCCGTCAGGAGTTCATATTTCAAGGGAGCAGATTTTTCCGTAGCGCCTGCCTCGGCTGTTTCTTCGCGAGCCCTCTTTCGCTCGGCCTCACGTTGCCGCTGGAAGCTTCGCAACCGGCGTTTGGCTTCTTCCCCCATGAAATCCTCGCGGACGAACTCGAGGACGATGGCCTCGGGCACGCCGAAGCCGGGCAGGCCTTCGCGGGCGTCGCCGAACCGGAGTTTTCGCAGCCGCTCGTCGAAGACGCCCAGCCGATGCCGGACCACTGGGTCTTTGATCGTGCCGAGCAGCTCGCGCACGGCGGCGTCGGCGTCCAACCGGCCGTTCTCGGTGTGCCGCTGCTGCAGGGCTTCGAGGGTCTGGGCCGGGATGAAGAGGTTTTCCCAGGAGTCCGGGCTGCCGTCGTCCTTGCGCATCTGACGCAGGAAGCTCAGCTCCGAGACCAGCAGGCCGCGCTTGCGGTTCTCGGCGTCCGCCTGTTTGCGCTGGGCCTCGTTTGAGGCTGTGGAGTCGTCAAAGATGGCCAGCGGTTTATCCGGGGCAGGACCGAGTCGTTGGAGCAGGACCGGCTCACGCCGCACCAGCCGGGCGTGGAACGCGGATGGGGCGTCGCCGGAGAGGATCAATTCCTTGAGAATGCGCAGGGCCACGCGCGAGTAGGCGCTGCGGCCGGAGGTGCGGGGCGCGTTGACTTCCTCATGGCCGGGCAGGGGGCGGAGGACGTTCCCCTCGGCTGCCTGTTTGGCCTGTCTCCAAGTGTCCGCGGCCCTTTTGAGCAGCGGCAGCAAATGGGCCGGCAAGGCAGTCTGCGCAGCCCGACGCCCTCCGGCCACGGCGTGCAGCAGGGCCTCGGCTTCCTCGGAGGTGAGCGGACGCGACGTGCCGTTGTCCGAGACGGTGAGGCGGGCAAGGCCCTTGAGACATTCCGTTTCCGCGGCGAGTTTCGGCCAATCGGACGGGGTGATGGCGAAGCAATTGGCCACCTTCTTGGGCCACTCTTTCACCGGTTCGCCTTTGGGGTTGAGCAGCGGCAGCGTCCTGAGCCGGCGCTGGGCGAACGCGAAGATGTCGCGGATTTCCTCGACGGTGAGCTTGCGCTGGCCTTTGTCTGCGTCGGCCACCAGCAGGTTCTTGAGCTTGAGCAGGAGCGTCACCTCGCTGGCCAGGAGCGAGTCGGGCACGAGCTTGCCGGTCAGCCTGCCGGCGCGATCCTTTTCAAGGCGGGCGTCCACCTTGCAGGCGTGGTAGCGCGGAATCAGCACGCACGGAGCAAGAATCCGGTTGTCGAACTTGGGGGTTTTCTGGCCCAGGGCGGCCATCCATTCCTCGAACGTGCCGATGCGGATGCCGCCCTCGCGGCGCTGGTTCAGGAAAGCCTCGAAGGAGGTTTCGTCGGGCTGGCCGGCCGGGCCGTCGCAAAGAAACTCGCCGAAGGTGCGGGCGCGGACGGGATAGGTCACTTCCTGGCCGGTGACCGGGTGGAGGAACTTCCAACCGTCGTGCTGCCAGCGCTCAAAGGCCTGCTGGAGTTGGGGCAGCATGGCGGCGGCGTTGTTGCCCAGGGCGATCAATTCCTTGCGCACATCGGCGCGGTCGAACCGGACGTTGCGGGTGCTGGCGGCGCGGTGGTCGGGACGCAGGCGCAGGTGGCCGGGCTGATCGGGACTCCACAGGCCCATGTAGAGGGCGTCGTAGTAGCAGGGGAAGTGGAATTCGGCGGGCACGGCGCGTTTGAAGTCCGGCCATTTGCCGGCGGCCTCGCGGTAGCGGGGGTCGGCTTGTTCGAGTTGCTTTTGCTCTTCGGCTTCGAGTTCTTCGGGCGTCTTGCCCCGGGCGCGGGCTTCCTTCACGGCCCACGGGACGCGGCCGTAGCCGCGCTTTTGCATGGCCGAGCGCAGCGCCTTGTAAACCTGCCATTTTTCAAGCGGCGGGTCGCCGGGTTTCCAGCGGAGCAGCTTGATGCGCAGCAGGCAGGAGGTGTAGCAGAGGTTCGCTCCGGCTTCATCCGAAGGCGCGCCGTCCCGGGTTTTCTCGCCGAGCGTCGGGGCGAACTCGCGTTCGAGCCGGTAGTCGGCCGGGTGTTTCAGTTCCCACCGACCGGTACTTGGGTTTTGCCAGACCTCGCGCGTCTGCAACGGTGTCAGGCCGGTGGCCCGCCAGACGGTTGCCAGCCAGCGCTCGCGTTCGCGGTGGGCGTGACGCACTTTCCAGGCGCGGTAGCGGCTGGCCGGCGTGCCCGCTTGTCTGGCCGGCCCGCGTTGCGCCAGGTCCGCGGGTAACAGCAGGGTCGTTGTGTGAAGGAACTGATCGGTTTGCAGGTCGCGTACGGCTTCGCCGAGCGAGCCTTTGCCCAGGTCGAAGGCCCAGATGGTGGTGGCGGGCGTCATTGGCGCATTTTTGCCAAGGGCCACCGGCCGGTCAGGGTCGCCTGCCAGGCGGGGTAGTGCCGGGTCACTATGATGAAACCACCCTCTGCCGGAGCAACGGGCTTGGGGGTGGCGGCTTCGTCAAGACTGCGCTCCGGTGAGCGCCGGCAACGCGCGAGTTTGTCGGTAATGCCTCAAGACGGAAGCATGCGCCACGACGCGCGATGACACTGCCTGGATGCACCCTTGATTCCGTGTTGATACACCCCGCGCCCGGGAGCTTTGCGGGCGAACATTGCATTTCACATGCGGCCGGGTAATCTGCGCCGAGGCTCGTGCCCGCGCCCGCACAGGGCCACGGTGTCCAGTTCCAAGTAGCCGGGGGTCGCTTCAGGCCACGCGGTGCGGAGGGGAATCGCGCCGCGCAACAGTTGCCCGGGCCGGGTCGTGGCCCGGCGGCGGTGCTGGATGCGGGCCGGGCGCAGCAGCCGATCCAGCGTGGCGCGACTGGCCGACAGCAGGGCCCGGCGCACGTCGGCCTCCAGGCGGCGATGGTCGGCCTGGTAGTCGGCCAGCCACTCGGGCAGGCAGGCTTTGAGGCGCACGCCGCAGGGCTGGAGGGCCGCCAGCCAGATCGCCTTCAGCGGGGGCAGCAGTTTGTCGGGCGAGTATGCCTTGGGCCGGCCGCGGGCGAAGGGCGCGCGCGCCAGGACGGGTTTGGGCCGCAAGGCGCGCAATGCGCCCTTGCGATGGGAGCCGAATAACTCGACCAGTTCGGTGACCCGTTGGGACTTGTAGGGGCGACCGGCGCGGAGATAGCGCCAGCGCATTTGCGTGAGGACTTCCTGACGGGTGTTTGGGCTCATTTGGCTGTTCAGGGCTCGGTCACACCCATTTTTGAGTCAACCGGGGCTGCCCGACAGCCCCGTTCCCCCGCTTCGGTAACAATCTTTTTGAGTCAAATCGTCGCCTCAGCTCTTGGCCAATACCGACTTGACTTCGAGGCAGATTCAAAGCCTGATGTTTAACGAATCACGTATTCCATACCCTGGGCGTTGGCAGTCTTGTGGACTAGGACGACATGCGATTCTCCGAGGATTAGGCTGGCATGAACAACACCATCGGCACTCTGGACTGGACTATCATCGTCAGCTACCTGCTCGCCGCGGTTGGTCTCGGGGTGGCGGCAGGATTCCTGCGGCGCAAAGGCGAGCGCGGCGGTGAAGGCGGCCACTACTTCCTCGCCGGCAACACCCTCACATGGCCGGTCATCGGTCTGGCGATGTTCGCAGCGAACATCTCCACGGTTCACCTCGTGAGCCTGGCCGAGGCGGCCTACAAGTTCGGGCTTGTGTTCGGCAACTTCGAGTGGATGGCGGGTTTCACGCTGATCCTGCTCTCCCTGTTCTTCGCGCCCCTCTACCTGCGATCCAAGGTCGCGACGCTGCCGGACTTCCTCGAACGCCGCTTCAATCGCGGTTGCCGCGACGCGCTCTCGGCAGTGTCGCTCTTCTCCGCCCTGGTCATTCACATGGGCGTGGCGCTTTACACGGCGGCCTGGGTTTTGCGCGGCATTCTCGGCCTCGCGCCCGGCGCAACGATCCTGGGTGTGGACGCGCTGATGCTGTTCATCGTCGTGCTGGGTGTGCTGACGGGCGTTTACACGATGGTCGGCGGTCTGCTCGCCGTGGTCTGGACGGAAAGTCTGCAGACGGTTCTCCTGTTCGTCGGCGCGGTGGTCGTCACGGTGGTTGGCTACATCAAGGTAGGGGGCTGGACGGAGATGGCGCAAACACTCGCGTCCAATCCACATCCGCTCGCCAGTGTCGCCGACAGCAAGGTCACTTGGGGCACGAGTAACTTCCTCAACATGGCGCGCCCTTCGGGCGACCCCTCCGGCCTGGCGTGGTATTCCATCCTGCTCGGCTATCCGGTGCTCGGCATCTGGTATTGGTGCTGCGATCAAACCATCGTCCAACGTGTGCTGGCAGCGAAGGACGAGCAGCACGCCCGGCTCGGTCCACTCTTTTGCTCATTTCTGAAAATCTGGCCCGTCTTCTTTTTCGTGCTGCCCGGGGTCATCTGCGTCGCGCTCGTGCAACAGGGCGCCTTTGGCGGGGCCGCTCCGCAAACCGCTGCTGACACCTACACGTTCCTTATCACGCATCTGCTGCCCGTCGGGCTGAAGGGGCTCGTCGCTGCCGCCATGCTCGCCGCCGCCATGCAGACCTGCTCCGCCGCCCTTAATTCCACCGCCACGCTTGTCGCCTACGACATCTTCAAGCGTCATCGGCCCGCGCTGAAGGACCACACGTTGGTCATCATCGGCAAGTGGACCACGGTCATCGGCACCATCATCGCCGTTGTCACATCGCCCATGTTTGGGCACTACACGACGATCTTCGAAGGCATCAACAAGCTCATCAGCTACGTTGCGCCACCGATCACCACCGTTTTTCTGCTGGGCGTGTTTTGGAAGAGACCCTCCGGCAAGTCCGCCTATATCACGCTGGTGGCCGGGATGGGCTTGGGCGCGGTGACGTTTATCCTCGATTTCTTCAAGTCAGCCATTGTCGGCAAAGACGCAGCGGCCGAAAGCATCCGGGCTTCGCCGCTGTTGAACTTCATCTACAACATCGCCTTGAAGGATTTCATGCTGGTCGCCTTCATGTTGCTGGTGATCTGTGTCGCAATCATGGTTGTGACGGCGTTTCTGTTCCCCGCTCCGCTCAAGGAAGAAGCCAGGTCGCTTGTCTGGGACGACTGGCGCGAGCCGTTGCGCGGCGAGGCCAAAGGCCACGGCCTCGGCAACTACCGCCTGGCCTCCGTGGCCGTGCTGGCCGTATTCGTAGTTTTGTATCTTGTGTTCCGATGATGCCAACCCCAATGCGGCCCGGTCACCGTCATTCCGACAAACGGGACAAGCACGCGGCGACTTGCTCCCATCGACGCCAGCCCTCGCGCGCCGGGATCGCCATTGTCTTCCAGACCGGAGGGAAGACGAAACCGCTCCGCAAGACCACGCAACTGCATTCATCCGGCCTGCCAGGTCCGGTGCGGTTGCGCTTCGAGCCGGTGCAAACGCGTCCTCAATCCGCAACTGCAGCGGCGGAACAAACGCCGGCTTTTCGCAATTCTGTGCCTCCAGATGAGACACCTTCCTTCTCGCCCCACTGAGGTCAACGACATGGAGGGGGTCGTGCCGCCCCTTAGCCTTCTAGCGTCGGCGGACGCGGACTCGCAATGACTACGCTTATAAAACGACGCCTTCAAACTGCGGTAAAAGGAATCCTCCAGCCCGTCCTTCTTCCAGCCGCAGCCTCCCTGGCCCTTGGCGCGGGCACGACTGCGACTGATCCCGCGATCACGCTCTGGTTTGATCAACCGGCCAAGAGCTTCCACTCCTCCCTGCCGCTGGGCAACGGTCGGATTGGCGCCATGGCCTTTGGTGGCGTGGACGAGGAGCGCATCGTGCTTAACGAAAGCCCCGTCTGGTCCGGCTCGCGTGAGGAAAACAACCGGCCGGACGCACACCAGAATCTCCCCGAAATCCGCCGGCTGCTGCTGGAAGGCAAAAACGCCGAGGCTGAGGCGCTGGTCAACAAGACCTTCACCTGCAAGGGCAAAGGCTCGGCCTTTGCCAACGCGGCCAACGCGCCGTTTGGCTGCTACCAAGTGCTCGGCAACCTGCGGCTCAAGTTCGCCCCGAACACCAACTCGGTGGAGAATTACCGCCGCGAACTGGATTTGGCGACGGCGGCAGCCCGCGTGACCTTCCGGCGGGACGGCGTGGATTACACCCGCGAGCATTTCGTGTCTGCACCGGATGAAGTGTTTGTGTCACGGTTCACAGCCAGCAAGCCCGGGATGTTGACATTTACAGTCGCATTGGACCGCCCGGAACGATTCACCACCAGCGCGTCCGCCGACAATGAACTGCTCATCACCGGCACGCTCAACGACGGCTTGGGCGGCAAAGGCGTTACCTACGTCGCGCGGCTGCGAGTACTCGCCAAAGGCGGCCAAGTAAAGGCCGAAGGCAACGCGCTGCGCATCAGCAAGGCCAACGAGGTTGTGCTGTTGCTGGCGGCAGGAACGGATTATCGGGGCTTCGCCGGACGGCAACTGACCAATCCGCTCGCAGCAACCCAAAAGGACCTGAATGCTGCAGCAAAGAAGTCTTTCGCCACACTTCGCAAGGCGCAGCAGGCCGACCACGCAAAATGGTTTCGCCGTGTGGAGTTGAATCTGGCCGCCACTGCCAACAGCGCGCTGCCCACCGACCGCCGATTGGTCGGTTTCTGCCAAAACGCTCCTGACCCCGCCCTCGCCGCGCTCTACTTCAACTTTGGCCGCTATTTGCTGATCAGTTCGTCCCGACCCGGAGGATTTCCCCCGAACCTGCAAGGCATCTGGGCCGAGGAAATCCAGACGCCATGGAACGGCGACTGGCATCTCGACATCAACGCGCAGATGAATTACTGGCCCGCTGAAGTCTGCAACCTTTCCGAACTGCACGAGCCGCTGCACAAGCTTATCGCCTCACAGGTCGAACCGGGCCGCAAGACGGCGCAGGCTTACTACAACTCGCGCGGCTGGGTCACACATGTCTTCACCACGCCCTGGGGCTTCACCGCGCCGGGCGAGTCTGCGGAATGGGGCGCGACCGTCTGCGGCTCGGCCTGGCTTTGCGAACACCTCTGGGAACACTACGCCTTCACCGGCGACAAGGAATACCTCCGCTGGGCCTACCCGATTTTGAAAGAGTCCTGCCTCTATTATCTCGACAACCTCATCGAAGAGCCCAAGCGCAAGTGGCTCGTCACCGGCCCGTCCAATTCACCGGAAAACCGCTTCCGACTCCCGGACGGCAAAGTCGCCCACGTCTGCCTCGGCCCGACGATTGACATGCAGTTGCTCCGCGAACTCTTCGGCAACACCGCCCGCGCTGCGAAGATCCTCGGCCAGGACGCCGGCCTGCGCAGCGAATTGCTCGCCAAGCGCGCCCGGCTAGCCCCCAACCAGATTGGTCCGGACGGACGCCTCCAGGAATGGCTCGAACCCTATCCCGAGCCCGAACCGCAGCATCGCCACACCTCGCCGCTCTACGGGCTGCATCCCTACTACGAAATCACACCGCGCGGCACGCCCGAACTCGCCGACGCCTGCCGCAAGCTCCTTGACGCCCGCGGCGACGAGAGCACCGGTTGGGCACTGGCCTGGCGCATGAACCTCTGGGCGCGACTCGGTGACGGCGACCGCGCGCACAAGCTCTTCAAGCTGTTGCTCCGCCCGGCGGGCAACGGCAGCGGCTCGTTGCCCAATCTGTTCAACGCCTGTCCGCCGTTCCAGATTGATGGCAACTTCGGCGGCACCGCCGGCGTGGCCGAATGCCTCCTGCAATCACACGCGGGGCTGGCCGACGCGGGAATCTCAAACAGCAAAACTGATGTTCCGAATCCTGAAATCCACCTCCTGCCCGCGCTTCCAAGCGACTGGTCGGAGGGTTCGGTGAGAGGATTGAAAGCCCGTGGCGGTTTCGCCGTGGACATCGCTTGGCGGGACGGCAAGCTGACTTCCGCCACCATCCGAAGCACCGGCGGCACGCAGGCCGCTGTGCGCATTAACAAGCGTCTGATTCCAATCAGACTTCGGCCCGGCGAAAGTAAAACGATCTCAAATGACTGATCCGATGAAATCTGTGTTGAACCTGCTGCTGCTCGTTCTTCTCACGGGCTGCACTGCGCACCGAGCGCCGCAACGGTTTGCCTGGGTCACCGGCCTCAAACCGGAAAAAGCCGAATACTACCGTCAGCTTCACGCCAACCCTTGGCCATCCGTCAACAGGATGATCAAGGAGTGCCACATCCAGAACTTCTCCATCCACGAATGCGAGATCAACGGCCAGCTCTACCTCTTCGCGTATCTCGAATACACCGGCCAGGACTTCGCCGCCGACATGAAGCGCATGGCCGCCGACCCCGAAACCCGCCGCTGGTGGAAGGAAACCGACCCCTGCCAGTTACCGCTGCCCGAAGCCGCCGCAAAAGGGAAGATTTGGAGTGAAATGACGGAACTCTACTATTTGCCGTGACCTCAGGCGTACGCATCGTCGCAGCCATTGAACACCGCCAGCGCGACTGCGCCCCGAGTGATCTCGGTGCAACTCCAAGTTTCGGCTTCAGCACCATAACAGGCTGTTGAAAAGGTATGTTTTCAGAAACTACCCCTCGAAATCATTCGGTTTTTGCAGGTTTTGCGAGGCCAAAAGGAGTTTTTTAACACCCTGATAAGCATTGCACTTACGACCGGCAGGCGGTGGAGGTTGCGGTGATCACCTGTCCCCCGGGCGCGGCTGTCCGATGCCAAGAACGGCTCATTCAGCGCCTCAGGCCGCGGGACAACAGCATTGGCTGTGGCGATGAACCGTTCTGACCGGCCATGCCTGATTTCACCCTGCAACCGGCCAACACGCTGGTCGTGGGCATGACCGGCGCAGGCAAAACCACCTTCGTCAACACCTACCTCATCAACGCCCCCGGCGTGGCGTGCCGGTTCATCTTTGATGACCTGAACCGCATGTGGCCGCGGCTCAAACTGTCCCCCTGCTACAGCCTTCACCAACTGGAATCCAGTCTGGCCACCCGCTGGAGCGCCTACAACCCGTTGCGCATGTATGGCGGCGATACCCGGACCGCCTTCCGCTGGTGGTGTCGCTGGGTCTTCAACTGTGCCACCCGCGGGCCGGGCAAGAAATTGGTCGTGGTGCCGGAACTGTGGCGGCATTGCACCGGCGACAGCATCCCCCAGGAATTCGCCCTGCTGGCCCAAGCGGGTCGGGAATTGCACGTGGAACTGGTCTTGGACACGCAGCGCCCGGAAGCCATTAACCCGGGCATCACCGGCCAGGCCACGGAATTGGTGTGCTTCCGGCTCATGGCCCACGAGGCCCTGCGGGCCGTGGAGCGGCTCTGGCGGGATTGCGGCGTGGAATGCACCCGGGAACGGATTGCCGCCCTGCCGCTGGGCAGCTTCATCGCCTGGAATCGCCTATCCGGCGGCTGCCTGGCCGGCAGGGTGTTCTGAGCCGCTGAGGCTGTTAACTTGCGGGATGGCTCGGAATGCAGAAACCGCTGTGTTTATGCGGTCAACGTGGTGTTAACCTCTGTTAAGTTAACACCCCCCCCATCGGCATCCCCGGCGGCTGCCTGGCCGGCAGGGTGTTCTGAGCCGCTGAGGCTGTTACCTTGTCGGGTGGGGCGCAGTGCAGAAATCCCCGTGTTTATGCGGTCCCGATGGTGTTACCTGGTGTTACCGTAACACCCCCTTTGGCAGATTGCCCCGCAGGGTGTTCTAAAGACCCAGCCAAAGCCGCACAGCTTGGCGGATTGCTTCAATCACGGATTCATCAAACTGGCCGGGCGCGCGTCTCTAAAAGATGGCATACTCCGCGGCGGTCAAACTTTGCGCATTGACGAAACTTTGCTCCCTTAACCAAGGGACCCGCGGCAAGCTGACCTCGTAAGGAGTCCCGCTGCAGCGGGTCGTAATCAAAACGACCGTGGCCACCGCCAATCGGGCATCGGATGCGCTGCCCAAAACGACTGCGTAGCGTCCTTTTGCCGCCAGACCAAAATCAATCCACCAGGTTTCCCCGACTTTCGGGCGATTCATAGTTGCTCTGCCAAGCGGGCGCGATACGACAGCGGCGCCAGTTCTTGGGTTTCGGGGGCGTCTGCCAACAGGGGAAACGGAATTTCCCTGCGCGTCACCAGTTGCTTGAACATGATGCGCGTGACTTCGGTCGGAGTCGTTCCGATTTCTTCGCAGACTTCAGCAGCTTGGCGCAACAACTCGCGTTCAATCCGCACGCGGAAAATTTCTGTCATGCACCAAAGATGCCACAATTGAGGCCCGCGCGCAACTTGGCGCGGAACCATTCGGAACCATTTCCGCGGACGGCTCAAACCCGGACACTTGCCCTTCCGCACGCCCGCAGCCGCACAGAAAAGGCGGAAACTGGAATGGTTTGCCCCCCTGATCTGCCCGGGCCGGCCCTGCCTCGACCTGCCCGTGCCGGCCCGCTGGCCGGCTCTCCCCCGCTCCCAAATTCGATTGGAGCGGTTTTTCTCGGGTGGGCTGATAGATGACTACCCCCTTGGCCTTCCGGCCAGCCAGAGGCCAAACGGCTGCCGACACCGTGTCGGTGCTACCGCTCGGCAGCTTTATCGCTTGGAATCGCCTTTCCGGCGGCAGGCTGGCTGGTAGGGTGTTTTAGCGGATTGGCGCATGGGCAGCCCATCGCTTCAAAATCTGTGATGTTCTGCGTGGCTACCGTGGCGTTGGTGCGGAAGGCGATCGCGGCCAGCAACCCGTCAACAAGGCTGGGATTTCCGGCTTGTTTGCGTCTTGCTTCTCCGGCCAGCCTGGCGGCCAGCTCGTAGTCCTGCGGCTCATTGGGCAGCGACGCCAGCGCCGCCACCCGTTCCCGGTAGAAGGTCTCGCCGCGCACCCGCTTCTGGTCGTTGGCTACCGCATACACGCCAAGCAGAAATTCAGCCCGAATCACATCGGCTGTCGCGAATTCCCCGCCACCGCGCCGCCAAGTGTCGAATGCCGGATTCCCGCGTTCGCCTTCAATCAGGATGTCCGAGTCAATGAGCCAGCGCATCCGTCGTTTCTGCGTCCATGCGGCGGATGTTTTCCAAGATGGCGTCTGCCGCCTCCGCATCTGCGGTGGTTGCCTGATACCCATCGAACACAGCCGAAAACTCAGCAGCTGACATAAACCCCACATCCGAGACCAGGCGCGCCACGGGCCGACCGTGTTTACGAATCCGCAGCGTCTCGCCACGTTGCACCCGTTCAAGAAACCAGTGAAAGTTGTTCACAGTTTCTGTGACACTCGCTTCAATCATCGGCGTAATCTACCTATTTTCCCCTTTAAGCGCAACCGCATTCGGAACATTTCGGAACAATTTCCGCGGTCGGCTCAAACCGGGACATTGCCCATTCCGCACACCCCCAGCCGCACAGAAAAGGCGGAAACCGGAATGGATTGCCCCCCGATCTGCCCGGGCCGGCTCTGTCCCGACCTGCCCGGGCCGGCCTTGCGAACAAGCGCCAAAGAGGCTACCAGCGCTGTGGCCGCCCTGCCGCTGGGCAGCTTCATCGCCTGGAATCGCCTATCCGGCGGCTGCCTGGCCGGCAGGGTGTTCTGAAATCAGGTCAACAGCCGGGTGGGTAATGCCCGTGTCCAGCGTGGCCAGCTTGCAGCCGTGCGCAGCCGCCAGGTTGACCAGATACCAGTCCGTTGTCTTCCGCCAATGCGGCGCTGGCTGGCCGGCCAGCGCGCTGGCATCCGCCGGCAGGAATGCGGGTGATTCGTCGCGGATGAAGTCTTGCAGCGCCTTGCGCGCATCCTCCATGCTCGCCCCCAGCGCCGGCGAACAGGACACGCGCAAGAACCCCAATTCGGTCAACGGACAAACCGCCAGCTTTTTACCTTTCCGCCAATTCGACACGGTGGCGTTGTCGGCGTGGCTGGGCCAGATCAGCGCCACCAGACAGTTGATGTCCAGCAACCAGGTCATGGGAAAGCCTCCAACGCCGCGGCTACATCGGCGCGGGTGATTGTCCGGGCGCTCACCAGGAAGGTATTGCCGCCTTGCCGCACCAGCCGCGCCTGCTGCGGCTCATCGGGCTTCCGCACCATCGGAATGAGCATGACCTTGCCGCCCGGCCCGCTGATAGCCTCAAACACTGTGCCCGGCGGGAACAAGGCCCGGCAGGCGATCCGGCCCTTTTCATCGGCTTTGATGACTGTCATCGGTGGGAATATCCCCCTGCCGCCGGCTCTGTCAAGGAAGATTTCGGAACAGTTTCCGCAGACGGCTCAAACCCGGACATTTGCCGCTCCGCACGCCCGCAGCCGCACAGAAAAGGCGGAAACTGGAATGGTTTGCCCCCCGATCTGCCCGGGCTGGCCTTGCAAACAGGCGCCCAAAAGGCTACCAGCGCTGTGGCCGCCCTGCCGCTGGGCAGCTTCATTGCCTGGAATCGCCTATCCGGCGGCTGCCTGGCCGGCAGGGTGTTCTGAGCTTTCCCAAGGGTTGATCGTGTCACACCCAGGGAAATGCCTTGTGTTGCGGGTGGCCACCGTTAGCCCATACTCGCGGGCGATCGCGGCGTTTTGCGTGTCCCGAAAATCAAAAGTCTTCCACCAATCCGCCCCAAATGTCTGTTCCAATTCCGCGGCGTACCGCCCCCATTCCGTGGCCGCTTGGCAATCGAAATCCAGAAAGCGGCCTTGATAGTCTTCCAGCAGAAATCGCAAAGCCTGCCGCAGCTCATTGCGGCGCTTGCCGTCCGGCAGCCGGGCCACTCCGTAACACAATTCGGCCAGGGTCACTGAGGAAATGCAGCACTCGTTCCCGTTCTTCAGCACCCAGGCCACGCAACGAGCATCCGGCTGTTTCTTGGTCAGCTCGGAAACAACGTTGGTATCCAGCAGATACTTCACACGCGGCCCTGGCAATGGGCGGCCCGTTCGGGTATATCCAAGCCGCGCAAGCTGGCAAGATGGGCAACCAGGGACAATGCCGGGGCGGCCTTCAAGGGCTTGAAGACCAACGCCCCGGAGCGTGTCTCGAAGAACTCCAACCGGGCATTATCGGCCAGCCCATGTCGTTCCCGGGCTGCTTTCGGGATTGTCACCCGTCCCCTGTCCATGTAAACAATCTCGCTCACAGTGGGAATTTCCCACAAGCCTTGCCCCTGTCAAGGAAGATTTCGGAACAATTTCCGCGGTCGGCTCAAACCCGGACACTTGCCCTTCCGCACGCCCGCAGCCGCACAGAAAAGGCGGAAACTGGAATGGTTTGCCCCCCGATCTCCCGGGCCCGGCCCTGCCCCGGTCTGCCCGGGCCGGCTAAAGAAACATCGCTCTACCGGGGTGTTGAAAAACACCCTCTCACACCCTAGAACACGCAAAAACCCAATGATCTCGAAGATCAGTTTCTAGAAATATGCCCTTTTTAACAACCTGATAGGAGCGTGTTTGAAAATTCACCAATTCCGGGCCAAGCGAGCGAGCATGAGGCGGATCATGGCAAGGTAAACCATGCTTTCGCCGGTCTGCGCCATGCGTTCGTAGTCCCGGTTGAGCCGGCGATAACGGCCCAGCCAGCCGAACGTGCGCTCCACCACCCAGCGCCGCGGCAGCACGCGAAACGTGTGTGCATCGGTGCGTTTGACGATCTCGATGGGGCAAGGCCAGAGGCGGCGGGCCCACCCCACCAGCGCGCCCGCGCAACCGCCATCGGCCCAGACGGGTTGAACCCGGCCGCGAGGCGAGCGGGCAAACCCAGCGGCCAGCAACTGCTGCGCGCCGTCTCGATCCTGAATGTTCGCCGGCAGGATCATCACCAGCAGGATCAAGCCCAAGGTATCTACCAAGATACGGCGCTTGCGTCCGTTGACTTTCTTGCCGGCATCGCAGCCCCGCGCGTTGCCGCATTCGCTGCTCTGGACACTATGACTGTGGATAATCTTCGCGCGTGCGATCTGGGCTACCGGCAGCGGTTCTTTCACTGCATCTAAGGCCACCTGGGCCTTGAACGCCGGTGGATGCTGCTGTCGTTTCTTCGCGCCCACGGACCTCACTTTCCAGACCCGATCTCACCCTCTGAGAATCGCCATGATCCTGTCCAGTTTTGCGGGCCCATTACAGGAATCGGTTTCCAAGGAGCCAGAATTGTCGCCAAGGACTACTTCCATGAGTTTTCAAACAGGCTCTGAGACTTTGTCCTTCGTTCTCCTGCGCACATCGCCGTGCACATTTGGAAACACCGACTCTTGACGCAAGGACCTATTCAACCGAATCGGTCACTCCATCCGAAGTAACATTCTTTTCCGCACAGAACGTCTGGTTCAACGGCCGCAGAGGACGCTTGAGACCTCTGAGAGGCTGGCCCATGATGTCCCTGACACTGAGGCAGAAAGGGTTCTGTTCCGTTGGAAGAAGCTGTCGAGTTCCGGCCTTCGCCCATTCACGGTATCGGCGCGTTCGCGCAGCGCGCCATCCCGGCAGGTACGCGCCTGCTCGAATACCGCGGGGAGCGGATTTCCAAGGCCGAGTCCCGCCAGCGATGCGCGGCGGACAACTCTTACATCTTCGCCCTGGATGACGAACACGACCTGGACGGCAACGTGCCGTGGAATGCGGCCCGCTACCTCAACCACAGTTGCTCACCCAATTGCGAGGCGGTATGCGAGGACGGCCGCATCTGGATTGTGGCGCTGCGCGACATCGCCCCGGCTGAGGAACTCACCTTCAACTACGGATACGACCTGGAAGACTACCGCCAGTACCCGTGCCGCTGCGGCGCGCCAAACTGCGTTGGCTACATCGTGGCTGAGGCATTCTTTGACCACGTGCGCCGTCTGGCACCCACGCTGCCCAGCTCCGAAGGCTGCGCGGAGGCCAACCCGCAGGCGCACGCGCCGGCGGATGGATAATCCGTCAGCAACCGGCCCGGGCCGGCGCATTGCCGGCAGCCGAACACGAGTTGCTTGGCCCAGCCCACCAAAGCCGCGGCCTGCGGCTGCTGGACAGGTGGACCCAAGCGTGCGGCCATGCACGGCAGGGCGCAGCCCCCTTCACGGCGCAGGTTGGGCGCAATAGAACCGGCAGGGCAAATTGCGTGCCGTGGCGTCCTCGAATAACCACCGGCCCGTGCCGTCCAGCGTGTTGGTTGCCAGAGGCTGCCAGGCGGAAAAGTTGGTGGAAGCCGCCACGACGTAGGGGTGTCCGGGCAGGCCGGTAATCTGCCAGCGCGGTGGCAGGGCATTGGTGGCCGGGGCAATGGTCGGCTGGTCCAGCGCCTTGCGCAGGTTCAGCCGGCCACCGCTGGCGCACAACCTCGCAAAGGCCGGTCGCGAGTCCACCGCTTTGAGCAACTGAGCGATCAAATGCTGCGGTGGGGCGGTGGGATATTGGGCGCGCAGCAAGGCCAGGGCGCCGCTGACATGCGCGGCGGCCATCGAGGTGCCGCTGCGAGTTTCGTAAGCTGCGTCGCTGCTCCGGGCCGTTGACTGGATCGCCGCCCCCGGGGCAAACAGGTCCACACTGCCCGGGCCGTAGCTGGACTGTGCGTAGCGCTCGTCGGAGCGGGTGGACGCGGCCACGGCGACCAGATTATCCAAGGGCAGGCTGGCCGGGTAATACGGCGTGAGGTCCGTGTTCGCGGCGTTGTTGCCGGCGGCTGCCACCAGCAGCAACCCGTCGGCCCGGGCGGCCCACAGGGCGTTTGACAGCGCGGCAGACAGTTCCCCGCCGCCCCAGCTCAGATTCAGGATGTGGGCCCCGTTGCTGCGGGCGAACTCGATGCAGGCAATCGCGTCCGAGTAATAGCCGTTGCCCGCGCTGTCCAGGAACTTGCAGACCATGAGCTGCGCGCGCCAGGCCACCCCGGCAATCCCCCGGCCGTTGTCGGTGACGGCCGCAATGATACCTGCCAAGTGAGTGCCGTGGCCGTTGTCGTCCCACGGATCAGGTTGGCCTGTCAGGGCGTTGAATCCGGGCGTGCCATCCAGAGGATTGCGCCACAGGTTGTCGGCCAGGTCCTCGTGGGTGGGCCGAACGCCGCTGTCCACAACGGCCACGACGACGTTGCTGGCCGCGCGGCGGACATCCCAAGCCTCGGGCGCGTCCAGGTCCGCATCCGGCAGCCCGCCACCTTGACCGTAGTTGTTCAGTGCCCACTGTGTGCCGTTCTGAAAATACGCGTCATTGGGCAGCACGCCGGCGGCACTGACGCTGTGGTCCGGCTCGGCCCAGGCGATGCGCGCGTCGGCCTGCAGGACTTTGATCGTCTGCTGAACTGTCTGCGCCTGCCCAAGCTGCACCACTTGCAGGCTGCCTAATCGGGGGAAAACACGAAGGACCTCGCGGCCGGCCGCGCGATGCTCGTTCATCAGCGCTTCCGCCGCCTTGCCATCGCGCGGCTGCACCAGCACCCGTCGCGGATGAAAACGCGGCGGGGCAATGGCCCTCTCGGTTGTGGCCCAAGCCGCCCCCGCCACAGCGACGCCACAGGCCAACATCACCCCCAGCCGCCCCCAGCCCGAAAGCACCTTCCACAGTCGCAACTGGGGCGAGCGCGCCCGCGCGTATGGGCGACGGCACGAACGCCGCGCGTGCCCGTTGCGCCGGCTGCTCCGACGGAGGTCGAATGCGCCGCGGCGCTGGGGCCGGAGACCGTTGGCAAACGATGGCTCGTTCGAGAAGCTGACCGAGCCGGACTGAGCGGCGAACTGACTCATGCTCAAGGCCACTGCCCCGAGCATAAAACAGCGCGTTTTCCCAGGCAAACCCGGACCTGCGTGTCCTGCGGCGACACCAGCGCGGACTCTGCCTGTGCCCGGTGCGGAGCTGGGGAGCGTCTCCTGGCTGATGCGGTTGCCAGGCGCGGAAGCCAGCCTGCGTCACTGAGCAGGCCAAGCGGGGACGGCGGGTTAGTTGCGGACGGTCGAGACTCGCGCCAGAGCTTCGTAGTCCGGGTTGTTGGCCTTTGCCACCGGGGGGCCGCTGGCGCTGATGGTGCGCGGGTCGCGCAGCTTGTAAATCTCCGAGTGCCCGTCGGTGAAATTCAGCCCGTAGGCCTTGTCATGGCGGCGCGCCATCAAATCCGCCAAGCCGGTGCCCGTGCCCATGTCCACGACAAACATCGAGTCGTTGATGCTCGGGTTCGATTCCTTGGCGTCCTCGTCAATCATCAGCCACGTCTCTGCCGGTCGGGACAACTGGGACTCCGTGCGGAACAGCCGGTAGGTCAGCGTCCGGTCCGAGGCGGGCGTCAGGTAGGTCGAGCTGCCGGTCGGATCACCGTAAGAGCGGCCATTGACCCAACTGTTCATCGAGACGCTGCGGATGACGCGCAAGCCGCCCACCGTGCGCGTGTCTGCCGGACAACGCGCCACGTCCACACTGCGATGGTAGGCGTAAAGCTTGGCCGTGGTGGCGCACCAAATACTGGTGGCGCTGTACTGCGGGAACGGCCCGTAGAAGGAGTCGTGCGGCCAGGCCGCGTAGCCGTAAAACCAGTCGTCCGGATGCGGCACGCCCGCCGACAAGATGGGGTAATTGCCCACCAGCCGCCCGTTGTTGTCACCGGCGTACATGACCCACGCCAGGCCAAGCTGTCGGAGGTTGGACAAGCACTGGATGCGCTGGCCGCGAACCTTGGCCTTGGACAAGGCCGGTAGAAGCATCGCCGCCAGAATTGCAATGATCGCGATCACGACCAACAGTTCGATCAGCGTGAAAGCCCGACGCCCTGCCGGGTAGGGCCGGCAGGCCAGGTGGCGACTCGCAACAGCGTTCATGGCGCGCTTCAGTCCTATCACAAACTGAACGTGCGCCCGACGCCCTACAAGGTCAAGGGAGCCGTCCCAACCCGCCGGCATACTAGCAAGCTGCCGAGCCGCCGCCGCGGTCGCCGCCGGCCCGGCTAGTTGAGTTCGGCGCTGCGGCCCGACTTCTCCTCGTTGAGCCGCAGCCGTGTCAGCTCGATTTTGGCCTCGAGCAAGGCCCGGTTTTCGGCGCCTTTCTGGGCCAGTTCGCGCTCCAGCTCCACAATGCGCCGCTCGTAAGCCGCCAGCCGTTCGCGCAACGGCGCCCGGGCCTCCTCAAGCCGCCGGGTCAGTGCCTCCAACTCCTCCGCGGCCTCGCGCTCGGCGGTCAACAGGTGCTGGCATTGGAACAGGAGGGTGCGCACCAGGCGGCTGCCTAACAACGCGCTCAACTGTGCCAAAAGCCCGCGCCGCAGCGTGTCGGGGCAACCCGCGCCCGGCCCGCTTACCGGGGACTGGCCCGGCGACACGGCCAGCTCTTGTGCCCGGTCCGGCTGGGGCGCCGGTGCCAGCGCAAGCCCGCCGTGGCGACGGGACAGCCGCAGCAACACCAGCAAGACCACGCCGCCCAGCGTCAGCACCCCCGCCAGCAACCAAGCCGTCTGCCGCTGCAGCACCTGCGCCAGCGTTTGCGAAGCTGCGACTTGCTGCTGCAACTCCGCCACGGCCAGCCGGTCCCGCAACTGGGCCAGGGCCGCCACGGCCCGGGCGTCCACGCGCTGGCCGCGGCGCAGGATCGCCTCGCCGGCCTCATAGCGATACGCCACGACGAACGGCTCGGCGCGCCAGGCGACTGCCGGCGACGGCGGGGCGGTTTCCAGCGTGCAGTTGGGCTCCAGAAACGTGGCAGCAAACGCCGCCAATCCCTGGCAGGCCTCCGGCGCTGCCCGCACCAGCTCATCTCGGGCCTGATGCAGCGTGACGAGGTTGGTGGGCGAGGCCAGCCACGCGGTGGGCGCAGCACCGGGCGGAGCGGCGGCACTTTCATAGACCAGTTGCACGGCGTCGCCCGCTCGCGCCTGGGCAACCAGCTCGTCGGGCAACAGCGGACGCTCCATCAGACCGCGGATTTGCTCGGCCAGCGGTTCAAAAAGGGCCGTGTCGTCCAGGCCCAAAGCCCAGAGGCGGACCACCTCGGCATGCAACGGAAACGCCGGGTGCGCCTGTTGGAAGCTGTTGGTCAGTTGCTGAAAACGTTTCGAGGGCAGGTTGCGCGAGGTGACCTTGGTCAACGGATACGCGGCACGCATGGCGTGCAGGAAATTGCTCCGCAGCCCGGCCACGGCATCGCGGAACGCGGCCTCCGCCCGCGCGGCCCGGGCCGGTTGGAAACGCACCAGGTAACGCGGCGCCGCCGCCTGCCCCTCCCGCAGCGCATCCGTAGCTGCCCGGTCCAGCACGATCAACGTCACCGGGGTCACCACGTCCTCCTTCGCAATGTCCCCGAGTTGGTAGGCCGGTAGGCTGGCCGGGAATGCCGGGCAGGCGCACGCCAACAGCGCGCAGATGATTCGCAGCCACCTCACTACCACAAGAACGATTGTTGCTCGCTCAGCAGCACCTCGCCGTCCAGCAATTGCGCCCGCCACGCCGTCAGTTCGCCAAACTGCTGGTAGGCCTCGCCGGTCAGCGTCAGGAACGTCCACCGCGGCCAGCCGGAGCGCGCCACCAGGTTGGTCTCCAGCACGGCTTGGCGCGGCAGGTCACCCCGGGCCATACCACGCAGTTCGACCCGCAACTTCAGCGGCCGGCCCGTCGGCGCGCGCCCTTTCCACTGAACGGCAAACCGCAGACCCGAACGCAACTCCGGATGCCGCCGCAGCTCGGCTTGGTAAGCGTCGCGGTCATACAGACTGGGCGACCGCGTGTGGCGGCCCTGCAGGTCCAGAAACTGCGGCAGCACCTTCAGAAGCTGCCCGTCGGCGGCCCAAGCCGACAGCGCCCCGCCGAACCCCAGCGCCAGCACCAGTTGCTTCAACATCCGCCGCATGACCTGCAGGCTACCTGGCCTGCGGACAAACTCAACCCTCAACGCGGCCGCGCTCGCCCCGCTATCGTGATGACGTCCGCCTACCGGCCCGTCCGAGTCAGGTGCGCCAGCACGTCGGCCATGCCTTGCGGGGACAACCCGGCAGCGGGTGACTCGGGCATCGCCGAGATGCCCAGCTCGGTAACCCCGCGCACGCCGACACGCGGCAGGACCACCACTTGCCCACCGGCCAGCCGCAGACGCAGCCCGGCGGGGCTTTCGAATTCCACGCAGCCCAGCAGATGGCCGTGCACTCGCGACTCCACGGCCCGCAACAGCCCCCGCGGTGGCACGGTGCGGTTCGGGTCCGCCGCGTGCGTCAGTGTCCATTCCCGGCCTCGCGCCGTTGCCACCTCCAGGTTCGGTCCTACGAATGCGCCCTCGCCCCGAAACCGGTGGCAGCCGGCGCAACGAGCCAGGAACACCTGCCGTCCAACACCCGGGTCGCCTTGCAGCGCCAAGGCGGGGCGGATGCGCTCGACCGCCGCCCGGCTCTCGCCGGTCCGTGCCGGGCCGAGCACCTCGGCGGCCCGCCGGTGCACGGCCGCGTCCGGGTAGCCGCGCAGCACCGCTTGGTGCCAGGCGGTCAGCGCCTCCGGGCGGATTCGCCCGTTGGCCAGCGCGTCCAGCAAGGCCAGCGCGTTGGCCGGACGCGCCACCAACACATCGAGCACCCGATGGCGGAGGCCTTCCGGCAGCCCGCCCCAGCGCTGAATCAAACCGCGTCCCACGCGCGGGTCATCCATCGCCGCCAAGGCCTCCACTGCGGCAGCTTGAAGGCGCTCGGAAACCACGGGACTGACCAGCGCAAACAGCAGTTCGCCCACCTCGTCAAACGGCAGCCCGGCCAGCACCGGGATCGCCGCGGCGCGCACCGGCTCGATCAGACTCGTGTCGCCGGCGGCGAGAATGGCCCGCTGGTAGGCCGCCTTCAGAGAGTCGCTCGGGTTGGTCTGCCACAGACTGCTCCCGGCCCGCCGCAGGCCCTCGTCCAAGTTGGCCAGCAGCGTGAACGCCAGCGCGGCATCGTCCAGTCGTTCAATGGCCGCCAGGGTGCGTGCCAGTGCCCGGGGCTCAGCCACGGTACCGACAGCCAGCGCCAACTCAGCCAGGAACGTTCTGCCGCTGGTTGCATCGCGAAATCGTGCGTCGCTTAGCAACAGATCGAAGCCATCCTCCGGCGCGCTGGCCAGGGCCTGCATCACGCCGGCGCGCGTCCACGGCCCGTCCGGGTCACGTCGCAAAATCTCCAGCAGGGCGACGTTGCGTTGGGGATGCCGGCCGTTACCCAGCGTCAAAGCCAGTTCATAACGAATGGCAGGCAAGGCGTCCGTAGCTCGCGGCCTCAACGCGGTCCACAGGCTGTCCGGGATTGAACCGTCGGCCCTGAAGAACAAGGGCGCCAGTCGCACCGCGTGCAGGCGCACCGAGTCGTCCGCATCCAGCAAGCCGCGCACGACCTGGCTTTCGCGCAGCGCGCCCAAGCCGTCCAGCAGCGCCAGGGCGTGCAGACGCGCCAGCGGGCTTTGGGCGTTGTGGAGCATGTTGCTGAGCAGCGGCACGGCGGCCGGGTCGGCGCGTTGGCAGAGCAGGCGCGCAGCCGTGTCCCGGTGCCAGCCGTTTCGATGGGCCAGGTTGCGCAACAGCTCCAGCATCGGAGCCCGTTCGAGCGCCGGAGCAGCCGGCTGCTTGAAACCGTCTGGCACGATCCGGTAAATCCGGCCTTGATCGCGCCCGGGTCGTTCCCTGGCCGCTGTGGCCAGCGCCTCTGGCAGGTCGCCCGGCGCGTCCAGAAACTGTCGGCGCATGTCGGCCACATACAATGCGCCGTCCGGGCCGACGGCCAGGTGCATGGGCCGGAACCAACTGTCGGTGCTGCTCAAGAACAGCGCGCCGCTGTCGAGGGCCGGGGGCACGGCCCGCAAGGCGACGCCGGTCTCCAGCAGGTTGAATCGCCACACTGTCCCGGCGCGGGCATCCGCCACAAACACCGCGTTGCTGAATGCCGCCGGAAAGGTGTGCCCGCGATACACCGCCAGACTGGACGGCGTCACCAGCCCGGCCGTCAGGAGCGCGCGGCTGGACTCCCCCGCCGGGCGGCCTGAAGCGGGCCGCACCGAGGCGTGGGAAACCGTGGACAGGGCGACCGACGGCTCGATCAACGGCAGCATCGGCCCGGGCAACACGTGACCGTTGGTGGCGGCGGCGTGGCGAGCTGACCACAGGACTTGCTGTAGCGGCCAGCCATCGGTGCAGGTCAGCAGCCGCCCCCGGTTATCGAAGCCCAGGCCGGTCGAGCCGTAGCTGCTCTCCAATTGGAGCGTCTGGGTGCGCGGGTCCAGGGCCAGGTCCTGGTCCGGAAACGGAACCGCCAGCAGGGCGTTGGGCGACTCGGTTTCAAACCGGAACGCGCGCCCGCCGGCGGCGGCGTAAACCCGATTGTCCAGTCCCCAGACGAAGCTGCGGATGCCACCCGCGCCGGCTACAGCCACCGGTGTGTTGGTTGGCGCGGCAAGCCAGACACCCCGTTCATCCGCGCGACCGTCGCCATCCGTGTCCTTGCAGTGAACGATCTGCGGCCCGGCCGCCACCAGCACGCCTTTGTCCCAGCAGATCAGAGCCGAGGGCGAGGACAGACTCTCGGCAAAGTCGTGGCTGATGTCGAAGCTGCCGTCGCCGTCGGTATCCTGGAGCAAACGCACCCGACCCTGGGGCGGCGAGCCTGGCTCCGGGCCGGGGAAATCCCGTTGCTCGGCCACGAACAAGCGCCCGTCGCCGTCAAACGCCAACGCCACCGGATCGAACACCAGCGGCTCGGCCGCCACCAGCTCGACCCGGAAACCGGGGGGCACATGGAAGCCATTCGCTGCGACCGGTGCCGCGGCGTCAAGCAGGGCTTGGGTGCTCAACCATACGCTGGCCAGGGCCGCGAGGATGCGCTGCCACCTGTTCACGCGCGCAAGATGCCGCACCCCCGCTGCCCGGACAAGCCAGTGTCGCCGCCGACCCGGATATCGGATGCATCGCATGCATCCGGGCGTCCCCGATCCTCACGGGCTTTGACCGGATGTGGCGCCAGCCGTCGGAAGCTCCACCGCTTGCGGCACACCGGGCCGGCGCTGTCGGCAAGAAGCCGACAGCAGGCAGGCGGGGTTGCTGTGGACCTGGGAAGTGACCAAATGAAGGTTGTCGCTGTGGCAACGGAGCCGTAGAGTCGGGCATCAGGATTGTGAAGCCGCGGGCGGTCGGCGGATGTTGGCCGGCGGCCAGACAGGTTCAGAATTGGCCATTTCATGGACAGTTTACTCATCAAAGGCGGGCTGCCACTGCGCGGCGAGGTGACCATCAGCGGCGCCAAGAACGCGGTGCTGCCCATCATGGCGGCGGCGTTGCTCACGCCCGAGCCGTGCGTCATTCGGCGTGTGCCCCAACTGACCGACGTACGGTTCATGGCCCAGATTCTCAGTTGGCTGGGCGCGAAAGTGGAATTGCAGGGTGACCAGGTGCGGATCGAGGCCCGCAAGGTGCGGGGCGTGGGGGAATACGACCTGATCCGGAAGATGCGCGGCTCAATCTGCATCATGGGACCGCTCTTGGCGCGGTTGCGTTCGGCCAGCGTGTCCCTGCCCGGGGGTTGCGTCATCGGCGCCCGGCCAATCAACCTCCACCTCAAAGGGTTCGAAGCCCTGGGCGCGCGCATTACCATCACCGGCGGCTACGTCCAGGCGCGCGCCAAAAAGCTGGTGGGCGCGGAGGTGTTCCTGGGCGGACGGGCTGGTTCGACGGTGTTGGGCACGGCCAATGTGATGATGGCCGCGACGTTGGCCGAGGGCATTACGGTGATCGAAAGCGCCGCCTGCGAGCCTGAGATCGTGGACCTGGCCAATTTCCTCAATGCGATGGGGGCGCGCATCACCGGCGCGGGCAGCCCCATCATCACCATCGCCGGCGTTTCGTCGTTGCATGGCGTCGAGTACGAGGTGATCCCGGACCGCATCGAGGCGGCCACGTACGCCATCGCTGCCGCGGCCACGGATGGCGAGGTGTGCCTGAAGGGGGCGCGACCGGACCACATGTCGGCGGTGCTGGACAAGCTGACGGAGGCGGGTGTGCGGGTGGAGCGGCGCGGCCCAACACTGCTGGTCCGGCGCGGGGGCCGGCTCAAGCCGGTGGATGTCACCACGCTGCCTTACGCCGGGTTTCCCACCGACGTGCAGGCGCAGATGATGGCGCTGCTGACCCTGGTCCCGGGCATCAGCATTATCACCGAGCGCATCTTCGAGTCGCGGTTCATGCACGTGAGCGAGCTGGCTCGACTGGGGGCGGACATCGAGATCGAGGGCCCCAGCGCCATTGTGAAGGGCGGGCGGCCGTTGAGCGGCGCGCCCGTCATGGCCAGTGACCTGCGGGCCTCGGCGGCGCTGGTCATTGCCGGTCTGGCTGCCCGCGGCACCACCCACGTCAACCGGGTCTATCACATTGACCGTGGTTACGAGAATATTGACGGCAAGCTGCGGGCCCTGGGCGCGCGCATCGAGCGGGTGCAGGAATCATGACCAAACTCATCACAGCCGTCATCCTGGTCGCCGTTTGCTACGTGGCTTGGCATCTGTTTGTGTACTGGGAGCAGGTGCGGGACGAGCGGGAGAGCCAGGCGGCGGCTGCGCGGCAGGTGGTGGACCCGCGGTCGCTCAGCGGTCTCCCGCCGCAGTTGGAGGATTCACTGCAAGCCGCGCAGCAGGCCGGGGTCAACACGTTTCGCAAGTGGCTGGAGACCTACGGGCCGGCCATCCAGGACCCCCGCAAGGCGTGGATCGAACTGGATTTCTGCCTGATTGTCTCGCGCGATGATCCCAAGGAGGCGCGCCGTGTCTTTGCGCGCGTCAAGGAACGGGTCAAGCCGGATTCGCCGGTCTATCGGCGCGTCAAGGAACTGGAAGCAACCTACGCGGAGTAGGCGCGGAGGGGAGCACGGCTGAACGGGCCGTCGGCACGCTGGCAAGGCGGGCAAGAGCGCGGCAGCGGCTCGGGACGCGGTTCAGTCACCGGCGGTCGCCGCCAGCTTCAGTGGCATCGGATGATCCAAGAAGTCCCGGCAGATGGCGAAGAATTCAGCCCGGGTCTGCGCGCGCCGAATGGCGTGCAGAAAGCCGTCCGCCTTCTCGGCCAGGCCCTCGCCGATAAAATTGGCGAAGAGCTTCATCCGCTGAGCCTGCAACCGCTCTGGCGCGCCCGGCGTGCAGTTGGCCTCCCAGAGCGCCTCCAGGTAGGCCAGCAGGTCGCGTCCCGTCGGGGCGGTCGCCGGTTGGCCTCGCAGGCGCTCGCGGATTTGAGCAAACAACCACGGATTGCGGACCGCGCCGCGGCCGATCATCAGCCCGCGCGCCCGCGTGCTCGCCAGCACGGCCAGAGCCTGGTCGGCCGTCTGGATGTCGCCGTTGGCCAGCACCGGGCAGGGCAGCGCCCTGGCCGCGCGGCCAATCAGATCGTAACGCACTGGCGGGCGGTAGGCCTGACGGACCGTCCGCCCGTGCACGGTGACCAAGTCCGGCGCACGCCTGGCCAGAACCGCCAACAACTCATCGAAGCCCGCCTCGGTGTCGTAGCCAATCCTGGTCTTGACGAACAACGGGATGCGAATGGCAGCGCGCAGCTCGGCCAGCAGGGTGTCCACGTGCCCCAGCTCGCGTAACAGTCCGCCGCCCGCCCCTTTTCGGCACACCACCGGCGCCGGGCAGCCCAGATTCAACTCGATGGCCGCAACGGGCAGGGTTTGCAGGTGCTGCGCGGTGCGGACCAGCGCCCCGGCATCGCGGCCAATCATCTGCGCCACGATCGGTCGGCCCGTGGGGTTCGAGCAGATGGCGGCAACAATCCGCTTCTCCAGGCGCGACATGGGGTGAACGCGAAGGTACTCGGTCCAGTAGGCATCTGCCCCGCCGCGCTCATGCAGCAGCCGCCAGAAGGCGGCGTGGCTGACATCGCGCATCGGAGCCAGCGCCAGCAACGGCCCCGGACCGCGGAGCAGGGCCTTGAGGTCCGCCTGCTGGGCTTGCGCCGGGCTGGTGGCCGACGCGGCTGTACCGACGCCGCTCAAACCTCGGCCTTCCGATCCAGAACCAGGCTGGCGCATGTCCCGGCGGCGAACGTCACGGCCGCGCCAAGGAGCACGTACCACTGCCACGAGACCGCCAGCTCCAGCCAAATCAGCAGCATGACCGCAATGCCGGTCAGAAAGCCCACCAGCGCAGCCTGTGGCCCGACCCGGCGGGTGAGCACGCCCAGGAAAAACAGGCCCAGGATCGGACCGTTGGTGAAGGACGCCACCGCCAGCACCGCGTCCACCACTCGTTTCTCCATCTGGATGGCCAGCAGGGCCACAAGGATTTGAACCCCGCCCCAGGCCGCCGTGAGCCACCGGGCGGCGCGCAGGTAGTCCGCGTCGGGACGCGCCGGGGCCAGCAGCGGCTTGTAGAAATCCGTCACGCTGGAAGCGGACAGGGAATTGAGCGAGGCCGACAGAGTGCTCATGGCAGCGGCAAAGACAGCCGCGATGACCAGTCCCACCAGCCCGTGGGGCAACTGCGTCACGATGAAGTGGGGAAACACGCGGTCTGCCCGCGCCGCGACCTCCGCCGGCAGCGTTGGAAAGTGCCGGTAAAACACGAACAGCATCACCCCGATGAGCAGGAACAGGGTGAACTGGGCGAGGACCACCACGCCGCTGGTCAGCAATGCGGCAGCGGCCTGCCGTGGGCTGCGCGCGCACAAGTAGCGTTGCACCATCAACTGGTCGGTGCCGTGCGTGGCCGTTGTCAGAAACGCGCCCCCAAACAGCCCCGCCCAGAAGGTGTAGCTGCGCGCCAGCCCCACGGAGAAGTCGAACAAGCGGAACTTGCCGAACTCCTGGCCCACGGCGACCACCTGCCCCCAGCCGCCAGGGATTTCGCCGAGCAGGAGGAACGCCGCCACCACCGCGCCGGCCAGGTAAACGACCAGTTGCATCACATCGGTCCAGATCACCGCCGCCATACCGCCCAGGTAGGTGTAGCAAATGGTGATGCCGCCAATGACCAGGATGGACACCGGATCGGGCCAGCCGGTCAGAGCCACCAGCACCAACGCCGTGGCAAACAGCCGGATGCCGTCGGCAATCGAGCGGGTCACCAAAAACAGGGATGCCGCGGCGCGCTTGACCTGCCCGCTAAACCGCCGGTCCAGCACCTGGTAAACCGTGAACAACTCACCCTTGAAGTAAAGCGGTAGGAACAGCGCCACGATGACCAGCCGGCCGATGAGATAACCAAACACCAGTTGCAAGAAGGTGAAGTTGCCGCCCTCGCCCCGGGCATTGGCGGCGAACGCAAACGCCGGCACGCTGATAAATGTGACCGTCGAGGTCTCGGTGGCCACAATCGAGCCCATCAACGCCCACCAGGGGGCATCCTTGCCCGAAAGGAAGTAGTCCCGGATGTCGCGTTGACGGCGGCTGAAATGCCAGCCAACCGCCAGCACACCCGTCACGTAGAACACGATGACGAGCAGATCGAGCGGATGGAGACTCATGCCCGCCTACAGCAGCCGACCCTGCGCGCGCTCCTTCAGGAACGCCTCGACCAGCGTCGGTCCCCGCTTCACCCGCTGCTCCATGATGTGCTTGCTCATCGTTGGGTCAAACGGCACGGGGTACCGCCCATCGTAGCAGGCCAGGCAAAACGCCTCCTTGGGCAGCCCCGTGGCCCGCACCATCCCGTCCAAGGACAGGTAATGCAGCGAGTCGGCCTTCAGATACTGACGGATGGCCTCCAGCGAATGGTTGGCGGCCAGCAGCTTGTCGCGGTCCGGGAAGTCAATCCCGTACACGCAGGGGTGCATGTGAGGCGGGCAACTGACACGCACGTGGACCTCGCGCGCGCCGGCCTCTTTGAGCGTGTTGACGCGCGCCCGGCAGGTGGTGCCCCGCACGATCGAGTCGTCCACCACCACCACCCGACGCCCCCGCACCAGGTCGCTGATCAGGTTCAGCTTCACCCGCACGTTGAAATCCCGGATGAGCTGGGTGGGTTGTAGGAAGCTGCGGCCCACGTAATGGTTGCGCACAAAAGCCATCTCGAACGGGATGCCACTCTCCAGGGCGAACCCCAGCGCCGCACAGTTGCCGCTGTCGGGCACGGGCACCACAATATCGGCCTCCGCCGGGTGTTCCCGGGCCAGTTGGCGGCCCATCTCCACCCGCGCCTGATACACGCTGCGTCCTGCAATCGTACTGTCCGGCCGGGCAAAATAGACGTACTCGAAGATGCAAAACGCCCGGTCCGACCGTTCCGGGAACGCCTGCACACTCGCAGGACCGCTGTCGTTGATGACCAAAATCTCCCCAGGCTCGACATCACGCACAAAATGCGCCTGGATGAGGTCGAACGCGCACGTCTCGCTGGCCAGCACCCAGGCGCCGTCCACGCGCCCCAGC
>Ga0101944_10002580_pt1 | contig 28627 bp, 23 predicted proteins | sample DewCreD2012metaG_FD_75245 | JGI IMG/M metagenome (GOLD analysis project Ga0101944, IMG submission 75245) | Hot spring sediment bacterial and archeal communities from British Columbia, Canada, to study Microbial Dark Matter (Phase II) - Dewar... ... | reverse complement strand
CATCGCCAATCGCATTTTAAAAAAAGTGCGGGACGGATTGCTCTGACCGACGAGACGCGGGAGGAGATCAAGGGCGGTCTCCGGTCGATGCCGGGGACGCGGCTGACGCGCGTCCTCGCGCCGCTGGGCGCCGGCGTGACGGGACCGGAGGACGTTTACGCGCGAGGCGTCGCGATCCAGATTCCGCGATGGCAGGCGTGGGCCAAGTCCGCGAAGGCCCACCTCGACCGACTTCTGGCGGCGGAAGAGAGGGCTGTGTCCTGATCGGTTTCGGCGAGGCGTCTCAAGCAAAAAGGCCCTCGGCGATTTTCATGGAACTGCGAGCCAAGACATCTGGACCGACACCGAGGCGCGGGTTATAATAAGTGAGAACAGGAGGAAGCCTTCATTATCGGCCGGTCGCGCCATGTGCTGGAGCATCGAACTCCGGCCGAGACGGCTCATGGCCCTGAAGCGACCATGAACTCTGGCATTCAGGGCGCAAACAACGGGGCACCCATTAACCCATAATCTGGACCAGATTTGGGGGGCAGGTCAGGACTCCAAGACGAAGATGTTCCCATCCAAATCCTCGGCCAAGTCGTTGAAGCCATGGTACTTCTTGCCGAACCTGCGGCCTTTGTACACATATCCGGTCAGTCCGTTTCGGCGTGCGGTCATCCCCATATTCCAGCAGGCCAGGTCCTCGACCGCCGCCTGCGGCAGTTTCGCGCGCGGATCCAACGTCCGGTTCCGCGTCTCGGGCAACATCGCCTGCTGGCTCAAGCGGCCTTTGAAGTGGGCCCTCGCGACGGAGGAGTTCATCGGGGACGCGGAGGCGAACGGCTGGCTCGACCGGCTGAAGCGGGCGCCCTGGACGCTGTGAGCCGGGCCGGAAGAGGGGCGTGGCGTCTTATTCGCCTTCGCCCGGAAGCCCCGCCTTGATGCGGGGGGCCTCACTCCGCCAACAGGCGCACGACGATGCGGACGAGGGTCGAGGTGCCGGGCTTCGCCGGGGTCGGAGGCTCGGATGGCGCCAGGGGCGCCGCCGCGGCCGGCGCCGGCCCCGCGATCCCGCCGGGTGGCGTCCCCGGCCCTGCGGTCGCGCCGGGCTTCGCCTGCGGCGCGGCCTCCGCCGGGGTCCCCCCCGCGAACGTCTGCGACCGCGTTGCCGGTGCAGCGTCAGCCCCGTTCGCGAGCTTTCGGATCGCGTCGCCACGCTCCTCCCGGTCCATGGCCAGGGAGGCTTTCTCCTCGAGCCGTCCCTCCAAGCGCTTGAGCGCCTCCCGCATTTCGTTCCCGGTCGGCTCCCCGGCCATCGCGACGGCATCCGACGACTCGACCGAAACCCGGAGGTCGGTCCGCGCCGCGAGCGCCGCCATGAATCGGGCCGCCCGGGCCGGCTCGAGATCGTACACCCGCACGACGATCGGCCGGGCTGTCCGCCCCCCGACAGCCCGGCGGGATTCCGCCTGGCCTTCCGCCGCCCCTCCGCCGAGCGGGATCGCGGGGGCCTGGGCCGTCTCCGGCTCCTTTTCCCGAAGCGCTTTGTCCGCGACGGGGGCCGGTTCGCCATAGGCCATCTGGTCCAGGATCGCGGCCTGGCGGGCAGGATCAACCGAGCGGACGGCCAGGACGGCGACCGGTGCAGGCCCCGCATCGGCCGCGCCGAGGCGGTCCTTGGCTCCGGCTTGGCGCGGCAGGGCCTCCCCCTTCGCCATGGCGTCAGCCGTTCCCGCCGGGTCCGGTGCGGGTGCCGCCGCCGGGGCGGCGGCCGGCTCCGCGGGCCGGGGCGCGGCCTTGGCCGTCTCCTTCCGGGCGGCGGTCGGGGGGGCGGCGGTCACGACGGCCGGTGCGGCGGGAGCCGGAGGTACCGACGGGGTCTCCGGTGCGGCGGGGGGCGGAGGCACCCCCGGCGCGAGCGGGCGGGACGCGCCCCTCGTCTTCAAGGCGGCGTCCATCGCCGGCATCGGCAGATCGGGAGCCCCTTTTGCATCCGAGGGCACGGCCTCCTGCTTGGCCGCCGCGGAGGCGTCGGACGGCACGGGACGGTTCGCCGCGGGCTTCCGTTCAAAGGATTTCCCGGTCTCGCCTATACCCTCCATCTTGGCGTCGGCCTTCTCGGCGTTTTCCGCCGACCGGTCGACGCTCTTCGTCTCGGGCGGGGCGGCCTGTGCCGCGCGGTCTCCCTGCGCGAGCTCCATCGCATCGCGCTCGGACCGGATGTCCATCCCGAGATGGGCGAGCCGGACGACGACCCCCACCAGGAGGCCCGCGGCGACGGCCGCCGCTACGCGGGGAAGCGTCAGGATCCGTGCGCGCGCCGGTCCGGCGGCGGCGGGGACCCGCGGGAGCGACGGCAGCGCAGCGCGACCGGCTCGGGGAAGCGCGCCCGGAGCCGGGGGGAGCGCGGCGCGAACGAGGCCCGCCAGGGAGGCCGGCGCGGTCTCGCGCGGCAGCCCCTTCACGATCGCGACCGTCCGGCGCAGCCCTTCCCGCTCCGCCGCGCAGGCGGCGCAGGCGGCGAGGTGCGCCTCGACGCGCCCGCGCTCGTCGGCGTCCAACTCGCTGTCGAGATGCGCGGACAGCAGCTCCCGGATCGACTCGCACGACATGACCCACCGCCTCGAAAGCGTGTGCCGACCTTAAGACGCGCCCGCCCCGTCCCGGGTTCCCGGAATCCGCTCCAGCCGCGCTTTCAGCTCCGACCGCGCCCGGTGGAGGCGGGAGCGGACGGTCCCCTTCGGGATGCCGAGGGTCTCCGCGATCTCGTCGTAGGACCGGTCCTCGATGTCGCGCAGCACGAGGACGGCGCGGTACTCCTCGTCGAGGGCCGCGATGGCGGCCTGGACGACGGCCTGCGTCTCGCGGGACGCGAGCGGGGCGGCGGGGTCGCCCCCCGGGGCCGGCGGGTCGAAGTCGGCCTCGTCCTCACGGTCGCGGCCGCCCACGATGGAGAGGGAGATCGGGTCCCCCTTCCGGCCGCGCGCCTCGGAGATGCAGAGGTTGATGGCGATGCGGTAAAGCCAGGTTCCGAAGGAGGACTTCGACTCGAACTGGCGGATCTTCAGGAAGGCGTTCAGGAAGGTTTTCTGGGCGATGTCGAGGGCGCGCTCGCGGTCGCCGGTGAAGCGGACGATGGCGTTGTAGACGCGGTCTTGGTGGAGGAGGACGAGCCGGTCGAAGGCGTCGCGGTCGCCCCCCTGGCAGCGCGCCACGAGCTCCGCGTCCGGCGGAGCGGTCCGGTCGGAGTTGACCGCGGTCGGTGGCGTCATGATGGCAGCCCGGGCGGTCCGTCGGGTCCCCCGGTCCCAGGATAGCGGCTTGTCGCGGGCCTCTCAAACAAATAACGGGCGGCGGGGCGGCCTTTCGGGGACCAGGCGCAGAAGGGGGGCGGCGGGCGGTCAGGGGTCGCGGGCGCAGCGGAAGCCCGCGTCCATGAGCCGGACGTCCGGTCGTTCGATGTACCGCCGGGCGCTGCGGAGGGCGGCGAGGCCGGAGGTGAAGGAGCCGCCGCGGAGGACGCGTCCCTCGATGCCCTCCTCTCCGGGAAGTGCCTCCCGCCCGGCCGTCCACTCCCAGACGTTGCCGGCCATGTCCAGAACGCCGTAGACGCTCTGGCCGTCCACCCAGCGCCCGACGGGGGCGGGCCCCACGTCAGACCCGTTGTCGCCGGTCGGGATCGCGGTGGCCGCGCATTGGCAGGGGGGCTTGGCGGGGGCGTCATTTCCCCACGGGTAGGCGCGGCCGTCGATGCCGCGGGCCGCCTTCTCCCATTCGGCCTCGGTGGGCAGGCGCTTGCCCAGCCATCGCGCGAAGGCCTCGGCGTCCGCGGCGGTGACGCCGGCGACGGGCTCGAGGGCGCGGCCGGCGGGAGGCTTGGAGCCGCCCCAAGCGGGGGGCGCGGGATGCCCGGTGTCGGCGCAGAACCAGCTGTAGGCCTGGGCGGTCACCTCCGTCCGGTCGATCAGGAACTCGCCCGTCGTCTCCGTCCGGAGGGGGTTGCGGTCCTTCGGGTCGTCGCTGCCGGCGCGAAAGGGGCCGGCGGGGATGCGGACGAGATCCTTCACGGCGATGGCCTCGCGCACCGTGCGCGCCGCGGCGTCGAGGCGGGCGTCCGCGCGCCGCCAGACGCGGCCCTTGCGGATCTCGTCGAAGGCGGCGGCGAACTCGCCCCGCTGAGCGGCCTCCGCGGCCGCCTTGGCCCGGTCCGCGATGAAAGCGTCCGCGTCGTCGCGCTTCTTGCGCACGGGGGCGAGGAAGGCCTCGACCGCGGCCTGTTTTTCAGGGAGGTCGCGCGCCAGCGCCTCGGCGGCCTCGATCGCGCGGTCCCACGCCTCGACGGAGGCCTCGTCGGCCAACGGGCGGATCTCGGCGAAGCGGCGGTCGAACTGCGCCTCGCGCTCGCGCCGGCGCTTCTCGTCGCGGGCCCGGACGGCGTCGGCGGCCAGCCGGGAGGCCCGGGCCAGCGCCTCGTCGCGCGCGGCCCCGGCCGGGAGCGGCTTCAGGAGGGCCTCCGCCGCGGCGTACTGGTCGAGCGCCTCGTCGTGCCTTTCGGCTGCGGCGGCCGATTCCCCGTCTTGAATCAGCTTCAACCCCTCCTTGAGGATCGCCTCCCGCCGCTGTTCCGCCTCGTCGGGCTCGGGCGGCGCGGGCGCCGGGGGCTCTGCGGCCGGCGGCGCGGTTGGCGGCACAGGCGGCGTCTCCTCCGGGGCGGGGGGCGGCGGGGCGGGAGCGACCGGCGCCGGGGACGGCGGAGGGGCCGGTCGGGTCGCGTCCGCCGGATCCGATCCCGAAGGGGAGACGGGGCGGGTCCGCATCGCCACGAGGTAGGCGGCCAGCAGGGCGGCCAGCAGGACGGTCAGCAGGACGGCCGCGCCGGCCCGGCCGGCGCGGGATGCCGATCGCATTCGGATTGTTGCGCGATCCCGTCTCACGCCGGCCTCCTCGGACACCGGGCTCTTATAGCAGCCGGGCGTGTCGCAGGCAAGGGGCGTGCGGCCGGCCCGGTCGTGCCGTCGCCTTTCAGGGCCATTCCGGGGTCTGGAAAGCCGTCCGGGACGGGCCGGCAATTTAATAATTGATTCATTTCTAACCGCGGTTTATAGTCGCCCGACCATGAAACCCGTTGCCCTGATCTCCGATCTGCACGCCAATCTCGAAGCCTTCGAGACGGTGCTGAAGGACATCGCCCTGAAGGGGGTAACGGATATCTACTGTCTCGGGGACGTGATCGGGTATGGCCCGAACCCGCGGGAGTGCCTGACGCTGACCCACAAGTATGCCAACTTCACGCTCCGGGGCAACCACGAGGACGCCCTGCTGTTTCTCGCCGCCGACTTCAACCCGGAGGCGGCCACGGTGATCGACTGGACCCGGGGGCAGATCAACGACAAGCGGTATCCGAAGGAGCAGAACCACGCGATCTGGAACTACCTGGGGGATCTCGAGGAGAAGCGCCAAGTCGACGACGTGCTCTACCTGCACGCCTCGCCCCGGCGGCCGACGAAGGAGTACGTTCGGCCGCAGGACGCGCAGGACCGCGAGAAGATGGATGAGATCTTCGGCCTGATTCCCCGCCTCTGCTTCTGCGGGCACACGCACGAGCCGGGGGTATTCACGACCGACTACCGCTTTTTCCCCCCGCGCGCGTTCAACAGCCGATTCAAGCTTCCGCCCGACCGCAAGTTTCTTATTAACATCGGCTCGGTGGGCCAGCCCCGGGATCGCGATCCCCGATCCTGCTACGTCATCTTCTCCGGGGACGTGGTGGAGTTCTTCCGGCTGGAGTACGACTTCCGGAAGACGATGAAGAAGATCGTGGAGACCCGGCAGATCCCGCGGCGGTTCGCGGAGCGGCTGGAATTCGGGAAGTGACCGCGCGCCGCTACCGCGACTGCCGGGCGCGGGCCGGGTCGACCAGGACGAGCCGCCACCCTTCCGGCTCGCGGATCACTCCGTAAGGCAGGATTTCGCCCATCTCCGTCTTCACCACCACCGCCACGTAGGGGGTCCCCCCCTCGACCGTGGTCTCGCCGCTCGACACGATCTTCGCCGTGGCGGCCGTCCGCATCAGTTGCGACTTGTTCTGTTCGCTGCCTTTCTTGAAGTCTTCCAGGGAGATCTTGGCGCGGTCCGTCTTGCAGATCAGCTGGTAGGCCCCCTCCAAGTCCCAGTTCGCGTAGCAGGCAAACGCCCGGCGAACCGTCTCCTCCGCCTCGCGCTCGTTCCGCGTGCCCAGCTCCAACCGGGGGTCCTGGCGGGTGTCGTTCTGGATGCGCGGGTCTGTTTTGCAGCCGGCCGCCAGGGCGGCCGACAAGAGGAGCGCCGGGAGGGGTCTCATGGGATTCCCTTTCAGCGGGGGCCGGGGGCGGGCGCGACCGGCCCGAGGATGCGCTTGGCCTCGTCGTGGGCCGACGCCGCCGGCACCTCGTGCTGCTCCCCCCGCGCCATGTCCTTGATCTGGACCGTTCCGGAGGCGGCCTCGGCCGGCCCGAGGATGAAGACGACGCGCGCGCCGGCGCGGCCCGCCGAGCGCATCTGTCCCTTCAGGCTCCGGGCGTCGTAATCCATGTCGGCGCGCAGGCCCGCGGCGCGGACGCCGGACAGCAGCCGGAAGGCGGCGGCGCGCTGGGCCTCCTCCACCGCGACGACGTAGACATCGGAGACCGCGGGGGCGGGCGGCTCGCCGGGACCCGTGTCCGTCCGCGCGGTCTGCCGGGCAAGGAGGATCCGCTCCAGGCCGATGGCGAAGCCGACCGCGCCCGTCGGGGGGCCTCCCAGCTCAGCCACGAGGTCGTCGTACCGTCCCCCGCCGCCGACCGCGCTCTGCGCGCCGAGGTTCGGCGAGGTCACCTCGTAGACCGTCTTCGTGTAGTAGTCGAGACCGCGGACGAGGCGCGGGGTGACCGCGTAGGGGAGGCGGATGGACTCCAGTCCCGCCCGGACCGCCGCGAAATGGGCCGCGCAGGCCGGGCAGAGATGTTCGGCGATCGGCGGGGCCTCCGCGATCGCCGGCTGGCATGACTTGACCTTGCAGTCGAGGACCCGGAAGACGTTGCGGTCCAGGCGGCGCCGGCAGTTCTCGCAGAGCGTCTCCGCGTGTCCGCGCAGGTGGGCCCCGAGCCGCTCGCGGTAGGGGCCGCGGCACTCCCGGCAGCCGGTCGAGTTCAGGTGGACCGTGGCGCCCGTCACCCCGGCCGCCTCGAGGAACCGGACGAAGACCTCGATCGTCTCGACGTCCATGAGGGGGTCCCGCGACCCGATCGCCTCGATCCCGACTTGGTGGAACTGGCGCAGCCGCCCTTTCTGGGGACGCTCGCGGCGGAAGAGCGGGCCGAGGTAGTAGAACTTCTGGAAGGGGCGGGACTTGTGCATCCCGTGCTCGAGATAGGCGCGCACGACCGAGGCCGTCAGCTCGGGGCGGAGCGTCAGCGTGTCCTCGTCGTCCGCTGTCTCGTCCCCCCCGCCGCCCCCCCCCCGGGCGCCGTGCGCCGTCGAGCGGGGGATGGTGTACATCTCCTTCTCGACGATGTCCGTCGCGTCCCCGATGGAGCGGGCGAAGAGGCCGGTGTACTCGAAGATGGGGGTGCGGATCTCGCGGTAGCCGAAGCGCTCCAGGACGTCGCGCGCGGCCGCCTCGACGCGGCGCCAAGCCGGGATCTGTTCGGGCAGGAGGTCCTCGGTTCCGGCGGGGGCTTTCAGGGGCATCGGGCGAACCGTTCCTCGGGCGTCAGGGGACGCGACCCGCGTACCATACGCGAGCCCCCCGGGGGAGTCAAGGAGGTGCGCTTCCGGGCCGCTTGATTTCCCCCCCATTGGGGACTAGAGTAGCCGCGTCCTGCGGCCGGCGGAGCGGGTTTTCGGTGCGGGCGGTTGGTTCCGGTTAGGGGGGCTGCCGTGCAATCCTGGACGCTGCTTGGCGTGGAAGTGCCGGCCTGGGTGTACCTGCCGTCCTTCTATGTGGCCTGGGTGGTCGCCGGCCTCTTTCTCAAAGGTCTCCTGCTTAGCCGCCTGCGGGCGGTGCCGGAGGGGGCCAAAGCCCCGGTCCGTCTCGCCCTGGCCCGCGCCCTGAGCATTCCCCTCACCCTGCTCGTTCTGGCGACCGGGCTGCTTGCCTTGGCGCACTGGACGCCGGCGGGCGCCCAGCTCCAGGCGCGGCTGAACACGAACACGGTCCTGGCCGTCACGGCGATCGGCTCCGGTGTCCTGCTCGTCGACACCCTGGTCCGGGCCCTGCTCCAGTTCTACGCCGACCGGGTCGAGCTCATCCGGACCGCCGGGGGGCTTCTCCAGGGACTCGTCCGCGGCCTTCTGATCGTGCTCGGCCTGTTGATGCTGCTCGACACGCTCGGGATCTCGATCACGCCGCTCATCGCCTCGATCGGGATCGGGTCCCTCGCCGTCGCTCTTGCCCTCCAGCCGACCCTCGAGAGCTTCTTCGCGGGTGTTCAGATCGTCACCGACCGCCCGGTGCGGGTCGGCGACTTCATCAAGCTGGAGTCCGGGGAAGAGGGATTCGTCGACAAGATCGGCTGGCGGTCGACCTGGATCCGTTTGCTGCCCAACAACATGGTCATCGTCCCGAACAAGCAGCTCATCGGATCCCGGATTCTCAACTATTATTACCCGACGAAGGAGGTCGCCGTTCTGGTCCAAGTCGGGGTGCACTACGGCTCCGATCTGGAGAAGGTCGAGCGCGTCACGATCGAGGTGGCGGAGGAGATCCAGCGGCGGGTCGAGGGGGCGGTCCGCGGGCACAAGCCCTTCATCCGCTTCCACACCTTCAACAGCTCCAGCATCGACTTCTCGGTCATTCTGCGCGCCGAGGAGTTCACCGTCAACTACCTGATGAAGCACGAGTTTATCAAGGCCCTGCAGAAGCGATACGCGCAGGAGGGGATCACGATCCCCTTCCCGATCACGGCGATCAACCTCGACCAGGAGAACGTGGCGGCGGCGATCGCCTCCCGTCCGCCGGGCGCTTAGCGGGACGGCGCGTGGCGTTCGAGGGGCGGATCCGCCGTTCGCGTTCCCCGCGGTGGGGTCCGGGGTCCCGGTCCCCCGGACTTCGTTCCCATGCACTGGCACGAGATCGCCGACGTCCATCCGGCCAAGGTCGAGGCCCTCCGGGCGCGCCTGGCGCGGCTCGGGATCGACCTGTCGGCGGTCGGCGAGCGGTTCGTGCGGGGCGGCGGCCGGGGCGGCCAGAAGATCAACAAGACGGCCAATTGCGTGGTGCTCGATTACCCCCCCCTCGGTCTGCGCGTGCGCTGCCAGCGGGAGCGTCGTCGCTCGATCAACCGGTTCCTCGCCCTGCGTGAGCTGGCCGACCGTGTCGAGATGAGGGTTTCCCCGGAGACTTCGGCGCGATTGCGGGAGCGGGAGCGGGTCCGGAGGAACAAGGACCGGCGGCGGCGACGGCGAGAGCCAGAGCTGGCGGGGGATCGAGGGCGGTAGGGCGTGGCGCGTGGGGTCAGTATCCGGCGGCGGCTCCGTCCCGCCGCGGGTCCGCGCCGCCGGTCAGCGCGCCGGTCCGCGGGTCGATCGCCACGCCGTGCCCGCCGCCCAGCTCGAAGCACCAGTCCCCCATCAGTTGCAACTGGTGCCCCTTGGCCTCCAGCTCCGCCCGGACGGGGGGGGGGATGCGGTCCTCGATCGCCAGCGTTCGGCCCGCCACCGGCTTGAAGCGCGGGGCCTCGATCGCCTCCTGCACATCCGCGCCGAACTCCAGCCAGTTGAGAATCATTTGGGTCGTCGTGTGCAGGATCCCGTAGCTGCCGGGCGTGCCGATCGACAGCACGGGCCGGCCGTCACGCAGGACGTGCACCGGCGCCAGCGGCATCTCGAATCGCTTCCGCGGCTCGATCGCGTTGGGGCCCGCGTAGGCGGGGTCCGACTCGAACCAGTAGGCCGCGTTGTTCAGCAGCACCCCCGTCTCCGGCACCATCATGCCGGAGCCGAAGATGCTTCCGTTGGTCTGGGTCACGGCGACAACATTCCCGTCGTGGTCGGCGACGGAGAAGTGGGTCGTCAAGCCGCTGTCGAAGCGCAGGGGATCGCCGGGGGGGAGGGCATCGGGGGGGGGCTGGGGGTTGAAGCGATCGCCTTCGACGGCGGCGGCGCGCGCCGGGTCGATCCGTTGCCGCCGCTCGGCGGCGTAGGCCTTGGAAAGCAGGCCGGCCAGGGGCACCTTCGCGAAGTCCGGGTCCGCCCCGAACCGGATGCGGTCGGCCACGGCGAGCTTGCCGGCCTCGGCGAGGAGGTGGATGTACGCGGGCGAGTTGTGGCCGAGGGCCTGAAGGTCGAATCCCTCCAGCAGGTTGAAGATCTGCAGAAGTTGGAACGCCGAGGCGTTGGGCGGGATCGTGCGCAACGTCACGCCCCGGTAGGTGGTCTCGATCGGCGTCTCCCAGGCGGGGGCGTAGGCGTCCAGGTCGGCCTCCGCCAGAAACCCGCCGCGGGACCGGACGAACGCGCCGATGGCTTTCGCGATCGGGCCCCGGTAGAAGGTGTCCGGCCCTTCGCAGGCGAGCGCCCAGAGGGTGCCGGCGAGATCCTTGTTGACGAGGATCTCGCCGGGCTCGGGGATCCGCCCCTTGGGCATGTAGACGGCCGCCGTCTCGGGCCACTTCGCGAGCTTCTTCTCGGCCACGAACCGGACCATGAAGCAGAAGTGCTTGGTGGCGGGGATCCCTTCGTCGGCGTAGCGGATGGCGTCGGCGAAGACCCGCTCGGCCGGCATCGTACCGTGCCGCTTGAGCGCCTCGAACCAACCGGCGACGTTGCCGGGGACGACCGGGGTATAGGCGCCCTCCCAGCGGCGCTGGTAGCTGTCGTAGACATCCCGCCGGACGGAGGCGGGGGCCCGGCCGCTGAAGTTGAGCACCTTTCCCTCGCCCTTGCCGGCGAGGAAGAGCAGCATCCATCCGATTCCGCCCACGCCGGACATCTGGGGCTCGCAGACGTTCAGCGCGGCGGCGACCGCCACGGCCGCGTCCACGGCGTTTCCGCCGTCCTGCAACACGCGGAGTCCGGCCTGGGTGGCGAGCGGGTGGCCCGAGGCGACCATGCCCCGCATGCCGGTCGCGGCGGGGCGGAGGGCGAGGAAAGGCGCCGTCATGGGGGAATCTCCCGGAGGATTCGCTCGGGCGCCCCGGACGGGTCGCCGGATCGCCCGACGTCGCGACAGAACGGGAACGGCACGCTATCTGGAATGGCGGCGGAGGTCAAAACTTTTCGCCACGCCCGGTTTGCATTCCCCCCGGTCTCCCCGCTACAATACAGTGCGGGGGCGGATGAGGAGGCCCGGAATGTCCCGAATGCTCGCGCTGGCGGCCGCCCTGGCCGTCTTCGTCCTGGCCGGCTGTGTTCACCATTATCACCAGTACCCGGCGGCGGCCGCCGCAACGGACGACGGGTCGGTCGTGACCCGGACGGAGGTCGTTCGCGACGTCTACGTCGACCCCTATCCGTATGCCGTTCCTCCCGCCCTGTGGTGGGGCTGGTACGGGTATCCCTGCTGGTACTACCCGTACCGCTATTATTCGTGCCCGCCGCGGGTCTCGGTGGGCGTCCACTACGGCTTTTCCCGCTGATCGCTCCCGTGTCGCGGGGGGCCTGATCCTTTCATGACGAACGAGGCGGCTCCCTTGCTGCTGCGCGCTTGCCGGCGCGAACCGGTCGAGCGCACCCCCGTCTGGCTCATGCGCCAGGCCGGGCGGTACATGCGGGAATACCGCGAGATCCGGGACCGCGTCGGCTTTCTCACGCTCTGCAAGACTCCCGATCTCGCCGCCCACGTCACGCTCGACGCCGTGAAGCGGCTCGGCGTCGACGCCGCCATTTTGTTCGCCGACCTGCTTCTTCCCGTCGAGCCGATGGGGTTCCGCCTCGCGTACGAGAAGGGCGGGGGGCCTTCCATCGACCCGCCGGTCCGCGAGGCCCGGGATGTCGACCGGGTGAAGATCGCCGACCCGGCGGAGCTGGGGTACGTCTACGAGGCGGTGAAGCGGATCCGCGCGGCGCTCGACCCCGCCCTCGCCCTGATCGGTTTCGTCGGGGCCCCCTTCACGCTGGCCGCCTACCTCATCGAGGGAGGCGGGACGAAGGACTTCGCGCGGACCCGCGCCTTCATGGCCGCCGATCCCGGCGCGTGGCGGGCGCTGCTCGAGAAGGCGGCCGACTCGCTCGCCGCCTTCGCCAACGGTCAGGTGGCCGCCGGGGCCCAGGTCATCCAAGTCTTCGACTCCTGGGTCGGCTGCGTCCCCCCGGACGCGTATCGTGAGCAGGTGCTCCCCTGCACGCGCCGCCTCATCCGCGCCGTCCGCGGCGTTCCCGTGATCCATTTTGGAACGGGCACGGGGGCCCTCCTGGAGCTCATGCGGGAGGCGGGGGGCGACGTCATCGGGGTCGACCACACCCTTTCGCTCGGCGCGGCGTGGCGGCGTCTCGGCCCCGGCGTCGGCATCCAAGGCAACCTCGATCCGGACGTGCTGTTCCGGGACATCCCGGCGATCCGGGCGGAGGCCCGCCGGATCCTCGATGAGGCGGGCGGTCGCCCCGGCCACATCTTCAACCTCGGGCACGGCATCAAGCCGGCGACGCCGGTGGAACACGCCGTCGCGCTGGTGGAAGCGGTTCGAGAGCTGTCGAGACGCTAGCGCGTTCCGGACGATGCGCGGGACCCCGGGAGGCCCGACCGCCACATGGCATCCGACGCCGTCCTTCTCGTCACGCTGGGCGGGCCGCGCAGCGCGGAGGAGATCCGCCCGTTCCTCGCGTCCGTCACCCGGGGCCGGCCGATCCCGCCGGAGCGGATCGAGGAGGTCGTGCGCCACTACGAGGCGGTCGGCGGCGCTTCCCCGATCCTCGCCCTGACGGTGCGCCAGGCGGAGGCGCTGGCGGCGGCGCTGGCTCGGCTGGGGACGCCCCGGCCGGTTTACGTCGGAATGCGCAACTGGCACCCCTTCCTGTCCGAGGTCCTGGCGCGGATGGCGGAGGACGGCGTGACGCGCGTCGTCGCCGTCGTCCTGGCCGCGTTTCGGAGCGAGGTGGGGCTGCGGCGCACCCAGGAAGCGGTTGCGGAGGCGGCCTCGGCGTTGGGCTCGCAGATGCCGGTGATCGAGCCGGTCGCGCCGTGGGCCGGCCACCCGCTCTTCGCGAAGGCCGTCGCGGAGCGGGTCCGGGAGGCGCTCGGCGCGCTTCCGGAGGGCCGCCGGGCCGCCGCCCGGCTCCTTTTTACCGCCCATAGCATTCCCGCCGCATCGGGCGACGCCGACGTCTACCAGGCGGACTTCCGTCAGGCGGTCGATGCCGTCTGCGCGTCGCTGGGCGTCCGCGACCGCACGCTTGCCTACCAAAGCCGCAGCGGGAACCCGCGCGAGCCTTGGCTGGGACCGGACGTGGGCGAGGCCCTGATGGATCTCGCCGGCCGGGGCGCGAAGGAGGTCCTCGTCATCCCGATCGGCTTCGTCTCCGATCATGTCGAGGTGCTGTACGATCTCGACCACGAGGCGCGGGGGGTCGCGGAGCGGCTCGGGATGGGGTTCTCGCGTGCGAAGACGGTGGGCGATCACCCCGCCTTCATCGGGATGCTGGCGGAGCTCGTGGGGCGTGTTCTCGCGGCGGGGTGAGCGCGGGCGGATGGCGCCGGGGCGGTTCGACGCGGGAGGAGGGCCCCGGGGCCCGGATCGCGCGGCGTCCGACCCGGTTCTGCGCCGCCGGGTCGGGTCATGTCCGGAGAAAGGCCTCCGCTTTCAGCGAGGCCACGTTCTTCCCTCTCCAGGCGGCGGCCATGGCCGCGTAGTCGATGCGTCGCAGGCAGATCTCGGCCGCGGCGGCCCGGACGGCCGAGCGGAGCCGCTCGCGGTGCGGGGCGAGGGCGCGGCGGGCGCGCCCGACCTCGCGGGCCGCCTCCTCGCCGTCCGGTGTCCGCTCGCGCCCCGCGCGCTCCAGGTTGCGCGCCCGGCGGTCCCACCGCGTCCACGCCTCCCACGCCGCCTTGGCGGGCGCCAGCGCCGGCCGGCGCCGAACGACCCGGGCCAGCAGGTCCTCGTCCCGCAGGGCGAGCTCCGCCGCCCGCCACGTCAGCCGCTCCGCCGCCGCGTGGCAGTTGGGACAGAGGGGCTCGAGCGTCTCCGGCGCGCCGGTCGCGCGGCAGATCCAGCCCGGCACGACGTGATGGAGCGTCACGCCGCGGGTCCCGCAGGCGCGGCAGGCCAGCCAGTCTCGGAGGGGCTGTCCGTCGGCGCGATAGCCTTCCGGGTCGGGGAGGCCGAGGCCGACCAGGGCCGCGAGGTCTCGGTCCAGCGAGTCATCCGACCGGAACGGTCCGCGTCGGCTGGACATGGGTCGAACGGGTTGGAAGGGCTAGAGGCGCTCGAAGCGCTGTGTCAGCTGAGCCTGCCAGGGCGTGCCCGGCTCCAGGCGCACCGTCCAGCACGGGAGGACAACGGTGCTCTGGTAGTTCAGCTCGTATTCGGACTCGGATTGGGAGACGGTCTTGACGGGGTAGGTCTGGATGCCGGCCGGCGGGGAGGCGATAACGGCGATTTCAATGCCCTGCCAGTCGTCGACGAGGAAGAGCTGGCGCTGGTGCTTCAGGTCGAGACGGGCGCCGAGGTGGCCGATGGGCGCTCGCTTGCCGGTATGGAAATAGCGCGTTCCGCCGTCCTCGGCGAGCATCGCGAAGTTCAGCTCGACGGCGAAGCGGATCTCCGCCGCCTCCGCGCCGCCCAGGGTCAGGGTGTACTGGGACGCGAGCGTGTTGGCGGTGGCGTCGAGGTCGAGGACCTTCTCGATTCGAAGGGGGCGGGGGGGGGCGCCGCCGGGTCGGATGGCGCCGTCCCGGACGAGCCGGAGGCGGACGCCGCCCTCCGTCTTGGACGGCTCGGCGGCGTAGGCGCCGTGGACGAAGTCGCCCCGTTCCGGGGCGCGCGACGCGGCGATGTCCTCAAGCGACACGCCGGGGTCGAAGACGTGGTCGACGAGGGAGGCGCGGAGGTGGGCGTCCTCGAAGAGGTTTTCCTCGAGGTCGCCGCGCCGGACGGCGATGCCGTCGCCGGGGGCGGCCGGGGCGCCCGAGGCCTTTTGGCGGCGCGCCTTCTCGATCAGGGCGGGGTGGTACCACTCCTTCCGGCGCGCGAGGGTGGCGAGGAGATTGATGCGCTTGTCGCGGAGGTCGATCTCCAGGATCTGGCCGCCGCAGGCGGGGGCGACGAAGACGTTCAGGGTTCCGGAGGAGAGGACGATCTCGGGGTGGCCGTCGAGGTTCACGTCTCGCTCGCGGTAGGCGGCGGGGGGGCGCCGGCCGGGGACGGCCGCCTCGGCAAGGTTTTCCGCGTCGATGAGATGGCTGTAGAGGGCGGCGCGCAGATGCGGGAGGTAGAGTCCCCCGAACTGGCCGTGCCAGTAGGCGCAGTTGCACTGGCCGCGGTAGAGCGCGGCTTGCGCGGCGGGGTAGGCCTTGCCGCGCTTCGGGAGGCGGTCGACCTGGTCGCTGACGTCGAGCATCCGGCCGTACATCCAGTTCGACTCGGGGTATTTCGCGCGGAAGTTATGCCAGATGCCGGCGCGGAGGAAGGGGGCGACGGCGTCGTAGCGGCCTTCCCGCTTGAGGCGGTCGACCTCGGCGTGGTAGGCGATCGCGGTCTCCGTCGGCAGCGCCCACTCGTTCATCTCGCGGTAGGAGGTGACGGGGAGATAGGCGCGGACGCGCGGCGGGACTTCAGCCAGGGCGCGGGAGAAGGTCGTCACGCGCAGCCAGTCGGCGTTCCGTTCGAGGGCGGTCAGGAACCGCTCGAGCCAGCCGTTCGTGTAGACGTGCGCGTGGGTGTGCGGCCACCCGCCGAACTTCTCGCCGTCGTCGGCGTAGACGACGAGGCGGCGGCCGTCCTCGCTGGCGAGGCCGCGGAGGGTATCGAGGACGCGCTCGACGTCGTTCTCGAAGGGGATCTGGTAGCGGAGCCGCTCATGGATGTTGAAGACGGTGAGGAGGCGCCCCTGGTCCTCGGTCAGGCAGGGCCCGAGGAGGTCGTCGCCGCGGACGCCCGCCGCGCGGAGGTGGGCGTCGTCGAGGACGGTGTAGGCGATGCCGGCGTCGGCCAGGGCGGTGACGACGTGGGGCTCCCAGACGCGCTCGGCGAGCCACGCGCCGCGGACCTCGCACCCGAATCGATGGCGAAGGTAGTCGCTCATCAGGAGGACCTGGCCGACGCGGTCGCGCTCCGGGAGCATGGCGAAGATCGGCTCGTGAAAGCCGCCGCCGAGGAGCTCCAGCTGGCCGGACTGGACGAGCCGCTCGATCTGGATGAAGAACGGGAGGCGGTTGGCGGCGAGCCATTCGAGGAGGCAGCCGCTGAAGTGGGCGCAGAAGGGGATCGCGGGGTGGCGCTCGAGGAGGTCGAAGAAGGGCTTGTAACAGGTGTCGTAGTTCTGGGCCAGGACGTGGTCGAAGTTGCCGACCGGCTGATGGTTGTGGACGGCGAAGACGAACTGGAGGGTGTTCATGGGCGGTCGCTCCAGGAGGCGGCGGGCTGGGCGGGGCCGTGGCGCGGGGGTCCGGGCGCATCCCGCGCGCCGCCGCGGGGCCGGCGGCGTCAGACCACCGCGTCGCGCAGGTACCGGGCCGCGTTTTCCGGCGGCACGGGGTTGATGTAGAACCCGGTGCCCCACTCGAACCCCGCCACGCGGGTGATGCGGGGGATGATCTCGAAATGCCAGTGGTAGTGCTCGATCGGTCCGACGTTGAGGGGCGATGTGTGGACAAGATAGTTGTAGGGCGGGTTGCTGACGGAGACCTCGATCTTTTTGAGGGTGGTCTTCAGCACGAAGGCGAGCTCCCCGAGGAGGCTGTCGTCGGTGGCCTCGTAGTGGGAGAGGTGGCGCTTGGGAAGGATCCACGTCTCGAAGGGGAACCGGGCGGCATAGGGTTCGAAGGCGATGAAGTTCTTCTCGTTGATGACGAGGCGGTCGCCGGATCCGATCTCCTGCTGGATGATGTCGCAGAAGATGCACCGGCCGCGGTAGTCGAAGAAGAGCTTGGCTCCCTGGATCTCCTGGGCGACCCGGAAGGGGACGATGGGGGTCATGATGAGCTGGGAGTGGGTGTGCTCGAGGGAGGCGCCGGCCTGAACGCCCGCGTTCTTGAAGAGGAGTCCGTAGATGAGGCGATGGTCCTTCCGGAGGTCGAGCAGGCGCTCGCGGTAGAGCCAGAGCACCTCGCGGATGCGGTCGGCGGGGAGATCGGCGAGGCCGAGATCGTGGCGGGGCGTCTCGATGATGACCTCGTGGGCGCCGACGCCGTTCATGCGGTCGTAGATGCCTTCGCCGCGCTTGTCGAGCTCGCCCTCGATCATCAGGGAGGGGAACTTGTTGGGGATCACGCGGGCGCGCCAGCCGGGGCCGTTGGGGGCGGATCCGGGCTCGCGAAGGGCGGCGATCTCCGGGGGGGTGGAGGTTTCGCTTCCCTCGCAGAACGGGCAGCTGGAAGGGCCGCGGGGCGGTGTCGGGACGACCCGGAAATCGTCGGGGCGCTTCGTCCGCTCGACGGCGATGATCACCCAACGGCCGGTCACGGGGTCCTTGCGCAGCTCGGGCATCCGCGGATCCTCGAACGGGGATCGGGCGGGCCGCCGGCGGCCCGCGGCGATCCGTTTCTTTTATACGTGCCAGTGGATCTTGGCGTAATCGTCGGTCGGGACGGTGAAACGGAGGGCGGTGCCGGCCGGGAAACGGAGGCGCTGGCCGGCGGAGGCGTCCAGTTCGATAAAGAACTCGACGCCGTCGCCTTTCTGAAAGCCGAGATCGGAGAAGGCGCACGCCGTTTCGAGCAGGGTCCCCAGGGCCGCGCGGGCGGGACGGGTCTCGCCGACGCCTTCGGGATCGATGATCTGGGCGTGGAGGCCGCCGTTCTGGCTCTGGATGCGGACGAGGCGGCGGCGGGGGAGGATGAAGACGATGCGGAGCCCCTCGCCCCGGAGGATTTCGTCGGCCGGGGCGTCCACGCGCAGGTAGAAGTGTTGCTCGTCGAAGCCGTAATAGAGCCCGCGGATCATCTTGTGCCCCGTCCGGCCCATCGCGCTCATGTCGCCCTGCGGGTCGTAGGTGCCGGCGGCCTCCCACTCGAAGTAGTCCGTGCTCTTGCCGTCGATGGTCACGCGGAGCAGTCCGGTGGGCTCGCGGAAGACGGGGTGGGAGATCCGCTGCTTGATGGGCCGGGAGAGATCGGCCGGGGGCATCTGCTTGAGCGCATGGTAGGCGTTCATGAGGTGGCGGCGGAAAAGGGCGTCGAAATCGCCGTCCAGGGCCGTGCTGAAATCCTCGCCGAACCACCAGAACCAGTCGCTGCCCTCGGCCGCGAAGACGCAGCGCCAGGCGAGGTCCAAGTCATGGCGCACGGCCTCGGTGGCCCCGCTGTCGTACCCGCCCGCGAAGCCGAGCTGGCGGGCGCCGTCCTCGGTCCACCCGTGGGTCCGGGATGCGGCACGCACGAACTCCCGGACGCGGTTGAGGACCTCCCACGCCCGCCGGTCCTCGTCGTGGCCGACCCAGACGTGGAAATCGTGGTTGATCCAGGAGCCGGCATACAGGTGATGGAGATGACCCGGCGTCACGCGCTCGCAGGCGTCCGAGAGGGTCGACAGGGAGACGCCGGGGATTTTCGTCAGGCGGTCGTACAGGCCGCGCAGGAAGGGGACGGCGTTGCCGGGGTAGTGTTCCCACGGGTTCTCGCCGTCGAGGATGACGGCGACGACCCATTCTCCCGCGGGGAGGGCGTCGCGGATGCCCTCCACCCGGCGGCTGAAGTCGTTTACCGCATCGGCCGGCGCGTACCGCTGGTAGTCGAAGCTGAGAAGGTTGGACAGCACGGCGTCCCGGAAGACGACAAGCGTGGACGTTCCGTCGACCTCGCGGCGGTACGGGCGGTAGAGGACGTCGGGCTGGAGGGGGACGCCGCGGCCGTCGCGCGGGATGCCCTGGCCGATGGAGTGGGTGAGGATCGCCTCGTCGGTGGCCATCCAACGGATGCCGGTGGCCCCGGCCACGGCGACGACATCGTCGCTGACGGACCCCTCGGAGGGCCACATGCCGCGGGGTCTCCGGCCGAGGACGCGCTCGTGGAGGGCTTGGCCTTCGCGGATCTGGCGCTCCGCGTCGACCCGGAGATTGCGCTGCATCGCGGGAAGACGGACGTGGGGCATCGACTCCCGGGCCGACTCCATGTTGCAGAGGAGGGGCAGGATGGGATGGTAGTACGGGCTCATGGCGATCTCGATCTGGCCGCGGTCGGCCAGCGACTTGTGGAGGGGCAGCACGCGGCCGAGGATCTCCAGTTGCTTGGCGAGCACGAAGGCCTTGTCCCCTTCCGTGAACTCCCGGCCTTTGCGCCGCAGCTCCACCAGCTCGGGTTCGCGCTCGAAGACGAGGGGGTGGAACCAGACCAGGTTGGCCAGCACCTGCAGGTCCCGCACGTCCTGGTCGGAGAACCGGCGGGCCGTCTTCTCGGGTGCCATGCGGCCGTACTCCGCGCGCTCCCAGAGCTCCGCGTAGCGGGGATGGGGCCGAATCATGCGCTCGGGATGGGCCATGAACAGGAACCGGATCAGGAACTGGCGCTCGTCCGGCTCGAGCGAGGCCGCGTTGCGCCGGCTGAGGGTCAGCACGCGGTCTTCCCCCTGCCCGGTCGTATACGATTCGAGCTGGTCGATCAGGCTCGGGACCAGGTTGATGGTGGCCCGCGCCGCGGGGTTCTCCTCGATCAGGGCCGCCATCCCGAAGTAGTCCTTGATCCCGTGCAGGCGCACCCAGGGCAGCACGAGCTGGCCGGTCAAGAGGTCCCGGTAGCAGGGCTGGTGCTGGTGCCAGAGGAAACAGAGGTGGACGTGGCCGGACATGGGCTGGGTACCCTCGCGCGGGGTCTTCCGGAGGATTTCGAAAAGGGATTATAAGCGGGTCGCGGGGGCATGCAAGGACATTCCCGGGTGCGTCCGCGTCGGTCGATCAGCCGGTCCTCAGCCCGTCGAGGAAGTCCGCCAGGGCGGCATTGACCGCCGGAGGGTTCTCCAGCGGCGACAGGTGTCCCGCGTCGGGGATCACGACCCGGCGGGCGCCCGGGACGCGGTCGCACATGGCGCCGGCTTCCGCAGGGGGGGAGAGGGTGTCCTGGGCCCCGACGATGAATAGCGTCGGCGCGCGGAGGGTCTGGAGGGTCGGGGTGGAATCGGGGCGGTTCGCCATGCCCAGCAGCGCGCCGCGCACGCCATCGACCGGCGCAGCCAGGATGATGCGTCGAACCCGGTCGACGAGGTCGGGGCGGGCGAGGCTCGAGGGGGCCAGCAGGCGTGGGATCATCCGGTCGGCGATCGGGGCCATGCCGTGGCGAAGCGCCAACTCGGCCAGATCCGCCCGGCCCGCCCGGGCCTCCGGAGAGTCCGGCGCGGCTTTCGTGTCGCAGAACACGTAGCCGAGCGCCCGGGGCGCGTGACGGCGGGCGAAGGCGAACGCCACATACCCGCCCATGGAGAGGCCCGCGATCACCGCTTGGCGGACGCGCAGGTGGTCGAGCAGCGAGGCCGTGTCGTCCGCGAACCGATCCATGGATACGGGGTCCGGGGGCGCCTTCGATGCCCCGAATCCGCGCAGGTCGGGAACGATCAACCGGAAGCGGGATCCCAGGGCCGCGACTTGTTCATCCCACAGGGTGCGGTCGAGCGGGAAGCCGTGGAGCAGGACGACAGGCGTGCCGTGTCCCGTGTCGGTATACGCCAGGGGGACGCCGTCGATGGGGGGGGTGGTCGGCACGGGTCGGGCTCCGATGGGTGATGACGACCCTTTTCACTATAGAGAGGCCGATGGGTTTGTCAACCCGCCCCTCGGGCTTCCTGGCTCGACAGGAAGCGCGAAAAACGTCATATTTTTTACAAGGGCCGCTCGCTCGGGAGGAACGCCGTGTTCTCCGGCCGTCGCCGAGGGAAAGGGGCGACCCGGAAGGTGACGTGCCCGGCGTCCGGCTGGGGGGCGCGTCATAGCCGCGCTGCGGCCGCGCCGTCGCCCAGGTCCCTGGAAGCAAGCGCAACATCGGGAGCCCGCCATGCAATCGACCCGACGAGCCGCATCGGGCTCAGGCGTCGTGGTTCCGGTCCTGCTGGCGGCGTGTGCCGGAGGGGGGGGCGTGCCGCCCGCGGCGGCCCAGTCCGCGACCGCGCCGCCGTCCGTCGCCAAGGCGCCGCGCACGGCCGTTCTTCAGCCGTCGGAGCCGGTCGTCCTGCGGGGGAAGAAGGACCACGTCCTCCAGGGCCTCAAGATCGTCTCCGGCGACGGGAAGTCCTCCGCCGGGATCGCCCTCTACGATTGCGAGAACGTCACGATCAGCTGCTGCGAGATCGGGCCCGTCGAGAAGCACGCGATCTACGCCGGGGGGTGCCGGGGGCTCAAGATCGTGAACTGCTGGCTTCACGACGCGAAAGGGAACGGTCTCGAGGCCTACAAGTGCGCCGATGTGCTCGTTCAGGGGAACCGGATGGAGCGGGTCTCCAGCGGCGTCTACGCGCTCGAGAGCACGGGCGTCCAAGTCGTCGGCAACTACGTCGAGGACGTCCAGGGTCCCATGCCCCGGGGCCAGCTCGTGCAATTCAACAAGGTGACGGGCGCGGGGAACGTCGTCAGCCGGAACTACGGGGTCAACTATGCCGACCGGAGCCGGCCCGAGGACATGATCAACATGTTCCAATCGGAGGGCACGGAGAAGTCCCCCATCCTCATCGAGAAGAACTATCTGGTCGGCGACCCCGAGAAGGGAAGCGAGAACAAGAGCCGGAGCGGGTCGGGCGTCATGCTGGGCGACGGCGGCGGGCGGCACCAGCATTGCCGGGATAATGTCCTGGTCGGCTCCGGCCAAGTCGGGATCGGCGTCTGCGGCGGATCCAACATCACGGTCGAGAAGAACATCCTGTACGGCAACGCCTCCAACGTCGCGAATGTCGCCATCTACGTCTGGAACATGTACAAGACCCCCGCCGCCGCCGACATTGTCGTGCGGGGCAACCTCGCTGCCTGGAAAAACGCCAAGGGTGGAAACAGCTCCTTCTGGCAGGGAGGCGGTTTCGATCGCGTCACGATCGAGAAAAACGAGTGGGATGCCTGGAACTACTTCAAGGCGAACGGGATCCCGAAGCCGCCTTCGGCGAGGCCGACCCCTCCGGTGCTGTTCGGCGACGCGCTTGTCCCCTGGAAGACGGAAACGGCGAAGAGACCCTCTTGGTAGCGAGGATGCCGATGGCGCACGCCCGCTCCTTCCGGGAGGGCCGTCCCCCGCTCGGCGTTGCGCCGATCCTTCTTGCCGCGTTGGCCTTCGCGCTGCCGTCTGCTCGTGCGGCGGCGGTTGCGGTCTCCGGCACGGACGGCGCCGCCATCCAGGCCGCGATCGAGCGGGCGGCCATCGGCGACACGGTGCAGGTTCCGGCCGGCACCTATGCGCTGGCGGAGCCCCTGAAGGGCCGATCGGGGATCCGGCTTGCCGGGTCGGGTGCCGACAAGACGATCCTGCGCTTCGCCGCGAAGAAACCGATGGCGATGATGAGCCTGAGCGGCTGCGAGGACGTCGAGGTGTCGGGCCTGACCCTCGACGGCGCCGGGAGCCCCGATGCCACCCGGGGCATTTCCGCCGGCGACGCCAGGCGGCTTCGGATCCATCACGTCACCGTCCGCGACCTGGGCAAGGGGAGAGGCCCGATCGGCGTCCACTTTTCCGGCCGGGGTCCGAGGGCGGAGGGGGGCGTCACCGACAGCGAGATCGCCGATTGCCGCTTCGAGAAAATCGGCCCGGGGGACGCGTGGGGTGCCGGGATACGGCTTTCCTGGGGCTCCTCGCGGAACCGCATCCTCCGAAACGTCATCCGGGAGACGGGCCGAGGCGGCATTTTCGGCAACGACGGCTCGACCGATCTCGTCATCCAGGGCAACACGATTTCGGGCTCCGGCGGCGAGGGGCTGGGCATCGAGGTTTGGGGAGGGTGCGAGCGCGCGATCGTCGAGGACAACCGCATCGACCACTGGCTCAGCGTCGATCGATCCGACGGGAGCGCCATCCGGCGGAACACGGTCAGCGACCGTTCCGGCGACTACAAGCACTGCGGCCTCGAGCTGGTCGCCTCGAGCCGGTGCATCTTCACCGACAACGTTGTGGACGACGGCCAGAGCATCGGGATCTCGGTCTCGAACCAGCCGCCGAAGAACCACATCTTTTGGGGCTACAACACGATCCGGGAATGCAACCAGTGGGGCGCCCAGCTCCAGGGGGAGACGGGCGGCATCGCCTGCCACTACTTCTACCGGTGCAAGTTCCTCGCGATGCCGGCCAACCGCGGCACCCCCCGCTACCCGAACGACGCGGGGCACGGGTTTCGCTTCAACGGCAACGCGCGCCACGTGACGTTCGAGGAGTGCGAGATCCGCGACAACGGGCGGATCGGCCTGCAGATCGGGGGCGATGGCGTCGACGGCCTTTGCTTCGTTCGCTGCCGCATCGAGGGAAACCGGGGTGTTGCCGTGTCGGGGCCGCGCGATTACACCGCGCTCGAATGGACGGAATGCGCCGTAGCCGGCAACGGCAGCGATGCGCTTCCGCCGGCGAAGCCTTTTCCCCGGCCCGCGCCGAAGGCGAAATTCGAGGCGCCGGCGACGGTGCGCGCCGGCCGGCCGGCCCGGTTCGTCAGCCGGAGCGAGGCGGCCTCGGGGCCGATCGTCCAGGTTCTGTGGGACTTCAACGACGGGCTCCCGGCGACCGATTCGGAAGCGACCCATGTCTTCTCCAAGCCGGGCACATACCGCGTGACGCTGGTCGTGTGGGATGAGGCCGGCCGCGGGGCCCGCGCGGAGAGACCGGTCCGCGTCGAGCCATAAGCGGGTCAGGAGCCGATGTCTGCCTCGAGTTCGGCGCCGGGCCCGGCGCGCGCACGGCTCGCGCACACTCCGCCGCCATGGCAATAGGGAACCGTATTCCGAGTCAGTCGGTTGAGGACTTGGCAAAAAGCGTGCCAATGCCCGAGATATCGTGTACGTTAATTCGACAAAAGGCGTTGCGCGAATGTTGGGCGTTTATTTGCGGGGTGCCTCGATGTTTCGATTCGTAACAGGGCCCGCGTTTTTTGCTTCTTTCGCGGCGCCCAGGGCGTGCCTCGTGGCCGTCTGCCTGGTTATCCTGTCCTTCCCGGCCGGCAGTGCGTCTGCTCCCCTTCCCGGCGACGAGCCCGTCCGCGCGTATTTGGCCGCCCGCGCCGCCGACCTTGAGCGCGACTTTCTTCCCGACATCAAGACCGCCGAGGACTTCGTTCGTGCCAAGCCGCGGCTTCGCGCCGACTACTTCGACATGCTGGGACTCGACCCGATCCCCGAGCGGACGCCCCTCAACGCCGTCGTCACCGGCACGCTCGAGAAGCCCGGCTACGTCGTCGAGAAGCTCCACTTCCAGAGCCGCCCCGGCCTCTATGTCACCGCCAACCTCTATCGTCCGGCGGGTGCCACGGGACGCCTGCCCGCGATTCTCTACCTCTGCGGCCATGGCGATCAGAAGCGGAACGGCAACAAGACCCACTACCGCGACCACGGCATCTGGTTCGCCACGCACGGCTACGTTGCCCTCCTCCTCGACACCCTCCAGATGGGCGAAATCCGCGCCATCCACCACGGCACGTATCGGGAGGGGCGCTGGTGGTGGCACTCCGCCGGCTACGTCCCCTCGGGCGTCGAGTGCTGGAACGGCATCCGCGCTCTCGACTATCTGGGCTCGCGTCCCGACGTCGATCCGGACCGCATCGGCATCACCGGCATCTCCGGCGGCGGCGCGGCGACGCTCTGGATCGCGGCCGCCGACGACCGCCCTCGCGCCGTCGCCCCCGTCAGCGGCATGGCCGACCTCGGATACTACGCCGGCGAGGACGGCGTGAACGGCCATTGTGACTGCATGTTTCTCTACAATCGCGCGCGCTGGAACTGGACGACGATCGCCGCCCTCGTTTGTCCGCGCCCCCTGCTCTTCACCAACTCCGATGCCGACCCGATCTTTCCCATGAGCGCCAACGAGCGGGTGATCAACCGTCTCGAGCGCCTCTATTCGAAATGCGGCCGGAGCGACGCCGTGGACGCGATGGTCAGCGTCGGCGGCCATGCCTACCGCACCGACCTCCGCCGCGCCCTCTTCGAGTTCATGAACCGACACCTGAAGGGGGACCTCCGGCCGGTCACCGATCCCGACGCCGGCCTCAAGCCCGACGGGAAGCACTGGTACGAAGGCGAGGAGCTCCGCGTCTTTCCCGAGGACAAGGACCTCCCCGCCGACCAGCTCAACACGCGGATCGACGAAGTCTTCGTCCCGCACGCGAAGGTCGATCCCCCCGCGAGCGGCGGATACGACGCGTGGCGACAGGGCCTGCTCGATCGCCTCCGGAAGATGACGTTCGCGGCATGGCCTGACGCGGCACCCGGAGCTGTTTTTCCGGCGGACGCCCCGGCGCAGGGACGCATGCAGACGGAGACCGGGGTCGAGGTGACGTGGCGCGCCGTCGCGGGCAAGGCTGGCGCCGGTGCGCGCTGGCTGATCGTTCTCAACCCGGATGAGGCGTCGGACGAGATGCCCGCCTGGGCGGGGCCCGTCGTGGGGGAGTCGCCCGCGATCCTGCTCTGCACGCGCGGCGTCGGCCCGACGGCCTGGACGCGGAAGAATCCGCCGAACACGATCGAGCGGATCCTGCCGCTCCTCGGCGGGACGGTCGAGGGAATGCGGATTTGGGACGTGATGGCCGTCGCGCGCGCGCTCGCGGCGGGCGGCGGGGATCCCTGGAAGGTGGCGGGCCGCGGGAGCGCCGGGGTCCTCGGCGCCTACGCCGCGCTCTACGAGCCGTCGATCGCCGGCGCGGTCGTCGTCGACCCGCCGCCCTCGCACCGCCCGCTGGAGCCGGGGGCGGCGTACGGCCCGGCGCTGCTGAACGTCCTGCGGGTGCTGGACATCCCGGAGGCGCTCGGCTGCCTCGCCCCGCGCCCGCTCACGCTCGTCAACGCCGCCCACCCGGCCTTCGACCGGACGGCGGCGATCTACCGGGTGGCGGGCGCCTCCGAAAGACTGGAACGACGATGAGCTGTCCGGGTGCTGGAAAGGCCGTGAGATCGCCTCTCAGGAGATAGCCGCATGTCTCACTTGTCGCGCCCCGGCGCGTTGTTTCTCGCCGGCTTCGCCCTCCACGTGCTGGCGCCGTTTTCCTGCTCCGCGGCCGCGCCGGCGCCCCTCTGGCAGGACGAGTTCAACACGGACGGCCCGCCCGATCCGGCGAAGTGGGACTACGAGCGCGGGTTCGTCCGCAACGAGGAGCTCCAGTGGTACCAGCCCGAGAACGCCGTCTGCAAGGGCGGCTTCCTCGTCATCGAGGCCCGCCGCGAGAAGAAGCCCAACCCCGAGTACAAAGCCGGCGGCTCCGGCTGGAAGAACCGCCCCGAGATCGAGGTTACCTCCGCCTGCCTCATCACCAAGGGCAAGCGCGAGTTCCAGTACGGCCGCTTCGAGATGCGCGCCCGCATCGACACCCGTCTCGGCAGCTGGCCCGCCTTCTGGACCCTCGGCGTCAATCGGGAGTGGCCCTCCAACGGCGAGATCGACATCATGGAGTACTACCGGAACATCCTCCTCGCCAACGTCGCGTGGGGGACCGACCAGCGGTGGAAGGCGAAGTGGGACTCCGTCCGCACGCCCCTCGAGAAGCTCGGCGGGCCCGAATGGTCAAGGCAGTTCCACGTCTGGCGGATGGACTGGGACGAGGAGGCGATCCGGCTCTCGGTGGACGACCGGCTGCTTAACGAGACGCTGCTCAAGGATGCCGTCAACCCGGACGGCTTCTGTCCCTTCCGGCAACCCCATTACCTCCTGCTCAACCAGGCGATTGGAGGCCAGTCGGGCGGGGATCCCTCGAAGCTGGAGTACCCGGTCCGGTTCGAGGTCGATTGGGTTCGGGTCTATCCGCGCCCGTAGGCCGCAGGCCGAATTTCTGTAATGTCGAACGGTCCGCGCGCAATAGGGTAGAGGCGTGGGCGGCCTCCCGCTTGTCGGCCGGTTTCGGCCCGCGCAGGATGCGGGACGGAGTCAGCGGCGTTCCCGGTTCACCGTGTTCCTGAAGAAAGGGAATTTATGCACTCGGTGCGCGTCGGCTGGGCGGCTGCAGCGGGGATCGTCTTGGCGGCTTGGGGGGGGCGGCCGGCGGCGGCGGAGATCGCCAAGGCGGTCGAGGAGAAGATCCTGGCGGCCGCGCCGGAGAAGGCCACGGCGAAGCCCGCCAAGCCGCGGAAACTCCTCGTTTTCACTCAGGCCCTCGGCTTCTACCACAGTTCCATCCCCTTGGCCGCCCGGGCGGTCGAGCTGATGGGACAGAAAACGGGGGCGTACACGGCGACCGTCACCGACGACCCCGCCGTCTTCGACCCTGCGACGCTGGGTCAGTACGACGCCATCTTCCAGGACCAGTGTACCGGCGAGATGCTGACGCCCAAGGACCATGCCGACGTGCGCAAGGAGATCGGGAAGCTCAACGGCCGGCTTAACGACAAGAAGAAGCCCCCGACGCCCGAGGAGGCCGAGTCTCTGCGGAAGCAGATCGACGAGCTCAAGAAGAGGCAGGCGTCGCTGCCCCCGGCGCAGCCGCGGGAGGAGGCCTACAAGAAGGCCTTGCTGGACTTTGTCGCCGGCGGCAAGGGGCTGATTGGCTGCCACGCGGCCACGGACTGCTACTACAACTGGAAGGAATACGGCGAGATGATCGGCGGCTACTTCACCGGCCACCCCTATTACCCGATCGTCGTCCGGAACGACGACCCGGATCACCCGGTCAACGCCGCCTTCGGGGGGCAGGGGTTCTCCATCACCGACGAGATATACGTCTTCGGGCCGCGGAACCCGCAGCCTTACTCGCGCGAGAAGCAGCGCGTCCTGCTGAGCATCGACGTTCCCGCCACGCAAGCCAAGGATCCGAAGTTCGACCCGAAGGCGGGGAAGCGCGAGGACGCGGACTATGCGATCAGCTGGGTCAAGACACACGGCCAGGGGCGCGTCTTTTATTGCTCCTTCGGCCACCAGGACCACATTTGGACAAACCCGGCGATCCTGAAGCACTACTTAGACGGCATTCAGTGGGCGATCGGGGACCTGAAGGGGGATGCCACGCCGGTGCCGCGGAAGACCGATGCGCCCTCGGGCGGGGGGAAATGAGACGCGCGGGGCGTCCGTCGGCGCGGTCGGCGGCCGCGCCGCGCCGACGGGGGCGTCCTGTAGCATTTTCATGTCCAGCTCTTCAAAACGACACCGGCGCGGCTGGATGCCTGACGAAGGGAATTTCTTCTCATCTTGACGACTTCCCGGCGCTCCAGGTCCGCCACGAACGGCATCCATCCTTCGCGCCGTTCTCCCCCCGCCGACACCCCGCCCCCATCAGGGGGCGGGGCGGGCGCGGAGGGGGGACGGGACACACCCTCTCCCTATCTCCCGCGGCACGCCGCGCGCGCCGGGAGCGCCCCACGACCCTGACCGGCCGGTGTTTTGCCGCGCCCCGCGCCCCCCGGCGCAGCCCTTTCCCACTCCGCCGGGAGAGCGGAGCAACGGCAGACGGTGTAT
>Ga0101944_10002579_pt1 | contig 28632 bp, 28 predicted proteins | sample DewCreD2012metaG_FD_75245 | JGI IMG/M metagenome (GOLD analysis project Ga0101944, IMG submission 75245) | Hot spring sediment bacterial and archeal communities from British Columbia, Canada, to study Microbial Dark Matter (Phase II) - Dewar... ... | reverse complement strand
ACGTCGTCGTGACCGGGGTTGTGCTCGGCGACGGCGGTGCGCTGGCTCCGTACTCGTACGCGCCCTTGTCGCAGGTCCCGCCCCGGTTGTACCCGCGCTGGTCCTGCGCCGGGCAGCCGGTATTGGTGCCGGTGTTGATGACCGGGCTGCCGGGCTGTGAGGCGTGGGTGAGTGTTGGCCCGCCGTTGTTGCCCAGGGCGTTCAACTGCGCGCTGGTCCCGGTCTGGTTGCCGGTCGTCGTCCCCGAGATCGTGCAGCCGGTCGTGCTCTGGATGTGGTTGTAACCCTGCGAGTTCAGCGTGCCGGAGCAATCGTGCCGGATGTTGCCGCTGCTGCTGGCGTCCGTGTTGCCGGCGATAACCGCGTTCTTGATGTTCACCGTCCCGCTGCTGCGCCGCACGCCGCCGCCGTCCCCGGCCGTCCCGCCGCCGTCATAATCGGCCGTGTTGCCGGTAAGGGTGACATTCGTCAACGTCACGGTCGGGCTGCCGGCGACGTTGATCCCGCCGCCGCCCTTCTCGGCCCGATTGCCGCTGACCGTGACGTTCGTCAGCGTCACCGTCCCACCATTCACAGCGAGACCGCCGCCGTTGCCGTAGGTGGCGGTGTTGGTCAGGATGGCCGAAGCCGTGATCGTCAGTGTGCCGGTGGTGTACACGCCGGCCCCGTCGTTGCTGGTGGCGTTGCCCGTCACTGTGCTCTGGGTCAGCATCACCGTCCCACCCTGATTGTACAGCCCGCCGCCGGACGCGACACCGCCGCCGCCGCGCAGGGTGACGCCCGAGATCGTCACGGTGGTGGTCAGGACGTGCACCAGGCGGTCATTCCAGCCGATGTTGCCCTGGATGGTCACCAGGTTCGCGCCCGGGCCGGTGATGGTCAGCGGCGCGGTAATGTCGAGGTCGCCGTTCAGGGCAGTGGGGCTAGGCCAGGTCTGTTACGGCAATGGCATCATCCACCCTATGGGCCTTGCATCTTGCGCAATCTGAACGGTAACTCCCCTAGAGATGTTTGTTAAGAAAATACGACCTGTCGTTGCATTAATCCGATTTTCTGTCACCACATATTGACTATCTGGAGACCAAACAGGATCAGCAGACAAACCACTGTGTTTGTCGCCAGGCACACAATAGTCGGTCACTTGCGCCGAACTTGTATCCACTACGGCCAGTCGTTGACGGGCGCTTGAATCTGGACTATTCCAATACTCTGGATAGGCGCGCGGTTCGGCCTCCAGCCAGAACGCTATATAGTCACCAGATGGTGACCAACTCAAAGACCCAATCTTTACGACATCGTAAACCGTGGTGAGTTGTGTCGCTTGAACGACTTGCCCTTTGTGACTGACAACAAAGATTTCCTGGTCGGTTCCAATTGTTTCCGAACCTCGCATAGTTGTGGATAATGTACTCGCAAGGGCCAGCTTCAACCCCAGCGCCGACCATTTTGGTGTGCGTCCGAAGAAATTCGTTCCGTCGAGACGCGCGACTTCCTGTCTGGCTCGTACATCCCATATTCCAACTGCCGTTGCCTCTCCTGAAAGGTCTTCTGAATACCTCGCGTAAACGACATAGGTGAGAGATGGATCATAGACCGTTTGGGCCAAACTGAACCCGTCCCATTGGGGTTTAGGGGTCACAGTCCAGATGGAAGGGAAGTTGCTTGGCAGTTCTTGTTGCATTCCTGTGAAAGGATTCAGGAGGACAAGCGTGTCTAGACCATCACTTGTCTTTATTCCGCTTCTACTAATGATTAGTTGCTCGTCATCCAGCCAACCAGCGATATTACGCCAATCAGTTTGCCAGGGCGCTGTGACACCGGATATTCCATCAGAATTTACGATTCTGAGATGGGCTGCTTCCGGTTGAGAATCCTCTTCAACGTAGGCAAGCCACCTCCCGCTAGGCGAGACAGCGGGGAGGGATTTCTTGTTAACTTCTTGGGACACGGGAAACCGTGTACCATTTCTGAGGTCCAGAATCTCGATGCTCGAACCGCCATAATCGAGCAGGACAATAAGGCCTCCTGGGCGCTGCAAATCCTCTTGATACTCTGGACACCGGACAGTCAAGCCCGAAACTGTATTGGTCACGGCATTTAATGTAGCCAGAGGCGTACTAGCGGGCGTCATTGTCAACTCACTTTCATTAGTAGGCCCCGGTGAAGAAGATGGGCTGGAGAACGTTTGGGTAGAGCTTATTACTGAAATGGCCGTTTCCGATGCTCGCGTCTCCACGACTGGCGAAATAGCAACTGGCATGCAACTCGAAAGGAGTATTGAAACAACCAAGAACAGGCAGGTCTTGTAATGCATTTAGCTTCCTCCCATCAAGCACCGTCTCTATAGTGGGGCACCCTCAGGCGATCACCAGATTATTTGTAGGCTGCTACCTGTAGCGGCGTCAAGAGGTACCAAGCAGTAGGGCCGATCCCGTATTTCCATACATATTGTTCCGGGACCCGAGTGAACATGTATTCATTCCCCCAGTAAGTGGGCCGATTGTTCGCCCAGCTACCTTCATATTTAGTCCACGAAGGATCGGGTGGGCTCATTACGCTTGACATCGCACGATGGGCCAAGTTAGGATCTCGACCGCTCCTGGGTGTTACTGCGCGCAAGGCCCGAGGATCGAAGGGTTTCTTATTGCCCTCGGCATCCAAGAAAACCGCCCGCCATCGACTTTGAGCGACCTCCATGCCACCCCCTATCCAATTAAATATGCCGTTTGGAGTAACCCCTGAGCAAGCAACGCCGAGTTCATATCCACACTTGGAATAGTACCAATGTGTGGAGGCCTCCTGAACATCGCTCCTAAACAGGGGATTGTCGTACTCTTCGAAATCCGGAAGAGGCCCAAATTCGTATGACAGCATCAACTCAGCGAACTGAACTTCAGTAAATTGCCCTGGTTTTTGGTTGTTCCACCAGCCTGCAGTGTACTTGTACTTAAGATACAGGTCCCGAATATTCTTTCCCCATGGCGTTAATGGGACAGGATCAACTTGGTCATCATTCACGCCGCAGTCGGGAATACCCGCACAATTGGCGGGGCTGGACTTGTGCCCGCTGGGGTCGGTGTACTTGAGTGGGTTGCCCAAGACAAAGGCATACCGGTTGAGATTCTGCGGATTGCCCGCCCCTGGCACGATAGTGTCGGCGGAGATGAAGCGGCCCAGCGAACTGCTGAAATAGCGCGCCCGGAAGTAGTCCAGCCCGGTGGTGTCGCGGACCTGGCCGGTGAAGGCCCGGTCGGTGGGCAGGGCCACGGCCGCGCCGCGCGGCCCGCCATACGGCCGGTAGTATTGCCGGCCCACCACCGCCCGGATGACGAACCCGCCCGGACAGCCGCCGCTGTTCCCGCACGTCACCGCGCTCACGCTGCCCAGGTGGTCGGTGTGGACGAAGTACAGGGTGTTGCCCGTGGCCGTGATCTCGCGTAAGGCGATCAGGGCGGCTCCCGCATAGTAGTACGTCGTCGTGACCGGGGTTGTGCTCGGCGACGGCGGTGCGCTGGCCCCGTACTCGTACGCGCCTTTGTCGCAGGTCCCGTCCCGGTTGTACCCGCGCTGGTCCTGCGCCGGGCAGCCGGTGTTCGTGCCGGTGTTGATCACCGGGCTGCCGGGCTGCGAGGCATGGGTGAGCGCCGCTTCGCGTCTGCTTTGTCGCAGGTATTGCGTTGCCCAACTTTCTGACGTTGTGCTTGTTTGAGGGGTCAGTTCGCTCAAGGTGCTTCCCACAAGTTTCTTGGAGTAGCAATACAACCCGAGTCGACGTTTATGAATGTCCGATAAAACCCGTCTACATCGAGCCCGACAATTTCGATGGGCCTCATATACTTCTCGTGCCCGCTTGGACCTAGACCAAAATCAGGCCCAATGAATTTGGCGTCGTTAAGCCTAAAAGTCTTTTCGGGAGACCAGAGCCATAATTCAGGGCCGACTTCTGGAAGACAAAGCTTATAGTGGGTTTCATCTCTATCAGCCGGACCCTCATATAGTGCGGTAACGCCCCGGCCAGGGTAATAGAGCAACAGATGGAAAAGCCTTGTGTCTGGATCGACCTCTATCCAGATCATTTCGGGCTTGCCAAAGGCTGCCAACAATTGATAGATCTTGTATCGCACCTCGGTGCCGCGAGGCAGAATCAGAATTAGATCAACTACCCTATTGACAACACCGAAGTTGATCAACCCGCTGCCAGCATGACCAGCTACGGCGAATTGCATATCGAAACTTTCCAGAAAATAATCTGCGCCATTCTGTGTGATGTTACGACTCTCGCCGATGCCTATTCGTTTAGCGAAAGGCGCGAGTAATTGACGTGCAGCATCCCAAGAAGTTTCACCGGGCGTTATTCCCCACCAACAAGGTAGTTCGCAGCCAGCATTGTTGCTGAGCAACTCCATAGTGCGACTCAGTGCTTCGGCAGTTGTTAGCGTTGGAAGGGGAGTCCAGGTGGCCTCGGCCCCATCAGATGTTGGTTCGGGCACACTTGGTGGTGTCGACGAGGCTGCCGAAATAGGCGCAGCCTGCGAGGGAGTGGGTGGCGCTGAAGATGAAGGACCAACAACTTGGCACGCATTAATTGCGAGCATACTTGTCAAGATCATTATCCTGCTGATTGTAAGTGGCAAAAAAGCCGATTGCGTGTTCATTGCGTCACCGTCCAGTTGCCAGATCTACCCACAATGGCATGTTTTGATTCATCCATTGTCGGTATTCCGAGCCTCTAACAGTGATGCCCCGCGCGTCCGTCCTCCACGTGTCATAGGTCCAACCCACAAACATGTCTGCAAATATCTCCCCAGAGGTGAGCTCGTCGCTCTGACGCCAAATGCCACCTTCTGCTAATCCCTCTCGATCCGTCCATGGTAGCGCCTCTCGCGCTGGCTTATAGGTAGAACTGTTAGCCCTCGTCTGTTCAGTTGCGTTTTCAAAGGCGTGTCCCAACTCATGGACAACATTATTCCTTTGTTTGAGCGGGCGGACGTCGAGCCGCCAATCCGCTGACATTGACGCGAACTCAATGTGTCGGGTTGAGTGGGTAAACCCAAACTGAGGCGCGCAATCGGCGCAGTCTTTTGGCTTGCAATCGGGGCAGTTCGGATCCCACTCAAACGTAAAGGGTTTGTTCGAATCAATGCCGTAGACCGCCCTGAAAGCTTCAATTGGGGTGTCGTTCTGCGGAGTGGCTTCGGCCAGTTTTACAGCAACATCAATTACGCCAGTGACGACCGCACGTCGATGGTCCGATCGCCAGTCGCCAGTGAATTGTAATCCGAACAGCTTGGATAGGATATCATTGGGAAGCGGCACATGCCCACTGGGGTCGGTGTGTCGAAGGGGAGAATTGTAGGCGTACGAGTACCGATTGAACGCCTGCGGGTTGCCCGCGCCCGGCACGATGCTGTCGGCGCTGATGAAGCGGCCCAGCGAACTGCTGAAATAGCGCGCCCGGAAGTAGTCCAGCCCGGTTGCGTCGCGGACCTGGCCGGTGAAGGCCCGGTCGGTGGGCAGGGCCACGGCCGCGCCGCGCGGCCCGCCATACGGCCGGTAGTATTGCCGGCCCACCACCGCCCGGATGACGAACCCGCCCGGACAGCCGCCGCTGTTCCCGCACGTCACCGCGCTCACGCTGCCCAGGTGGTCGGTGTGGACGAAGTACAGGGTGTTGCCCGTGGCCGTGATCTCGCGTAAGGCGATGAGTTGCATCCCGGTGTACAAACACCGCACATCGCCTACGGACGCACCTCAAATTCATAGCTCGCTACTTGTAGACGTCCAATTGAAACCGCGAGGAGATACTGCCCAGGCACCGTAATCACATTGGGCGGCAGTTCGGACTTGAACAGAGCACGGTTAGCCGGCGAGCTGCGTCCGATCCAGTCGACTCGACTGCCGACTGAGGTTTCATTCGCTATTCGTTGCCAGGTAACATAGACTCCTGGGTTTCCGTATAGCTCTAGTGATGTTTCGCCACACGCCGCAATATCAAGTTTCGACAGTCTCACTTCCGATGTCAAAGGGCTATGATTTGCATCCCTAGTTGGACATAGAAATACTTTTGTTTCTTCATGCCAGACTTGTTCCTCTTGGGCGGACTTTGCCAGACCGCCCACTAAAACGATCGCTAGTACAATCGCGCTGGTAAGGACCAGCGTTTTCCCCCACCTGGGTAGCTTCTCAAATAGTGTCATCACAGTGCGGTCCTGTTGTTTACCCTAAGGCTCTTTGTGTGAAGCCCAAGGCAATCGATAACTCCAAAGCACGCTGGTGACGCCTCCGCCGCCCATAATGGAGAATTCGACTGCGTTAATGTTGCCTGGGCCAATAGTCAATCCCGGAGACATTCCCAAGTACCAGGGGTTGGCGTTTGTAACCGGGTCAGGAGATAAAGCCCTCGATACTTGGATAGAGGCCTTGGCTCCAGCGACAAGCTCCACTTGGCCTTGTGCAGTAGCAACGGCATATGCACCCTGTTCGGATTGTATAGATGTTGCATTCCAGACTAGAGAACCCCCACCCACTACGAGCGGTGTTATTCCGCCATCGGCTCGGAAACCACCAATAGCGCCGTAAGTGTTTTGGACATTGCTGACGAATCCGATCTCCTGCGAGTCGAAGTTGTAAACGAAATCGACGTTGCCCGCAACCTCACCGCCGATCAGCGTCCCTGCGCCAAGAGATACCCCACCCATATTGATGTGAACAGCCGTGGGTAGCACAGCATATCGGGCATAAGCCCGGTTCACCTTTGCCGTTTCTGTGGCCCATTGATATTCTTCTGCGGTAGTAACATGGCCACTGGTAGTGAAGGCTACAAAGGGTGGTTGGGGTGTGCTATTGGTGCCGCCGCTACTACTGTTCGGTGTTGTACCTTGTGATGAGCCGCCGCCGCCCCCACACTTGCCATGTCCTTTACACGGCGAATGACCGGTTGGGTCCGTGTACTTGAGCGGGTTGCCCAAGACAAAGGTGTACCGGTTGAGATTCTGCGGGTTGCCCGCGCCTGGCACGATGCTGTCGGCGCTGATAAACCGGCCCAGTGAACTGCTGAAATAGCGCGCCTTGAAGTAGTCCAGCCCGGTGGCGTCGCGGACCTGGCCAGTGAAGGCCCGGTCGGTGGGCAGGGACACGGTCGCGCCGCGCGGCCCGCCATACGGCCGGTAGTATTGCCGGCCCACCACTGCCCGCAGGGCAAACCCGCCCGGACAGGCGCCGCTGTTCCCGCACGTCACGGCGCTCACGCTGCCCAGGTGGTCGGTGTGGACGAAGTACAGGGTGTTGCCCGTGGCCGTAATCTCGCGTAAGGCGATCAGGGCGGCCCCGGCGTGTAGGGACGACCCGCCGGGTCGTCCGTACGTGGTCGTGACCGGGCTCGTGCTCGGCGGTGGCGGCGCGCTGGCCCCATACTCGTATGCGCCCTTGTCGCAGGTCCCGTCCCGGTTGTACCCGCGCTGGTCCTGCGCCGGGCAGCCCGTGTTGGTGCCGGTGTTGATCACCGGGCTGCCGGCCTGCGAGGCGTGGGTGAGTGTTGGCCCGCCGTTGTTGCCCAGCGCGTTCAACTGCGCGCTGGTCCCGGTCTGGTTGCCGGTGATGGCGGGCCATGGACGAGCGCAGATGGCTTGTCCGTTTCTATGTGCGCTTACATTTAGCCAGGCACACACCATGCAACGCAGGCTACAGCCGCTCGCATCGGATGGACAGACGCCGAACCATTCTTTGATGTGCCGCTAATCAGTTTCTTGGTGCTCAGCCTCCAGCCGACTTAGATGGCAGAAATACCACACAAAAGGTAGCCAGGCCAATAAGAAGCCTGGAACGGGCTGACCTTGTTGTGCAATGAAGGCCACAGCGCCAATTATCACTCCTAATACGACAAAAAACCGCACCTGATCTGCAACGGGCATTCTTCTGCCTATCCACGCTGTTGGTCTACCAATTATTCTCCTCACTACCTCAAAACCAACAATAACGATGATTAGCCCAGTGGCTACCAGCCAGCCGATGGGAATGGTTGGTCCATTGACGCTTTGCCAGAACAATACTGCTCCAAGCAGGAGAAACGAGCACGTCACTCCTAGCAAGGGACCTATTACAAGGACTACGAAGACATCGCGAGCTTTCATGTTGATTGACTACCTTTCGTAGCGCATCCATTCCATATGCGTTGAAGATGACCATGCCGAGGGGATTTGAAAGTTGAAGTGAAACGCCCCAACAGTAGCGTGCAGGTCGCCCACCTCCACATCCAGTGCATCCTGAACCGCTGTGTCAAAGCCCAGATATGATTGTCCTGCGTAGGTCGCTGCCGCAACTGCAAGCCCAACCGCGATGCACCCTAAGCCAGTCGCACATAGCGCACCAGCGCCAAGCCCTGCAAGAGCACTTCCACCGGCGCCCACCCATCCCGCGTTAGCGCGATCATGATCGTCGGGCTCGTAGAATTGGGGGTCATGCTTGCTGAAGGGGAAGAGATCGTCTGGCCTTCTGGCAGTTGGTCTGTAGATGCCCTCCCAATATATGCCGCTGTACACTGAGTAATCGCTTCCGTTCAGATCATAGCCGCCCCCAATTCGAGCAGTTACTCCTGTTCTGACCATGTCCAGATCGTATTCTTGACCTTCAAGCACTGTATAGCCTGTGAGTTCTGTGCGGCCGGCACCGTTGAACTGATATCTGAAGCGGCCGCTCGCATCTGCGACCCCGAATAATACATCTCCGGCTTGAGCAGCCAACAGCATCTCCCACCAAGCGGTGTTTGCTTTCCAGGCCTCGTAATACCGTCGCCAGTTGTCCCTATAAGTCGCTGTCAGATAAGTGATGATCGCCTCTTCCTCGAAATGCCCTGTGGGATCAATAAGATTGATCGGCGAGTTCCGTACGTAGGCATACCGGTTGAGATTCTGCGGGTTACCCGCGCCTGGCACGATAGTGTCGGCAGAGACTGTCAATCCTCGCCTCAACTGATTCGGTCGGCCTCGGCCAACTGATTCGCCGGTCATGAGTCTCCATGTGGTTGCGATCTGGCGATGGGCGGATGAAATGTTCTATGGCCCTCGTGCCTTGACCTCCGGTGGGGAGGGAGGGGCGCGGCTGGGTGGGGCGGGGGTACCCCCGCCCCACCCAGCCGCGCCGGCGGGCGAGCGGCCCCACCGGCCGGCGCGGGCGTTAGGCCGGCGCACCCCCTTTCTCCCCCAGCGCCAGGCGATCCTTGGCCCGGTAGCTGGCGCCGGTGATGATGAGCACGTGCGCCCGGTGCGAGAGCCGGTCCAGCCCGGCGCTGGCCAGCAGCGGATCGGCAAACCAAGCCGACCACTCGGCCGGGGCGCGGTTGCTGGTCAGCAGAATGGCGCCTTTTTCGTACCGTTCGTTGATGACGTCATACAAGTCCAGGGCGGCGGGTGGCTGCATGGGCTTGAGGCCGAAGTCGTCAATCACCAGCAGGTCGGCCCGGGCGTAGACGGCCAGTCGCCGCTCGTAGGTGTTGTCCACCCGCCCGCTGGCCAGGTGGCGCAGCATCTTGTGGGCATCGGTGAAGACCACATCAAAGCCGCGCCGGCAAGCTTCGTGGGCGAGCGCTTGGGCCAGATGGCTCTTGCCCACCCCGGTCGGCCCGCACACCAGGACATTGCGCTTCTCGCGGATGAAGTGGCCGGCGGCCAGGTCGTAGAGCTGCTGGCGGTTGACGCTGGGGTTGAAGGCGAAGTCGAACGTCTCCAGGGTCTTGCCGGTGTTGAGGGCGGCCCGGCGCACGCGCAGCGCCAACTGCTTCTGGGCGCGGCGCTCGACCTCGTCTTCCAACAGGCGCTCGAGGAAGTCGCCATAGCTCCAGTGCTCGCCGATCGCCTGCTGGGTGCGCACGTCCAAAGTGTCCAAGATGCCCGACAGCCGCAGCGCCTTGAGCTTGGGCACCAGGTGCTGTTTCAGTTCCATGGCGCCCCTCCCGTCGGCAGGCCGCCCAGGATCGCGCGCGCCAACTCGTCGGGGCTGCGGGCGAAGACCAGTTCCTGGGTGGGGCACTCCGGCGTGGCCGGCAGCGGCTCGCCGTCCAGGCCCGCCTCGAGCAGGCGCTTGAGGGTGACGAAGTGAATTTCGCCGTGGGCCAGGCCGCGCACACAGGCGGCTTCCAGCCGGGCGGACGAGAAGTGCTCGGCCAGGCGCAACACGCGCAGGGCGGTGCGCAGGCGGTCGACTGGGCGGCTGGCGAGCAACTCGCTCACCACCTGGGCCGTGGCCGGACCGATGCGCTCGGCCTGGGCCTGGGTGCTCTCGCGGGTGGTGGCCAGGGCCGCGGCCAGATGTGCCGGCAGGTGATCGGGCTGGGTGAAGCGTTCGCCCGGGGTTTTGGCGCGCGGATGGCTGGCGACGAGCTCAAACCGCTCGGTGAACAGGCGGATTTCCCGCAGCCCCGCGCGCAGCCAGAGGGTCTGGCCGACCAGCCGGTGCGGGGCGGAGTAGTAGGCGCGCTCGAAGATGACGTGGGCGTCGCGGTGGAGCTTCACCTGTTTCCAGACGGCCGGGTCATAGTCGGTCGCCGGCAGGGGCAGCAGCGCCAGCCACTCGGTCTGGGTGAAGCGCTCCCAGGGCACGGCGTGCGTGGTGCCGTGCACGCGCTGGGCGGCCGTCTCCAGCAGCCACAGGCGCAGCTGGCGGTTGGCGTCCGGGAGCGTGGGCTCGCCTTCGAGCAAAGGCCAGAAGCCCTTTTGGACGTAGCCCACCCCGCTCTCAACCTTGCCTTTGTGTTCGGGGCGGCGCGGCAGGCAGGGGTCGATCAGGAAGCCGTAATGCTCGGCGCACTCGCGGTAGGCCTGCTGCACGGCCGGGTCGTCGTCCTGGGTGTAGGCCCGGAGGATGGCCGCCTTCAGGTTGTCCAGCACGATGCGGCGTGGGACGGCCTTGAAGAATTCGAAGGCGTGCTGGTGGCACAGCAGCCAGGTGGCGATCTTCTGGTCGAAGACGAACTCGGCGTACAGCAACCGGCTCCAGCCCAGCACCAGGGTGAAGCACCAGGCCTTGCGCTTCTGGCCGGTCTGCGGGTCGCGCAAGTAGCCCACGTAGCCGAAATCCACCTGGGCCACGTCACCCGGTTCAGTCTCCACGCGCCCAACCACTTCGGGCGGCTGCTCGGCCCGGATAGACTGCACCAACCGCCAGACGGCGGCTTCGCTGGTGACCAGTCCCGGGTGGCGCTTGCCGAGCAGGGTCCAGATGGCGCGTGGCTGGCGCCCGCTTTTGACCAGGTCAGCCACTTCCGATCGGTAGCCTTCCAGGCTGGACTCGTTGGGGTGCCGGCCCGGCCGTTCGCGCCAGCGGGTCTCCAGCCGCAGTCGCTCCAGGGTGGCCAGGTCCGGCAGCGGGCCGGTCAGCAGGCCCTGCGCTTCGGCCCAGCGCCGGTAGGCGGTCACGGTGTTGACGCTCAAACTCATCGTGCGACTGATGGCGTTGCGACTTTCGCCCGCCTGCAAACGGCGGACGAGTTCGTGCAGGTTCATGGTCGTGAATCTCCAGCCCATTGCGGCAGCCTCCTCGCTGGGAATATGCCCTGCAAGGATACTGCCGGCTGGGGAGACCCACGCCGGGCGAATCAGTTGGCCGAGGCCGACCGAATCACTTGGCCGAGGCCGGGTGAATCAGTTGGCCGAGGGCGACCGGAGCACCTGGCCGAGGCCGACCGAATCACTATAACCCGAGGGGTGACATCGATGGCCGGGCTGCCGGCCAGCAGGGCGTGGGTCAGCGTGCTGCCGCTGTTATCTGCCAGCGGGCCAAGCTGCGGGCTGGTCCCGGTCTGGTTGCCGGTGGCGTCGCCCGCGATGGTGCAGCCCTGCGAGGTCAGCGTGCCGGAGCAGTCCGGGCGCTTGGTGCCGGAGCTGTTGTCGGCGTTGCCGCGGTCGCCCTGCGGCAGTGCCCAATCAAGCCTTCGCGACTTGCTGATTACTCTTTTGTTCGCCCATGTGATCGGAAAATTGTTCCGTACGCAGATGCGATCGCTAATGCGAAGATAAATACGATTACTCCTACCCCGACTGACACCGAAAGCAGGTAGCCCCAGCTATATTTAGTTGAGTCCGGATCAAATATTGAACCCAGGAGGAATGTAAAAGTGGCGACGAGACCTAATAACCCTGCCCCGAGAAGTGCAGTCAATCTCTCCCGGTGCCAAGCGAATCGGTATATTGCCACGGAACCAACGACCAAAGGAACGACAGCCACCAAAATAAAGAGCCCGATTTTGAGAACCGAGTCAAAGCCGCCGAGCATGCCACATAGTATCAATAACGCCATGCAACACATTAGAAAGATGACTCGGCGAATGAGAATGGATCGCTTCACAGTACAATCTCCCTCGCTTCTGGCATCGACGCTGGTTTCATGATACTGTGTTCTACTTGATTGTGAATGGTAGCTTCCAGGTCCAGGACACGTCAAGTGAAGCGACTGCGGTGCTCACCCATGAACTCGTGTAGGCAAAATTGTTACTGGCAAATGGACTCCACGTTAAGCCGTTTGGGATGCCTGTTAAGCCGAAAAACAATGGAGCGGGCAATCCAGAAACGGAAAGAGACGGGCCTTCCAGGAAGCTTCTGCTTTCTGCTGCAGTTGCAGGGCGGATAGGTTTTGGATTTAGCTGCTCGCAGACGTACGGATGACAACTATCGTCTGTTAAGATTCTGCCTGATGTGATACTAAGGCCAATGATAGGTACGGCAGATTTGCCTATGGAGATCTGTGGTCCCGCGTAGACTTGTCCGTAACTATCCACGGTAACTAAGGCACCAATAGTAGTGGATTTGATTAACGCCGCTGGAGGGGCTCCGGTGTATGCGCCGGCCTCTATCGCTGCTCCGGCTAGAGCTAGAGGGACCCCAGCTTCAGGACCCCCTAGCGCTGAGACAACAGCTCCAACCCCCATCACAATTGAAGGTATATCTACCCCCGCCGAATAAGAAGTGTATGATGGGTTGCAGGCCACACCAAGACAACCATCTTGTCTGGATGGCTTGCAGGCCGCACCTAGGCAGCCGACTTTGTTGGCTGAGCCATTAGATGTCTCTCGAGATGAACCGCCACCACCACATTTGCCATGCCCTCTGCACGGTGAATGACCGGTTGGGTCGGTGTACTTGAGCGGGTTGCCCAGGACGAAGGCGTACCGATTCAACGCCTGCGGGTTGCCCGCGCCCGGCACGATGCTGTCGGCGGAGATGAAGCGGCCCAATGAACTGCTGAAATAGCGCGCCCGGAAGTAGTCCAGCCCGGTGGCGTCGCGGTATTGGCCGGTGAAGGCCCGGTCGGTGGGCAGGGACACGGCCGCGCCGCGCGGGCCGCCATACGGCCGGTAGTATTGCCGGCCCACCACCGCCCGGAGGGCAAACCCGCCCGGACAGCCGCCGCTGTTCCCGCACGTCACGGCGCTGACGCTGCCCAGGTGGTCGGTGTGCACGAAGTACAGGCTGTTGCCCGTGGCCGTGATCTCGCGTAAGGCGATCAGGGCGGCTCCGGCGTGTAGGGACGACCCGGCGGGTCGTCCGTACGTGGTCGTGACCGGGCTGGTGCTCGGCGGCACGGGCGCGCTGGCCCCGTATTCGTACGCGCCCTTGTCGCAGTTCGCGTCCCGGGTGTACCCGCGCTGGTTCTGCGCCGGGCAGCCCGTGTTGGTGCCGGTGTTGATCGCCGGGCTGCTGGCCTGCGCGAGAGCTGTTTTTGTGTGCGACAAGAATGGTGCTGCGTTGAGGGAACTCGGTTCGCTCAATGCTTTCTAGCGACCTACTTCCAATGCCATTGACAAACATTTCTGCATGAAGTTCATGAGGTCAGTCTCGGATATCTCCTCTTGACCTAGCTTTGCGCCAGTGTATTTTGCAAAGTCCAGGATCAACTCTTCTGGCACTGTACACATCCAATCAGCAGTCAGCTCTGCCAAGCTCATGATTGCATCGTTTGCAGAAAGTGATTGGAACGACCCGACTATCGCTGAAGTTAGCTTCTGAACCCTCTCGTAGCCGCCAATCGCTGGCGGAGGAGTAGCCCATGACAATCGGTGAGCACTTCTGGCATTGAGAAACGTTTCTACAGATTGTTCATAAAGGTTACCCCACTCCAGAGGTGATCGTTCACCGCCTTTGTGCTGTATTATTGTACCCAATGCACCCATTAATGCTTGAAACACGTCATTCATGTTTTCTTGACGCAGGATCAGGTTAAGCCGACCGTTTATCATCACGCTCCTCCAAATATCATTTTCCCAGAATGCTGACTAACTCCGCCAGTGACGTCGTTAACGGTGTGTGCACGAGGTTTGACGTATAGTGAGCTGGGATACCGCTATTGTCAAGCGACAGCCAGAATTCGCCTGGCTTAAAAGGATTCTGGCCAGCCAAACTGCCATACGGTCCAGCGGGGTCTACTTGAACTCCCCATCGCAGTTGTATGCCCGTTGCCCACCTCGGATCAGCTTCCTTGATACGAATCTCTTCCAAGCCTGAGGGGCTCGTGAATCTCCATTGCTCCAAGGTTGTTCCAGCGACTGTATATGGCGAATAAGTCTTCGTCCAATTGCTTGGTATTCTGCTTTGCACCGTCGCCAAGTCCGCGCCCTCAAGTCCAGCAAAATTCGCGCTCAGCGGTGATAGGCCGCCGACTGGCACAACATCATCGACGCGGTTCCCAAACGAAGCGGGGATGACGGGAAGTAGCCCGATCAGAACTAAGGGGCTGCAGTTGCCGGTGATACAGTCGTAACCAGTAACAGCCCAGTCCACGGGCTCAAACAACACAGAACCAATGACAGCGACTGCTTGGCCGAAGTCCTCAATAACTTCACCCCGTGCTCGGTTTCCCATCGCCAAAAGAGTTTGCCGAGTTTCATAGTCTTCAATGCCATACCACCCATCAACACCGCAATCCGCAATCGTTGTCCCTGTGCAACCCGGATTTGGAATATGTCCAGCAGGGTCGGTGTACTTGAGCGGGTTGCCCAGGACAAAGGCGTACCGGTTGAGATTCTGCGGGTTGCCCGCGCCCGGCACGATGGTATCGGCGGAGATGAACCGGCCCAATGAACTGCTGAAATAGCGCGCCCGGAAGTAGTCCAGCCCGGTCGCGTCTCGGTATTGCCCGGTGAAGGCCCGGTCGGTGGGCAGGGCCACGGTCGCGCCGCGCGTGCCGCCATACGGCCGGTAGTATTGCCGGCCCACCACCGCCCGGACAGCCGGAGTGTGTCAATGGGCCTTAGACACCGCCGGCGGGAAATTACTGTAGTTCCTGGGTGTCGGACCTCGCAGTCTCCGTCGGGCTGGGCGGGTTAATCCACACCTCGGCCGGCACCGCTGGCGGCTTGGGCAGGCCGCGCACGAAGCGCTCGGGGTGGGCCAGATACGCCTGGTGCAAGACCTGCTGGCGCTGGGCGGCGAGGGCCGGCGCTTGGCCGAAGTGAACGGCCGCCGGGGTCATCAGCCCGAGCCCGGTGTGGTAGTGCTCGAAGTTGTACCAGTGAAAGAGCCGCTGGCCCCAGGTCCGGGCCTCCACCTCAGAGCCGAAGCGGTCCGGGAAAGACGGGTGGTATTTGAGCGTCTTGAACTGGGCTTCAGAAAAGGGATTGTCATCGGGGACGCGTGGTCGGCTGAAACTGGCCACGACTCCCAGGTCGGCGTAGAGCAAGGTCAGCGACTTGGCCTGCATCGGCGCGCCGCGATCGGAGTGGATCGTGAGCTGCTCCGGGCCGATCTGCTGGCGGGCGCAGGTTTCGCCGATCAACTGTTCGGCCAAGGCCGCGCTTTCGCGGTTGGCGATCATCCACCCGACCACGAAACGGCTGAACAGGTCGAGCACGACGTATAGGCAGAAGTAGACCCACTTCACCGGGCCGGGCAGTTTGGTGATGTCCCAGGTCCAGACTTGGTTGGGGCCGGTCGCGACCAGGACGGGCTTGGGATAGGCGGGATGGCGGAGCTGATTGCGGCGCTCCTGGATTTCCTGGTTTTTCCGGAGGATCCGGTACATGCTGGCCACCGAGCACAGATACTGGCCGGCATCCAGCAACGCGGCGAAGACTTCGCGCGAGGCTTGGTCTTGAAAGCGCTCGCTGTTCAGGGTTTGCCGCACCAGCGCTTTTTCTTCGGCGGCGAGCGCCCGTGGCGGCGTGGCGGGCCGGCGCGTCTTCGGTGGGCGCGGTCGCCGCGCGGCGTACACACTGCTGCGCGGCACGCCGAGCGCTTCGCAGGCGCTCGTCATCCCGACGTGGGGGGCCAGGGCTTCCACCTGCTGTCTCACTTCCGCTCGGGCACTTCCGGGATCGGCTGATTGAGCAGCACGAGCAGCTTTTTTTGGGCGTCGATGATCAGCTCCGCCCGGTCCAGCCGGTTCTGGAGCTTGCTGTTCTCGCGTTGGAGCCGGGCCAGCTCTTCGGCCTGGGGGTCCGTCTGGCGGCCGCGTTTCTTGGGCGCCAGCGCGGCCAATTGGCCGGTTTCGCGTTGCTTGCGCCAGGTGGTCAGGTGGGACGAGTACAGGCCTTCCCGGCGCAGCAGCGCGCCGAGTTCGCCTTCGGCGCAGCGATCAGCGGCCTGCAAGATGCGCAGCTTGTATTCCGCCGTGAAGCGCCGGCGGGCCGGCCGCGCGGCGACCGCGCTGCCCACCGCCCCCGCGGGGGCGGTGGGCAGCGCGCCATTGGTAGGCATAGACTGAAGCATAGTGGTCTCCTTACCGCCCTACACTAAATTATAGGGGGGCGGTGTCCAGACCATCATAGCGACACAGGGGTAGGGCCAGCGCTTGAAGATACGCCCCTGGACATAGACGGTGAGGTGGGCGCGCTGCGTGTCGAGCACCGCCTTGACGTACTGGCCCTTGAGGCGCTTGCCGATCTTGAAGGACTGGCTGAGCAGATGGATGTTGCCGTAGGGCGTGACCTGCCGGACGAAGGTCACCCGTCCCGCTGCGATCGGCAAGGGCGTGAGCGGAACGTCGGACCGGGCGGGCAGCTTTTGCAACTTCTGCCGGCGCCGATGTTGTGCGGGCGTACGGCCACCCAGGCGCCGCTGCGCGTGTTGGGTGTTGACCGTCTCCTGCAATCGTTGGAGTTCGCGCTTGAGCGCGCTGACGCGGTTGTAGTGCCGCTGCGGCAACCGCGGCTGAAACCAGCCGTTGAACCATTCCACCGCCCCGTTGTGTTGCGGGCGGGCCGGCGGGATGAAGATCGGTTCGACACCGAAGCGCAGACAGAGCCGAATGACGCGCGACAGATAACGGGCGGCGGGTCCCCAGCCGAGGAACTCGCGTGCGTTGTCGAACTGGATCTGCTGCGGCCGGCCCAGGTGCTTCCAGCACTCGCCCAGGAACGCCAGGACGGCCTCCATCTGGCGCGAACGGCCCAATTGCAGGCAAATCGCGCCGTCGAAAGCGTCGCGGCAGACGAAGATGTAGTAGCGTTTGCGCTGGCCCTTCAGGTAGATCGGCCCGACCAGGTCGAGTTGGTGCAGTTAGTTGGAGACTTCGGCGGCGGGTGCCGGATAGGGTTGCGGCGCCACGTAGCGTGCCAAGCGCAGGCGCGGCATGGTTAAGCCATTGCGCGCCAGCACGCGCTCGATCGTTTGCTCGCACGGGAGCGGCCGAAGGTGGAGCGCTTTCAATTCGGCCAAGATGGCGCTGGCGCCAATCAAGCTGTAGCGCGTTTGCGGATGGATCTGTGATTCGAGCCGCCGGCGGATGTTCAGGATGGTCCGCTCCAGATCGGGCGCGAGGCGCGGCGGTTGATGGGTGGCGCGCGTCAAATCGAACAGCCCGGTCACGCCTAGAGCCTGGTAGCGGCGCCACCAGGTGTGAAACCAGACCCGCGAGCGTCCGACCGCCTGGCAAATGTGCTCGACGGGCTGGCCGGCCAGGCGCAGCCGGATCGCCTGATGGCGATCGGAGAATTCGTCTTTCATGTTTGCCTCCTGAGATGAGCCGTTGCCGGCTGCCACAAGAAGCAACTGTAAACAGGATGCGAGGTGGCCACAATTGACCGCCTCCAGTGATGGAAGGTAACTTACGACCGACACTCATGTAAAGGTCGCTCATGGTAGGCCTCGTTTCTCTGGTAGGAAACCAAGCTTACCTGATGCGGCGGCCGTCATTCATTCATGAAAAGTGTCCGGTAGTGAATGGGCCCAATATATGGGGGCTCGGTCTGTCAACGGCATCACCGCCCAGGACATCCGCGCCTACCTCGCCTACCTGCGCACGGAGTACGTCCCCAAACGCTTCAACGGCAAGACCTCCCCGCTCTCGCAGAAGACGCTGCGCAATGTGTACATCACGTTGAGCAGTTTCTTCGCCTGGGCCAGCGAAGAACTGCAGGCGCCCAACCCAATGGACGCGGTCACCGCGCCCAAATTCCAACACCCGGAAGTCGAGCCGTTCACGCTGGAGCACGTCGAAGCGCTGCTGAAAGCGGCCGAATACTCACGCGAGGCCGACACCCGCGACCGACGGCGCTGCGCGATCGGGCCATCATCCTGATCCTGCTGGATACGGGCCTGCGCGCCTCGGAGCTGTGCGCCGTGGACGTCGGCGACGTGGACCAGAAAACGGGCAAGATCATGATCAAGCATGGCGACGAAGGCGGCGCCGAAGGCGCGGCGGAACCGCTGATCCGGCTCTGGTGCAATTGTGACCAGCGCCTGGTCGAGGGCGCCTGGCGCACTCCGCGCCGTCGGGCGGGATCGTGATCGTCCCCGTTGCGGTGTTGGTCAGCACACCTCTGCAGGCTGATCAATTGCGCCGAATCGAACTCGCCCCAGAGAATGACCGGGCGGTGTGCCGCCACCTATTCACGGCTGGCCGCTGTCGGTGGCCGTCATCCACCACTGGTACTCCCGCTCTTCGCGGCCCCACCGGCTTTTGAAGAAATCGAGGATAGCCGTCACATCAGCCGCGTTCAGCCGGTCTCGGAAGGCCGGCATCTTGGAGCCCAAGGCCGGATCGCCGCCGTTCAGCGTAATGCTCAGCAAGAGTTCATCCGGATGATGCCAGGTGTGGCCGGAGTTGTCGTGGGGCGGCGGCGGCAAGGAGCCATCCGGCAGGCGCTGCTTCCAGTCCGCGGCGCCCTCCAGGTTCGCGCCGTGGCATTCAGCGCAATACTGCGCATACAACGCGGCGCCCTGGGCCACCCGCGCCGAGTCCAAGGCCGGAGCTGGCGGCACGGTGGTGTTGTTGATCGTTACGGGTTGGCCCCCGGTCCGATTTCCGAGAAACAGGGCCGCCGCCAGCAACAGACCCAGGCCGGCAAATGCCGCCAACAGGAACCAGGGCTGTCTCATATTCATCATTACTCAACTCCCGCGCCACGGCGTACATAGAGCCTTGCGGACGAAACAGAGCCGACATAGGCGCCACTGAGAGCCTCGGCTGACCACTGCCGCTCCGTTCTAGGGGGTGTTGGGCCGGAGTTCGTCAGGCGTAATATTGAACGTCACCGATCGACCTTGATGCAGAACCGTGATCGCCACGCCGGTCAGCATCAGGTCGGGCGGCCCGATGGTCGTTGCGGCGCGATAACGGCCGGCCTCGCCGGCTTCCAGTTCCACGGAGAAGTCCTCGTCGTGTTCGCTCTCCATACCGCCCATGCCGCCGACCAGGGTCAACTTCACCTCGGCTTCCGAAATCAACTCGCCGGCCGCGTTGGTGAGAGTGACCTCGACGGCCACCGGGCGCCCCAGTTCCGGCGGCTGTGGATCGGCGCCCACATACAGGGCAAGGCCCCCCTGTGTCCCTGACCATGGCTCGCCGGCCGGGCAATGCACTTCCAGGGTGGGGATGGGCCGCGGCGTGGGCGAGGCGGGCGGCCGGGTCGGCGTCCAGGCGGCGGTGGGCGGGCTGGTCGGCGCGCGCGTGGGCGTGGCGGGCGCCAGCCGGGTCGCCGTGGACAATGCTGCTGTCGGGGGGGCGATCGCCGCGGTCCCGGCCGGCGGCGCACAGGCTGCCAGGGCGGCAACGGCTGCAATCCAACTTATCACGCGCTGCATATGCCACCTCCTGGGTCAACGGGTTCAACCTGAGTCGGACGGGTGAAAGTGCTAGATCAACTTCAGCCAGGCCTGGGGCGGACCGACTGGGTTGGTGGTTCACAGATATTCCTTGGAAGCGCGTTGGATCGTGATCAAGCCGCTTGCGCCAGCAGCCGGCCGCCGGCGCCGCGCCGATGTCGAGCACATACAGAACGCCGCCCGGCTTCAGGACACGGCCGGCCTCCGCCAGCGCCCGCCCGATGGCCAGCACCTCAGGGTCGCCGTCCAGGCCGACGACGTCGGCGGCCAGCTGAGCTTGCTTGAGCATGATCGTCAATGTGGCTGCGCCGTCCTAGACACCCCCGCCGCCTTCGGCGGCGGAAAGGGTGCAGCCCATGTCCAGCACGCGTTGTCCGGCCTGGAGATCTACCCACTTTTCAGCCGGCGGTGGCCCAGAGCCGGGATGCAGGCATGGTTGTTCATCAGTCGAGCCTCGCCTTCTTGAGCAGCACGGCGTTGACGGCCACCAGGATGGACGAGCCGGACATCAGCAGCGCCCCGAAGGCCGGCTGGAGCAACAGGCCGAAGGCGGGGTAGAGCAGGCCGGCGGCCAGCGGGATGGCCAGGCTGTTATAGCCGATGGCCCAGGCCAGGTTCTGCTTCATCTTAGCCACCGTGGCCCGCCCCAACCGCACGGCCCGGGCCACGTCCAGCGGGTCTGAGCGCATCAGGACCACGTCCGCGGTCTCCACCGCCACGTCCGTGCCGGCGCCGATGGCGATCCCCACATCCGCCTGGGCCAGCGCCGGCGCGTCGTTGATGCCGTCGCCGACCATGGCCACGCGTTGGGGCGAACGGCCGTTCGCCCCTGCTTGTAATTGCTTGACGATCTCCGCCTTCTGTCCGGGCAGGACCTCGGCGAAGACGGTCTGGATGCCCAGGTCTTGGGCGATGCGCTCGGCCGTCGCCCGGTTGTCGCCGGTCAGCATGACGGGCTCGATGCCCAAAGCGCGCAGTTCCGTCACGGCCTGGCGCGCGGTCTCGCGCGGCGCGTCGGCCACGGCCAGCAGGCCGGCCGCCCGCCCGTCCACGGCGATGTGGATGACCGTCCGCCCGCCGCCGGCCAGCGCCTGCGCCTTCGCGCTCAGGCCATCGAGCGAGATGCGTTCGTCATCCAGCAGCTTGTGGTTGCCGATCAGCACGCTCCACTGGCCGACGTGCGCCTTCAGGCCATGCCCAGGCACCGCCTCAAAGTGGTGCACGTCTGGCAGCGCCAGGCCCCGCGCCTGCGCGGCCTGGACCACGGCCTGGGCCAGCGGGTGTTCGCTCTTGGCCTCCGCCGCCGCGGCCAGGGCGAGCAGGGTCTCGGCGCTCGGCGATTGGTGATTGGTGTGCCTGTCCGCTGTCCACTGTTCACTGACCACCATCTCCACCATTTCCGGCTCGCCTTTGGTCAGGGTGCCCGTCTTGTCCAGGATGACGGCGTTCAAGCCGGCGGCGCCTTCCAGAGCGGCGGCGTCCTTGAACAGGATGCCGTGCTGGGCGCCCAGCCCTGTGCCGACCATGATGGCCGTCGGCGTGGCCAGGCCAAGCGCGTCCGGGCAGGTGATCACGACCACCGTGATAGCGAAGGTCAGCGAGAAGACCAGGCGGTCCGCGCCGGCCGGCAGATAGAGCGGCGCCAGCCAGAAGTACCAGAGCAGGAAGGTCAGCACGCCGGCCGTGACGGCCACGATCACCAGGTAGTGCGCGGCCCGGTCGGCCAGCCGCTGGGCCGGCGCCTTGGAGTTCTGGGCGGCCTGGACCAGCCGCACGATCTGAGCCAGGGCTGTGTCCGCGCCGACCTTGGTCGCCCGGAACTGGAAGCTGCCGGTCTTGTTGAGAGTCGCGCCCACCACGGCGTCGCCCGGCGCTTTCTGCACCGGCAGGGACTCGCCCGTGATCATGCTCTCGTCCACGCTGGACGAGCCTTCGATTACAACGCCGTCCACCGCGATCTTGTCGCCGGGCCGGACCACGAGCACGTCCCCGACCACGATCTGCTCGGTGGGCAACTCGACTTCGCGCCCGTCCCGGAGCACGGCTGCCTTGGGCGGCGCCAGTTGGAGCAGCTTCTGGATAGCCTGGCTGGTGGAGCCGCGCGCGCGCATCTCCATCCAGTGGCCAAAGAGCACAAAGGTCACCAGCATGGCGGCGGCCTCGTAGAAGACTTCGCCGTCAAACAGGAAGGTGGCGGCAACGGAGAACAGATAGCCGGTGAGCACGCTGAGCGCCACCAGCACGCTCATGTTGAGCACACCCTGGCGCAGGCCATTGCGCGCGCCCACGTAGAAGGGCCAGGCGCCGTAGATCACAACCGGGGTGGTGAGCAGGAAGCCCAGCAGTTTATCGCTCAGGCCGAAGGGCAGCGGGAGATGCAGGCCCAGGATCTCGGTGGCCAGGTGTGAGAACAAGAAAACCGGCACAGTCAGCACCAGCGAGATGAAGAAGCGGTTGCGCATGTCCCGCTCCATGTCCGCGGCTGTCATCCCGGCGCGCCCACCGTGTGCGGAGTGGTCTTCGACGGCCGACAGGCCGGCCGGCCGGGCATGGCCGGCATGGGCGCCGTGGTCCATGGCGGCGTGAGACCCAGCCGGCGTCGCCGCGTGGCCAGCGTGCGTCGTGTGGTCCATACCGGCATGCGCGCTATGATCCCTCCCGGTGTGAGCTTCGGCCGGTATCACTTCGCTGGCCGTGTGGCCGGCGTGCGCGCCGTGGTCTATGGCGACATGGCCGGCGTGACCAAGGTGGTCAGGCGCAGCCTCACCCCGGCAGGCGTACCCACAGTCACGCACGGCGGCCTGGAGCTGCTCCAGGGAGAGCTGGCGTTCGTCATAGTGCACAGTCGCCGTGCCGTTGAGATAGTTGGCGGTCGCGTGGTGGACGCCCGGCAGGCGCTGCAGGCCGGCCTCGATCGTGGCCGCGCAGCCGGCGCTCACGAAACCCTCAACCTTGAGCGTTTGTTCTCGCATGACACACCTCGCCTAAAGCTCCGAGAGGTCCACCACCCGCAGTTCCGGCCGCCCGTGCAGCGCGTGTCGGATGTGATGGCAATAGCGCACGTTCACGGCCACCAGGATCCGGCGCCCAGGGTCGCGCCGGGCGGTCTCCAGCACTTGCCGGGTCAGCTGGTCGATGTGGTTTTTCCAGTCCCGCTGGAGTTCCGGGCCGGCCAGCCAGCCGATAAGCGCGTACAGCCAGTTGGCGGCCTCGTGCCGCCAGCCCTGGTTGGCCGCGGCCGGCCCCGGCGCGCTGCGATGCAAGGCCGCCAGCCCGCTCCGGGCCCAGCGGATGACCTGGCCGCGCCACCCCGGCGCCGCCGGCTCGGGCGGCGGGCATTCGCCCGCGATGGGCACGACGACGATATCGGTCTGGTGCGCGAGCGGCAGGAGCGCCTCGCGATACTCGGGCGGCAAGTCCGCGAACGTGCGCGTCCGCCACTGCTCGGGTGTCAGGTCCAGACACAGCAGATCGGGCTGAATCCGGCGCACCAGCTGGACGAGCGCGCCCAGGTTGTACGGGATGGGCTCGCGGTGAAAATCGGCCAGGGTGCCGAGGACGGCAATCATCGTGCTAGACATGCGCCAGGGTCTCCAGTTGAACTGCGTTCAGTGTATGACGCCGGGAAGGAGTTGGCGACGGCGATACCGCCTGTCCGGCGCTAGGTGGTTCCACTTAACGCCGGGCTCGGTCGTCTAGCCGATGCCCGTGCCGGACCGCCCACAGCGCGGCCTCGGTGCGCGAGCGCACGCCCAACTTGGCGAACAGGTTGCGCAGGTGGGCCTCCACCGTCCGCACGCTCACGATCAGAGTCTGGGCGATGTCCTTGTTGGTCCGGCCCTGGGCCAGCAGGGCCAGGATCTCGGCCTCACGCTCGGAGAAGGGTTCGGTCAGGTCCGGAGCAGGCGCCCCGCCGCGCGCCAGGGCGACCAGCGCCTGGGCCGCGATGGGCGGCGGCAGAAAGAGCTCGCCGCGGCTGACCGCGATCAGGCCCCGGACCAGGTCCGGTACGCTCTCGGAGTGCGCGACGCAGCCCAGGGCGCCGGCCTGCAGCAGCGGCAGGATTTCAGCCAGGTCGTACGCCGAGACCAGGAACAGCAGGCCGGCCTGGGGGAGGTCGGCTTTCAACTGGCGGGCCACTTCGGCCTGGCCCTCGGACACATCCGCCAGAAGAGTGGTCTGCTGGCCAGCGACCGTCAGCGGCGCCAGCGTCCCCATATCCGGGCCGGTACCGATGACCGCGATCTCAGGCTGGCCGGCCAGGAGCGCGCGCCAGGCGGCGTTCCTCAGTAGGGATGGCGACAGGATCAGGATCTGAACAGTCATCGCGTTATGGCATGATGGTGCGACCGCTTGGCTGTGCGCCATCTGGCGTATTCCCCAGGGGTCGGTAAATTGATAAACTGAGTAACATTTGAGCCCTTTGAGCCGTGGTTACCCCAAGGAGAAAAGCCCATGCGAAAGTTGATACTGGTCGCGCTCGTGTCTGTGTTCGCGCTCAGCCTGGCCGCGCCTGTCTCTGCCGCCGGCGCCTCATCCAGCGGTTGTCCGCGCAGCTTCGAACTGCATCCTTACATGCCCGACCACGACGAGCACCACACCGGCCACCTTCACGTCGGCCCGCCGAACCCGGATCGCAACGGCGATGGCCTGATCTGCGTCAAGCACTTAGTGACGCCGGTCGGCGAGGTCCACATCCACATTGATAATCGCCGGTAAGAGTCTGACACACGGTTCCCGTCCGCGATCTACGTATCAGGGCTGCCGATTGGAACCGGCAGCCCTGATTTCATAACCTGGGCTTTCCAAGCCTGGTCCCGCCATCATCGCATAGGAACGTCGAAGTTACGGCGCCCGCACCGTCAATGTGCCGACCATGCCGGCCTCTTTGTGGCCGGCCACGGTGCAGAAGAACTCGTAGGTGCCCGGCTTGGAGGGCGTGAACTCCAGCACCCCGCTTCCACCGACTGCCGCTGCCATATGTAGCTCCGGGTCAACCGTCATCTTGCCCATGTCATGCCCGGCCATCGGCTCCTGCGTGGCCGCCATGTGGCTCATCGGGAATTCCATGACGCTCAGGTCGTGTTCCACCGCATCGTCGTTCCGGAACGTCAGCCGCACCGGCTGGCCGGCCGTGACTTCAAAGGTGGCCGGCTGGTACTGCATGGCTTTGGCGCTGACCAGGATCTCTTGCGGGCCAGCGGAGCCGGCGCAGGCCGCCAGAAGAAAGGCCGTAGCAAGCAACGCTGGCAAGGACAGCTTCTTTGTCATCAAGCACCTCTTGTTCAGAATGGGTCCCTGTGGAAACTCTACCAAATTCATCTTGTTTGCCATAGCGCCAAATGGCCTATGCTCCAACAACCGAGGCGTAGGCGCAGTCACATTGACAGAAAGGCCAAGTGACGGACGCCGGACACGCGCTGATCAGCTTGAAAATCCCGCCCAGCGCCATGTCCGTAACGCGATTGATTTGCAGGCTGGAGGTTCGGATGTTGTCGACGGTGCGGCGATTGATGTTTGCCCCCATCAGCGGAACGATCAGAGGATTGAGAGCATCCATGCACAGGATCGGGCACTGAACAAAACACAAATATGGACTTGGGCCCATACCTGCTCGCGCCAGAGCCGGTATCGGCGGGTGTCCTGGCCCAATGCGGGTGATAGCTGGCCCGTAAGCTGATGGGACCTGTATTTTCTGGGCTAAATGACACTACCCTGGCCAAGCCAGAGTAGTGAGTTCCTTTCAGTGCGCTGAGCCGATCCGCTGCGGTTACGGCACCCAGTTGGATAGGACCGACACGGTCTGCGGCGAACCGCTCGTGTCATTGTTGGGGATATGGACGAGGAAGTTGTGTTTGCCGCCCATATCACCGTGCATCATGAAAGACATAGACAGGGTCGTGCTCTGGCCGGGCTGGAGGACCATCGAACCGATGGCCGGATCGGGCGGTCAACACCCCTCGACGATTTCGATGTATGGCTTCTCAGCGAAGCGTAGCGGCTGATCGCCGACGTTTGTCAGTTGGAACCGCGCCTCCACCGTCTGCCCCAGTTTGATCTCCCCCAGATCGATCTTATCCTGATCGACCTGGAGACGCGGCGAGCCCTTCACCTCGATATTGGCGGACGGGCTGGCCGCGCCATTGCCCCACACAAAATAGGCGGCGCCCCCCAGTAACAGCAACCCGCCCATGATCAGCAACACAGCCCAAGGGGATGGCTCCTGGCCGGATCGCCGGTCCGGTCGCCTTCCTTTCGCAATGCGTCGGCTCATCTTGGCTCCAGGCTCAATTATTGGTTCAACGCTCGGCCCATGGTAGCGAAAGTCGCGGCGGCTTCCAAGCGCCGAACGGCTTGTGACATTCGTCACCCCGGCCGGCGGGCCTCCGCCAGGCCCGCTGAGCGCCCCGCGCCCGCCAGCGCCGCCAGGATCAGCTCCACCAAGACGGGATCCGACGGCGCATCGGCGTCCTGGACAACGGTAACCCAGGCGGCGGCGGCGCGGCTGTGCACCGTCACCGTAGCGGGCGGCCGGCCGGCGGTTTGGGTCGGGCCGTAGACGAGCAAGACCGCGTACTGGCACTGACACGCTTCTGTGCCATGATCCGGACAGCCACAATCAACGTCGCCCATCAGCGCCGAGCGCAGATCAAAGCTACGGACCACGGTCAGGCGATGGTGTTCCAGAGCGGCGATCACGATGGCGGGCGCGGTCCGGCCATCGGCGGCCAGCGGAATTTCGCAGGTCATAGAGCCTTCCCCATGTTCATGGGTTTCAGTTTAGGAGAAGATGAGCCCTTGGCCTAGCGTCGTTTCGCCTGTCAGGGACCGCGCCATTTGGCCTACGCGCCCGGACCGGCCAGCGGCAGCCGCACCAAGATTGTCGTCCCCGCGCCGGGCGCAGACTGGATGCTCAGTTGGGCGCCGATCAACTCAGCGCGTTCCTGCATGCCCATCAGGCCATAGTGCCCGGAGGCCGCCAGGTCACTGACGCGCTCGGGAGCCGTGAACCCCTGGCCATCATCTTGGACCTGCACGGTCAGCGCGCCGGCCGGGAAAGCCACCTGGACTTGGATGGCGCGCGCGCCGGCATAGCGGGCGGCGTTGTTGAGGGCCTCTTGCACGATCCGGTAGAGGGCGATCTCCTGGGCCGCCGTCAGCCGGCGGGACTGCCCTTCCAGAGTGAAGGCGGCGGGGATGCCCGTGACCGTCTCGGTGTCGCGCACCAGCATCTCCAGCGCGGGCAATAGGCCCAGATCCTCCAGATAAATCGGGCGCAGCGCGCGGATGACGCGCCGCACTTCTTCCATCAGTTGAGCCGTCATCTGGCGCAGCTCCCCCAGGTGTTTGGTGGCTGGGGAGGGGTCATCCTTCAGAGCGTGCTGCGCCAGCTGGGTGCGCTGATCCAGCGCGATCAGGGATTGGATCGCGCCGTCGTGCAGTTCGCGCGCCAGCCGGCGACGTTCGTCCTCCTGGCCGGCCGTGATGGCGCCCAGATAGCCGCGCAGGTTTTGTTGGGCGGCCTTGACCTTGGCCGCCATCCGCGCCAGCTCCGCTTGGAGGTGCTGGATCTCGGCGATGCCTCCCACCGGCGCCTCGATCGCCTCATAACGGCCCCAGCCCAGGTCACGCGCCTGGCGTTCCAGCGCGCGCAGCGGCTGGACGATCTGGCGCACGCCGAAGCCGAGCGCCAGCAAAGCCACGATCAGGACCGGAACCAGGATGAGGGGCGCCGCCTGGGTCTGGCTGAGCATGGGGTTGTCCACGGCTTCCCAGGGTTCTTCCACCAGCAGCGCCCAGCCCATGGTGCGGATGGGCGCATAGGCCACGACGTGCTCACTGTTGCCGGCTTTGAGATAGAGCCGGCCGCTCTCACCGCGCAGCGCTTCGGCCACGCCAGGGTGCTGCGCGAGCGCAGGCTCGTCCCCCGCGCTCTCGCCCACTTGAAACAGCACCTGGCCGGCGCCGTCGAAGCGGCGCACCGTGATCACGTCCAGCGGAACCGCCCGGTGCACGGTCGAGCGCAGCGGCGACTTGTGGATTCCGACCGGCTCCACGCTCCCGCCCTCGTCCTCGGGTGCGGCGCATCCGCCCAGGAGGCCGGAATGTTCAACACTGCGATCGCCACGCTTACGGTCGGCCGCGATGGCAAGGTCTACATGACCAGCCTCGATGCCAACAACCGCGGCATGCTGCTGCGGCTCAACCGCGACGGGTCCGAACTCGTCTGCTCGCCTCAGCAGTTCATGACCGTCAACGCCTCCGCCAATGCCGAAGGGATCATCGCGGTGGGCTTCATGCACTTCGCCCGCAACGTCACGCTGCTGGATTCATCCTTCATGGCGCACTCCTGGTTCACCAAGATCAGCGGCGATGGCGGGTTCAACATGATGCTCGGCGAATTGGAGACCGCGCGCCGCATCAAGAGCGGCCTGACCGTGATCGTCGTCAACAACGCCGCCTCGGGTTATGTCAAGGCATTGCAGCACGTGATGATGGGCGGGCGCTACCAGTCGGCCGACCTCGTCGAGATGGATTACGCCGCGATTGCGCGGACGATGGGGTGCGGCGGCATCCGCGTCGAGGACCCCGAGGCGCTGGCGCC
>Ga0101944_10002578_pt1 | contig 28656 bp, 24 predicted proteins | sample DewCreD2012metaG_FD_75245 | JGI IMG/M metagenome (GOLD analysis project Ga0101944, IMG submission 75245) | Hot spring sediment bacterial and archeal communities from British Columbia, Canada, to study Microbial Dark Matter (Phase II) - Dewar... ... | reverse complement strand
GTAGCGATCCGGCAGGCCTCGCACAACCGCGTATTTCCCGTCCTGCACCGTGGCGCCGGCAACCAGACGAAGGCCGGCGGCCGCATCGCCCGCACCGGCAAGATTCATGAGCTGCGAGCTGACGGAATCCACCAGCGCCGGCTTCTCCATGCGAAGCTGGAGCAGGCCCTCCTCGGTACCGCCGCCCAGCTTGATGTCCTGGACGACGAATTCCTCCATCTCCGTGACCTCGCCAGCAAGGTTCGCCGACACGTCCGTGATCTCCCCGCCGCTGACCGTCAATTCGCTCTTCACCTGGCGCACGTAGCCGTCCTTGACGATGATCAGCGTATACTTGCCGGGCGGCAGCTGGCCGAACGAGAAGTTCCCCTCATCATTGGTCGTGACTTTGGTTCCCGTCTCGACGATCTGGACCTGCGCACCGGCGACCGGCGTGTCGAACTCGGCGTCGCGCACGACCCCTCTGATCGACCCGGCCTGCTGCGCCCAAGCCCACGGCCCCGAGAGCAACACCGACAGCGCCGCGGCTCGCAACAATGATTTGGGTTTTGTCATGACAGGAAGCGAAGGTGTGATAGTCCAGTTGCCGCAGGCCCGCTTTGTCGAGCCGGCGGGCATGAATTCGGCGCCAGGCGTGCTCCAATGGGGCTTCACCACGGCGGCCCCAGCCCGTTGAGCGCCTCACGAATTCCGCGCCACAACTCCGCGTCGGGCTCCACGGCGTTCAGCGCCAGCGAGCGGCAGAGCGCCGACAGGTCCAGCGCCCGCGGCCGGCCGTTCGGATTGCTGGCGCCCTCGGCAACCGCTCTCCTGTAAACCGCCATCGCCTGATCGCCGTTGCCCATCGCGTGATAGGCCTCGGCAATCAACAGCAGCGATTCGGTCCGCTTGCTGCTGAGAATGCGCTCACGCTCCGCATCGAACATCGCCAGGGCCGCGGCAACATCGGCCTGCGCCCTGTCGCGGTCGCCGACTCGGAACTCATCCGCGGCAAGCCGCACCATGATCGGGATCTCATCCTCAGCCATCCATCGGCTTTGCCGTCTGATTGCCTGCGCCTCGCCGATCAGTTCCCTGGCACAGGCCTGATCGCCGTGTTCCCGGGCGGACCTGGCCATGGCCATCAGCTGCTCGATCTGGATGAACGGCGGCATGCCTTCCATCCAGCTTCGGATTCTCTTCTCCAGGATCTGCCGGCGATCCGCGTTCGGGTAGACCGCATCATGGAGCGTCACGGCCGTCCGGAGGACGTTACGCCGAACGTCAAAGCTCTCCTTCGATGCCGCCTGGTCCAATTCACCAATCTGGGCGTCGAAGTCGCCGCCATCGCCGTGCTGCACACTCAATCGGATGACCTTGCCCTGCTCCGACTGCTCCACCCCGGCCTCAAACTGGGCCGCCTTCTCAGTCTGGCCGAGCAACGCATGGACCTGTGCGATCTTCACGTGAATTCGATCTCTGCGCCAATCGTCGGCAGTCACGGCGACCTTCGCCGCTTCATCCAGATGGTCCTGCACGCGGCCGGCGGGTCCATGGCGGGCAAAATACATCGCCAGATCCGCATGTACAGCACCCTTCCGCCAGTCCTGGATTTGTTCAATGTCCTTCAATACTCGCCCGGGCTGGTGCAGCTTCAGGCAAGCCGCCAACACCGCTTCCTGGGCCTTGCACCGATCCGGCAGATCGGCCTCCGGGGGGATGGCCGACGCCGCGCCAAACGCCAGTTCCAGCAGTTCCCCTTGTGCCGCCGTCAACGGCCTATCGACGACCGCCCCCCTCTTGGGTTGATCCGCTTCACCTGTCTGAGCACCGACCGCCATCAGAAGCAACGCGGCCAGGAAAGGCAAGAGTGCCATTTGCTTCACCATTCACCTGACTCCCTCTCGTGCAGTCACAGACAGGGCGGTTCCCGGCGGCAGGCCGACCAGACCTGCCGCCGGGCTCACTGCCCTCGCCCCTCCGGAAAACTCCTCGACACGGCCTACTGCACGCTCACACGGTACAGCTTCGCCGGGTCAAAACCGACCAATGAGCTGACGGTCTTGACAGTGCCGTCGCCCTGAACGACCGCGAACGGCACCCAGTTTCGCCCGTCCACAGAACTCTCCACGGAGTAGCTCACTCCAGCCGTTGTCTGGAAGCTGGTGGTCGTCATGTGAAGCGCGAGATTCACGGTCGGCTCGGCCGGATTGGTCTGACCGGCATGGAACCCATAGGCCGACGAGGCCGTCCATCCCAACAGCCAGTTGACGTTGGGGCTGAACGCGCCGCGGTAACGAACCGGCGTGAAGAATCCATCCAGCGGAGCCGTGTCCACGCTGGTCGTGGCATTATTGGCAGCACGCGGGTCAAGACTGATCACGTTGGCGAAGTGCAACTGGCCGGTCACATTCACCACCGGCCCCCGGCCCAGAGCTTTGATTGGCATATTGGTGGCCACGACATTACCAAGCGCCGGGCTGCTGCCCCCTCCGACCGTCACCGTCTTGCCGCCGGCAACATCCGGTCCAACACCGTTGGACACGGTGTAGGCGGCACTGTTGGTGTTGTTGTAGAAAACGCTGTCCGTGAGTTCGCAGAGGTATCCCTGGTTATTCGCACCGACGTTGTTGCCCTGGCTCTGGGCTCGGAACATGGCCTGAATGGCGGAAGTCGAGAGTTGCGTGCCGGCCGCGTTCTTCATGTTGGGGTGTCCACCGGTCAGAACGTTGCTGGTGTTCCAGGTCTCGGTGAAAGGCGTGGACCAGACGGCGGCCCAGGAAAGGGTTCCATTGTTGCCGTAGCGCCAGCCATTGGTTGCACTCCCCTCGGAGCTTTCCTCGGTAATCAGGCGCTCCCCAAGATCCATAAAGATGGTCTGGCGGACCTGAAGACGGGCGCTGTCGCGGAACGCGATGCCGTGATCGGCCGCCGTCGTCAGCGGACCTCCCAGTCCGTCGGGCACCCCGATCACCGTAAAGTTGTAGATGGTGGCACAGGTCATCGGGATCGCATCGTTGGCCTCGGCGCCATCGACCTCGAAGGCGTTGTCACCCACACCGCTGCCCTGGGCAACACCCGCCTTGCTGAACCCCTGAACAATCAGGCCGAACTGGGCCTTCCCGCGCCAGCCCTGATCCAGATCAAAGTAGTCGTCGCCGACGTTCCAGACGCTCACATACTTCAGGTTGACGGTGCCTCCCCAGATCTCAATCCCGTCATCGACGTTGTTCATGATCTCAACGTGGTCGATCGTGGTGGCTCGACCGACGCCACCCAGCGACAAACCGTTCAGCTCGTTGGCCAGGCCAATCACCTTGCCACCGTAGCGGATCGACAGGTAGTGAATCTCACCGCGGTCGTCATCGTCGTCCGCGCCGCCGTAGAAAACCTTTGGATCGCCTGCCGCATCAGCGGTCAGCCCCTCCATCGTGGCCTTGTTCAAGCCCGTAGGCCGCGCGGTGTTGGTGACAATCGGGGCGCCGTACCCATCCTGGTACGTCCGGACGGCCGATGCGTTGGCCTCATACTGAGCGCCGATCAGAGCATTGCCCATGATCGTGAGATTGCCCCACTCATTGAGTCCCTGCCGCCAGGTGCCCGTCTTCGGATTGCCCAAGGTAACGATATCCGTCACGTAACCGGACGAATTGGTCGTGACGACCGAACCGGTCCACGTGGCCACATCCTGAGCCGAGGTCATGATCACCGGCTCCGCGGCGGTACCCATCACGCGGATCTTGCCGTCGCGACAGACGGCCAGACTGCCGACACCCTGACCATCCGCGGGGTCCACGTAGCTGGCGATCACCGTGCCCGGTTCGATCGTCAGCGTTGCTCCGTTGGTGACGTAGATCTGCCTCGTCAGGTAGTACGGAGACTTCGCCTTCGTCCACGTTGTCGAAGTTGTGATGTTCGCCGATACCGGCGTGGCGGCCTGGGCGGCGCCCACGAGGGCCAGACCCGCAGCCGCGGCCAACAGGGCCAGTTTCGTATTCTTTGTCTTTTGCGTGCGCATAACAAGATTCCTTTCGAACTTGATGGCTGACAAACCGTTGAAAACGTCGCGATCCGATCCGCACCCGGAGGGCTCACGCCTTGCGGCGGCGAGCCGCCAGACCCGCCAGACCAAGCGTGAGCAGCGCCAGGCTGGACGGCTCTGGAATCACCGGCGTCCGGTAGTTCGCCGTCCCGCCGACCGGGTAGTACGTAAAGTCACTGCCCGCATCAACCTCCACCTTGCCCAGCAGTTCCATGCCGTAGGCAGTGCCCTCTCCCGGGTCTGGCATGCCGAATGGTCGATCGAACCAAACCAGCCAGATCTTGTCGCCCAGGAATTCATTTCCATAAAGCTGGGCGAAGGGGAAGCACTCGCCGCCGAGGATCTGCCCCTGGTCCAGCAGCTTGTCCGCCGGATCCCAGATCCAGGTGCGGGTAATATCCACGCCGGGCGCGATCAGGCCGTCATCTTTGGAATCGATGATGAGCTGGTAGGTGCCGTCAGCAATCGGAACTCCCGCCGCATTCCGGGCGAAAGCCGGATCGACCATGAAAGCCGAGTAGCTGTTGCCGGCGCGGGCACCGGCGGCCAGTCCCAGCAGAACCGCAGCTGCCGTTGATGTGACAATTGTCTTTCTCATAAGCACTCTCATCCTCTCTCTAATAGGGTTTGTTGATGGTCACGATCGTGCCCGTCTCCGTGGCGGGCAAACGAAACTTAACTGCTTCAGACGGGTTGATCAGTTCCAATCCGGTCACGCCGGAACCGACCCAGCGCCCGCCGCCGCTGGTGGTGTACGAGGCCGTCTTCACCGCCGGCTTGTTCTGCCCGGTTGTACTGTTGTCAAAGAACAGAACCGCCCGGTTCGCTGTACCGCCCAGGCCCGAGTTGTTCAGCACGATCGGGACAGGGTAGCCTGAACCGATGACCAGATCGCCGCCAGTGGCAATCAGCATGCTGATCGGGTGATCCGGAGCGATGCCGCTGGTGACGACCGCGAGCGTTCGCGAGGCGCCGTTGCGAAGAACGAACTGGGTTTCGGGCCGCAGAATCGTGTTGCCATCCACGCCCGAGCCCACCCATCGACCGCCGCCGCTGGTCGTGTAGCTGACCGTCTTCCAGGCGGGCGGATTCTGGGACATGGCCCCGACATCGTTCTGGTAGAGCAGCAGAGCAGTGTTGTTCACATAGGAATAATTGAACAACTCGGGCGGAAACAAGCTGCTGACGGTGTGATGCTTGTGAACCCGGAACTTGTTGCCGGCGGCAACCCGGCCGAGCAGCGCCGCCCGCTGCGTCGGAAGTGTATCGTCCAGAACGAAGCCGTTGGCATCGTTGCTCTTGATCGTCATCCACAGCCCCGCGGCGTTTCCATCGAGAAACCGCACGTAGTAGCTGTTCTTGGTGACGTCGGCGGCATTGAACTTGCCGCTGGTCAAAGAGCCCGCCGCCACGTTGACCTTGCTGCCGCTGCTGACGCTGACAACGGTGAACACGGCATTGCCGTCCGGATTGCCGTTGCCGTCGTACGGCGTGGTGTTGAAGGGAACCGTCAGTCTTACGTCGGCGTTGGCGGGAACATTGATCCTGTTGTAACCCGCAACGTTCTGATCCGCGAAGCTGAGGGAACCCACCAGAAGCAGCGATAACGCTGCCATGGGTGCCTTGATTCTCATCTGCATTTCCTTTCCTGTTGTGCGGTGTGGAACAGTGCCACGCATGTCACTCGTTGCCGCATGCCCGACAATCGCGCCCGGCCGCGGCAAACCTCCGAACTGACCCACTTGCCGCTCAGACCTGACCTGCCTGCCACTGCGTACGGTTGATTCAGAATTCACCCTCTCCTGGACACGTTGTTGACGCGGCCCTCCTTCTCTCAAGTGACCGGCCACGACACATATCCAGCCATCCGGATAACAAGGCATCTTGCCACCAAGCCTGCCCTGCCTTCACCGGCCGGAGACCCTGCCTGTCGCGGCTGTCAGATTCGCCGGCGAGACTGCGCCATGACCCGCGGCCCTGCTGCGCTCCACCGACAGAGAAGCACCCTCGCTTCTTCCTGATCACAAGCTACCCCGCCGGTATGAGCGACCGGTTATCCGGGCATTATTTTCCGGCTAAATCCACATGCCTTCTCGCGACCGGATTGCCCGCCACCGCTCGCCGGCGGCAATCGAGGTGTGGCAATCCGCCTTCACGATCGCTTGCTCTCGATCTGCTGAGCAATGTCCAACAGATCCCACCAGCCTGAATCCAGACCCGCTCCGCCCAGCAGCCGGTCCGCCTCGCCGTCGTCAGCGTAGAAAATGTCCACGCCGCTGCCGCCCAGCAGCGTGTCCCGGCCGGCACCGCCGTCGAGCGTGTTGTTGTGCGTGCCACCCTCGAGCAGGTCATTCCCATTGCCGCCCAGGAGCCAGTCGTCATGGGCATCGCCATAGAGACTGTCGTTGCCATCGTCGCCGTAGAGCCGATCCTTCCCGTTGCCGCCACGGAGCACATCGTTCTGGGAGCCGCCACGGAGTTCATCGTTGCCGTCACCGCCCAGGATCGAGTCCCTGCCGGACCCGCCCAGCAGCGTATCGTGGCCCGACCCGCCCAGGATCGTGTTGTTCCCCGCCTCGCCCATCACCCGCGCGGGCTTTGTCACCTTCGCGCTGATGGTCACAACATCGTCACCGGCCCCGGCCCTGACATCGATGGATGTGATGGAGGCCAACGAGAATGTCTTGGACAACTGGTTCCGCTGGACCGTCAGTCCCTTGGCCGACACATCCACCTTGATCGCATCAGCGGCGGCTGTGCCCGTCACCATGAGCACCTTGCCCGACAGGTAGGCCCAGTCAATCAGGACCAGCGGCTTGACGTCAATTCCACCCGGCTGGTTGCTATTGTTGGATTCATTCGACTCGGCGACCGCCTTGGCCCAATCCACGATCGTGCCAACGTAATACGTTCCCCCGCTTCCAAAACCGTTGGGCGGCGCGGCCGGCAACTTGAACGATCCGCTGAGCGTCTGCGTTGCGCCGCGCGCCAGGCCCGCCACGGTCACTCCCGCGACCCCGTTGGGAGCCGCATAGTCGGCGGTGGTAACCTTCGAATCATTGGACAGGAACAGTCTGACGCCAAACGAGCCGGCAACGGCGTTGCCCTGGTTGGTCACCGTGGCTTTCCACTTCACGGTGTCGCCCCATTGCAGCGAGGCCGGCGTCAGGCTCAGCGAAGTCACCCGCAGGTCCGCAGCGCCCTGGGCGAAGCTCACGGCCGCCACGTCCACACCTTCGCCCTGATTCAGGTTATTCGTCTCGTCCGACTCGCCCACAACATTCGCAGGGTCAACGATGGTCCCGAAATAGAACGTCCCGGTCCGACTGAACCCCGCCGGCGGGTTCAACGGCAGGGTGAACCGGCCCGTTATGGTGCGCGAGGTGCCGCGCACCAGGTTCGTCACCGTTGCTCCGCCAAAACCATCGGGCGACAGATAATCGGCCGCGTCGACAGTCGCATCGGCTGACAGGTAGATCCTTACTGCGAACGAATCGGCACCGGCGTTACCCTCATTGGCAACGATCGCCGTCCAGGTGAACGTGTCGCCCCAGTGCAGAGTTCCGGGGGTCACGGACAGCGATGTCACCCGCAGGTCGGCCTGACCCGCTTCGAAATCCGCCGCCACCACATCCACTCCCTCGCCCTGATTGCTGTTGTTAGTCTCGTCGGTCTCGCTGATGGCGTTGTCAGGGTCCACGATGGTCCCGAAATAGAACCTGCCCGTCTGGCCAAAGCCTGCCGGACTCTGCGGGGGACGCAGGGGCAGCGTGATCGAGCCGCTGATCACTTGCGTGGCACCGGCCGCGAGTCCGGTCACCACCTTGCGATCCAGGCCGTTTGGCGACAGGTAGTCGCCGATGCTGATGCCCGCATCAGAAGACAGATACAGCCGCACTTCAAACTCCGGCGCGATCTCCCCCCCAAGGTTGGCCACCGTGGCGGTCCAGGTGATCGTGTCACCCCAGTACAAGGGACCCGGCGTCACTTCCAGCAGACTGACGCGCAAGTCCGGCTTTTCCATCACGAAGTCAACCGCATCGATGTCAATGCCCACCCCCTGATTGCTGTTGTTGGCCTCATTGAGTTCGGCCAGAGCGTTGGCCGGGTCCACGATGATCCCGAAATAGATCGTTCCCGTCTCGGCGAAACCCACCGGCGGAGTGGCAGGCAGCACGATGCTGCCGTTGAGCACTCTGGAGGAACCATCCGCCAGGGATGTGACCGTCACGCTGTCCAGACCATCGATCGGGATGTAATCGCTGTCCGTAATCGTAGAATCCGTTGAAAGATACAGCCGGACGACAAACGACGGCGCGATGTCAGTTCCCTGGTTGACAACCGTCGCGGTCCAGTTGATCGTGTCGCCCCAGTGCAACGGTTCGGGCGTCACGTCAAACGCCGTCATCCGCATGTCCGGCTGGCCGGCTCGCGTGAACCCGCCCGGCGGATTGCCCGCCCCGCCCCCGGCCCTGCCGCCCTCGGGATAGTATGTGAAGTCCATGTCCTGGGCGCCGACCGGACCTAGGTCCTCGTATCCATATGCCGTGCTTGCGCCGGGTTTTGCCGACCCCCAGGGCTTGTCGATCCAGATCAGGTAAACCCGATCGGTGGCGTCGATCCCGTTGGGCCGCGCCCCGGAAAAGAAGGGATAGCACTCGCCCGGTGGATTGGCGCCGCCGATCTGGCCCCAGTCCAGCAGGATGTCGTCCGCGTCCCACACCCACGTCCCGGAAGTGTCAATCGACGGGTCCACAACTCCGTCACCGGCGGCATCCACCACCATGCGGTAAGTGCCATCAACGATCGGAGCGCCATTTCGATCCAGCGCATTGAACATGAATGCGGCCCAGCTGTTGTTGCCAGCCAGCAGCATTCGTTGCTCCAGAGATTCACAGCGCGCAGACAAACTCGCCGATACGCTGCGTCGCTTTCGGCGATTCGAGGATGACGCAACCACAGGCACCCTCTGCATCGGTCGCGTCACATCATCAGCAATTGGCATCATCCGTACCTGCCCTTTCAAGCAGCCTCATGAATCATCTCTTCAAGCCCGTTTCATCCAGAGCGGCTTCGCACCGAACCAGCCGGACAGGCAATGGTACGAGGGACATATGTGCGGGCCACAAACGAGCCGTTTGTCTTTCGCTAAAATCCGGATAATGATGTTGAGTCGGCTTGAACTTTCGCCAACGCATTCTTCGCGCATTCTTCATTCCTGTTGAGCGGCACATCAGTAAGATGAGTGCCGGATACTGAAAGCACACACGTGAGACCTATCGCGCCAAACCACGTCGAGATGTCCAACGAGCAGGCACAGTATCAGGTCGGCGAGGAGATACAGCGAGCCAACGGTTCCGGCGGTGATGCGTTCGTCCTCGTGCGGTATGTCGAGGGTCACTATGGCATTTTCCGCAATGGCCGCCCTCTTCCCGTCTACTACTCGGACTACGCTCATTGCCTTCGGGATTACCGTCGCCTCCTGAAAACGGAGTTCTGATCGCCATCGTCGCTTGCTTTCTGGCGTTATCTCCCGCCGTGTTCATCAAGATTTAATGCGCCTCTTGCTCGCAATTTGGAGACTTTCTTCATAGTGAAATCCGGTTTGCGGGATTCTCGGTCCCGCGGGCAGCGATAACCTCGGATGGAGTCGGGGACGGAGGATTGGAGTTCGGAGGTGGCCGTGCTGCATGGACGTGCTTTCGCCGTGGGGGACCGCGTTGTCATGGATGTCCGCAGACGTGGCGTTCGCCCTGAGCCTGCCGCGATGGATGTCCAGCCCGAAGCGAAAGGGGAGGGCTACGTCTACCGGGTCCGAAAGTACGGCATTGTTCAGGAGGTGACAGCGCTCGGGCGACTCCTGATCGCGACCAGCACCGGCGAGCGGCTCGAGGTGAATCCCCTTGATCCCCAGTTGCGCCGTGCCGCCTGGTGGGAACTGCTGCTGGAGCGGCATCGTTTCCAGGCCTTGGCCGGGTGAACCGGTGACAACCTCTGAACATCGCTACGCGGAGCTCCCGCCGGCCAGTCTTTGCTCGTCAGGTTCACGCATCCCATTGCATTCCCGGGGGAATATGAGGCAATCAGGGTCTGCGCACCACAGCCCTGGCGGCTCATGATCCGGAGATCGCCACTCCCAGATGTGCAGCCTGATAGGACGCTGCTTCCGTGCGGCCCATATACCGACCCAGCGTGCGGGGTTCCGTGCGAGCCAGATCGACGACCATCAGGCCGTCCACGCAGTTGCCGAAATTCCGATCCACGTTGAACGCAATGAACTTCGCGCCGAGTTTCAGATACTGGCGCACCAGCACCGGCATCCCCTTGCCGTCGGCTTCCAGATCGCTGACCAGGTCGTCGATGTCCCCCGCATCCTCAGCAAACCCGTGTGTCGGCAATTCGTGGTTTCGCCAATCGGTGATGCGGAAGGGCATGCGGGCGGACACCAGCGACTCGTAGTCACCCAGCCCATGCCGTGTCTTGAGGAAATCCACCATCACTCGCTGGGAGATGGGATGGTACGCGGCGCTGATGCTCACCGGCCCGAACAGGTAGCGATACCGGGGATTCAACTGCACATAGCGTGCGATCCCGCGCCATAACAACAGCAGCGGCTGGAAGGATCGCTGGCACTCCTGACGGACGAAAGACCGCCCCAGTTCCAGCGCTGCCGGCTTCATCCGCGAGAGCAGGGCCTCGCCGTATTCGAACAGGCCGTGGGTGTAAAACCCCGCCGGCCCGCGCTCACGGAGAATCGTGTCCCCGCAACCCAGCCGGTACGCCCCGACAATCTCTCGAGCGCTTCGGCCCCAGACAAACAGGTGAAGGTAATGCGAGTCGAACTCGTCCAAATCCAGCGTCCGCCCGGTCCCCTCCCCCGCTGCGCGGAAAGTCAGCTCGCGCAGCCGCCCGATCTCGCGCAGAACCTGCGGAATCTCGCCGGCCGAGGCGATGTGGACGGCGTGCTCGGCCGCTTCGACCAATGTCCGCTCGGGCGGCAGAGCGGCCACTTCGGCTGCCATGGCATCCGGATTCCCCGCCGCCGCGACCGGCTTCATCCGTCCTGCCCTCAACAGAGGCAGGCGCACTGCCGACATGAAGGTGGGTGACGTCGCGGGATTCCGCCGCCGGCCCAGCATCAGGGTGCGACGGCGAAGGTATTCCGCCGCCGCCTCGTCGCCTCCAAGTCCCTGCAATCGGGCCGGAAGCACGGGCCGGCCGATGCGCACATCCAGAACCTTGCCTTGTTTGTTCACCAGTTGCCGCGGCAGCAGAAGGGTGCGCAGCACAGGATGCACTAGGCCCAACACCTGGAACAGAGTGCTGTTGCGACCGCTGAAGAAGACCGGCACGATCGTCGCGCCGCTTCGGCAGGCCAGGCGCACGACCGTGGGACTCCAGTCGCTCTCGCGCACGCGCATTCTCCGCGCGTCCAGATGTGCCACATCGCCGGCAGGAAATACCCCGAGCACTCCACCGCCTTCAAGCCACTCGATGCACTGACGAATGGGTCGGACATTGGCACGCCGTGCGTCCTGTCGTTCATACGGATCGACCAGAATGAAACTGTCCCGCATTTCGTTGATCCGACCCAGGATGTGATTGGCCATGATGCGTACATCCGGGCGTATGGCTGTCAGGATGGCATGCAGCACCAACCCCTCGGCGGCGCCGAAAGGATGATTGGCGACCACCACCACCGGACCCTGCCGCGGAATGCGCGCACGGTCTTCGTCGGTCACCGCATACCCGATGCGCATCTCGGCAAGCGCCCGCTCGACGAAAGACCGGCCGTCGTTGCGATCGCCCACGGATTGATAGATGTGTTCCAGCCGCCGCAACCCCAATAGCCGCTCGGCAATGCCCGCCGCAACACCGGTACAATGTGCAGCCCAGCCCCGTCCAACGGTGGGAAGACGCAATGCCGTGCCTCGACGCAATAATGTGGAGCCTTGACCCATGCGGGCATCAGTGCCCCCGCTCTGTCAGGCAGACATGATGGCAATGCCAAGACACCATGAATTGTGCCCGCGCACGGCCATCGCACAAGCAAGCCAGCCCCGCGCGCACAAGACGCTCACGGATGATTAACACGCCACTTGTGCGGCGTCCGCGCTGATCGCTCCAAGGCGCGCGGCCACCTCATACACTTTCAGCGCCGCCTTGATGCACCCTGCACACCGGATCGCCATCTTCTCGCGCGGAGTCCGAGAGTTCCAACCAACCCATTGAAGGAGGAGCATCATGTCTCTATCGATCCGGCGGCGCCAGGCCTTGGCGCTGGCCACTCTTCTCGTCGCGGCCAATGTGTCCTACGCACAATTCACGCTCACGCTGCTGCACCACAGCGATGGCGAATCGGCGTTGATCAGCGCGCCGAGCCAGCCGCAGTATGGCGGCATCGCGAGATTCAAGACGAAGCTCGATCAACTGCGCTCCGCGGCAGGAAACTACCTGACCCTTTCCAACGGCGACATGTTCCTGGCCGGAGCTCAGCTCGATGCCGTCCTCTCGAACCCCGCCGCCCCGTTCTATGACGCGCTGGCCCAGGATCAGTTCGGCTACAATGCGATGGCGCTGGCAAACCACGAGTTCGATTTCGGCCCTGCCGTAACCCGGCGTTACCTGGATCAGTTCGCGGGCGGCGACGACGTCTGGCTCGGCGTGAACGTGAACTATTCAGCCGAACCGGCCCTGGCGGATCTGGTCGGCAGCAAGCTGCTCCGGAGCACCGTGGCCAGCGTTGCCGGCCAGCAGATCGGCATCATCGGCGTGATGATGCCCGAACTGCGGCAGATCAGCAGCCCCGGCGCCGTCACAGTCGATCCCAACTACATCGGCGCCATCCAGAGCGAGGTTGATGCGATGCGCACTGCCGGCATCAACAAGATCGTCGTCATGGGCCAGCTCCAGTCGATCACCAACGACGTGGCCATGATCCCGCAACTGCGCGGCGTGGATATCGTCATCAGCGGCGGCGGCGAGGAACTGGTCGCCAACCCGGGCGTCTCCCTCGTGCCCGGCGACTCGCGCCCCGGCACCATTGCCGGCATGGTCAACCAGTACCCCCTGCGGGTCAATGATGCCGACGGCAAGAGCGTGGTACTCGTCGGTGGCGCGGGCAAATACAAATACATCGGCAAGCTCGACATCACCTTCGATGAGGCCGGCGATATCATCTCGGCCAATGGCGATCCGGTCCGCGTCGCTTCCATCGCGGTGGACCCGACCAACGGCGTGGCGGCCGATCCGTGGATTCAGGCCAATGTCGTCGACCCGGTCAATGCCCATACGCTGGTTCTCCGGAACACCAAGATCGCCCGCACCAGCGTGCCGCTTGAAGGCCGCCGCGAAATCAAGGTTGACAATCCTCCCGGTGGAATCGTCGAGGAAGTCGGCGGCGTCCGCTATGCCGAGACCAATATCGGCAACCTCATGGCCGACGCCCTGCGCTGGCAGGCCGCCAAGGGCGACGGCACGGGCGACGCCCCGACCGGACCGATCATCGGGCTCCAGAACGGGGGCGGCATTCGCAACAACTCGTTGATCCCCGCGGCAAGCGGATCGGAAATGAACTTCTCCCGGTTTGACGCCTTCTCCATCGCCGCCTTCTCCAATTTCGTGGCCGTGGCTCACGACCTGCCGGCATCCAAGGTGAAGCTCATCCTCGAGCACTCGGTGGCGAACCTCAACGGTGGCGGACAATTCGGGCAATGGTCGGGACTGCGATTCACTTATGGATATCTTCTTCCCGCGGGCAGCCGAATTCTCGATGTCTTCCTCGATGACGGCACGCAGATCATCGACGACGGCCGTGTGCTGCCCAACGCACCCCTGATCGACCTGGCCACAATTGACTTTCTCGCTACAGGCGGCGACGCCTATCCCCTGACTGATCTGTTGTTCGACAAACTGACCGTCAGCTACGAGCAGGCGCTGGAAAACTACATCATGGCCTCCAACACCGAGGTTTACGCCGGCCTGTCCGGCCTGAACGGCATCATCGACGCCACACGCTATCGCCCGGTTCCCCTCGATCAGACACTGTACGGCCAGGCCGGCCGTCGAATTGACGCCGTCCCCGAACCGGGCACGATCGGGTTGATCGCTCTGGCCGCGGCTGGCACGCTGCATCGGCGACGACGCGCCTGATCCTTTCGCCCCTGTGGTATTCCGTAGATTCCCTGTTTCATGAGACAAAGCCCTTGGCATCCGTGCCAAGGGCTTCTCACTCCCCCGGTCTCACCCACTATTCCGCACGCGGCGGTCGTCGCCCGTAACGCCGGCGAATTCTCGGTCGATACGTCCTCGTCTGTTCGTGCCCCTGATGCGCCCTGGGGAAGACCTGAAGATGGACCACCACCTTCTCGTCCCAGACGAGGGCGGCAGCGGCGAGGTCACCATCGACCCGCCACTCCGTACCCTCGCCCGGAGACGCGAAGGGTTCCCACTTGCTGCCAATCACCTGATCCAGAACTCCCCGCACGATCTGGCCCTCCTCAGATGTCGGCTGGGCGGGGTCCACCGCCACACCCAGCAGGTCCATTGCATAGCTGTCCACCAGTGACTCCCAGAAGTACGCCAGCGTGGAATGCCGGTCGAACAGGTCCAGTCCCTGGAACCGCCCCCCATGGAAGACCGCCAAACCCACCGCCTCCTGGGGCATCCTCAGGCTTGTTCGGAAAGTCCGGAATTCCTGCTCCCGCTGGGCGTAGGCATCGTTCAGTGCCATGGTTTCACTGCTTGCCCCCGACGCCGCCAGGCAGAAGTGCACCTCGTCCCAGACCGCCTGCTGATCGGCATCGTGCCCCTGCGCGCTCTTCAATGAGGCGTACACCCTGGACAGCTTGGCCCGCCTTGTTCGATGGCTGGCCGACTTGCCGACGCTGAAGCTGTGGCTGTTGTGGTGCCAGCGACCCTGCTCCACGCAACTGACGGGGATCTTCAAGGTGGCATTGGCGGGAACCAGAACATCGGTGTTGAGGATGCGGTTCTGCTTGGCCCCGACCAGTTCCTGGCCATCCATCAGGAACACCCGCACCGCCAGCCTGTTCTGCACCTGGAGTTCAGGGACGCTGCCGTGTTCGTTGATCTCGGTGACCAGGATTGACGCCAGTGTCTGCTGGCGGAGCAGTTCATAAAGCGGCTCCTCGTGCGACGGCCCCAGAATGGGAACGACCCTGAGCTTCTGGCCCTGGCTCTGGCCGGCACAAACGCACTGGGCTCGGCTGGTGATTGCGGATGACATGGGATGGCTCCTTTCTTCTTCCGGATGTGTAACCCAGGCCGCTGACCACCTCCTGTCAGCCCTCCGTCAGGAAGAACTGGGAATTCTTGAACATGCCGCTATCATCGTGACTGACACTGACACGGGGTTGTCACATGCCGGCGGATTACTCTCGTATTCACCGACTTCTCAAGATCCTGACGCTCATCCAGGGTTCCACGGGATGGACGGCCAAAAAGCTGGCCACCGAATGCGACACGACTGAGCGAACCATCTACAGGGACATGAAGATCCTCGAGGGAGCGGGCATCCCGTATTTCTATGATGAGCAAACCAAGGGCTATTCCATCCGGCGGGACTTCTTCCTCCCGCCGGTCCAGCTCACGCTGGATGAATCCCTGGCACTGATCGCGCTGGCCGAGCATGTCGGCGGCCTGGAGCAGGTGCCCTACACCAAGCCCGCCGCCCGCGCCCTCGCCAAAATCCGCGGCCATCTGCCGCCCAAGGTCCGGGCGGAATTGGAGAACATCGAGCAGCACATCGCCATCAAACTCGCCCCCGCCCATCCACCCGAGAGCGCGGCCGACGTCTACGAGGTCGTGCGGACGGCGCTGGCCAACAAGCGTGCCCTGCGTTGCGAATACGAATCCGTTGGCGGACGGGCCGGGAACAACAGCAAGCCCTTCCTGTTCAAGCCGTACACCCTCTTTTTCAGCCAGCGGGCGTGGTATGTGATTGGCCTGCACGGCGGCCACAACGAGATTCGCTGCCTGAAACTCAACCGCTTCAGCCGGATCGAGTTGACCGATCTTCCCTATATGGTGCCTGACGATTTCTCGCTGGCCAGGCACCTGGGCAATGCCTGGCGGATGATCCGGGGGAAAAAGACGTACAAGGTGGAACTGCACTTTGACGCGGAATTCGCCGAGACCATTGCCGACACCCTCTGGCATCCCACCCAGGAGGTCATCTGGAACGATGACCAGTCCATCACCTTCCGCTGCAAGGTCGACGGGCTGGAGGAGATCGTCTGGTGGATCCTCAGCATGGGTCCGCATTGCGTGGTGAAACAGCCCAGAGAACTGGCCGAGCAGGTCCGGGAACTGGCGAAGGCGGTGGCGGCACGATATGCGGGTTCGCAGCGGTCCGGTCAGCCGACTGAAACCACGGTGTCAGCACCATAGGAGATGATGAAAGCGTGATGCAGGAAGCGAGATCACGTTCTGCGGCGGAGCCATGATCAGGGACGATGGTTCAACTTCTCTCCCGCATTTTCACTCGGATGACCGCGCATGGCGGTGGGCCTATGTTCGCACCCTGCGCGATCTGCGGCTTTCGGTGGCAAGACGCCGGCCCATCAGCCTGCCCAATCTGCTGCGGCTCTACCTCAGAAGGACGGCCCGCGAATGCTCCGGGGCCGATCGGCGTCGACTGATTGGCCGAGTGGCCTTGTCCGCGGTTTACCGGCGTCTACAGCCCTTTGGGCCGAGGGGCGATGAAGCGGGCGCGATGCGATCCGCCTTGTTCCTGATGCGGGCAAAGCACAAGCAACGCCCTGGCGAGCCGCGTGCCGATTCCCATGGCCACCGGAATCGACGGTCCTGAGGCGACAACATCAAGGGGGAGCCTGAGACGTTCACCCCCATGCCGTCAAGCGGCAGTGTCGCCGTCGTCGTGTCGGGCTAATGTCCGTTGGCGCTGGCTTGCGAGGGCACGCACCACAGCCGCGAACGTCCGGTGGCGTTGAGTTCCTGAACGTACTCCGATAGCGACAGGGCCGCCACGCTGCCGTCGGCCATGCCGACAACCGACGACACGTTCTTGTAGGCGTTGGGATTCGTGCTGGCGTTGGCGTAACTCACCAGTTTGCCCGTGTGGCGGAGCGAGATCCCTTCGGTGGGATAATTGGCGCCGTCGTTGAACGTTCCCGACAGCGGCTCCATCTCCCAGAAAATGATCGCGTTCTTCTGGAACTGGGTGGTCTTGAACCACCAGGCCGAAGAGCCGTTGAGACGGCCGAAGTTATTGACCGCGCCGTTCATTCCGTAGCTGCTGATCATGTACACCGGACCCGAAATGTTGTACGGAGGCGCGTCGAAGGGACAACGATAGATCTTGCCGCTCTTGAGATACTTGTAATAGGCGCCGCTGGCGATGACGCGCTGGCGGTCCTGGTCCGTGCCGGTCTGGAGGATTGTCGGGGCGGCCGTTGGCGTCACACCCTGCACCGCCGGATAATAGAGCCAGTTGGCGGTGGTCGTGAGATTGTCGATCGCCAGCCAGTTGCACGCCCCGGCCGACCCGCGATAGTCGGCCGCGTACATCATCCACGCGGTCGCCAGCTGCCGCACGTTGCTCGAGCAGTTCACCCGGTTGGCCTGCACGCGGGCGGAATTGAGAGCGGGCAGGAGAATCGCAACCAGGATCGCGATGATGCCGATGACAACCAGCAGTTCCACCAGCGTGAAGGCCCGTTTTTTCCTGCACATCTGCATGCAACCTCCAACGTGCCGTGATCAACGGACATTATGCGCCGCCGGGAAACACAATCAACGCCGGTTCCGCGCCAATACCGAGGGACTGATTTGCGATTTGCGCGTGTGAAAAGTGCCCTTGTCGAACCAACGGGTTTTGGCTAAAGTACCTGATTCAATCCGCCGGCCAATGCGTCTGGTGCGCCGCAAACCGTCGGGTGGCCTAGAGATACGACGCAACCGCAGGAGTTGACCTTTGATCATCGTCATGCAAAGCGGTGCCTCCCAGGAGGCCATTGATCGCGTCAGCGCCGAGATCGTCCGCATGGGTGCCCGGCCGCACCTCTCACGGGGCGAGTTTCGGACTGTCATCGGCGCCGTGGGGGAAGAAGCCAATATCGACGCCAACCATCTGACGACCCTGGACGGGGTGGAGAAGGTCGTCCCGATCATGAAGCCGTACAAGCTCGCCAGCCGTGAGTTTCACGACGGCGACACGGTGGTCGAGATCGGCGGACCGACGGTGCCGAGGGTGAAGGTCGGCGGCAGGCATGCGCTGTGTATCGCCGGGCCGTGCACTGTCGAGAATGAGAAGATGCTCTGGACGATCGCGCGCCAGGTCCGCGAGGCCGGCGCGACGGTGCTGCGAGGCGGCGCGTTCAAGCCGCGAACCAGCCCCTACTCGTTCCAGGGCCTGGGCGAGCAGGCGTTGAAATGGCTGCGGGCCTGCGGCGATGAACTGGGCATGCCCATCTGCACGGAGGTGATGGACACGCGGCAGGTCGAGATCATCGAGCGATACGCCGACTGCTTCCAGATCGGCGCCCGCAACATGCAGAACTTCGACCTGCTCCGCGAGATCGGCAAGACACGCAAGCCGGTGCTGCTCAAGCGAGGCCTGGCGGCCACCGTCAAGGACTGGCTTCTGTCGGCGGAGTACATCCTGGCGATGGGCAACGAGCGGGTGATCCTCTGCGAGCGCGGCATCAAGACCTTCGAGGACTCGATCCGCTACACCCTGGACATCACCAGCATCCCCGTCATCAAGGAATGGTCGCACCTGCCGATCATCGTGGACCCCAGCCACGCGGCCGGTCGGCGCAACTGGGTTCCGCAGATTGCGCGGGCCGGCATCGGCGCCGGCGCCGACGGCGTGATCATCGAGGTCCATTACTGCCCGTCGGAAGCGCAGTGCGACGGTCCGCAGGCCCTGCTGCCCGACACGTTCGCCGCCCTGGTGGGCGAGCTCAAAAGCATCGCGGCAATCTACAACAAGGAATTTACGTAGGGCCGCAGCGCCCTCGGGATAGATCAGCGGCGGGGACCGCCCCTCCCGCAGGACATCAGAGAAGGACAACCCATGGCACGCATTTCGTTTGTAGCAGGCAACTGGAAGATGAACATGAACAAGGCCTCGGCCGTCGATCTGGCCAGGGCCGTTGCGAAGGGCGCCCGGACTGACATACAGGTCGGCTGCGCGGTGCCATTTGTGTACATCGACGCCGTGGGCCAGGCGCTGGCCGGATCATCCGTCCTGCTGGGAGCGCAGGATGTTTACTTTGAGAAGAACGGCGCCTTCACCGGGGAGATCTCGATCGAGATGCTCAAGGACCTTGGCGTGAAGTTCTGCCTCACGGGCCACTCCGAGCGGCGGCACGTCATCAAGGAACCGTCGGAACTGGTGGCGAAAAAGGCCGCGGCGGTCTACAACGGCGGGCTGATTCTGATCCACTGTGTCGGGGAGAAGCTCGAAGAGCGCGACGCCGGTCAGACCCTGGCCGTCGTGCAGGCGCAGCTTGATGAGCTGGACCGAAAAATCGACGACCCGGCCCGCCTGGTGATCGCCTACGAGCCGGTGTGGGCCATCGGCACCGGCCGCAACGCCACCGACGCCCAGGCCCAGGAGGTTCACGCGTACATCCGCCAGGCGCTGGGCAGGATGTGGAACAAGGATTTCGCCGACCGCGTGCGCATCCAGTACGGCGGCAGCATGAAGCCCGAAAACGCCAAGGGACTGATGAGCCAGGCCGATGTCGATGGCGGCCTGATCGGCGGCGCGGCCCTGAAGGCCGACAGCTTCCTGGCAATCGTAAACGCCGCCAAGTGAGGCGGCCGCGACGGAGAATGAGGCAGGCAGCCCGAGCCCGGCGCCGCACATTCAAGTTGGAGATGAAATGTTCTGGTTCATGTTTTACCTGTTGCTGTCGCTGATGATCTTCGTCAGCCTGGTTCTGATCCTGCTGATCCTGATTCAGAAAGGGCGCGGCGGCGGGCTGGCGTCGGCTTTTGGCGGCATGGGGGGAAACACGGCGTTCGGATCCAAGACCGGCGATGTGCTCACCTGGGCAACGTCGATCGTCTTCGGCGTGTTTCTCCTGCTGGCGATCGTGCTGAACCTCATGGCCAACCGGACGGTAGTGCGGGCGCCGGCCAACCCGGCCCAGAACATTCCCGCGGCCCCGACGGACACCGGCGGCGAGCCTGCTGCCCCGACCCCCGCACAGCCCGAAGCGCCAGTCGGCCGGTAGCCGGAGGTCCGCCATGATTGTCAGCATGACGGGCTTCGGCGACGCGACCGGCGAACGGAACGGCACGCATTACTCGGTCGAGATCCGCTCTCTCAACAACCGCTTTTTCAAGCCAGTCATCAAGCTGCCGGAGAACGTTTCGGGGCTCGAGCCCGAGCTGGAAACGACCCTTCGCGAGCGGCTTGGGCGCGGCTCGATCACGTATATCCTGAAGATGCGCATGGATTCGGCGGAGGCCGCGTATCACATCAACGCCGAGGCCCTGCGGGCCTACCTGCGGCAGCTCCAGGCCGTGCGCGAGCTGGACAACCAGGTGCAGATCGACCTGGCCTCGTTGATGCAGCTTCCCGGCGTGTGCCAGGAGCCGCGCGACGAAACCGATGAGATCGCCAAGCACGGCGACACGATCCGCCGCTTGACCGACCAGGCGATCCTGAAGCTGATCGCCATGCGGCAGCGCGAGGGGGAGAACCTGTTCGCCGACCTGTTGAAACATGTGACGGTCATCCGCGAGAATCTCGGGGAGATCCAGAAGCGAGCGCCTTTTGTGATCGACGATTATCACCGCCGGCTCACGCAGCGCGTCAACGAGCTGCTGAGCAAGGCCGAATTCCAGGTCAGCCAGCAGGACCTGCTTCGCGAAGTGGCGGTCTTCGCCGAGCGAGCCGACATTTCAGAGGAAATCCAGCGGCTCACGAGCCATCTCGACGCCTTCGAGCAGTCCTGTCGCACCGGCGAGCACGCCGGCCGCAAGCTCGACTTCATCACCCAGGAAATGCTGCGGGAGGCCAACACCATCGCCAGCAAGGCCAACGATGCGGACATCGCCTCGCGCATTGTGGACATCAAGGGCTCGATCGACCGATTGAAGGAGCAGGTTCAGAATGTTGAATAGGCTTAAGACCGCGGGCCTGTTCCCGCCGGTTGGCACGCGGGCGACCGCGCCAGCGGATCGGCGACTTTTTCATCCGGCCCTCTTGAATTAGACAGGCATGCAAGCGGCACCGAAGCATCCCGGCCTCCTAATCGTCCTCGTCGGTCCCTCCGGCGTCGGCAAGAGCACCATCTCGCGCCGGCTGACGCAGCTCATGCCCATCTGCTACACGGTGTCGGCCACCACCCGCCCCAGGGCCCCCGGCGACGACAAGGGCAAGACCTACGATCACATCAGCAGGGAGGAGTTTTTCCGCCGCTTGGATCGCGACGAGTTCCTCGAATACGCGCAGGTCTACGGCGAGTATTACGGCACCCCCAAGCACCCCTGCCTCGAGCAGTTGGCCGAAGGCCGCGACGTGCTCCTGGAAATCGACGTCCAGGGCGCCTTGCAGGTGCGCTACCAGTACCCCGACGCCCTGCTGATCTTCATCCTCCCACCCGATGAACAGACCCTGCTCAAGCGGCTGACCGACCGCGCCCGCGATTCGGCCGACGACATCGCCAAGCGGTTCCGCGCCGCGCGACGCGAGATCCAGATGGCCAAGGGTTCGCGCGCATTCGACCACATGGTCATCAATGACAACCTGGACGCGGCGGTAAACGAGATTCTCAAGATCGTCCAACACCACCGACGCAAGATATAATGGCAGTCACAGGCCCGGCCGTTTCGGGCCGCAGATTTGGAGAACGCAGAATGATTGAAGCACTCAAGAGCGATGAGATCGTCAACAAGATGGGCGGCCGGTTCAAGCTGACGGCGCTGGTTCAGAAGCGCATGCTCGAGCTGATGGAAGGCGCCCGCCCGCTGGTGGATCGCGAGAACATGACCGACCTGGAAGTGGCGATCCAGGAGATCCTCCAGGACAAGATCGCCATTGACTACGACCAGTCGCCGATCCGAAAACCGCAATAGACTGGGAGGCAGCCCGGGCCGGAGAAAGTCGGGCCGCCCTTGCAGTCCCTGATCGTCCGCTTGCCAGATCATGCCAGAGAACGATCCAGTGCAGCAACCGCTCGCCGGCAAGGAGCTTGTCCTAGCCGTGACCGGCGGCATCGCCGCGTACAAGGCCGCGGAGCTCTGCTCCAGGCTCGTGCAGCGCGGCGCCGGCGTCACCGTCGTCATGACCGAGGCAGCCACAAAATTCGTCACCCCGCTGACGTTTCAGGCGCTCTCGGCCCGGCCCGTGCGCACCAGCACCTGGGACCTGCCCGATTCCTCTGATCCCCAGCACATTGGCCTGACCGAACGATCCGACCTGATGATCGTTGCCCCGGCTACGGCCAACATCATTGCCAAGGCCGCGTGCGGAATCTGCGATGACCTGGTTTCGACGATGATCCTCGCCAGCGCCTGCCCGGTCATCTTCTGCCCCGCCATGAACAACCTGATGTGGGAACACCCGGTGACACAGGAAAACGTCGCCCGGCTCCAGACCCTCGGCCACGCCATGATCGGCCCGGAAGAAGGCTGGCTGGCCTGCCGCAATGTGGGCAAGGGGCGCATGAGCGACCCGGTTCACATCGTGGACGTGGTGACGGGCCTTCTGACCGCCGCAACCCCCCTGCCGCGACGGTCGCCGAAAATCTAGCACACGGCGCGCCTCGCCGTCACGCCACGATCTCCTCCATCCTCCTGACCACCGCCTCGTCCAGCCTGATCCCGCTGGCCTCGGCGTTTTCCTCCACCTGCCGGGGACGGGTCGCCCCGATGATGCAGCTGGTCACCTCGCTTTTCCGCAGGACCCAGGCCAGCGCCAACTGGGACATCGTGCACTTGTTCTCCGCCGCCAGTGTCGCCAGCCTCTGCACCTTGGCCAGCAGGTCCTTGTCATCGGTCATCCGCTTGATGAACTGGTTCTGCCGGTCGTCCTTTGCCCGGCTGTCGGCCGGAAACGGTTCGCCCGGCCTGTACTTGCCCGTCAGCACCCCCTGCGCCAGGGGCGAGAAGACCACCTGCCCGATACCCGCCTTCGAGCAAAGCGGCATCACCTGCTTCTCAATTCCCCTCGTGAGGAGGTTGTAACAGGGCTGGCTTCCCCTGGGCCGGTAGAATCGGTCGCCGCAGATTTGCAAGCATTTTTCTATTCCCTCGACCGGCCACTCCGAAAACCCCCAATACAGGACTTTTCCCTGCCGGATCAGGTCATCCATCGCGCGGATCGTCTCCTCCAGCGGCGTCTGCTCGTCAAAGCGGTGGCACTGGTACAGGTCGATATAATCGGTCTGGAGGCGATGCAGGCTGGCGTGGCATGACTCCATGATGTGCTTGCGCGACAGGCCGCCGTCGTTGGGCCCGGGTCCCATCGGGAAGAAGCACTTGGTGGCCAGAACATAGTCAGACCGTCGCCGACTGCGGAGCAACTGTCCCCACACTTCCTCGCATTTGCCCCGGGCGTAGGCGTCGGCCGAATCCAGGAAATTGATCCCGACATCGAATGCCTTGTCCATCACCGCCCTGGCCTGATCCATGTCAATGGCGTTGCCGAACGTCAGCCATCCGCCCAGCCCGATTTCCGACAGTTTCACTCCCGCATCGCCCAACCGACGGTACTGCATGTCTGTGTCTCCCTGAATTCGACCGGCTCCTACCGGGGCCGCACGGTCCTTATATCGGCCAAATCAACCTGCAAGTGGGGACCGCACCGCGCATCCTACGTTGCGTCAGCCCGGCCTCCAACCCGCTCTTGAGGCCGAATCGGTCGCTGGCATCGCATTCCGCGGGCAGTACAATGGGGCAAACGTTTCTATCCACAAGAATGTCGAGGTTTTTCATGGCCCAATACCTGATCCCCCCGCTGAAGAAGTCTCCCAGGCTCGGCAAGAAGCAGGTCCAGCTCGTCGCGTCCGGCGACCTGCGCCTTTCGGCCAACCAGCAGTGCTGGGCCGCCCAGGCGGCCATGGAACAGACCCTGCGTGATGCGATCGCCGCTGAAGGATACGAGTTGGTCCGCTCACACCCCTACAAGGAAGACCAGAAGCACGGCTTCATCGGTTCACAGAAGGAAGGCATCGAGGTCTTCCGGAACGTCGATCCGAAGGCCCCCATTGTCGTCGCCGAGGCCGTCTGGCAGTACTCACACCACGTTCTGCCCGGCCTGCTCAATCACAAGGGCCCGATCCTGACCGTGGCCAACTGGTCGGGGCAGTGGCCCGGCCTGGTCGGCATGCTCAATCTCAATGGCTGCCTGACCAAGGCGGGCGTGAAATACTCCACCATCTGGTCGGAGCAGTTCGACGACGCGTTTTTCAAGGGCTACCTGCGCGCCTGGCTCAAGGACGGTTTCGTCAAGCACAAGACGCCGCACGTGACCAAGTTCAAGCACGTGAAGGTCACAGGTGCCGAGCGGAAACTGGGCGAGGCCCTGGCCGAACAACTCCGGTCAGAGAAGGCGATCATGGGGATCTTCGATGAGGGATGCATGGGGATGTACAACGCCATCATCCAGGATGAGTTGCTCAACCCGATCGGTGTTTTCAAGGAGCGACTCAGCCAGTCGGCCCTGTATGCCGAAACGCTCAAGGTGTCCGATGACGAGGCCAGGGCGGTCCGGCGGTGGTATGACGACAAGGGCGTGAAGTTCGTCACGGGTCCCAATGAGGAAACCGACCTGACCGATCAACAGATTCTCACCCAATGCAAGATGTACATCGCGGCCCTCCGCATCGCCGACGATTTCGGCTGCGACCTGATCGGGATCCAGTATCAGCAGGGCCTGAAGGATCTGCTGCCGGCGTCGGACCTGGTCGAGGGCACGCTCAATGACTCGATCCGCCCCCCGGTTCTCAGCCGGGACGGCAAGCGAGAACTCTACGCCGGCGGCCCGCTGGTGCATTTCAACGAGGTGGACGAATGCGCGGGGCTGGACGGCCTGCTGATCAACCGCGTCCACAAGGCAATGGGCCAGCCGGTGGAGAACACTTTGCACGACGTGCGATGGGCCGACTGGGATCAGTCGGGAACCACCAGGGACTACGTGTGGGTGTTCGAGATATCCGGCTCGGCGCCGCCGTCGCACTTCATCGGCGGCTGGGCTGGCGCCACCAGCGAGCGGCAGCCGCCGATGTACTTCCGGCTGGGCGGCGGAACCATCAAGGGCATCAGCCGGCCCGGCGAGATCATCTGGTCGCGCATCTATGTGGAGGATGGCGCGTTGAAAATGGACATCGGCCGGGCGGGCGTGGTGGAACTGCCCCAGAGCGAAACGCAGCGCCGGTGGGATTCGACCACCCCGCAGTGGCCGGTGATGCACGCGGTCCTCTACGGGGTCACGCGCGATCAGTTCATGGCCAAGCACAAGGCCAACCACATCCAGGTGGTGTACGCCAACAGCCAGGCCGAGGCCGACAAGGCCCTGCTGGCGCGGGCGTCCCTGGCCGACGCGCTGGGCATCCAGGTGAACGTGTGCGGGACGAGGAAGAACGGCAAGGAATGGTAGGCCGTTGAAAAGCGCGCACCTCACCGCGCTGCTGAGGCAATCCGCTCCAGTTCGCACCGCTGCCGATCCGTCCAGATGCGAGCCTGCGCCGGATCCATCGCCTCGCAGCCGAAGTGTTGCCGTATCCGCCTGCACAACTCGTCGATTCCCTGGCCGGTTGTCGCCACCGTCCGCACGGCCGATTCGTCAGGCCAATTCCAGATCCCCGCGCAATCCGCCTTGTTGATCACGATCAGCGCGTTGCGATGGGAACGCAGCATCGCCTCCTGATCACCTTGCAGCGGAACGCCGGCGTCGAGCACCAGAACAACCAGGTCGGCGCCGACGACGATTTCGGCGCCGTGACGGATCGCTTCCCGCTCGATCGGGTCGTCGGTGCTCCGCATGCCCGGCGTGTCCACCAGCATGACCGCCAGGCCATCCAGGTTGGCGATCTCCCCCACCCAGTCGCGCGTGGTGCCGGGCCTGTCGGCAGTGATCGACCGCTCCTGGGCGAAAAGGCGATTGGCCAGCGTGGACTTGCCCGCATTGGGGATGCCCACAATGGCAACGCAAGGCGGATAAAGCAGGTGAATCAGCGCACGGTCATTGAGCATGCGACGGGTTACCCCCTGGTCCGGCGGGTCCGCCTGAAGACGGGCCCACGCAGACGGCTGCGCCAGCAGCGCCCGCAGCGCCAGTTCCGTCCGGGCAAGCGGAAGGAAGGCCATCACTTCGCGCTCCAGCAGCGTGTCGCCGTCCACCGCGTCCAGGTCAAGCGGCCCGGCGCACACCGGGCGCAGTTCGAAACCGGCTCGGGCCGCCAGATCCATGACACTCTTCACCACCCACGGCCCGCCGTGCAGATTCAAGTCCGCCCAGGCTGCCCAAGGCCCCAGCACCACCAGCGCGTCATCCAACACCCGCTGCCCGTCGCACAGTTCGCCATGCACGCAGCGGCCCTCCGCGACCGGCCGCGAGAAATGCGCTCGCAGGAAAGCTGCCACCAGGGGCCCGACCAGCCGAACCACCGCGATTGCCGCCGTGCCCCCCGGCGTCAACAGGTACGCCTTGTTCTCCATCATGACTCACGCTTCTTGCCGCCAACCGGCTCCATTCCCGCTTCCGCCCACGCCAGCGCGATGCCGTACAACGTCAGGTCCGGCGCGATCGCGTGGATCAGTTCCCAGCCGTCAAACAGCAACTGGGCATCGCCCCCCGTGGCGATGATCTCCGGCCACCTGCCCAGTTCCGTCGCGTAGTTCTCGGCCAGTTCCTTGACCATGCCCCGAATGCCGTGATAGACGCCGTGCAGCATCGCCTGCTCGGTGCTCCGACCGATGGGATCGCCCGGTTCGGCCAGACGCACCGACGGCAGTCTTGCCGTTCTCTCGTGCAGCGACCGAAGCATCAACTCCGCGCCCGGTGCGATCGCCCCGCCAAGAAACTCCCCCTCGTCGTTGCACACATCGACCGTCACGGCCGTGCCCGCGTCAACCACGATGCACGCCTTTCCCATCTGCTCATAGGCCGCGGCGACATTGAGAATGCGGTCCACGCCGGTCTGTTCCGGGGGCTGGGTGAGGACCCTGATGGGCAGCTTCACGTCCGCGCCCACCCAATGCACCTTCTGTCCGGTCGCCTGCATCACCGCCTGTTCCAGCGTCTCGACCATGGGCGGGTTGACACTCGCGCCGCATACGGCGGCATTCTCACGGCCCCCGATTCGCATCCATGCGTCGGCCAGGTTTCCTTCCCAGTCAGCGCGATTCTCGTTGGAAACACGCGTCACATACTCCAGTGTTCCGGCCACGAAGACACCGATCGACAGCCGAGAATTGCCCACGTTCAGCGCCAGCAGGTTGATTTCCATGCCCAAGAGTATAGATGCCGCCCACCTTTTCGGTAAGCTGACGGACATGCAACCGACCGCAAGAGTCGCCCTGGTTACCGGCGGCGCCCGCCGCGTGGGACGTGCGATTGTCCAACGACTGGCCACGGAGGGATTCGACGTGGCGTTCACGTACCACCAGAGCCGGCAGGACGCGGACGAACTGGCCCAATCGCTGCTTGCATCCGGCCGTCGGACCGCCGCCATCGAGGCCGACCTGACCCAACCCGGCCAGGCAACCGAGGAGATCTTCAGCGCCGTTGACCGCCTGTTCGGGCGTCTGGACGTGCTGGTGAACAACGCCTCGCTCTATCAACCCTCCTCGCTTGCGACCTTTACCACCGCGCAATCCCGTGCGATGTGGGCCATCCATGTCGAGGCGCCCATGCTCCTGTGCCGGCGGTTCGAGCGATACCTGCGCACCGTCCGCGGGCATGTGATCAACATGGTCGATCTGCTGGCCGAGCGGCCGTGGCCGGAATACCTCGTCTACTGCGCCAGCAAGGCCGGCCTGCTCAACCTGACGCTGGGCCTGGCGCGGGAACTGGCCCCGGACGTGACCGTCAACGGCATATCTCCGGGCGTGGTGGCCTGGCCGAACGATTACTCCGAGCAGGAGCGGCAGAGATACCTCAATCGTGTGCCCCTGGGACGCGAAGGAACTCCGGAGGACGTGGCCAGCGCCGTCGCCTTTCTGGTCAGCGGCGGTTCTTACATAACCGGACAGATCCTGCGGCTGGACGGCGGCAGATCGATCACGTAAGCGACGTTGCGGGAAGGAGGATGCTCATGTCATGGGAAGCCCTTCGTCTGACCAGCCGTGCACCTTCGGAAGTCCTGGCGGTCCTGGGTCCGCACGGGGTGGAAGAGCTGATTCGCAACGCCCGCAATGACTGCTGGCGCGAGCATCCCCAGGAGACGCGCACCCTGCCGGCGGTGCGCAAGATGCTCCAGGAGGTCTTTGACCGCAACATCGCCGTCTGGCGATCCATCAGGAACCCGTCGCCCGAAGAGTTCTTCAAGGATCTGCAACCGCATCAGGCCGACCACCACATCCGCCAGGCGCTGGTTACCTGCCACATGATGCTCCCTCGCGGCCACAAATCGATCCAGGCCGTGGCAAAGATCGTCACCCACATCTTCCAGCGGATGCTCGACGCATGG
>Ga0101944_10002575_pt1 | contig 28695 bp, 27 predicted proteins | sample DewCreD2012metaG_FD_75245 | JGI IMG/M metagenome (GOLD analysis project Ga0101944, IMG submission 75245) | Hot spring sediment bacterial and archeal communities from British Columbia, Canada, to study Microbial Dark Matter (Phase II) - Dewar... ... | reverse complement strand
CCCGATCTGTCCGGATTTTTGCATCGCGCGAAAAAATCCGGACAAACCCGACAAAAATCAACCCAAATAAGCCAACAACCCGAAAAACCCGGGCCTGTCCCCCATGTTTCCATCATGTTTTCGCGCCAATGAACCCTTTGCGCGCGAACGCGGGGCCGCACAAAGCCAGCGCGTTCGCGCCATTACCATCCAATCTGCGCAAGGGCGGGGCCAGAAAGAGCCAGCACCCTCGCGCCAGCTGTAACCCACTGAAAACAATGGGCCTGTCCCCGTTGGTTTCCCCGTTGGTTTGGGAGGAATGGACGAAAGGACCATTTTGAAGTATTTTGTCATCGATGTTGATCACATGCCTCAAGTGCAAGCGACATGTTGATACTGGCCAGGCGCCAGCCGGATCAACAGTGAAGTGCAGCTGTGGCCTGGCGATCCTGGTTCCCGAGTCGCCGTCTACTGCTGGAAAGATGAACTGTCCCTCTTGTGGCGCGCCGGTTGACCCAGCATCGCGAAAATGCGAATTCTGCTCCACCGCGCTGGCGACAGTGATCTGTCCGGGGTGTTTCGGCGCTGTATTCTTTGGAGCCAAACACTGCCTTCACTGCGGTGAGGCCCTGGAAGGCCGCGTGGTGATTCATGGTGACGAAACCCCGCGCAAGTGTCCTCGGTGTCAGGACGAGACCCTGAGGGTCGAGGTGGTGTCCGAGACGGCCATCGAACGCTGCAACCGATGCGAAGGTCTTTGGGTCGATCGCGATTCTGTCGAGCGCCTGGTACAGAAAAATCGAAGCGAGGGCGCCGTCCGCGCGGCCTCTTCCGGTGGGCGAACATCGACCGCTACCAACTTGCTCAAGGCGACCGCGGATGGGTATCTTCGCTGCCCGGTATGCAACCAACTCATGTGGAGGCAGAACTTCGGCAAGATTTCAGGCGTCCTCATCGACGTGTGCCGCGCTCATGGTACCTGGTTCGATCGGGACGAGTTGCATCGTGTGATCGAGTTCATCCGCTCCGGGGGCCTGGAGCGTTCCGCCCGCAAGACCCGCGATCTGCTGGATGCCGAAGTGAAGGTCCTGCAGCAGAGAGTCACCAACCTGACATCCCGCGGCCACGCGCTGTTTTCAAGCGGAGATGAGCGTATCCAGTCGGGAAACTTGGCGGTGGGGATTGCGGACTGGCTGCTCAATGTTTTTCTAAAATAGCTCTGGTTGCCACAGGCTCAGAAGTGCCTTGATTTTCCGTATGGAGCGGCTATACAGTTCGGGCGGGAATATCAGGAGGTGCACTATGCGTCGGCACTGGATGATTTTCGTTGCGACCTTGCTGGCTGCGCTCTTTGTGCTTGGCACCGGATGTCCCAAGAAATCCACCATGCGCGAGCCCCCCGAAAGCGGCGAGCAGGACCCCACCCGCGAGCCCGGACCAAGGCCGCCTCGCTGAAAGCTTCGGGTTCGGCACTCTTCCCCTCCTGCTGCGAGGAGGGACAGAGGTTGTTTCATGCGTCTGACCATCCTGGGGTCCGGTACTTCGAGTGGCGTGCCGGTGATCGGCTGCCGCTGTTCGGTATGTTCGTCCGCCGATCCGCGAAACCGGCGCACCCGGGCCTCGGCGCTGGTGGAAGTTGCCGAAGTCAAAATCTTGATCGATACATCGCCCGACCTGCGCCAGCAGGCGCTCCGTTTCGGTCTGGCGCGAGTGGATGCGGTGCTCTTCACCCATGGCCATGCCGACCACGTCCACGGCATCGACGAGCTCCGATCCTTCAACATGGTCACGCTCTCGGAGATTCCCTGCTTCGGCAATCGTCCGACACTGGACCGGCTGCGAAGGACCTTCGATTACATCTTCGAAGACACGGGAAGCGAGAGCCTGAAGCCGTTGCTCGAATTGCACGAGGTGGGCGAACCATTCGATGCCCGGGGTGTTCGCATTCTTCCAGTTCCGCTCTGGCACGGGCGGACGCCGTCGCTGGGGTATCGCATCGGAGATGCCGCTTACCTCACCGATTGCAGCCGGATTCCGCCGGAGTCTTTCTCTCTGCTCGAAAACCTCGATCTGTTGGTGTTGGATGCTCTGCGCCATCATCCCCATCCGACCCATTTCTCCATCGCGCAGGCCATCGAGATCGTGGAGGGACTGCGGCCGCGCCGCGCGGTCTTGACTCACCTGTCGCACCAGGTCGATCATGCCGATGCCCAAAGCCGGTTGCCGTTGGGTGTCGAACTGGCGTATGACGGAATGTCGTTTGAACTCGCGGAGCCCGCGTTGAAGGAAATCTACCAAGAAAGGAGCCAATCGTGATCGTCGGCGTCCCCAAGGAAATCAAAGTTCGGGAATACCGCGTGGGCATGGTGCCCGCCGGTGTGAAGCAGCTGACCGACCGGGGCCACAAGGTGCTGGTGGAGACCGGCGCCGGTTTGGGTTCGGGCATCGGTGATGAACAGTACCGGGCCGCCGGAGCGGAGATCGTCAAGGACATTCAGACGGTCTACCAGCGCGCGGACATGATCGTGAAGGTCAAGGAGCCGATCGAGCCCGAATACGGCCTCATTCGTGAAAACCAGATCGTCTACACCTACCTGCACCTGGCCGCCGATGCGACGCTCACCCGAAAACTGATCGAGAGAAAGTGCGTCGCGGTGGCATATGAGACCATCCAGTTGCCGGATGGCTCGCTGCCCTTGCTCAAGCCCATGAGCGAGGTCGCGGGTCGGATGTCGATCCAGGTCGGCGCAGCCACGTTGGAGAAGGAGCACGGCGGCAAGGGCATTCTCCTCGGCGGCGTCCCCGGGGTGCGGCGCGGCCGCATCACGATTCTCGGCGCCGGTGTGGTGGGGCTGAACGCCTGCAAGATGGCGGTCGGCCAGGGGGCCGAGGTGACCATCCTGGATGTCAACTTGAAGACGCTCAACTACATCGACGATATCTTCCATGGCCGAGTGCAGACATTGTTCTCCGATCCCGAGACCATCGCCCGTTCGGTGGCCAGGGCCGATCTGGTGGTGGGAGCCGTGCTGATTCCCGGCGCCAAAGCCCCCAAGCTCGTGTCGCGCGGCCTCATCTCGCAGATGGAGGCCGGTTCGGTGGTCGTGGACGTGGCCGTGGACCAGGGCGGTTGTATCGAGACGGTGCATCCGACCACCCACGACAACCCGACCTATCTGGTGGATGGCGTCGTGCATTACTGCGTCGCCAACATGCCGGGAGCGGTGGCGCAGACCTCGACCTTTGCGTTGACCAACACCACCATCGGCTACGCCATCAAGCTGGCCGACCAGGGAATCGACGCCGTCAGGAAAGACCCGGCCCTGGCGCTCGGGGTCAATTGCTTCAAGGGCGCGCTCACCTGCCGTCCCGTGGCCGAGGCCCACAATCTGCCCTATCAGCCGCTGGCCGAGGCGATGTAGCTCCGTACGCCGTCGGATCCGTCTCGGAATAATTCGCTCGCCTGAGGGGTTATCCGACCAAAGTCCCCGCGATCCAGGCGGGACGGGCGGTCCAACATGTGGAAACGAAAAGAAAAACACGAGCGCGACGCCTTTGCCGAGTCAATGCTGGAGTACCTGGACCCGCTGTTCGGAACGGCGATGAGACTCACCGGCAACCGCGCCGAGGCCGAGGATCTGGTGCAGGACGCCCTGGTGCGAGCCATGCGTTTTCGGGAGCGTTTCCAGCCGGGGACCAACCTCAAGGCGTGGCTGTTCAAGATCATGGTCAACCTCTTCGCGACGAAATATCGCCGCGCCCGCCGGGGACGCGAGATCGAGTCGGGACCCGAGCGTGAAGACGTTCTGGAGTGTCTGAGCCCCGACTCCTGCGCCCGATCCTCTGCAAGGCCAGAGGAATATTTCTTTGAAAAGATGCTGTCGGACGACGTGGTGGCCGCCATCAACGAACTCCAACCGGAGTTCCGCCTGGCGGTGCTGCTGAGCGATCTGAACGGATTCTCCTACGCCCAGATCGCCGACATCCTGGATATTCCCGTGGGCACGGTGATGTCACGGTTGCACCGCGGGCGCCGGTTGCTGCGGGCGCGGTTGTATCGCTACGCCCTCGAGCAGGGCTACATCCGCTCCGAGACGGAAGAAGAGGCGAAGGTGACCCGATTGGACGAGTTTCGAAAGAAAGATGCCGGGTCGCGGGAGTCCTAGGAGGCTCGCCATGCGCTGCGAAGATGTCCGACGGTTCGCGCAGGTCTACCTCGACGGCGAATTCGACGAAAACGATCGCCGGGCGATGGAGATCCACCTCAAGGAATGCCCGCAATGCCAGCACCAGGTCGAGTACGAGCGGCGTTTCCAGGCGGCGATCCGGGCGCGGGTGCCGAGGGTGCGAGCGCCGGAGGAGTTGCGCGAGAGGTTGCAAGAGAAGTTGCTGCGCCCGCAGGGCCGGCGCTGGCCCTATCGACAGGTGCTGCTGTGGTCGTCCGTGCCTGCGGCGGGCGTCCTGGTGCTCATGCTGTCGATCACCTGGACGGTGACCTCGGCGTTTTCGCCGCGCCTGCTCGAAGAGGCGGTCGATCGCCATAGCCAGCAGGCGCCGGTCGAGGTGGCAACCGAAGACCTCAGCGACGTGGAGGAATGGTTCCGCTCCAAGGTGAATTTCCACGTGGCGTTGCCGCCATTTTCCGACCGGGAGTTTCGCGTGGTGGGCGCCCGGCTGAGCCACCTTGCCGAGCGGCAAGCGGCCCAGGTGAGGTATCGCCAGGGCGGGCGGAATTACAGCCTGTTCGTCTTCTCGGATCCCGGAGGTCCGCTGGAACTGCAACGTTGCCATCGCCTGGGAAAGCGCAAGCTGTGCCTGGAGGAAAAGCGCGGCTATACCGTCGTTGTATGGCGCTCCCGCGGTCTGGCGTATTCCCTGGTCGGCGATCTGCCCGCCGGCCAGATGTTGGATGTGATGAACGCGCTGTTCAGGCCCTGAGGCGGAAATTCCCAAGGATTCCCTTGCCTCCAGCGATCCGACCGTGCTATGGTCCGGCCTCGTCCGGATTGCCGGAGGCCACCATGCGCCTGGGCATCTTCTCCGATGTTCATTCCAACCTGGAAGCGCTTCAGGCCGTGGTGGCGGCCTACCGAGAGCTGGGCATCGATCGCTACATCTGTCTGGGAGACGTGGTGGGATACGGGGCCAGCCCCAACGAGTGCTGCCAGATCGTGCGGGATCTGGCCCAGGTGGTGGTGCTGGGAAACCACGACGCGGCCGTCACCGGACGCATGGACTACAGCTTCTATTACGACGCGGCCCGGCACGCACTGGATTGGTGCGCCGCCCAGTTGACGTCCGAGAACATGCGCTGGCTCAAGCAGATCCCGTACACCGCCGAGGAGAACGGCCTGGGATTCTCCCACGGCAATCCGCTCGCGCCCGAGAACTTCGACTACATCTTCACCCTGGACCAGGCGGCGGACCTCTTGCCGCACTTCGGCAGGCTCAAGGATGTCCAGTTCATCGGCCACTCGCACCTGACCAAGTCGTTCGCTCTCTCCCAAGAGGAGGTCAACGAAGTGGTCGCCCGCAGGTTCGGGCTGCGGCGGGCGCGCAAGTACGTGCTCACCGTGGGCAGCGTGGGCCAGCCGCGGGACTACGATGCTCGGGCTTGCTTCACCGTGTTCGACACCGAGACTCGGGTGTTCGAGTTCCACCGGGTCGAGTACGATATGGAATCCGCGGCGCGCAAGATCTTCGACGCCGACCTGGCGGTGAACTTCGGCAAGAGATTGTTCTTGGGGGTTTGATGCGTGTGACCTGGGCATTTCTCGGCCGAGTGCCGTACGCGGAGGCGCTCCGGCTGCAACGAGCGGCCGTCGGCCAAGTGCAACGGGGCGGCCCGGGCATGCTGCTGCTTCTCGAACACCCGCCGACCATTACGCTCGGGCGCCACGCCGATCCGCGCCACCTCCTCCTGCCGGAGGCCGACTACCGGCGGCGCGGTATTCCCATCTTTCGGGTGAAACGGGGTGGCGACGTCACCTACCACGGTCCGGGCCAGCTGATCGGATATCCCATCGTATCGTTGGACGAGATGCGCATCTCCGTGCCGGATTGGGTGCGCGGCAACGCCGAGACCATCGCCGAATTTCTCGAGTCGCGGGGTGTGAAGGCCCGCTGGTCCCAGGACCGGCCCGGGGTCTGGGTCGGCGACGACAAGATCGCTGCGGTGGGGTTCCACATCGAGCGGCGGGTGTCGAGCCACGGCTTCGCGATCAATCTCGACGTCGATCTTTCGCATTTCGGCACCATTGTTCCCTGCGGCCTCGCGCACTGCGGCGTCACCTCGCTCAAGCGACTCGGCGCAGATGCGCTCCCGATGCCGCGGGCAGCCGAGGAAGTAGCGCAGAGGCTGGCGACGCGCTTCGGCTGGGAGCTGGCGGCCTGCCGGCCGGGAGAATCTCTGGCCCGCGAATCGGAGACGGTCCAACCCTATCATGCGACCATTGCGCCATAACCGCCTGTCATCGGCCATCGGCTGTCTGGCGGGGATCCTGGCGATCGGGTCGATCGCCGGGGCCGCCGGCGGGTGTCGCGGCGATCGCGGCCCGCAGATCGCTGTCGTGGTGGCGGATGTGGTCGACCGCTCGGGGAACGAAGCCGCGTCGTTCGACGCAGCGCGCGCGAAAGAGATGCTCCAGGTCGCACTGTCGGCCAGCCGGCGCGTCGAGTTGTCCGCGTCCGAGAGCCCGGGTGCGTACCAGGCCGAGCTCGCCATCGCGCTGGCGAGTGAACACGAGGCGGCCAGGCCCGGCGAGACCGGATTGTACCGCGGCGTCCAGGTCGAACTCGTGCTCTCGCGCTGGGGACCCGACGGTGTGCGCGAGAGGATCCACGCGCAGGGGGAGGCCTTTGAGGTCCAGGAACCGCAAAAGACGCCTCCCGCCGCGGGATTCGAAGGCGTGCTGCGTCTCGCTGTGAAACAGGCGGTCGCCAATCTGGACACGGAGCTCGAAAGCCGCGAGTATCCCGCCGAGCGTCTGGCGACCATGTTGTCCTCGGCCTCCTCCGAGCAACGGCTCGCCGCCCTGCGGACGCTGCGGGACCGCAAGGTTCCGGAACTGGTCCCGAAGACGATCGAACTGCTCAAGGACGCGGTCCCGGAGGTGGTGCTCGAGGCGGTGGGGGTGTTGGTGGCCCAGGGCGATCGGCGGGCGGTGGAGCCGCTGATCCGCGCGGCGCAAGATCGAGATCAGCTTTTTCTGCTGCAGGTCATATCTGCGCTTTCAGAACTCGGCGGGCCGGTAGCGCGGGGATATCTCTTCACCCTGGCGGCAGGGCACGATTCGCTGGCCATCCGCGATCGCGCCGCCCGCGCGTTGCGTGAGTCGGAGCGTGCCGCCGGCGGTCCGACCCGCACCGCCGCGCAGGAGCCGCTGCCCGACACGGCTGTGCCTTGAAGGAGGGACGCAATGGGAAGGTCGTCATTTCAACGGTGGGGCATCCCGACGCTGGCGGCGTTCTTGTTCGCTCCCGGATGCGCCCATGTGGCTCCCGGGACTGGAGCGGTCAGCGCCGATGTCCGCAGCTACTATCCGTTGGGCGTCGGTAATCGTTGGACCTACGCCACGACTTTCCAGGGCCAGCCCCAGGCCGATCTCTCGGTCTCCATCGTGCGCGAGGAAGGAGGCTTCTTCGTCGATGACCGGCCGGCCCCGTCGCGCCTGCGCTGGGACGGAGACGGATTGCGCGATGGCGACGTGCGCTACCTGATCAAGGCGCCGCTGGTCGCCGGGACTCAGTGGCTGTCGGTGGCGGACATCAAGACCGTCGAGCGGTACGAGATCGTCGCGGCGGGCCAGGAGGTGCGCGTCCCGGCCGGGGTGTTCCGCGATTGCGTCACGGTGCGGATGGAGGTGCGCATCTCCGACACCCAGGCCATGGAAAACCACATGACCTTCGCGCCGGGCGTGGGCATCGTTCAGATTCGCACCGATTTGCGCAGCGGCGCGCGCATCCTTCCCCAGAGCATGCTGCAACTCAAGGACTATCGCATCCAGGCCAAATGAAGGCCGCCTCCGGACGGGCCACTCGGCGCAGGGATCGTCCTTCGCGCACCAGCACCGTGTCGTGCCGTTCGTCGGAGCGCCGGCGGGGGCAATCCAGGTTGTAGTGAAGGCCGCGGCTTTCGCGCCTGGCCCGGGCGCAGGCGATCACGAGCTCGGCCACCATGGCCAGGTTGCGAAGCTCGAGCAGGTCGGGGGTGAGCAGGGTCTTCCAGTAGTATTCTCGGATTTCTTCCTGGACCAGAGCGATGCGGCGGGCGGCGCGCTCCAGTCGTCGGTCGCTGCGGACGATGCCCACGAAATTCCACATGAAGCGCCGGATCTCGTCCCAGGTGTGCGATACCACCACGCTTTCATCGGAATCCGATGCCTGGCCGATGTCCCAGGCGCGCACCGGACGCCGCACCGCGGGCGCCGATCGGGCCCACGCCCGCGCATCCTGCGCGGCCCGGTGGCCGAAGACCAATGCTTCGAGCAGGGAGTTGGACGCCAGCCGGTTCGCGCCGTGAAATCCGGTGCAGGCCACCTCGCCGATGGCGTACAGGCCCGGCAGGGAGGTGCGGCCGTGATGGTCGGTCCGCACGCCGCCGCAAAAATAGTGCGCGGCCGGGACCACCGGGAGCGGTTGTCGCCGCATGTCCAGGCCGAATTCCAGGCAGCGCCGCAGCAGGTTGGGGAATCGTCGCGCCAGGAAGCGGCCGTCGAGGGCGGTCATGTCCAGAAGCACGTAGTCGTCGCCGGTCTTCTTGAGTTCGAAATCGATGGCCCGCGCCACCACGTCGCGGGTGGCCAGCGCTCCCCGGCGATCGTAGCGATGGAGAAACTCGCTGCCGTCGATGCGACGCAACACCCCGCCTTCTCCGCGCATGGCTTCGGAGAGGAGGAAGGACTTCGCCTTGGGGTGATACAGGCAGGTCGGGTGGAACTGGACGAATTCCAGATTGGCCATCTGGGCGCCGGCCCGGGCGGCCATGGCCATGCCGTCGCCGGAGGCCACGTCCGGATTGCTGGTGTAGAGGTACACCTTGCCCGCGCCTCCGGTGGCGAGAACGGTGCAGCGTCCCAGAAGAGCGCGCACCTGTCCATCGCGCCGGTCGAGCGCGTACACCCCGCGGCAGATCGGGCCCACCGCGGTCTCTTCCAAGATCAGATTGACGGCCAACTGGTTGGGGTCGCGGCGGATGGCGGGCGTGGCCGCGGCCCGCCGGGCCAGCGTGCGCATGATCTCATGGCCGGTGATGTCGCCGGCATGGAGAATGCGGCGGTGGGAATGGCCGCCTTCGCGGCCGAGGTCGAAACGACGACCGGCTCGTTGCCGGGAGAAAGGGACGCCCCAGGCCACCAACTCGCGGATGCGCTCCGGTCCGGACTGGATGCACAGCCGCACGATTTCGGGGTGGCACAGACCGGCGCCCGCCCGCAGGGTGTCGCGCTCGTGCAACTCGAAAGAGTCATCCTCGTCGGTCACCGAGGCGATGCCGCCTTGGGCCTTGTCCGAGGCGGAGGCGCGTTCGTCTCCCTTGGAGAGGACCAGCACCGAGCCGTGGTCCGCCGCGTGCAGGGCGAAGGTCAGCCCGGCCAGGCCGCCGCCGATCACCAGGTAGTCCGCCACGAAGGAATTCGATCCGGCTCTGGATGGGTGCCGCATGGACCGCAGCATAGGAGCCGATGCCCGAGCAGTCAATTGTTGCGGGGTTGCAAAACCGGGTGATAGAATCCCCGGCGGAAGGGCGACCCATGCGAAATCGGACCGGCACCATGTGGCTCCTCGGCCTCGGTCTGGCTCTGGCGGCGCTGCCGGCTGGGGCGGACGTGTACAGCTTCGTGGACGAGGAAGGCGTGGTGCATTTCACCAATGTTCCCACCGACCCGCGCTACCGACCCATCGACTCGCCCATTCCGCGCAAGAAGCCTGCCGCCAAACGGCGCCAGGCCTCCGCCTACCTGGCGCCGCCGAAACTGGTGCGGGACTACGACGAGTACCTCCGCGAGGCTTCGGCCCGCTACACAATACCGGTCGCATTGATCCGGGCCGTAATCACGGTGGAGAGCGCCTTCAATCCCAAGGCCGTATCGCATGCCGGAGCCCAGGGCCTCATGCAACTCATGCCGGCCACCGCGGCCGAGATGGGCGTACAGGACGTGTTCGATCCGCGCCAGAACATCCTTGGCGGAACCCGCTATCTGCGCACCCTGGCCAACATTTTCGACGGCGACATCGTCCTCACCCTGGCCGCCTACAACGCAGGGCACCAGGCGGTGTTTCGCGCCATGTCCATTCCCCCCATCGCGGAGACGCAGAACTACGTGCGCAGGGTGTTGCAACTCTACCGCTTCTTCAAGAACCTGGACGGGGCCGCCGCGACGCCGGCCGCCGCTCCGGCGGAGCCGAAAAAACCATGAGCGAAGAACCTCGCCTGCCTCCCGCCACGCTGGACGAAGAAACCGACGACGAGATCGACGACGATTTCTTGTATCATCTCTATCAGGGCGGGGAATTGCTCCAGTCCGGCAAGATGGAGGAGGCCCGCGCGCAACTGGAAAAGGCCTTTGCCATCAAGCCGCGCAACGCCCGCGGCCAGAACCTTCTCGGGCTGGTGTACTTTAAGCTCGGGCTCTACGCCCGCGCCATCGAGATTTATCGGGGACTGGTGGAACGTTTCCCGCGCGATGTGACCCTGCGGGTGAACCTGGCCATGGTCTATCTCAAGGCGGGAATGTTGCCCGAGGCCGGCATGGAGCTCCAGAGTGCCATCGAGATCGACCCCGATCACGAGAAGGCCCACCGGACGCTGGGGCTGTTGCTGATGCGCCAGGGGCAGCAGCAGCAGGCCCGTGAACATTTCGCCCGCGCCGGAGTGCGCGACCTGGAGCGTTTCCTCGCCGGCGCCCATCCAACCGCGGCGCCGGTCGAGGACGAGAGGGCCGCGGAAGCCCGCCGCCAGGTGTCGGAAGCCGCGGCCGAGGGATTTCGCGAGATCGAAGAACGGGCCATTCCCTTCCAGGGACTCGCGGGCGCCCCGCCCCGGCCGGCGGCGGTCGAGGTTCCGGCGGGAGTGGAGAGCTGGGCTGCCGAAGAGCGCGGCCCGCGGGCGTGGTCCCGGCCTCCGCCGGCCGATGAGCCCGAGTCGCTGTCGGTCCAGCCGCGGGAGATCTCGATCCGGCTCAAGGGACGGTGTCACGCCAGGGTTTCGCTGCTCGCCTGGGCCGAAGGCGAAATCCGCTTCAGCCCGCTCAACAAGCGCTTCGGCGGGGAGCCGACGCAGCACGGATTCGGCAGCGGCGGCCGCGCCATGGCTCTGCTGGAAGGCGAGGGCAGGGTCGTCCTCTGGCCGCGAGAGGGCGAGTTTTGGGCGTTGCGCCATCAGCAGGGTGCGGCCTACTTCGCGGAGGATCTGGTCTGCGCCTTCAGCGACACCTCCTCGTGGGAGAACGGCCGGCTGACCGCGGACGGCGGCGGCGACCTGCCCATCTTTCATCTGTTCGGACCGGCCGCGGTGGTGCTCAATCCCCGCGCCGCTGTCCGGCGCGTGCCGCTCGAGGGCAAGGTTCTGTTGCCCGCCGCCCGGCTCGCCGGCTGGAGCGGCAATCTGGTTCCGCGTCTGCTATCGGGCGCGCCACCGCTATCGGCAGGATTGTGGCTCGAGTTGAACGGAGCCGGCGAGGTGTTTCTGCTGGAGGGATGACCCGCGGCGCACGGAAGGACCATGAAAGCCACCCTGAAACAAGAGTTTTTCAACCTGCCGAACATGCTGACCATGGCCCGGGTCCTGGTCATCCCGCTGGTGCTGGTGTTCGTGTACTTCGAGAGCCGGGTCAACTCCTTCATCGCCGCGGCCCTGTTCGCCGCCGCCTCCGTCACCGATTTCTTCGACGGCTGGCTGGCGCGGCACCGGGGCCAGACCACGGTACTCGGAAAATTTCTCGACCCGCTGGCGGACAAGCTCATCACCATGTCTACCCTGGTGATGCTGATTCCGCTGGGCCGCATTCCGGCCTGGGTGGTGGTGTTGCTCCTGGCGCGCGAACTGTCCATCACCGGCTTGCGCAGCATCGCATCCAGCGAGGGGATGGTCATTGCCGCCGGTCAGCAGGGCAAGTGGAAGACCGCCTTCCAGCTCATCGGCATCCTGGGCTTGCTGATCCACTATCGCTATCCCATCGCCCTGGTCACGCCGTTTCTGCACGACCTGGTGGCCGGGACATGGTTCCATCGCCTGCTCAGCGAAGCGGGCATTCCCCTGCGGCCCTGGGTGGATTTCCACGTGGTCGGCCTGTGGCTCATCTACCTGTCGCTATTCTTCTCCATCTTCAGCGCGTTCCAATACATCGCCGCCTTCATCCGCGAACTCGACCGCCGCGACCGCGGCCGCCAGGAGAGCGCGTGATGGCTCGCCGCGGCATCCTGGCTCTCGGTTCGTTCGTGGCCGCGGCGTTGTCCGCCTGCGGAAGCGGCGGCGGGGGGACGGACCCGCTCGTGTGCGCCGCGGGCGAGCTGCGCTACCGGGGAGACCTTCAGGGACAGGCCGTGAAAGGCCTTGTGCCGGTGGCGGGACAGGTTCTGGAAAACGAATCCTCGCCGGACGGCTGCCGGCTTCGGGTGTACCTCGACCCGACCGGACGGCTGGAGTTCAACTGGCCGGTCCCGATCGCGCTTGGCGCGCCTTCCGCGGCCTCGGGTTCGCTCAACCTGGAGGCGCGGGGGCTTTTCAACGTGGGCAACTGTCCGAGCGACGGACTGTCGTCCGAGATCGTGCTGTCCGAGAGCGGCGCGCGCTTTGTGCTGCGGTCGATGAGGAACGCTCCGTATTGCACAGGCGAGCCGAAGCCGGGCGAGATCGAAGGGTGCGCCGGATTTCTCCCCTGAGCCGTCCGGCACCGGACCGCTCGACGGCGTCCCATCCGGGCCCTAGTGTCGCACCGAAGCCCGAGTTGTAACTTTTTTTTCTCACCCGAGAAGGCCGCGATCGCGGGCTGGGTTGCGCCCGCGAAAATAAATGTCTATTAATCAGCCATTTGCGAGAAATGCCGGACTGGGGAAATCGCGAGCGCTCTGGCACGGAGTTTGCTTTGTCTGATTCCGATGAGTATTTTCAAAGCGATCATCGACTCGGTGTATGCCGCTCCGGCCGCGGCCGAGACCCGTCTGGCTTACGACGATCATCTGAGACTATTGGTGGCGCTATCGGTCGTCGGTCTGCTGTTGCTGTCGTTCGCCCTGGTGCAGCGCCTGGCGCGCTGGTTCGAAAAGCGCCTTTCGGGCCGGATCCGGCGAGCGCTCGGCGAGCCGGCCGGAACTTCCAAACCTGCGCAAAAATGACACTGCTCAGCGGGGGGACAGCGTGGCGGCGATGTCTTCGCGCTGGCCTCGCCCGCAGGCGAGCAGGATCCGGCCGATGCGCTCGCCCGAGAGGGAGGCGGCCAGGGGGACTCTCTTTCCGTCGATTCCCGAGAGCATCCCGCCGGCGGCCTCCAGGATGATCGCGCCGGCGGCCACGTCCCAGACGTGGACATTTCCGAGCACCGCCCCGCTGGCCGCGCCGCGAGCCACGTACACCAGGTGGGCTGCGGTGGAGCCCAGCGAACGGACCTTGCCCGGGAAGGAGGTGGAGAAATCCGAGTGGAAGCGGCTGTAGGTGAGCAGCAACGACTCCTCATCGATGGGGTCGTTGCGAACCCGGATGGGACGATCGTTGAGCTGCGCCGTCCCGCCCGCGGTGGCGCTGTACAGCTCGCCGGTCACGGGGAGAAAGACGGTTCCGAGCGCCGGCCGCTCGTCGACGAAAAGGGCGATCGACACGCCCCATACCGGCAGCCCGACGCAGAAGCTGGCGGTGCCGTCCACCGGGTCCACGACCCAGAGCGAGCCGGAGCGCTCGGCCGGCCGCTCTTCGCCTTCCTCCCCGAGAAATTGGTGGTCGGGGTAGGACTGGCGCACCTCGTTGCGGATGAAATCTTGCACGGCCAGATCGGCCTCGGTGACCAGGTCGTGATCGAAACGCAGCGTGGGCGAGGCCCGGCCGAAATAAGAGAGCGCCAGGGCTCCCGCGGCTCGCGTCAGACCCTTGGCGAAGCCCAGGATCCCCTCGAGTTCCTGGTTCGATGTCTTGGCGGCAGGCTTTACGGGCAGATTTTTTTTCGGGGTCATGGCAGGCCTCCTCGGCGTTGTCGTCGCGGTCTTGGTATTGCCGGGTTGAAATAGCACGAGGCCGTCATCGGGCAGAAGAAAAATCTTCGTGTTGCCACTGTCGCCGGGACGGTGGTAGGAACAGTGCGTGAATCTCGAAGCCCAGAGCGGCTTGCTGGCAGCGATCGTGAGCGTCGCAGTCGGCGTCTCGGCCCTGTTGCGCGGGCGGCGGGTGCAGACCAACGTCCTGTTCGCGGTTTTCTCGGCCAACCTGGTGATGCACTTCCTGGCGGCGTTCTTCCATCGTCTCAGCGGCCGCGCCATCTGGTTCCAGGTCGATCTGGCGGCGGCCAGCGTGCTCCCGGTATCGTCGCTTTTGTTCTTCGGCAACTTTTTGTGGCGCGAGCCGAGACGGGTCAAGCCGTTCTTGCTCGCCAGCGCCGCTCTCTCCGTGTGTCTCATCCTGTTCCTCATCACGCCCTGGAGCCAAAACGACATCACCGTGGCGCTGGTGGTGGGGTACGCCTTCGCCGGCCTGTACCTGTGCGCGGCCTTCATCTACCTGCGCCGGCGCGAGATCCAATCGTCGCGCGAACGCACCTGGCTCCGGTATCTTTTGGTGGTATTGCTGGCGGCGGTGACCTTCGTGGGGCTCGGCATCCTGCCCGGGCCGCTGGGATTCTTGCGCTCCTGGGGCGACCTGGTGGCCATATTCTTCTTGTACTTCATCAGCCAGAGCCTGGTGAAATACCGCCTGCTGGACCTTCAGGAGATGCTGGGCCGCGGCCTGGTCCTCATCGCCGTGTCCCTCATCCTGGCGGTGGTGTTCTGGGTGCTGGTGTACTGGACCGGCGGATCGGCGGATTTTCCGCTGTTTCACATCTTTGTCGGCGCCTTCGTGATCCTCATCCTGTTCGAGCCCGTGCGAGACAAGCTCGAGAGCAGTCCCCGGCGGCTCCTCTCGCGCGAGGGCCACGAGGTGCGCCGGCGTCTGGAAGAGCTGCGCCGGGACATTGCCACCCGCTTCGATCCGCGGCAGATGTGCGAGGCCATCCTGGACGCGATGTTCCAGACGCTGCGCCAGAACGCCGTGTCCATCTATTTGCAGGACGAGGGCGGCGCCTCCTACCACCGGATCGGTTTTCGCGGACCGGAACCGCCGGAACGGCTGGACGCGGCGGCGCAACGCACGTTCTTCGAGCAGCTGCGAAAGACACCCACGGTGATCCTGGCCGAGACCTTCGAACAGCGTCTGGCCGACGGCGGGGTGCTGGCCGAGGCCGAGTCCCCGGAGGACGTCCGGCGCGCGCGCCAGGTGCTGGAGACTCTCGCGGCGCACAAGGCCGGCGCCTGTGTGCCCTTCGTCGGCCAGAAAAACGAGATCCTGGGCCTCTGGTTCTTCCAGGATCCGTCGGCGGCGGAAGGGTTTTCCACGGTGGAGATCGCCTCTTTGATGGCGGTGGCCGAGCAGGCGGCGGTGGTCATCGAGAATTCGCGCGTGCTGGCCCGTGTGCGCGAGCGGGATCGCCTGGCCGTGCTGGGGCAGATGGCGGCCGGCCTGGCCCACGAGATCCGCAACCCGCTCGGCGCCATCAAGGGAGCCGCCCAGTACCTGGATCCGGCGGCGGTGGGGGCGGACGCCTCCGAGTTTTTGCGCATCATCATCCAGGAGACCGATCGGCTCAACGGCGTCGTCGATCAGTTTCTCGACTATGCCCGGCCGTTCAAGGCGACGCTTTCCGTCATCGACCTCAACGAGGTGGTGGAGCACACGCTGAAGCTGTTTGCTCCGACGCTGCCCCCGAGCGTGACCCTGCAGAGCGAACTCGCGCCGGATCTGCCTCGGATCGAGGGCAACGCCCCGCAACTCACTCAGGTGCTTCTCAACCTGCTCCGAAACGCGCTGGAGGCCTCGAGCGAGGGCGGGCGCATCGCCGTACGCACGGCGAAGGCCCGGGATCTGTCCGAATTCTGGGCGGGATCGGCCTTGCGGACCGGGGCGGTCCAGGTCGAGGTGCAGGACACCGGCAAGGGCATTCGCCCGGAGGAGATGGAGAAGATATTCGTGCCCTTCTTTACCACCAAGGAGCGCGGAACCGGGTTGGGGCTCGCCATCTGCCAGCGCCTCGTCGAAAACCACAACGGCGAGATCCGGGTCGTATCGCGTCCGGGAGAGGGAGCCGTCTTTCGCATATTCTTGCCCGCGCGGGCCGCGCCGGAGACGGCGGCCCCGCCGGCGCCGCAGCAGCCGAAACCGGACGCGCAGGAGAGCGGCGACTTGCCGTTCCCGTCCAGTCATGATAGGGGGCAGCCATGAGCGCGCGGATCTTGATCGCGGACGACGAGACCAACATCTGCAAGGTATTGTCCGCCACCCTCCAGCGCGAGGGCTATGAAGTGGACACGGCGCGGGACGGAGAGGATGCCATCGCCCGCCTCGCGCAGGAATCCTTCCAGGTCGTGGTCACCGATCTCAAGATGCCCAAGGCGGACGGCATGGCGGTGCTGGGTTGGGTGCAGCGCAACCGGCCGGATATCCCGGTGATCATCATCACCGCCCATGGCACGGTGGACAACGCTGTCCAGGCGCTGAAAAAGGGCGCCTTCGACTACATCACCAAACCCTTCGAGAAACAAGACCTCATCGCGGTCATCGCCAAGGCGGTGCGCAGCGAGACGCTGGCCCGCAGCGACGTTCACGCGGCCCAGCCGGAGAGCGAGCGCTACCGCCTCATCGGCGAGACCCCCGCCATGAAGGCCATCTACGAGGTCATCGACAAGGTCGCCGACACTCCGTCGACGGTGCTCATCGAGGGAGAGAGCGGCACCGGCAAGGAACTCATCGCTGCGGCGCTGCACTTCAACTCGGCGCGCCGCGCCCGGCCCTTCATCAAGATCAATTGCGCCGCCATCCCGCGCGAGCTGATGGAGTCGGAGCTGTTCGGCCATGAGAAGGGCGCGTTCACCGGGGCGGTCAACAGCAAACCCGGGCGCTTCGAACTGGCCGACGGCGGAACGCTCTTCCTCGACGAGATCGCCGAAATCCCGGTGGAGATGCAGGTGAAGCTCCTGCGCGCCATTCAGGAGAGCGAGTTCGAGCGGGTGGGTGGCATCCAGACCATCCGGGTGGACGTGCGCCTGGTGGTGGCCACCAACCGCGATCTGCAACAGGAAGTTGCCCAGGGGCGCTTCCGCGAGGAGCTGTACTACCGCTTGAACGTCGTGCCCATCCGGCTGCCTCCGCTGCGCGAACGGCGCGAGGACATCCCGTTGCTCGTCGATCATTTCATCGCCAAGTTCAACGCCCGCCTCAACCGCTCGATCGACGGCATCTCGCAAAATGCCCTGAACCTTCTGGTCAACTACCGCTGGCCCGGCAACATCCGCGAACTCGAGAACGTCATCGAGCGGGCTCTGGTGTTTGCCGAGGGGCCGGTGTTGGACGTCGAGGATCTTCCGGAAGCCCTGGTGGAAAAGTCGACCACCGCCCCGTTGGTTCCGCAGCCCGGGGCCGACGCCTCCATGAAGGACATCGTCAAGCAGGCCACCGCCGAGCTGGAGAAGGACCTCATCATCAAGGCCCTGGCCGAGACCGAGGGCAATGTCACCCAGGCGGCGCGCAAGCTCAAGATCAGCCGCAAGAGCTTGCAAAACAAGATGAAGGAGTTCGGGTTGCGCGAGTCGGAACAGGCTTGACCGGAGGCCCGGGGTCGGTTTACGGTTCTGGAAACTTCGGATTTTCGTCTGCGGAGGCGCACGATGAGACGCTGGCAGATGGCAAGACGGATGCTGCTGATCGCGGCCCTGGTTCCGGTGGCCGGAAGAGGCGCCGAATTCACCGATGTCATCGACGCGGCCGACAAGAACGATCCCTTCGATCTCAACGTGGACATCGGGTTCCACTCGACCTTGCAGCGGGCCAAGATCACCCACGAGTGGATGTACCTTTGGAGCAACCCGCAGTTCGCGAACCGGCCGGACTTCGACGAACTGCGCTTCGAGCGCCAGATCTACGCCATGGACTACACCGTGGAGATCGGCCTGTACCACGACCTCGAGCTCTACGTGAATCTCCCCTGGGTCATCCACGACAAGAAGACCATCGGCTACGCCAAGAACGTGGGCGGGGGAAACTCGACGCTCTTCAACACCGACCCGACCCAGATGCCGGGGTGCTTTCCGACCTGTCCGGGCAACGCCCTGGCGGTGGACCCGCAGACCCATCCCTCGGTCAAGCGCTCGGGCATCGGCGACATGACCGTCGGCGTCAAGTGGGCGCCGTTCAACGAGGAGCGCGACGACACCAAGAGCGTGTGGGTGTTCGGGCTGGAGTACATGATTCCCTCGGGGACGCTGGCCCACCCATCCGAGGTCGCCGGTGGCGGCACCGGACACGCGGGCATGGGACATCACGTGCTGACGCCGTTCTTTCGCTTTTCTCACCGGATGAAGGCGCTGGATCCCTACGTCGGTCTCCAGGGCAGCATTCCCATTCAGGGCCGCGAGGCCAAGAACGCGGGATTTTCCATGCCCTACCACGGCGGCTTCATCGCCGGCATGGAGATCGTCCCCTGGGAAAACAAGAAAAAAAACCAGAAGTTCGCCATCGACCTGTCGCTGAACGCCGAGTTCTTCGGGGAGGTGGAGAGCAAGGGCAAGGACACCGCCCGCGGCACCGTATCGGAGCTTTCGGACTTTCTGGTGGCGCGGGACTCGACCGGCCAAGCGACCGCCAACGACCGCCAACTCCAGGCGGTGGGCGAGTACACGCAGTTCGGGCTTCACCTGGCGTTCGTGTTCCGCATGGCCGAGTTCGCCCGCCTGCGCTTCGGGGTGAGCCTGGCCCACAACACCGAGCACTTCATCACCGGCGCCGATTATTGCCAGGACAAGACCGGCGAGGGCGACTGCAGCCAGCCGTCGGACATCCCCAACAACTACCGCATGAGCATCTACGACGACCCCGGGCGCCGCATCCGGGTGGAAGAGACCACCATTTTCACCTACTGGCTGACCGGAATGCTGACCTTCTGACGGAGCGCCCTGGCCGCCGGACCGCGCAAAGGAGGGGCCGATGAGGGACTGTGTGGATTGCTTTGGCGAGGGGTGGGTGTGCGACAATTGCGGGGCGGCTTGCGAACAGGACCACGCCTGCGAGGCCTGCGGCGCGGATGCCGCGGTCAAGTGCAGGATCTGCGGCGGCACCGGCAAGGTGGAAGACATCCCCGACGAACCGTAGCGCCCCCGCTTCGCCTCGCGTCGGTCCGGAAGCGGCGCGAACTCGCCTCGGCCGTGGTTTGTGCGCGGCTTACAGGCTTCCGGAGCGCCAGGCGTAGTATCCCCAGCGAACGAGGTCGATGAGCCACAACGGATAGGCCTTGGCTTCGGGGTACGGGACCGCGACTCCGGCGCCCGGATCGCCGATGGCCTTCAGGATCTCCTGGCTGTGCTGTCCCACCACCGGCGGGGGCGGGATCTCGGCCGTGGGAGTCTCGGAAAAAAGCAACGGAAACCGGACAAAGAGCAGGCGGCGCCGAAGCCCGGGAAAGGCGCGGCGACAGGCGAGCGGCAGCGGGTTTTTTTCGGATTCCGTCCGGGTGAGCCTTTTCGGATCGAGCACAGGGACGACACCCACGCGGCTCTCGAGGCGGGCCTTTCGGAGTCTTTGCCTCAAGGCGTCGATGCCGATCAGCGCAAGGCGCACGCGGCCCAGCGGTCCTTCCAGCCGTTCCTGCCGCAAAAAGCGCTCCAAAAGCTCCGGGGGCCCGGCCAGACAGGCGTTGCCGTCGCGGGTGAAAATCAACCGGTTGGCGATGGCCGGAGAGACATCGCCGTCCCCACCCAAGGAAGCCGACTGGAACATGATCGAGGCCGAGGTCATGTGGGTGGAGGTGTCGCAGCCCTTGCCGTCGCGCTGGCGGCGAAGCAGTCCGGCGAGCGCGGCCAGCGAGCCCAGCAGCCCCGATGCGATATCGAGCACCGGTGCCGGGTACAGGCGGGGTTTGTTCCGGCCGTAGAGCAGTTGCAGGCCGGTCACCGCCTGGATCACCTGCTCGAAGCCCGGTTTCTTCTGCCAGGGGCCCAGGTGGCCGTAGGCGTTCAGGTGGACATTGACCAGGTCGGGATGCCGCCGCCGAAGGTCCGCCGGATGGATCCCCACCGCGCGGGCCACGTCGAGCGAGCGGTAGTTCTGGACCAGGACATCCGGACGCAAGTGCGCAAGAAGCCGTTCCAGGCGCTGCTTTCCCTCGATACCGTTGAGATCGAGGGCCAGCGACCGCTTCCCCGCGTTGAACACCAGGTGGAACGACAGCGCCCAGTCGAGTTGCCCGGGGCTCTGGACAATGGTCACATCGGCGCCGAGCTCCGCCAGCATCCGTCCCGCGCACGGGCCGGCGATGACCCGCGACATGTCGAGCACCCGAAGCCCCGAAAGGGGCGGTCCGCCCGGCGACGGGGTCCGGGACGCCTCGGTTGGCGCACAGAAGACGGCGGGCGCGGCGGCCCAGCGTTCGGCGATGGTCCCAAAATCCGCAAGCGACCTGCGCGGCGCGGCCTTCCAGGCGCTGCCGTCGATCTCGGTCGCCGGACCCGGGCACAACAGAGGTCCGAACTCGGGATCCTCGACGCGGCAGGCATCGGTCATGCCCGAGCGCTCGGCTTCGGCCAGCCACTCGGGAGCGGTGCGAACCATGACACAGCACAGCTCGTCGCCCAGAAGAGACTCCCAGAAAGCGGCCGGCTTCGAGCGGAAAATGGCGCGGAAGCGTTCCCGGATGGCCCGGGCCTCCGGAATGCTCTTGACCTGGCTGGGATCTTTCAGTGTCTCGGGAGAAATGCGCTCGCGCAGCGCCTGCGCCGAGTCGGCGAAGCCGTTCTCTTCGAGGATGCCCATCATCCGGGAGGCGTGGTTGGGCAGGGTGATGTGGAGGTAGATGAATCGCCCATCGGCGCATGGAAAGACGCCCATGAACGGGGTGGCGGCCATCTTGAGAGGCAAAAATGCCCGGGGCACGCCGGTGCGGATGAGGAAGGTGAGGACTTGCGAAAACAGACCGCTCTCCGACCGGCGCACGGTCAGCGTCTGGCCGTCGCCGGTGCGGGCGCGGGCGAACAGCGCGGCCAGCAGCGCATTGGCGCCGAACAGGCTCGCCATCACCGAGGCGATGGGAATGTCATGGAGGACCGGTCGGCCCAGCGGCTTCTGGAACACGCCGCCGGCGCAGTTGATCAGGGGTTCCAAGGCGGGCGAATCGCCGGCCCGGTCCTCGGGGCCGAACGCGGGAAGCATCAGATGGATGAGCCCGCGGTTCTCGCTCTGCCGGAGGCGCGAGATCTCCTTGGCGTCCAGCGAGATCTCCGCCGCTTCTCCGATCACGATATCGGCATGGCGGACCAGCTCGCCGAGAGGGTTGCGCGCGAAGCCCGGCTCGGTTGCTTCCAGGTCGGTCTGGCCCCTTCCAAGGACCGCCCTGAGACGCTCGGGCGCCGGATGAGACCACCGTCCCCATCGGACCACGTCGGCGCCGAGATCGGAAAGCAGCATTCCCACCCAGCATCCCGCCAGATCGGGGTTCAGGGTGATGACCCGGATTCCGGCCAGCACGGGCGCTTGCGGGTCGGCGGAGGCGAGAGAGTTCATCGGTGTTCCTTCCTCGAAGGGGGGGCGATGGTCGATGCGGGAGCCGGCGTCGGCATCACGAAAATGGGATTGGAAAGGACGAAAACGGCGTCCTGTCTGCCGAAGGGGATTCGGGGCACGGGCACGTAAGCCTCCACCCGGTAGGCGCCGGGCTTCTCCGGCCTGAAGTCGAGCCGGCCGCCGCCGGCGCGAGAGATCTCGATTCCGTCCAGGAGCAAGCGAAGCTCGATGGCCGGCGCTGGAGCGGACAGATTCATGTCGGCCACCAGCGAAAGCCCAGGTTCCAGCGTCAGAGAATCCCCCATCATTCCCACCAGCGCGCCATCTTGCCTGGCGGCGAAGAAGCGGAATCCGCTGGCATCTCCCAAAAATGGCGCGGCGCAGAAACTGCGGCCGGACCGGAGCGCGGCGACGATCTCGCGCGGGTACCAGGGGCCTTGCGAGTCCGGCACCAGGAGGTACATGGCGAGCGACGGCCAGATCGAGGCGTCGCCGGCCGCATTTCCCGCGCCGCAGAAGAGGAGCGTGCGGCGGCGGCGGTTGAGATCGTCGAGGCGGGCCAGGTTCTCCACGGGGCGCCGCGCCGCTCGCAAGTGCCGGTACGGCAGCCGCACCAGACGAGCCAGCTCCGTCCAGGCCGCGTCCCAGATCGAATCCGCGGGAGGAGGGTGAGAGAGATCGAACAGCTCGATGCCGTCGAACGACTGCGCCTGGAGATCGCGCCACGACAGGGCAGCGCTGGTTCGAGCCGCCAGCACCACCACGCCTCCCGCGCCGCGAATGTCGGCCAGGGAACGGCCGCTCATGAGCGGCAAAGGCTCCTCGCCGCCGAAGAGCAGGAAGCCGCCCTCGGCGCCCTCCCGCAGCGCCGCCGCCACCAGCGGAAACGGCGCCTGGTTGACCAGATTGCCAGCCCTTCTCGGGTCCGGGTCCGCGGCCACCACCCACTGGAATCCGAGGTGGAAGGCCTCCTCGACGCCCGGCTGGCCCCGGTCTTCGGCGCCGTCCGATACCTGCAGATGAAACAGTCCCCTCAGCGCGCGATGGCCGTCGGCCGGCGGACGCGCCTTGTGCTCCAGGACGGGCCAGGAGACGGTCAAAAGCCGGACCAGGCACACCGTCGCGCCCAGGCCGGCGGCGGCGAGAATCCAGAACGACGGCCGCTGCCATCGCTTGGGCGGTTTCTTCACCTTGATCTCGGCCTCCAGCGATTCGTCCAGAACCGCCCTGGGCCGGGCGGGGCGCACGCTGCGGGTCATTCCGGTTCCTCCTGGTCTGCCTCTGCGAACTGCATGTCGTAGATTTTGCGGTAGAGGCCGCCCGCCTTCAGCAAGGCCGGGTGCGAGCCCTCCTCGATCAATCTGCCTTCATCCAATACCAGGATGCGGTCCGCCCGGTATACGGTGGACAGGCGATGGGCGATGACCAGCGTTGTCCGACTGCGCATCAGTTCCTCCAGGGCCGCCTGGACCTCGCGCTCGCTCTCGCTGTCCAGCGCCGAGGTGGCCTCGTCGAGAATGAGCAGCGGCGCGTCCTTGAGCAGCGCCCGGGCCACGGCCAGGCGCTGCCGCTCGCCGCCGGAGAGGAGGATGCCGCCCTCGCCGATTCGGGTGTCCAGCCCCTGTGGCAGCCGTTCGACGAAGGAACGGGCGTTGGCGCGCTCCAGCACCTGCCACAGGCGCTCGTCATCCGCCGGGCGGCCGCAGCAGACGTTGGCGCGAACCGAGTCGTTGAACAGGATCACCTCTTGGGTGACCATGCCGATCTGGACCCGCAGCGATGACAGGGTGAAATCGCGGATGTCTCGCCCGTCCATCCGAATGGCGCCGGAGTTCACGTCATAGAAGCGCGGGATGAGGTTGACCAGCGTCGATTTTCCCGAGCCGCTCGGTCCGACCAGCGCCACCATTTCTCCCCGGCGCGCTCGAAAACTCACACCGTGCAGGACTTCCTTGTCGCCGTAGGCGAAAGTCACGGAGTCGAAGACCAGTTCCTCTCGGAACGGCGGGGCGGCCACGGCGCCGGGCCGATCTCTCACCGGGCTGGGGGTGTCGAGCAGGGCGTACACCCGTTCGGCTGCGGCCACGCCAGCGGCGGTGACGTCGCCCATCCGCCCGAGGCTCTTGATCGGATTGTACAGGAGCATCACTGCGGCGAAGAACGAGATGAAGTGCCCCGGGTCGAGCGTCCCGGCGGCCACCCGCGAGCCGGCGTATCCGATGGTGGCCGCGAGCCCGGCGGCGCCGAGGAATTCCATCACCGGCGATTGCAGCGCCCGCACCGCGAACGAACGCCGCATGATGCGGAAGTACCCATCCGCCTCCTCGCCGAAGCGCCGGCGCTCGGCCGGCTCGGCACCGAACACCTGGATGATGCGCATGCCGCGGATGGCTTCCTGGAGCCGGTCGGCGATGCGGCCGAGACTGTTCTGGCCGTCGAGCGATACGGTCTTGAGGCGCTTGCCGAAGGTCACGATGGGGACGATGGCCGCCGGCATGACCACGAAGGCGATGAGCGAGAGTTTCCAGTCCAGGAGAAAGGCGGTGACGGCCAGGGCGGCGATTTCCAGCGTGTCCCGCAGATAGGAGGCCACCGCGAAGGTCACCGCCTGTTCGATGGCGTACACGTCGTTGGTGAAGCGGCTCACGATCTGCCCGGTGGGCGTCCGATGATAGAAGGCCGGACTCATCTCGGTGATTCGCGCGAACATGCGCGTGCGCAGGTCGCGGATCACGCGCTGACCCACCATGCCCATCAAATAGAACTGCCCGAAGTAGCTGATGCCCTTGACCGCCGCGACCATCAGGATGAACACCGGCAGCCAGACCAGCATCTGGCCGCGGTCGAGGCCGGACGGATCGATGCCGGGAATCAAATGGAGGATCTCCGCGCCGCCCTCGCCTCCGCGGGTGATGAGGAACTTGAGCAGCGGTCCGACCATCCAGGCATATATGGCCGTGGTGGCGGCCAGCAACACCATGCAGAGCAGGGCGCCCGCGAGCCCTCCCAGATAGGGCCGTACCGTCCCGAGCAGCCTCAGGTAGGTTCCGACAAAGGATCCCATGTCGTGCGCAGGGCGGCTCATCGGGCCGAGGCCTCCAGAAAGGCGCGCCGAATATACCACAACGGCGGACCAGGTAAATTCCCGCCGCACCGCCCAGTTGCCTGCATCGGCCAGGCGTGGTATTTCGTGACCATGAGGATCGCGATAGAGAGTGCTTTGGTGCCGGCCGCCCTGGCTATCGGTCTGCTTTTGGGGAGCGGCTGCGGCGGAGCCGGGACGGAGTGCTCTCACTACACAGACTGCGGCCCGGTGGGAGACGCGGTGTGCGCCGGAGGACGCTGCACCGTCTTCTCCGAATCCGATGGCTTCGGCAGCATCAAGGCCAACCTCAGTTTTGGGCGGGACATGGTTCAGATCGCCGCGAGCGCCCGGATGTGGGTGCTCCTCGGCACCACCGTGGACGGGCGCAGACTCGCCTGCGCAGAGATCGACGGCGCCTTCGACCCGGAAGGTCCGGGTCTCAACCCGCTGCAGTACGGCCCCAAGTACATCGAGTTCGTTTGGCAGGCGGGCGGGACGTACTTTCCCAACCTGTTGATCCAGATGGTGCGGCCGGCCGCTCCGGCGGTTTTTTTCGTGGAAGGCTTCTCCCGCCTCCAGGCGGAGGGTACGCGCTCGGTGTGGGGATGTTATGACAAGGAAAACCCGGATCGCCCCTTTTCCGTCCGAAAGGATGAGGTCGTGGAATTGACCGTGACCATGGTCCGGCCCTGAGGCATGGACGATGTGCGTTTTTTGTGCAAGGAGAGTTTTCCGACGCAACGTGGGAGTCGGCGCATGAACGAGTGGAAATACATTGGCCGTGCCGCACTGGCGTGCGGCGTGCTTGCGCTGGCCTGGCCCGGGGCGAGTCGGGCCGACGACCCGCTGGACGAGAAGGATGGCACCGAGGACTGGGAGCAGGTGGTGGACGCCCCGGCCCGTTCGCACAAGTCCGCTCCGCCGCCGAAGGATCTGGTCGAGATCCGGCGCGAGCTCGGCGAGTACCAGCAGTGGCGCAACGCCTGGGACGCGGATCGGGAGGAATTCATCCGCGAACGGACGCGGCATCGGATGCTGTCCGAGCGGTACCTTCGGGACCGGACGCGGCGGGAGGCGGAGTCCCGGCCGCCCGAGAAGGCTCATGCCATCGTGCCGGATCGCTCTCTGGACCGCCTGCTGAATGAAGAGTTGGGCGAGTCCGGGAAGACACCCGCTCGCGGCAAGGGCCCGGATCGGCCGGCCCAGGCGCCAGCTTCAGCAGCCGCTCCGCCGTCCGCGCCGGTCCGGCCGGCGGCGCCGCTTCCGGAGACGGCCCCCGCGAACAACGATTCGGATTGGGGCGGCTCGACCTTCGCATCGCCTTCGGACGACGAGGAGGTCAAGGCCGCGGCCAAGTTCCTCAAGGAGCAGCGCGAGCGCGAGGAGGCCCAGCGAAGGATCGAGGAGGAACGCAAGCAGAAGCAAGCCGCCGAGGAGGCGCGCAAGAAGCGCGAGGAGGAGGAGGCCGCAGCCGCCGCCATGCGCCTGCTCAAGCAGCAGGAAGAGGAACTCAAGAAAGAACAGGAAAACCTGCGTAAGAAGGCCAACCTCAAGACCGACGACGAGGGTCAGGTGGTGGACCCCGATCTCCAGAAGGAACAGGGAGAGTAGGTACGCGTGTTGCTGTTTGCCGTGGGCGCAGGCGATTCAGCCCCGTTGGCGACGGAGAGAGCCCTTCAGGCCAATTGCGCATCGACCAGACGACTACGGTGGCAGGTGCCGGTAGCATAAGAGTCCGTACGATCGCGCGCGATGGCGCTCACTCTCCCTGCCTCGCCTTCGCGCGGCAGTCGATGCCCGCACCGGGGAGGGAATGGGCCTGGCACCGAGGCGGGGAACGACCTCAGGCCTCGGAGCGGTCGAGAATCTCTCGCTCAAGATCGGAATGCGGTGGAGGAAGAAAGGGAAGGGGCGGCGGACAGTACGCTTACTGTCCGCAGGCGGGGGCCGGGCGGCCGGCCTGGGGCGCCTCGGGGCCGGAGAGGGTCTTCTCGCAGCCCTTCAGGCCCTGGTTGAAGTTGCAGAACTGCGTCTTGATGCTCTGCGGATCCAGGCCGGAGAATTTGTTTTTGTTATTCGCCAGCCAGGTGGGGCTTCCGCCGATGCCCAGGCCCTGGGCGATCTTGATGTCCTCGGCGAGCAGTTTCTTGCCCTCGTCTCCCGAGAAGCACTTTTCGATGACGGCGGCGTCGATGCCGGTCTCCTTGGTGGCGCAGGCCTGCCAGTTGGCGTCGCGGATGTTCTTGTTGCGGCACCAGATGTAGTCCATGTACTTGTAGTTCTTCGGGTAATACTTGATGGCGCAGAGCTCGCGGATGTTCTCGTCCACCTCGGGCTGGCCGTGCAGCGCCTTGAAGCTTCCATCCGGCATTTTGTCGGCGATGAAGTGAATCTCGAACTGGATGTTGCGCTCGAAGGCGTCCAGGACTTCCTTCATGGCATCGAGGGCCTTGACCCCGAACGGGCACTGCGACATCACGAACACCTCGAGCTTCTTCGGGATCTCCTTGCGACACTCCATGGCGTTCTGGCAGTCGGCGTCGTCGCAGTCCACCTTGCCGTTGCCGTTGTCATCGGTCTTGTTGTCGCAGATCTCCTTGGTGGGGTCGAAACGCGAACCCACCTGGAACAGCAGGAAGTCGCCGGCCGGCGCCAGGAAGCGCTGCACTCTCGCGTAGTCGTCGGCCTGCTTGACTTCCTGGCCCATCAGGATGGCGGGCAGCATGGGCTTGTTGAGGCCTTCCCACAGCTTCTTGCCCTCGTCGTTGGACCAGTCGAGGATCTTCACCACCGCGCCGGGGAACATGCCCTCCAGGCGCTTCTGCCAGAAGTCGGCCCGGCAATCCTTGCAGCGGGCATCGGTGATGATGGTGATAGGAACCTTGACCGGCGGGGGCAGGTCGCCGCACAGGGCCGGCTTTTCCTTTGTGAAGCCGTCGCAGATCGCGCGCGAGAAGGCGAGCTCGGAGCGGGCGCCGTTGTACATCTTGCCGGCGATGTAGATGGTCGGGCTGCCGCGGGCGTTGCGCGAGCGGGCCTTGTCGAAGGAGGCCGAAAGGAGCTGGTCGCCTTCCTGGCCCTCGTAGCAGGTCTTGATCTGGGCCACCGGCAAACCGGCTTCCTGGGCGCAGCCCTGCCAGTTGTCGGGGATGCCGCGCATGTTTTTGTTCATGCAGGTGAACATGTCCATGAACTTGTAGGGCGCGTACTTGACGGCGCAGAGCTGGACCTTGTCGCCCTTGACCTCGTTCTCGCCGTGCATGGAGGAAAGCTTGCCGTCCTTGTTGTCGCCGATGTAATCGATGGTGAACTCGACGTCCCCGCCGAACTTCTTGAGCACCGGGGCGATGGCGTCCACCACCTGGGTACCGAACGGGCACTGGGACATCACGAAGAACTCGACCTTGACCGCCTCGGAGACGGTCTTCTTGGGGGCCTGCCCGGCGCTTGCGGTGCCTTCGCGCTTTTGCGGGCAGCCGGCCACGGCCAGCGCCAGCGCGAGGAATACCGTCGTCGTGCGAACCGAATTCATTGACATGTGGCTCACTCCTTTTCTCTGGGTTTGAGCTTTGGGGTCAAATCAACGTCAAGTCGAACGCTTGCTAGCAAAGAAACATTCCCGGTGCAAGAAAAAAACGTTCCTCCCGTCTTTTGGCGGTACCGTTTGTCCTCGTTCGTCAGTGATGTCAATTCTTTTGTGACAGATCGGTACCGGTGAGTCAGTGCCTGCCATAGGTGATGTCAATTCTTTTGTGTCAGAAGGAGAGGGGACCATACGCCTTGGCTCACGTTTTCTTGGGTAAAAACCGCAAATAGAATTCTCTCCATGCTGGTGCGGTCCGAGAAGACT
>Ga0101944_10002574_pt1 | contig 28697 bp, 25 predicted proteins | sample DewCreD2012metaG_FD_75245 | JGI IMG/M metagenome (GOLD analysis project Ga0101944, IMG submission 75245) | Hot spring sediment bacterial and archeal communities from British Columbia, Canada, to study Microbial Dark Matter (Phase II) - Dewar... ... | reverse complement strand
AGCGGAATCGATCCTAGCGTTACGGGCGCTGAACCTGAGTCAGGATGGACGATGGGACCACTACTGGTTGTGTGGCCAGCTTCTGCGGGGAGCCGCATAACATGCCACGCACCCCCTCGTTGCAGGGCCGTTGCGGCGGATTGGCCAGATGCGCCCCTCCTGCTGTACAATTGCGTCTTTATGACGCAAGTCAGGCTGGAACACATCACCAAGCATTTCGGCCAGACCCGGGCCCTGGACGACATCAGCCTCGAGATCGGCGCCGGGGAGCTTTTCTTCCTGCTGGGTCCCAGCGGATGCGGCAAGAGCACGCTCCTTCGGCTGATCGCCGGCCTTCACGAGCCGACATCCGGACGGATCTTCTTCAACGACCAGGATGTGACGAACCTGCCCACGCAGCAGCGAAACGCCGTGATGTGCTTCCAGAGCTATGCTCTCTGGCCCCACATGACCGTACGCGACAACATCCGTTTCGGGCTGGACGTGCGGGGCGTGTCCATTGAAGATCGCAACCGGCGCGTCGAGCGCGTGCTGCGGCTGGTGCAGCTCCAGGACCTGGCCTTGCGCAAGCCGAACCAGCTCTCGGGCGGCCAGCAGCAGCGCGTGGCCCTGGCCCGGGCGTTGGCCGTGGCCCCGCGGTGCCTGCTGCTGGATGAGCCGCTGTCCAATCTCGACGCGAAGCTGCGTCACGAGATGCGAGGCGAAATCCGGCGCATCTGCAAGGAAAGCGGCTTTACCACCATTTACGTCACCCACGACCAGAAGGAAGCCCTTTCGATCGCCGACCGCATCGCGCTGCTCAAGGACGGACGGCTCGTGCAAATCGGCACGCCCGCGGAGTTGTACCACCGGCCGCGGACAAGCTTCGTGGCCGACTTTATCGGGAATACGAACCTGCTCAAAGGCCGCGTGACGGATCGAGTCGGCGCGACAACGCGTCTGGAGACGCCGGTCGGGACGATGCTGGCGGCCGGCAAGGCCGAGAGCGGCGCCGAGGTATGGGTCAGCATCCGGCCGGAGCAGATGCGGATCGTGAACAACGGCGTCCCGCCGGGCCCCAACCGTCTCGTCGGCAAGACGCTGGAAACGACGTTCCTGGGCGAGGCCAGCGAGCATGTGCTTCTGGTCAACCAGCAGCGACTGCGCGTGGTCAGCGTGCCGCCGCTGTTTGATGTGCCCGAGCAACTGGTTGTCGAGCTGGACCCGCAAGATGTGGTGATCCTGCCGGAGTGAAGATGTCTCGCTACGCATGGCTCATCCTGCTGGGGATGGTGCTGGTCCTTCCGTGGGCGGCGCGCCGCCTGCTGGTCGGCGCAGCCGGGCCGACGATGGACACCAACGGCGAGCGGCTTGTCGTGCTAACGCCCCACAACCAGGACATTCGCCGGGAGTTCTCGTATGCCTTCGACAGGTGGCACCGCGCGAAATTCGGCACGCCCGTGGAAATCGACTGGCGCACGCCCGGCGGAACCAACGACATCCGCCGCATGCTGGAGGACACCTATCGCAGCTATGGCAAGGAGGGACGCCTGCCCGACGAGTGGCATGTGGTCTTCGGCGGCGGCGACGAGTTCTTCAACGGCCTGAAGAAGCGCGACATCCTCCAGCCCATGGCGCTGGACCGGCAGTTGCTGGCCAGCGCGTTTCCCAAACCCTCGCTGGCGGGCGTCAACCTGCTGGACGGGACGACGGATGCGTCGGGCCGGCCCACGCCCGCGTGGGTGGGCGTTTGCCTGAGCAGTTTCGGAATCGCTTACAACCCGGACGTATTTGGCGCACTTCGGCTCCGCGAGCCCAGGACCTGGTCCGACCTGACTCACGCAAAACTGTCGGGGCTGGTGGCCCTGGCCGATCCGACCCACAGCGGCTCGGCGGCGGTGGCCTACATGATGGTCATTCAACGCGAGATTGCCAATGCCGAGGAGGCGTTCATCCAGAGCCGGCCCGGCGCGGACAGGATGCCCCGCGCCGAACTGGTCAAAGATGCGGAGTACCAGCGGCAGCTGGCCGAGGGATGGAAGAAGGGCATGAAGATTCTGGTGCTGATTGCCGCCAACGCCCGCTATTTTTCCTCGTCGTCGTCCCACGTTTCCAACGACGTGGCGCACGGACAGGCGGCCGCGGGAGTGACCATTGACTTCTATGGGCGGGTCTACCAGGACAGCGTCGGACCGCAGCGGTGCCGATTCGTTGCTCCGGCGGCGGCAACAGCCATCACGCCCGACCCCGTGGCGATCCTCCGGGGCGTGAGCGGCCGGAAGGCGGAACTGGCCCGGCGTTTCGTGGAATTCCTGCTTTCTCCGGAGGGGCAGCGGATCTGGATCGTGCGCGCCGGGCAGCCTGGAGGACCTGTCGCCCGCTCGCTGCGCCGCCCGCCGATCCGTCCGGACCTGTATGCCGACAAGACGGACTGGACCGACGACGTGAACCCGTTCGAGGAAGCCGGCGGCTTCAACGTCCGCAGCGAGTGGATGGCGCAGGTGAGCGACATCCGCCCGGTCTGGACGGCTGCCTGGATTGACAGCCGCGATGCGTTGAAGGATGCCTATGCCGCCGTTCTCGAGGTTTCCAACAGGAAGACGCGCGCCGCGCTGATTTCGCAGCTGGCCGATCTGCCCATCAATCTCGATGACGTGGCCCGGCTCCAGGCCAGGCGCATTGAGGCCGAGAAGGGCGGCAACGCCGACGAGTGGAAGGCAGCCAACCGCATCAGGTGGGCCAACGAGTTCCGCAAGCACTACCTGGCGATCCGGCAGACCGCCCTGGGGATTACCCGCAAGCAGCAGCAGAAGAGAGTCGCCAATCCGCGGATCGAGACCGCGACTCCCAGTTCCGGAGAAGGTGGGTGAATCATGGAGACATTGCTGGCAGCACGCCTGCAAATGACCTTGTCACTGGCGTTTCACATGGTCTTCGCGGCGATCGGCATCGGCCTGCCACTGATGCTCGTGTTGGTGGAAAGGGCCTATCTCAAGACCGGTCAGGAACACTACAAGGCGCTGGCTCACAAGTGGGCCAAGGCGACCGGCCTGCTGTTTGCGGTCGGTGCCGTCTCCGGCACGGCGCTGTCCTTCGAACTGGGCCTGCTCTGGCCGCGGTACATGGAGGTGCTTGGCGCGGTCGTCGGGCACATGTTCGCACTGGAGGGATTCGCCTTCTTCATCGAGGCGATCTTCATCGGCATCTATCTTTATGGCTGGGAAAGGGTCAGCCCGAAGGCACACTGGTGGTGCGGCGTTGCCATCGCTCTTAGCGGCGCAATCTCCGGGTTCCTGATTCTCGGCGTCAACGCCTGGATGCAGTTGCCGATTGGCTTTGACATCGAGCAGTTCAAGCAGACCGGGCGCGTGCTGGTCTCCGATCCGATCGCGACGTACAAGCGGGCGGGCTGGCTGTACATGTCGATTCACTCGACGCTTTCGTGCTACATGGCGGTGGGCTTTGCCGTGGCGGGCGTCTACGCGTGGGGATGGCTGCGGGGCCGGCGCGACGCGTATCACCGCACCGGCATGCGCGTCGGGCTGGCCGTTGGCGGAATCTGCGCCGTGCTCCAGCCGCTCAGCGGCGACCTGCTGGCAAAGTTCGTCTTCGCAACCCAGCCGGCCAAGTTCGCCGCGATGGAAGGACAGTTCAGGACCGAGTCGCGCGCGCCCCTCCGCATCGGGGGGATCCCCGACACCCAGGCGATGGAGACCCGCTATGCCGTTGAGATTCCCGGCGGCCTGAGCATGATCTCCACCTGGCGACATGACCCGGACACGGTCGTCCCCGGGCTCGACGGGATCGACCGCGCCTATTGGCCCAACGTTCACATCACGCATTTTGCCTTTCAGGTCATGGTTGGGCTGGGAGTGCTGCTGATGGCCTTGTCGGTCTGGTTCTGGATCGCGTGGTGGCGGAGGAAGGAGCGTTCAATGGAGAACCGGGCGATGTTGTGGGCGATTCTCCTGGCCGGACCGCTCGGATTTGTCGCATTGGAGGCGGGCTGGGTCGTCACCGAGGTTGGCCGGCAACCCTGGGTCATCCAGAACGTCATGCTCACGCGCGATGCCGTGACCTCCGCCGCGGGGGTGGTGCCGACGTTCTATGCCTTCACGCTGTTATACATCGTTTTGGGCGTTGCCGTGATTGCACTGCTGCTGCGGCTGGCCGACCCGCCGGAAGCGGGCCTGGCCATTCCGCGGCAACCGTCACCGTAGCAATGAGGAGCGCCATGTCACACGAAGCTCTTGCATACATGGCAGCGACCGTAGCCCTCATCGGGCTGATGGCGTATGTCGTTCTGGGCGGCGCCGACTTCGGAGGCGGCGTGTGGGACCTTTTCGCCACCGGACCCCGCAAGCGCCAGCAGCGGCAGGCCATCGCCAGCGCGATGGGGCCGGTGTGGGAAGCCAATCACGTCTGGCTTATCTTCGTCGTGGTGGTGCTGTTCACCTGCTTTCCGTACGGCTACGCCCCGCTGGCAACGGCGCTGTTCATCCCGTTCCACGTCGCCCTGGTCGGCATCATGCTTCGCGGGGCCGCCTTTGTTTTTCGCGGCCACCGGGGCGGGATCGAACAAGGTCCGCGCCGTCCCGCCTGGGGCATCGTCTTCGGCGTCGCATCGCTGATCACGCCGCTGCTGCTGGGCTGCGCCTTTGGGGCCGTGACGGCGGGCGGCATCGAGGTCGTCGAGGGTCGGCTCGTGGTGCATGGCCTGCCATACCTGCGGCCCTATTCCATCGGCTGCGGGCTCCTGGCGGTGTCCACGTGCGCTTATCTTGCGGCCGTCTACCTCGTGGTGGAAACCCGCGATGAGCTGAGGGAGGACTTCCGCACTCGGGCGATCATCGCCGGCACAACCACCGCGGCGCTGGCTTTTGCCGTGATGCTCCTGGCGCGGTGGCAGGCCGGCTGGTTCTTCGACCAGTTGACCGCCCCGCGAGTCTGGCCGGTGCTTCTGGCGGGCCTGGTCTTCTTCGCCGGGTCGGCGTGGGCCGTCTTCGCGCGGCGATACCATCTCAGCCGCGTCTTCGCCGCCGGCGAGATCGTGCTGCTGCTGCTTGGATGGGGACTGGCCCAGCAGCCCTACTTCGTCTATCCCAGCCTGAAACTGCTCGAAGTGGCCGGTCCGGCCGCCACCATGCAATTCATGCTGCTGGCGTTGCCGTTCGGCGCCGTGGTGCTGGTGCCGTCCCTGTACTACTTGTTCAAGGTATTCAAGACCACCGCGCACAGGTGAATGAACGAATGACCATGCTCCAAGCCACCCCGTCGGCCGCAGATGCCCTCCAGGGAAGCAGGTCCGCCTGGAGCCGCCTACCGCTGCTGGGCCGATACCCGGCAACCCATGTGTTCCTGGCGGCCGCGTTGTATGTCTTCTTCGCCGTCTTCCTGATCTGGCCCATCGTGCAGGTGGTCGCGACCGGTTTTGTCAGCAAGACCGGGGGCTTCACCCTCAATTACGTGAAGTTGATCTTCCAGAGCCACGTGCTGGTGGAAGGGCTGCGGAATGCGGGGCTGGTGGCCGTGCTGGTCACATTGCTGACCCTTGCGATCTCCCTGCCGCTGGCGGTGCTGAGCGTCAGGTTCGACTTTCCCGGCCGCGGGCTGCTGAGCGGGCTGCTGCTGGTTCCGCTGGTGCTCCCTCCGTTCGTGGGCGCGCTGGGGATGCGGTTGGTCCTTTCCCGCTACGGACCGCTGACGCAGCTTGTGGGTGCTGGCGACGGACTTGGCATCGACTGGCTCGGCCTGCACCGACTGGCCGGCATCGTCATCATCGAGGCCCTGCACCTGTACCCGATCATGCTTCTGAACCTCCAGGCGGCCATGGCCAACCTCGATCCGGCGATGGAGCAGGCCGCCGCCAATATCGGGGCTTCACGGTGGACCATTTTTCACCGCATCACGCTGCCGCTGATCCGCCCGGGGCTGTTCGCCGGCTGCACGCTGGTGATGATCTGGAGCTTCACCGAGCTGGGCACGCCCCTGATGTTCGACTACATCACGATCACGCCGGTGCAGGTCTTCAAGCTGATCACCGACGTTTCGGACAACCCTCTGCCCTACGCGCTGGTCGTCGTGACGCTGATCGCCTCCACCCTGCTCTACCTGATCGGGAAGGTGCTGCTGGGACGCGGCTTTGACGCGGCCACGACCAAGGCGTCCACCGCCGCGACCAGCCACAGGCTCCACGGCTGGAAGGCCGCCCTCGTCGCCGCGCCGTTTCTTGTCGTGGTCCTGCTGGCAGTCATCCCCCACATCGCGGTTGTGCTGACCAGTCTGACCGCCACCGGCAGCTGGTACAAGTCGCTGCTGCCGGCGAGTCTCACCGCGGCCCATTTCCGCGCCGCGCTGGTTGATGAGCTGGCCTTTCCCAGCATCGTCAACTCGATCAAGTATGCCTCGCTGGCCACGGCACTGGCGATGCTGGTCGGCCTGGGCACAGCGATCCTCATCGTGCGAAGCAGGCTCCCCGGGCGGGGACTGATCGACGCACTCTCGATGCTGCCCCTGGCGGTGCCCGGGCTGGTCATGGCCTTCGGCTACCTGGCCATCAGCATCTGGTTCAAGCGCAAGCTCGGCGAGTCGATGCCCGTGTGGCTGGACGTGCAGCGCAACCCCCTGCTGCTGCTGGTCATCGCCTACGCCGCACGCCGACTGCCGTATGTGGTGCGATCGGCCGTTGCCGGACTTCAACAGACGCCCCAGGATCTTGAACTGGCCGCGGCGAACCTGGGCGCTTCGCGGTTTACCGTCCTGCGCCGCATCACCGTCCCGCTCATCCTCGCGAATCTGATCGCGGGCGGCCTGCTGGCGTTCGCCTTCGCCATGCTTGAAGTCAGCGACTCGCTGATCCTCGCGCAGCGAACCGAGCATTTCCCAATCACCAAGGCCATCTGGGAGATCTCGCAGCGACTGGAAGACGGCCTTTATCTGGCCAGCGCCCTGGGTGTCTGGGCGATGGTGCTGCTGACGCTGACGATCCTGTCGGCCAACGCCTTCATGGGTCGAAAGCTCGGCGCGATCTTCAGAGTTTGACGTCGCGGGCGTGAATCTTCGCCCCCGGACGCCTATTGTTATGACTGAACCTTGAAAGGACTTACATGCCCGTCAAATGGACCGTGACAGTGCTTCTGACCGCCGCACTTGGCCTTGTTGCCGCCTGCAAGGACGACAAGCCGACGCTGCACGCCCAGACCGTCCAACAGACCGGTCAGCAGCAGGCGGATCAGAGCCAACTCCCCCCGGGCCACCCGCCTTTGGCCGCGGCCGGCGGGGCGTCCCTTCCGCCGGGCCATCCGCCGATTGCGCCGGCAACCCAGCCGGCATTGCCGCCGGGCCATCCGCCGCTGGCGACGCAGCCGGCCCTGCCGCCGGGCCATCCACCCCTGGGTCAGGGTCAGGGCATGAGCATGCAGGGGATGAATGTCCCGGGCGTGAACCTGCCGGCTGCAACCGGGCAACTCACCTACACCCTGCCCAAGGGGTGGATGGAGCAGCGCGGCACCGGCCCTCGCTACGCAACCATCACCTCCCCCGATGACCGCAAGGCGGAACTGGCGATCACCAACTTCCCGGGCAATGTCGGCGGCAACCTGGCCAACATCAACCGCTGGCGCCAACAGGTGGGTCTTGAACCGATCGACCCGGAACAGCTTGAAAAGACAACCACGAAGATTGAGATCGGCCAGACCGTTGCCATCGTGGCCGATCTGGACGGTCCGCAGGCGCGGATGCTGGCGGCCATCATTCCCGACAACCAGAAGACTTGGTTCTTCAAGATGGCCGGAGCGAAAGACGTGATGGAAAAGAACAAGGCGGAGTTCCTGGATCTGATCAAGTCGATCCGGGTGAAGGAATAGCGGGGGCACAAAAGGCGCAAGACCGCACCGATGCGCGATGAAAGACTGCCCACGGCGGGCACGCAGCATTGAAGGCCCCCCTGCCGCGAACCGATAGTCTTAACGGAAGGCTATCAGGAGGCGCCAGTGGCCGGCATTCAAATCGGACAGTTATTGGTCGAACAGGGAGTCCTGACCGATAAACAGGTCGAGGAGATCCTGCAGGTCCAGCGCGTCTCCCACAGGCCTTTCGGCGATCTGGCCGAGCGGCTGTTTGGCATCAGCCCTGAAGCCGTCGAGGATGCGTGGATCGAGCAGTACGTCCGAGTGGCCGGGGTTGTTGACCTCAACGATCTGGAGATCGACGCGCGCTGCCTGCGGATGCTCAGCCGGCGACAGGCCTGGCAGTTTCACCTGCTGCCGATCTGCCGGCAGGACGGCAACCTGAACATGGCCACCGACCGGGAGAGCCTGGTTCGGGCGGTGAATTTTTCCGCGCGGCGGCTGGACGAGCCGGTCTGCTTTCTGATCGCGCAGCGGCGTCAGCTTCGGGAGTTTCTCATGCGTCACTATCCCGTGCCGCAGTTCATGGCCGAGTATGCCGAGACGCTCTGACGAGGCGGACGCGTTCAACTTCTGATTTGCCCCCCATGGCCTGCCGGGAGACCACCCACACTTCCGGCGGGCTTCTTCATTTATCCGGGTTCGTCGCGAACAGACACGATGTGACTACAATTGCGGATCATGTACGGCTTCTCGCCAGACAAGCTGGCCTACGACGGCAAGCCGCGCAACGCCTCCCGCACGTTCATCCGCCTGCTGGGGCTGTTGCGCCCCTATTGGGTTTCCATCGCCACGGGGCTGTTCCTGCTGATGCTGGCCATTCCCTGCGAGCTGTTTCCCGCACTGGTCTGGAAATATGTCGCCGACCACATCATCCTGCACCGCGGCGACAGCCCGTGGCTTCACTCTCTGTTTTCCCTGGGCGATCGCATCGCCAACCCCTACGTTCTGCTGGCCTCGGCCCTGCTGTGGCTTATGGCGATCTATGTGCTGGGCGAAGCGCTGGAGACCGTCGAGGAGAACCTGCTGGCGCGCGTGGCCCAGAAGTTCATCCGGCGGCTGAGGAACGACGTTTACCACAAGCTCCAGTCGCAAAGCCTGGGATATCTTCAGCGGCAGCGCACCGGTGACCTGATGAGCCGGGCCATCGGCGACATCGACGAGGTGCAAAGCTTCACCGCCACGGGGATCGACGCGATCATCGGGGAGGGGGTGCTCTGGCTGGCCACGGTCGGCATCGTGCTCTGGATGGACTGGCGCGTGGCCGGCGCGTCGCTGGCGCCGCTGGTCCTGGTCTACGCGCTGCTCCGGATCTTCAATCGCCGCATCAAGCCGATCTACGCGGCGGTGCGACAGCGCGCGGCCGACGTTTCGGCGCGAATCCAGGAAAACCTCTCGGGCGTGGTAGTGATCAAGATCTTTTCGCGCGAAAAGCAGGAAGCCGAGCGATTTGAGCGTGCCACCCGGGCCGCCTACGACCAGCAGGTCCGCGCGATCAACGCCCGCAGCCTGTACTTCCCCTTCGCCCGCGCGGTGGGATTCCTGAGCAACGTCTTCATGATCGGGACGGGCGGCTACTTCATTCTCAAGGACGGGAGCTTCACGCTGGGCTCGCTGCTTGCGTTTCGCGCCTACTGGTGGCGGCTGTTCGGCCCGGTGCAGACGCTGGCGCGCGTGAACGACCTGGTGCAGCGCGCCATGGCGGCCGCCGGCAGGGTGTTTGAAATCCTCGACGCGCCCGACGAAATGCCCGATGCGCCGGACGCCGCGGAACTGCCGCGCGTTACCGGGCACATGGAGCTGCGCCGCGTCAGCTTCCGGTACGTGGTCGATCCCGACCGACCCAATTCGCCCGTCCTGCACGACCTGTCGCTGACGATCCACCCCGGGCAGACCGTCGCCCTCTGCGGACCCAGCGGCTCGGGCAAGAGCACCATCCTCAACCTCCTGCTGCGATTCTACGACCCGACCAGCGGGCAGGTGCTGCTGGACGGCCGCGACCTGCGATCCATCCGCCGCGAGAGCCTGCGCCGCCATTTTGCCCTGGTGCAGCAGGAGACGTTTCTTTTCAACGAGTCCGTCCTGGACAACATCCGCTATGGCCACTCCGAGGCGACCATGGACCAGGTGATCGCCGCGGCGAAGGCGGCCAACGCCCATGGATTCATCACCGCCCTGCCCAACGGGTACGACACGCAGGTCGGCGAGCGCGGCGTTCGCCTGTCCGGCGGCCAGAAGCAGCGGATCAGCATTGCCCGCGCGTTTCTGGCCAATCCCGCGATCCTGCTGCTGGATGAGCCCACCAGCAGCGTTGAGCCGGATTCGGAAGCGGCCATCGTCGCGGCGCTGGATCGCCTGATGGCTGGTCGAACGACCGTGCTGACCAGCCACCGTCCGAGCCTGATCAACAGTGCCGATGTCGTCTATGTCATCGAGGACGGCCGAGTGACCGAGTCGGGCACGCCCCGGCAACTCGCGGCCGGCGACGGCTGGTTTGCGCGGTTCGTCCGGTCGGCCGAGGGACTGGAACCGGCCGGCGCCGATGGCTCCTGAGCGGCCCTTATCACGTCGCCCGGTTGTCGATAGAGTGTTGGCCTGATCGAGGAAACCTATGCCAAGCCTGAGCGAATACCCCGCGGTGGGGCGAGTCCTGGAGATACACGATGACGCGGTCATCTTCTCGCCCGTCAACACCAATTATGAATTGAAGCTGCTGACCAGTGGCCGGTATGACGGCATCGTCGGCCGGCGCGTCGAATGTCTCGTCCGTGCGACGGCTCGCAAGGTCATGACCGTGCCCAGCGGCGGGAACTTCATTGCCCCGATCTTCGGACCGCCGCGCATCGTCCAGGGGCGCATCCGATACCTGGATGAGAAGCTGATGGTGATCCAGGCCGGCTGCCCGGTCGTCGTGGAACTGCCCGCGACCGACGCCGGCTTTGACCTGGCGAGCGGACCACTGGCCATCAACGCCCTGGCGAACGTCATGGCAATGCCCGGCGCGCGGTTTGAAATGATCGGGAACACGATGGAGGCCGCGCGCTGAGGAAACCTTGCGGCCGCCCCGGATTATTCCACCGCCGCCTGCATGAAGTCCCGAATATCCGCCTTGAGCTTCGCCATGGCGGCCCGGTCGTGATACATCATGTGTCCGCCGCCATAGTAGGCCTGCGTCACGTTGGCCCGCAGGCGACCCCCAAGATCCAGATGTTTGACCGTGTAATCGCTGGCCAGGTAGGGCGTGGCCAGATCGTAGTAGCCATTGGCGAACAGAACGCGCAGTTTCGGGTTCTTGATCATCGCCGACCGGAGTTCGTCGGCCACGTTCAGATAGCCCATGCCCTCCCGCCCGAAACTCCACGGCTGCACGCGGTCGCTGAGCACCTCGTACGGCAGATCGCTCTCAAATCGCAGGATGCGCCGCGCGTAGTCATTCATCGCGGCGCTGTACGCGGCGAAATAGGGCGAGAAACTGGGATCGAAGGCCGGCTCGCTCGCAACCGGCCGGGCATCATATCCCGTGATTCGCGTGTCGAACCGCCCCAGCACGCGGCGCTGGTCGGCCAGAAGCTCCTTGCGGAAAACGCCCGGCCCGATCCGCAGGTCGGCCTTGTCGAACAGGTCCGCCGCCAGGCCGGTATAGCGCGCCAGCCTGGCCGCCAGTAGTTTCCGCTGTTCCCGCGAGAGATCCCCGCCCCGCGTCAGCGCCAGCAGGTATTCACCCAGGGCGAATTCCTCCACCTCCCTAAGCGTCCTGTCCGGGGTCTTCTGCAACTCCGCATCGAGCTTCTGATGATACATCGCGGTCGCCGTGTAGGTCGGCAGAAACAGGGCATAAGGCAGATCGTTGCCGTTGCCGGCATGAAGCGTCTGAAAGTCCAGCACGACCGAAATCAGCATGATCCCGTTGAGAGCGATGCCGTAGCGGTCCAGGAGGAACTCCGACAGAGCCGCGGCACGGGTCGTGCCGTAGCTCTCACCGGCCAGGAACTTGGGAGACAGCCAACGCCGGTTGCGCGTCGTGTACAGCCGAATAAAATCCGCCACCGACCGGACATCGGCCTCCACCCCGAAGAACTGCTCGGGCTTTTCGCCTTGCGCAGCGCGGCTGTAGCCGGTGTTCACCGGATCGATGAAAACAAGGTCGGTCACGTCCAGCCAGGTCTGCGGGTTGTCGATCAACTGGTATGGCGGCCCGACTGCCTCTCCCTTGTCGCTGGCCCAGCGGATCGATCGCGGCCCGGCGGTTCCCAGATGCAGCCACACCGCCGCGGCACCCGGCCCGCCATTGAAAACGAACGTCAGCGGCCGCTTCGAAGGATCCGCGTCATCCGTTATCCGTTCATAGGCCACATGGAAGAACTCGGCCTTGTCCTTGCCCGCCTCATCGCGAACCACCATATGACCGGCGGTTGCCCTGTAGCGAATCGCCTGCTGCCCAATCCGAAGCTCATGCTCGGTAACCGAGAGCTTGTCGTCGGGCTTGACCGGCACGGTCGCGGGCCGACTGGTCGCGGGCGCCTCACCCGCAACAATCGCCGTCGCCATCGCCAGCAAGAAGCACGTCCCCCATCGGGCAATCGCATCGAATCTCATTTTCATGACCCCATGATACGCCCGCGGCGTCGGCATGTCGCAGGGGCGACGACGGCACCGCCGTCCGTTCGCGCCGCTTACCTTGCCATCCGCGCCCAAAGCTCGCCCAGGTCGGCCTGGAGGTAAACCGCGGCGCCCCCGTCGGATTGATACTCGGTGCGATAGGGCCGAACCTGCTCCACGTAGGCCGCAAGGTTCTCCGCAATGCGGGGGCTCTGTCGCACCGCATCCCCCACCGTCAGGTCCTTCTCCAGTTGCAGCGATTCAAGCCGCTGGCGAAGCTTTGCGCGGGCGTCCGCTTCCGCCTGCATCCGTGTCCGCAGCTTGGAGCCGGCCGGCTCGGCCTGCCCCACGATCTCGACCTTCTGGACCGCCCACTCCGGCGCCTTTCGGGGAACCGTGAAGACCGACTGGGTCACCGGAACGCCCCTGGCTGCCGTCGCACGACCCGTGGCGGGACGAAATCGCGCGAGGAAGTCGCGCTCCACCTGCCGCCACTGTTCGATACTCTGGGGCATCGGCACAAGCGTCTGGCCCCGGATCGCCGACCGCACCTGCTCAAAAAAGGCCCGCTCGTCCACCGAAAGCGTCACTTCCACCTGGAGATCGTCACAGAAGTTGACGTTGCTGACCGGCCGCGACACCAGCCAGTCGCGCACGGTTTTCTGCACCGAGGGATCGGCCAGTGCCTCGCCGAGCGTCCTGGAATCCGCAAGCTTCACCGGGCTCACCGCCTCAATGGATTGCTCCACCGCGGCCGCATTGGCCGCCTCCAGGGCCTGCTCGCGGTCGCGATCGGAAACGAAGGACCACGGCGGGCCGGGTCGCGGGCGAATGGCCTTGAGCACGATGGACTCGGCTGTTGAACCCATGGCCCCGATGACCGCAGGCCACTGCCTCGAGGCCATCTCGATCTGGGCGGCCGTCAGCGGCGAACGTTTCGGGTATGCTCCTGCAAACTGCTTGAGCGCCTGGCTGACTCTCACCGCGGGAATCTGGAGCTGGACCTGGACCGTGTAAGGATCGATCCAGCGGGGCCCGCCGATCTGATCTGCACGCTGAAGGTACTTGAGAAACTCCTCCTCGCAATCCATGTGGCGGACATACTGCCCGACAGTCAGATTCGGGGCCAGGGACAATCGCGAGACTTCGCTGTAGAGTTGGCGGACGGCCTTGGAAGTGGAAGCGGCGATGATCTCCGACGCGGCCGCTCGATCACCCGGCGCCGCTGGCGACGCTCCTTTCGCGGCCAGTCCCAGGCCGCTGATCAGGCATCCGCTCAACAGCACACGAGCCAATCGCATGTACAACTCTCCACTGACACGACTTGTTGAACCGCGCTACGACTGCGATCCAACACCGGGTCAATAGGGTAGACACCGGCAGTTCAAGGGCGTTAGCCGGCTCGCCATGACCCGCAGTTCATGGGTGGGCAAGCTGCCGGAGTTCTGCCAACCTATCGACCGGTTTGACCCATTCCGTCTTAAGCTTATAATCCGGTTGAATTTAAGACACAATGGCCGGCATGACTTCAAGACGCCAGACCCGCAAGATTACCATCGGCGATTCTGCCCACGGGTTTATCAGCATCGGCGGCGACGCCCCGGTGTCGGTGCAGAGCATGACTGCCGGGTACACGCATCAGATCGACGCCTGCGTCGGGGAGATTCGGAAGCTGGCGGCCGCCGGGGCAGATCTGGTGCGCGTGGCCGTGCCGGAGAAAAAGGACACGGCCGCCCTGAAGGAGATTCTTCCGCAGGTCAGCGTGCCGATCGTGGCGGATGTGCATTTCCACTTTCAGCGTGCCTTGGAGGCGATCGAGGCGGGTGTCCACAAGATCCGACTGAACCCCGGCAACATTTCCGACCGCGCCCAGGTCAAGGATGTCATCCAGGCCTGCAAGGCAAGGAAGATCCCGATCCGCATCGGCGTGAACGAAGGTTCGATCGTCGAGCGTCGCGACAAACAGAAGCGGCTCAAGGAACTCGGGGGCGTCTTTTCCTCCAACAAACAGGGCCACCTGCTGGCCATCATGATTACCAAGCTGGAGGAATACCTGGAAGTCTTTCATGAAGAGGACTTCCACGACATCGTCATCAGCGCCAAGAGCATCGACCCCCTGCTGGTCATCGACGCATACACGGAGATCAGCAAGCGGTTCGACTACCCGCTTCACCTGGGCGTGACCCACGCCGGTCCGCGCGAGACGGGAATGATCCGCTCGGTCATTCCCCTGGGAACGCTTCTGTGTAACGGCATCGGCGACACGATTCGCATCTCCTATGCCAGCGATCCCGTTTATGAGGTGCAGGATGGGCTGGAACTGCTGTACGTGCTTGGACTGCGCCCGCGTGTCGGGGCCGAACTGATCGCCTGCCCCACCTGCGGACGCATCCAGGTCGATCTGTTCAGGCTGGTGCAGGATGTGCGCAAGCGGCTGGCGACCGAGATCAGGCTGCCGATCAAGGTGGCTGTCATGGGGTGCGTGGTCAACGGGCCCGGGGAGTGCGAGGGGGCCGACATTGCCATTTTTGCCGGCGACCGGCGGGGAATCATCTACGTGCAGGGCCAGAAAGTCGCCAACGTGCCCGAGGACCAGATTCTCGATCGGCTGCTGGACGAATGCCGCGAGTTCCAGGCCCGCGTGGAGCGTGGCGAGGCTAAGCTTGGCGAGAAGAAAGTGGACGTGATCCCGCCCGACCCCATCGGCAAACTGGGCAGCGGATGGTCCCGGCAGGCTTCCCGGTCCCTGCCGGTGGTTGGTTAGAGATTCGGCGCCGTTGACGTGCCAGGACCGTTCTTTATCCTCTGTCCGGAAACAACAGCGGAGGTTCCCTTGTTCGACATTGGCGTTGCAGTCGTGGGTGCGGGTTTTATCGGGCCGGTGCATGTGGAAGCGTTGCGGCGGCTGGGCCTGAACATCCGCGGCGTTCTGGGCTGCGATCAGGCCGAATCGGAATCGGCCGCCAAGGCTCAGAACCTGCCCCGGGCCTACAAGAGCCTTGATGAACTGCTGGCCGACCCGACGGTGCAGTCGGTTCACCTGGCGGTGCCCAATGTGCTGCATTACGAGTACTCGAAGCGGGCGCTGGAGGCCGGCAAGCACGTCATGTGCGAAAAGCCGCTGGCGATGAACGCTGCCGAGTCGGCGAAACTGGTCGAACTGGCCAGGTCCAGGAAGCTTGCGGCCGGCGTTTGCTACAACATTCGCTTCTACCCGCTGAATCTGGAAGCCCGCGACATGGTGCAGCGTGGCGACGTGGGAGAGATCTACGCGGTCCATGGCGGGTATGTTCAGGACTGGCTGCTCTACGACACGGACTACAACTGGCGTGTCCTGGCTGATCAGGGCGGCGCCCTGCGCGCCGTGGCCGACATCGGCACGCACTGGATCGACCTGGTCCTCTCGATCACCGGGCTGGAAGTGGCCGAGGTCTTCGCGGACCTGCGCACCGTCCACGAAACCCGCCATCGTCCCAAGGGTGAGGTGCAGACGTTCACGGGAAAGTTGGGCGGGCCGCGCGCCACCGAGCCGGTCAAGGTTACGACGGAAGACATGGCGAACATTCTCTTCCGCTTCAGCAACGGCGCTCGGGGCAGCCTGTTCGTCTCCCAGGTTTCCGCCGGCCGGAAGAACTGCCTGCGCTATGAGATTTCCGGCTCCAGGTGCTCGCTGGCATGGAACAGCGAACAGCCCGAGGACCTGTGGATCGGCCGGCGCGAAAAGGCGAACGAATGGCTTCTGCGCGATCCCTCTCAACTGAGCAGCCTGGCCCGTTCCTACACCAACTATCCCGGCGGGCATCACGAAGGATTCCCCGACGCCTTCAAGCAGTGCTTCCGCGCCTTCTACAACTACATCGCCGCCGGCGACTACGCGGCCAAACCCATGTTTCCCACGTTCGAGCAGGGCCACCGGGAGGTCGTGCTGTGCGACAAGATCCTTCAGAGCCACCGCGAACAGCGGTGGGTTGGACTTTGAAATGACTCGCCACGAAGTTCACGGAACAGGAAGAGAGGCTGGAGGCTGACGAATAGAGCGTAACGAACGACTCTGGTGGTTCATCCTCTATTCTCTATCCTGTTTTCCCTCCGAATCCTCCGTGGCGAACAATTCAGCCAAGGAGTCGTTATGCAACTCGGCTTTGTCAGCGCCATTCTCCCCGACCTGCCGCTTGAAGAGGTTCTTTCCTTCGCGGCCGCGGAGGGCTTCCAATGCGTGGAACTCATGTGCTGGCCGGTCGGCAAGGCCGAGCGCCGCTACGCCGGCGTCACCCACGTCGATGTCGCCAGTTTTGATCGGTCCCGGGCCGACCGCATTCTCGACCTGTGCAGGTCGAAGGGCGTCTCGATCAGCGGCCTGGGCTACTATCCCAACCCGCTCACCCCCGATCGCGCCGATTCGGACAAGTTCGTCGAGCATATCAGGAAGGTCATCGCCGCCGCGGCCCTCCTGGGCGTCAACTGCATGAACACCTTCGTCGGCCGCGACTGGACGCAGAGCGTCGATGCCAACTGGCCCCGCTTCCTGGAGGTCTGGAAACCGCTGATCAGATTTGCCGAGGACCAGGGCGTCCGCGTCGGGATCGAGAACTGCCCGATGCTCTTCACCAACGACGAGTGGCCCGGCGGCAAGAACCTGGCCCACTCCCCCGCCATCTGGCGGCGAATGTTCAATGACATTTCCAGCCCCAACTTCGGCCTGAACTTCGACCCTTCGCACCTGGTCTGGATGCAGATGGACTATCTCAAGCCGCTCAGGGAGTTTGCCGGGCGGATCTTCCACGTTCACGCAAAGGACGTGATCGTCGATCGGGCGAAGCTCGACGACCTGGGCGTGCTTGCCTATCCGAACCTTTGGCATTTCCCCCGAATCCCCGGCCGAGGAACCATCGACTGGGACCGATTTATGGCCGCGCTCCGCTCGGTCGGTTACGATGGGCCGGTCTGCATCGAGGTCGAAGACCGCGAGTTTGAGGCCACGCTGGAGCTTCGCAAGGAAGCCCTCCGCCGAGCCGGCCTGCATCTTCGCCCGTTTGTAAGACCGTAGCACGGGCATCTTGCCCGTGCCCGAGGTTTAACGTAGCAGGGGCGTCTCGCCCGTGCCCACCACGAGAAGACCATGACATACACCTATCTCGACATCGCCAAGATGATTGACCACTCGCTCCTGAATCCCACCATAACGGCCGACGAGCACGAAAAGGGAATTCGCCTGGCTTTGGAATACAACGTCGCCAGCGTCTGCATCGTTCCTTACTATCTGCGCCGCTGCGCGGAACTCCTCCGCGGTAGCGATGTACGTGCCAGCACCACGATCGGCTTCCCCCACGGCTGCCACACGACCGCCGTCAAGGTCGCTGAAGCAAAGCAGGCCCTCGATGACGGCGGCGAGGAGCTGGACATGGTCATCAACATCAGCAAGGCCCTCTCCGGCGACTGGGCCTATGTGCGGGACGACATCAAGGCCGTCACCGACCTGACCCACTCTCGCGGCCAGAAGATCAAGATCATTTTCGAGAACTGCTACCTGAACAACGACCAGAAGATCCGCCTCTGCGAGATCTGCGGCGAACTGCGCGTCGATTGGGTCAAGACATCCACCGGCTACGGCACCGGCGGCGCGACCGACGACGACCTGAAGCTCATGCGCAAGCACTCCCCGGCCTTTGTTCAGGTCAAGGCCGCCGGAGGCGTTCGCACCCTCGATCGCCTGCTCGAAGTTCGTGCCCTGGGCGTCACCCGCAGCGGCGCAACGAAGACGGCCGAAATCCTCGACGAATGCAAGCGCCGCCTGGGCATGTGAATGGCGGAACGGTGCGGCGGTCGCTTAGCCGCAGGTCGCCTGCTGTTGAGCCGCCCACTTTTCCTCTGCCTCGGGCGGACGGATGTAGATGGGCGTCAGGCGATACGGATCGGCAAACTGACCGGCCAACGCCATCGCCGTTCCGACCAGCGCCACGGCGCTGGCGCGCGCCCGCCAGCTTTCTTCGCCCGTCAGGATGATCTGCGGATCGTCCGGAACGTGCTGCCGATGCTGCGGGATCCCCTCTCCCAGCAGATACACCGGCCGGGGCGATCGAGCAATTATCGCGGCAAGAGAATCCAGGTGTGCCGGCTCGCGTTCAACCCAGTCCTCGGCCGTTCGCTCAAAGCGCGCCGTGAAGATCTGCTCGCGCTTGGCGTCCAGCACGATGATCACATGGCGAGCATCGGCCGGAGCGTTCTCCACCAGCGCCCGCACCGACGGAACGGCCACAATCCTCACGCCCGTCGCCAGGGCCATGGTCTTGGCCAGCGTGATCGCGATCCGCAGCCCGGTAAACGAGCCCGGCCCGACCGAAACGTACAACTCGCCGACATCCTTCGGCCCCCAGTTCCGCGACTTGGTTAGTCGATCGATGATGGGGATGATCTCGGCGGCGTGTTTCAGCCCATGTGGAAATTGCTCTTCGATGAGCACGCGCCCATTCTCGGCCAGTGCGACCGACCCCACCCGCCCGGATGTTTCGATGGCTATTGCCCTGGGCATTGATGCATCATACCGCCGACTTGCCGCCATCCCCATGCCCCAGCACAAGGCCCGTCGCCAGCAGCATCAGCCCCGCGCCGATCAGGTAGAGCCGCGTCCTGCCGTCGCGGCAGAGGTTGGCCAGTCGTCCCCCTTTGAGTTCCAGCGGCGGCAGGGGCACCGGCGGTGGAACGGCCGCCAGCAGGAACGCCGAGCGGATTTCATCATCGTTCTCATCGAGCTTCAGCACATCCGACCCCTTACGAATCAGCCGCATCTGCCGCTGGGCCAGTCGCTCGGCCAGGCCCGGATCATGGCCCACGCGCCTGATGAATTCGTCGTTGCTCTGCACCTGCCGCGTGACGTGATCCAGGTCCTGCCTGAGCTTGGCCACTTCGTACGCCAGCTTGCGATTCTCGTCCGCCTGCGGGATGAGGATGCACCAGGCGATGATGACGATGCCCAGCGAGACGAGCACGAGGGTCCACCCCTGCGCCCCGCCGCGATCGGCAGCGGGCGCAGGCTCGGCCGGCGACTGCGCCTGAAGAACCGGCACCGACGCAGCTTCCGCCATCGGTGCGGCCTCCGCCACGGGCGCAGTTTCCTCCGTTGTCACGCTGTGCTGGTCCATCCCCGGTATTATCGGCAATGTGGGGGCAGAAACTTCGGACGATAGGCGCTATCGCGAGGTCGGCGAAGGGGATCGGAGTATCTTCCGGCTTGCGAGGTCCGCCTTCTCGATGAGCTTGGCTGACACACCCGAACGCATGGCACACTTCGCCCGGCAACGCGCGAGTCTCGAAGCTGCATGTCCCATCGTTCGCACGCGTTGCGACTTGACCGACCGCCATGACACGCGGCAACGCAACACAACCGGCGGAAGCGTGCCTTCACGCTTCCGCCGGCTGCATGTCTCAAAAGCACGGTTAAGACCCGTGCCGCATTCCGCTTACTTATTCCAGAACTTGGCCCCGAACTGCGCCTGGTCGCCGAGCTGGTCCGCGATGCGAATGAGCTGGTTGTACTTGGCGTTGCGGTCGGAGCGGGCCGGGGCGCCGGTCTTGATCTGGCCGCAGTTGGTCGCCACGGCGATGTCGGCGATCGTGGAATCCTCGGTTTCGCCGGAGCGGTGGGAGAGAACGGCGCTGTAGCCGTTGCGGATCGCGAGGTTCACCGTCGCGAAAGTCTCGCTGAGGGTGCCGATCTGATTGACCTTGACCAGGATCGCGTTGGCCACGCCTGTGTCAATTCCCTTCTTAAGGAACTTGATGTTGGTGACGAAATTATCGTCGCCGACGAGCTGCACCTTCTTGCCAACCATGTCCGTCAGCTTCTTCCAGCCGTCCCAGTCGTTCTCCGCCATGCCGTCTTCCAGCGAGCGGATGGGGTACTTCTCGATCCACTTGGCCCAATACTCGGCCATGGCCTGCGAGCTGATGACCTTGTCCGGGTTGCTCTTGAAGAAGCGGTATCCCTTCTTGGCTTTGTCCCACATCTCGCTGCTGGCCGGATCAAGGGCAACGAAGATCTGCTTGCCGAACTTGTAACCGGCCTTCTCCACGGCCTCGCCGATCACCTTCAGCGCATCCTCGTTGTCCTTGAGGTTGGGTGCGAATCCGCCCTCGTCGCCCACGGCCGTGCTGAGCTTGTTGTCGTGCAGCACCTTCTTGAGCGTGTGGTAGATTTCCACGCAGGCCCGCATCGCGTCGTCAAAGTTGTCGAATCCCCACGGCTGGATCATGAACTCCTGGAAATCCACGTTGTTGTCGGCGTGCTTGCCGCCGTTGAGGATGTTCATCATCGGGACCGGCAGCGTCCTGGCGGCGGTGCCGCCCAGGTACCGGTAGAGCGGAAGATTCGACGCCTCGGCCGCCGCCTTGGCCACCGCCATCGAAACGCCCAGGATCGCGTTGGCCCCCAGCTTGCTCTTGTTGGGCGTGCCGTCCAGGTCGATCATGAGCTGGTCGATCGCTTCCTGGTCGCGCGGGTCCAGGCCGATCAATTCCGGGGCGATCTTGGAGTTCACGTTCTCGACGGCCTTGTAGACCGACTTGCCGGCGTACCTCTTCTTGTCGCCGTCGCGAAGTTCCACGGCCTCGTTCTCCCCGGTGGATGCGCCCGAGGGAACGGCCGCGCGGCCCAGCACGCCGTTTTCAAGAACCACATCGACTTCGACGGTGGGGTTGCCGCGCGAGTCGAGGATTTGTCGGGACGAGATGAATTCGATGTTGATGCTCATAATGCCTTCCTTCGGTCGTACCTGTTTCTTGCCGGCGATTACACCGTCCGGCCGGGCAGGGCACCGCCCTGCCGGATGTTGAGCCGTGCATTCTCTGCGCGGCCGGCGGCATGTAAAGGGGCCACGATTGCGTACGCATTCCCGATTGCCCCCGCGATCGCGGCCAATCGGCCGCTAACCAGGACACCAGCCTCCCAGCAGGATTTCCAGGGCCTTGTTCGCCGCCGCCAGACCGAACATGCCCGTCAGCGTCGGCAGGCTCCCCAGTGCCCGTCTCCTTCTGCCTCGCACCAGGCAATCCTCGTTTGCCGCGCCGTCCAGGTCGATCGCCCCCGGCGGCAGATGCATCAGGGGCTCCACCGAATAGACGCACGGCAGGTCCAGCGAAACCCCCCGCCGCCGCAGGGCCTTGCGAATCTTGGCGGCCAGCGGACATATTCGGGTCTGCGCGAGCGGCCCGACCCGGATTGATTGCGGATCGGTCCGAAGGGCCGCCCCCATCGACGAAACCACCGGGATGCACCGCGTCTGCACCGCCGCCAGCAGTTCGACCTTCGGCGTGAGTGAGTCGATCGCGTCGATCACCAGGTCCGGCGGTCCGGCCAGCACCTGGTCCAACGTCTCCCTGTGCACGAACAAGCGGAGCGCTTCAACCTGGCAATCGGGGTTGATGTCCAGAATGCGCTCCCGGGCCACCAGCACCTTGGACCTCCCGAGTGTGGAATGCAGCGCGTGCAACTGGCGGTTGATATTGCTCAGTCGCACCTCGTCGAAGTCCACGAGCCGCAGGTGCCCCACGCCGGCTCGCGCCAACGCCTCGGTGGCGTACGAGCCGACGGCCCCGAGCCCCACCACGACCACGCGCGACCGCTCCAGGCGTTCCAGACCTTCGCGGCCGACCATCTGCCCGATCCTGGCAAAGCGAGCATCGTGCATCAGGCATCCCCCATCAGGTCCCCCAGCAGTCGCCGCGCGTTCTCCATCAGCGCTGCCGCCAGGTCCCCTTCATCCATGCCGCGAATCAGCGCCGCTTCCCTCAGGATTCGCGGCAGGTTCGCCGGTTCGTTGCGCTGCTTCCCGATCCAGGGCGGCGGCATGTCCGGCGAGTCGGTTTCAAGCAACAGCCGATCCAGCGGTGTCGCGGCCAGCGCCTTCCGCGCCGCTCCACGCCTGGATTCAAAGACATTTCCCGCAAATGAAAAGTACGCGCCCTTGTCCGCCAATGGCTCAATCAGTTCCTCTGGCCCGCCGTAGGCGTGGATCAGCATGCCCGCGGGCAGCGCATCCTCGCTTTCCAGCACATCCATCAGCCAGCCCCAGGCCCTGAGGCAGTGGATCATGGCCGGTCGCCGCCGTCGCCTCGCAATGGCCAGTTGCGCCCGGAAGACACTCTCCTGCTGCCGCTCGTCCCGCGGCTCGATCCAGCGATCCAGTCCGATCTCTCCGACGGCGCCCGGCACGGCATCCAGATGCCGCTCCAGTTCGCTCTCCCATCGTTCCGTTCGCGCGCCGACAAACCACGGGTGCAGGCCGAAGCAGGGGACGATTTGAGGAAAACCGCGTGCCAGTTCGAGAAGCCTGGACCAGTCCGATTCACCGGTCCCGTTGGCGACCATTCGGCAGACGCCTCCGGCCGACGCGCGTTGGATGACTTCCGCCAGATCTGTCGCGAACGCGGGATCCTGCAGGTGGCAATGGGCATCAACCAGCCTGGGCATTCCTTGAGTGTAATGCCCCGCTCGCCAGCGTGAAAAGCCCCGACGCGACTTGAAGCATTCGGCCGTTACCCGTGGTATACTTCGCGACATGGTGCGAGGGGACGTTCCCCGAACACCTGTTCACCTCCACACAGTGCCGGCCTTCCCGCCGCCCGTTCGGCGGGAGCAACACGAATGCGATTCGCCATGTTGGGAAATCTCTCCAGTTTCGTCGCGACCACCACACCGGGGACGCGGGTCATCCGCGAGGTGCGCGGGCTGCTCTTGTCCAAGAAGCCGTCGGGCAAGGAATCCTGCTACAGCATCAGTTCCGGAGTCCATCACGAGGTCTACAGCGAGCATTACAAGTGCCACTTGCGCATCCAGACCTCCCCGGGCCAGGTTGAGGAAATCGACTTTGGCACCTCGGTGGGTTACGAACTGATCGGCCAGCGCGTCCTTTACCGGCAGACCGAAGAAATCGAGCGGCAGCGGGGATCGTCGCTGGACATGCGGCATGAAAAGCAGGAGTTGTTTGTCGAGGGCGAGTCCGAGCCCGACTATTACTTTATCCGGCACACGCCCTGCCCCATCCAGGCGTGATGAACCTTTTCCATGCAGCGCCTCGCCCGCACGATCCGGTGCGCCGGCGCCGCCACCCGGTCATGGTCCGGCCGCCGAGTTCAACCACAGCGATTCACTTCGGTAATTACCCGAGAAAGGAAACCATTCTATGCAAAGCATCCCATCCCCGTCCCGTCGCCAGTTCATGAAGACCACCGGCCAGATCGCCGCAGCCTCGGCGCTGGCGGGCGTCGCCATTCCCAGCGTTCGCGCCGCGGGCAGCGACACGATCCAGGTCGTGCTGATCGGCTGCGGTGGCCGCGGCGGCGGCGCCGCGCTGAACGCCATGGCCACCGGCGGCGGCGCGATCAAGCTCGTCGCCATGGCCGACGCCTACGAGCACCGCCTCAAGAGCAGCTACGAAAGCCTCAGCAAGCAGCTCGGGAACCAGATGGAGGTGCCCAAGGATCGCCAGTTCATCGGCTTCGACGCCTACAGGCACGCCATGGACTGCCTCAAGCCCGGCGACGTGGCCATCTTCACCACGCCCCTGGCCTTTCGCGAGACCCACTTCAAGTACGCCATCCAGAAGAACCTGAACGTCTTCATGGAAAAGCCCGTGACGGCCGACGGTCCGACCAGCAAGCGGATGCTCAAGCTGGCCGAGGAATCCGTCGCCAAGGGGTTGAAGGTTGGCGTGGGGCTGATGTCGCGCCACGCCCGAAACCTCCAGCAGCTTCACCAGCGCATCCAGGATGGCGAGATCGGCGAAATCATCTGCATGCGCGGCTATCGCATGCACGGTCCGGTGGGCTACTTCGCCTCGACTCCCAAGCCGGCGAACATCAGCGAACTGGATTACCAGATCCAGCGGTTCCACAGCATGCTTTGGGCCGGCGGCGGCTGCTTCAGCGACTTCTACATTCACATCATTGATCACCTGAGCTGGATGAAGAACGCCTGGCCGGTCAAGGCCCAGGGGCTGGGCGGCCGGCATTACCAGAAGGCCGGCGACGGCACGCCCTACATTGATCAGAACTTCGACAGCTACGCGGTCGAGTACACGTTCGCCGACGGGACCAAGCTGTTCTTCGACGGGCGCTGCATGAACGGCGCCAAGAACATCTACAGCAGCTACATTCACGGCACCAAGGGCATGGCCGTCGCATCCAGGAGCGGCGACTGCGGCGCGCCGTCGAGCACATACAGGGGTCACGTCGAAAGCCGGGAAAACCGCATCTGGCAGTCCAACGATGACAGCAATCCTTACCAGAACGAGTGGGATGTGCTGATCGACGCGATCCGCAACAACAAGCCCCACAATGAGGTCAAGCGCGGCGTGGAGTGCAGCGTGGTGACGAGCATGGGCCGCATGGCCTGCCACACGGGGCAGGAGATCACCTATGACGAAATGCTCAACTGCGACCATGAGTTTGCGCCTGGCGTGGAAAACTTCACCAAGGACTCGCCGGCGCCCGTGATGCCCGATGCCAGGGGCATCTACCCGCAGCCGCAACCCGGCATCAAGAAGCGGGAGTATTGATTCTCCCGTTCCCTCGCCGTGGCTCGGCGCGAGGGTCGCAATGGGAATGCAAAACCCAGACGGCAACAGCACGCCGAGGACGGGCCGGCTCAATTCGAGCCGGCCCCTTTTTTGCATCGGTTGCTCTCCCGCTTTCGCGTCGCTACATTCGCACAACATGAGCACTTCTCAATCATCCGCCTCCCGTCGCGATTTCATCAGGACCACCGGGCAAATTGCCGCCGCATCCGCCCTCGCGGGCATCGCGGTGCCTCACGTTCACGCCGCCGACTCCGACACGATTCAGCTTGCATTGATCGGCTGCGGCGGGCGAGGGCGCGGCGCCGTCGCCAACGCCATGGCCGCCGGGGGACTGGTGCTCGAGGATCAGACCAATGCCCAGCGAGCCGCCGATTCAAAGCGCGGCGCGGTCAAGCTTGTTGCGATGGCCGACCTGCGACAGGACCGGCTCGACGAGGCCCACGCCAGCATGAGCCAGTCCCTGGGCAATCGCATCGACGTTCCGCCCGACCGCCGCTTCCTGGGCTTTGACGCGTACAAGCGTGCGATGGACTGCCTCAGACCGGGCGACGTGGCCCTGCTCACCACCCACGCCGCATTCCGTGCAACGCACCTGGAATATGCCATCGAGAAGGGCCTGAACGTCTTCATGGAAAAGAGCTTCGCGGCGGATCCGGGCGGCGTGCAGCGCATCCTGCGCGCCGGCGAGGCCGCCGAAAAGAAGAACCTGAAGATCGCTGCCGGCCTCATGTGTCGCCATTCCTCGGCCCGGCAGGCCATGATTCAGAAGATCCGCGACGGCGCAATGGGCGACATCCAGCTCATCCGCGCCTATCGCATGGACCCGGGCTATCACATGGGCCCCTTCCCCAAAGGTGAGAATGAGCTGCTCTGGCAACTCAGCCCCGGCCGGCCGTTTCAGTTTCTCTGGGCCTCCAGCGGCATCTTCCTCGAGCTGATGATCCACCAGATTGACGAGTGCTTCTGGCTCAAGGACGCCTACCCGATCTCGGCCCACGGCGTTGGCGGCCGGTTCCCCGGCAGCACCGACTGCAGCCAGAACCTCGACAGCTATAGCGTCGAGTACACCTTCGCCGATGGAGCCAAGGCCCTGGTTACAGGCCGCTACATCCCCAACTGCCATACCGAGTTCGCCACCTTTGTCCACGGCACCCGGTGCGGCGGCAAGTTCTCCGGCGATGTCCACGCCCCAGCCGGATGGATCTGCAAGGATCAGCGCATCGACCGCGCAAACATCGCCTGGCGCCCGGAAGAGGAGAAGCTTAACCCCTGGCAGGCCGAGTGGGATGTGCTCCTGGACGCCATCCGCAATAACAAGCCGCACAACGAAGCCAAACGCGCAGCGCTGTCCAATCTCGGGGCCATCATGGGCCGTGCCGCGGTCCACACCGGGAAGCTGATCACATGGGAACAGGCACTGGCATCGAGGTTCCAGTTCTGTTCCAACGTCGATTCGCTGACCGCAAACAGCCCCGCGCCCGTTCAGGCCGACGCCAACGGACGATACCCCGCTCCAATTCCGGGCAAGTCCATCGAGATTTGACCGACCCCCGACCGGGCAAACAGAAGGACCACGAAGCGCGACGGAACAGATTGCCGCCTCGTGGTGATTCGTGGTCTCCTGCCGCCCGCGGCTGACTCTACGCCGACTTGATGGCCTCGACCACCAGGTCGCCAACCTGGGTCGTGCTGTAGCCCATCTTGCCGGCAGCCTGACTTTTCATCTTCGGCGTGGTCGCGATGATCGCGGCCTCGACTCGATTGCCGGCCTCCACCAGCTTCTTGTCTCCCTTGTTGTTGCCGGACTCGCGCAGAAGCATGGCCATCGCCCCAATCGCGGCCAGGGGGTTGATCACGTTCTGCCCGGTGTACTTGGGCGCGCTGCCGCCCATCGGCTCATACATGCTGACCGACCTGGGATTGATGTTGCCGCCCGCGGCCACGCCCAGGCCGCCCTGGATGACGGCCGCCAGGTCCGTGATGATGTCCCCGAAGATGTTGTCGGTGACGATCACGTCGTAGAACTCGGGGTTCTTCACGAACCACATGCAGCAGGCATCCACGTGGTTGTAGTCGCGCTTGATGTCGGGGTACTCCTTCTCGCCGATCTCATTGAACGCCCGCCACCAGGTGTCGCCGGCGTAGGTCAGCACGTTGGTCTTGTGAACCAGCGTGAGCATCTTCTTCTTGCTGTTGCGCCGGCGGCACAGGTCGAACGCGTAGCGAATCGCACGCTCGGCGCCGAAACGGGTGGTGACGTTCAGCTGCGTGCTCACCTCCTGCGGCGTGCCCTTGTACTGGAACCCGCCCGAACCGCTGTAGATGCCCTCGGTGTTCTCGCGGACAACGATGAAATCCACGTCCTCGGGCTTCTTCCCGGCCAGGGGCGTCTCGACGCCGGGGTACAGCTTCACCGGCCGCAGGTTGATGTACTGGTCCAACTCGAAACGAAGGCGGAGCAGCACGCCCTTCTCAAGGATGCCCGGGGCAATCCTGGGATGACCCACAGCGCCAAGGTAGATCGCGTCGAAGCTCCGCAACTCGGCGATCTCGCTGTCCTCGATCACGGGAACGGTCTGCCGATTGGGATCGCCGCCGCGGGCCAGGTATCGATCGCCGGAGATATCGAAGTTCTTGAGGGTGTATTGAAATCCGAGTTTCTCGGAGACGGCCTTGAGGGCCTTGAGGCCTTCGGCCACCACCTCGGGCCCGGTCCCGTCGCCGCCGATCACTGCGATGCGCATGAATCAACCTTTCAGTAGAGTGGGCCTTGCCCACCTCCAACACGCCGGGGACACTCGCCCGCCGGCAAGGGCGGCTAGTGTATTCAGCCGCGATTCGCGGGCAAGGGGCGCCCGCCCTCTACTTCTCCACGTCCGTGATCCTGATATTCCGGAACAGGTACTGTCCGCCGCCGGGAACCTCGGCCTGGATCGAGACGAACCCCTCCGGTTCGCTCACGCCGTCGGCCTTCCAGGCCGGCTTGCCGTTGATCTCCAGTTCGGCCTTGGTCCCGATCACCGTCAGCTTGAGCGCATTCCACTCGCCCGGTTTATACAGCCCCTTGCTGCGGGCATCCTTCAACTCCGCCACATCACCCTCCTGTCCCTTGCGGAGGTTCACCTGCCACCGCTTGGGCCAGGGGAAAGTGCCGTCCGGGTCCTTGCAGCGGAAGTAGATGCCCGAATCCCAGTTGTCGGGTTTCAGCGCCTTCCACTCCAGTTCCAGAACAAAGTCCTTGAATGTCCGGTCGGGCCGGATGACCCCGTTTCCGTCCTTGATGAACATGGCCCCGTCCTGGACCTCGACCTGGCAGTTGATGATCTTCCAGCCTTCAAAATCCTTCCCGTTGAAGACGGTGACCTTGTTGTCGGCCGCCGAGCAGATCCCCGCACACACCAGCACCGCCGCCACCAGCAACACTTGACGCATGAACTTGCTCCTCACGTGTGAATCCGGCCCTGCGCCCGCAGCGCCGTGGCGGCATTCTAATCCGGCCGCCAGGCAGGCGAAAGTGCGCCGGGATGCCCCCAGGGCAATCGCTTTTGATGGAAGCTCACGCCAGGACTACCTTTAGGAGATAGTCGTTATCCCATCCACAGCTTTGCCGCTTGATGGCGATGCCGGTTTTCTGGCTGCT
>Ga0101944_10002573_pt1 | contig 28699 bp, 22 predicted proteins | sample DewCreD2012metaG_FD_75245 | JGI IMG/M metagenome (GOLD analysis project Ga0101944, IMG submission 75245) | Hot spring sediment bacterial and archeal communities from British Columbia, Canada, to study Microbial Dark Matter (Phase II) - Dewar... ... | reverse complement strand
TCGGGATTTGGAAAATGTGGTCGAACGGGCTAAGGTTTCGCAGTCCGGCATTCGTATCGGGGTTGACCCGATGGGCGGGGCGGCGCTGGCCTATTGGGATGTGATTGCCGAAATCCACAAGCTGAATATCACAGTCGTCAACCGCGTCATCGACCCGTCATTTGCGTTTATGACGGTGGACCACGATGGCAAAATCCGCATGGACTGTTCCTCGCCCTACGCGATGGCCGGGTTGATTCGCCTGAAAGATGACTTCGACATCGCCTTTGGCAACGACCCGGATGTGGACCGGCACGGGATTGTGACGCCCTCCGCTGGGCTGATGAACCCGAACCACTACCTGTCGGTGGCAATCTGGTATCTTTACCAGAATCGCTCTGGTTGGCGGAAAGATGCCAAAGTGGGCAAAACGCTTGTGTCCAGTTCGATGATTGATCGGGTAGCGGGCTCGCTGGGCCGGGAACTCGCCGAAGTGCCGGTCGGTTTCAAATGGTTTGTGGATGGCCTGGTGGATGGCTCTTTTGGCTTTGGCGGCGAGGAAAGCGCCGGGGCCTCGTTCCTGCGCAAGGACGGTACGGTCTGGACGACCGATAAGGATGGCATCATCCTGAACCTGCTGGCGGCGGAAATCACCGCCCTGACCGGGCGCGACCCCGGCAGGCATTACCAGGAACTGGCCGAACGCTTCGGCGCGCCGGTCTACAAGCGGATTGACGCGAAGGCCAATTCTGCGCAGAAGGCCATTCTGAAAAATCTCTCGCCGGAGGCTGTGAAGGCGGAAACGCTGGCGGGCGACTCCATCACCGCCCGGCTGACGCGCGCTCCCGGCAACGGAGCCTCCATCGGCGGCCTGAAAGTGACCACCGCCAACGGCTGGTTTGCGGCGCGGCCCTCTGGCACCGAGGAAATCTACAAGATTTATGCCGAAAGTTTCGTGAGCGAAGCCCACCTGGAGCGGATACTCGCCGAGGCGCAGGAGATGGTGGGCGAGGCGTTTGGGAAGGCGTAATTCGGTATTCGAGGATGGCATACGAATCGAATATCCAACATCGACTATCGAGTATCTCCATGAACTTTCCCCTCGAACTCCTGTCTTTTTTATGTAAAGCCCGGCGTGTGGCCGCTCTGACCGGCGCGGGGGTATCCCAGGAATCGGGGTTAAGCACGTTTCGGGATGCGCAGGTCGGGCTGTGGGCGCAGTATCGCCCCGAGGATTTGGCGACGCCCGAGGCCTTTGCCCGCGCCCCGAAACTGGTCTGGGACTGGTACGCGCTGCGGCGCGAGAAGGCGCGCGCAGCGCAGCCCAATCCTGGTCACTTTGCGCTGGCTGAAATGGAAAAGCGCGTCCCTGATTTTACGCTCATCTCCCAAAACGTGGACGGCCTGCACCGCCGCGCGGGGAGCGTGAACGTGCTGGAATTGCACGGCAATCTCCAGCGGGTGAAATGTTCGGCCTGCGGCGAACAGGCGGCAGGGTGGGATGAGTCCGGCCCGGATGTGCCGTCCTGCCCCCGGTGCGGCGGGCTGTTCAGGCCAGATGTCGTCTGGTTCGGCGAATCCCTCCCCCGAAAAGAGTTGGAAGCGGCCATCCAGGCGGCGCGGACTTGCGATGCGTTTTTTTCGATTGGCACGTCGGGGCTGGTGCAGCCCGCCGCTTCGCTGGCGTATGCTGCCCGTGAGCAGGGCGCGCTAGTCGTCGAAATCAACGCCGAGCCGACGCCGCTGACCGAGACGGTCGATTTTTTCCTGCCGGGAAAGTCGGGCGAGATTTTGCCCGCGCTGGTAAAAGCACTTTGGTGAAGAGGTTTACTTTCGCGAACTGCCAGAAACTGTGTATTGGTTGGGGTAACGCAAGAGTGTTTCTTATGCCTTCCACTCGTTCAAGCGGTCGCGCAAGATTGAAAGCCGTTCACGCTGCCAGACGGCCAGAATGCCCAAGACGATGAACAGGATGCCGGTACAGCCAATCATGATAACCGTTGCCAGGCCACGCAGAACGCTGAAGACGACCGTTACCACGCCCAGAACGACGATGACGATGGGGGTAAAGACCAGGCTGCGCGAACGGAAGACCAACCCGTAGAGCATGACCACAATCGATTGAAAGAACAAAGCGGCAAAGTAGGCCAGCGAGTTGGTCGAGACCATTTGGATATAGGTTGTGCCAAGCAGGATGAGTTGCGAGACCATGCCGGTCAGGAATGCCCCGGTCTTTGCGCCGGAGCGCGTGAGCAAGTAGTGCATGAGCAGGCCGAGCAGGGCCGCGCCGACCGAGAAGAACTGCGGCTGGTCTACCTTGAGTTCCAGCAGGATGGTGTAATAGGCCATCAGGTACAGGCCGTTGGCTGGAAATCCGAGCCAGACGTTGCGGCGGCGAAAGGCTTCGACGGCCCACAGCGTGGCGGCGATGGCGACCGGCAGGCTGGCCCATAGGCCAGAGTTTTCTGCTGGGGAGGAGAGCGCGGTGGTGGTGGCGAGCAGCAGTCCGCTCAAGCGGCGGATTTGCCCCCAGCCTTTGGGCCAATCGACGAATCCCAGAGTGTAATATGCCAGTGAAAGCAGGATGAGGACGCCTGTCCACTGGTTCAGCCCGGCGAAACCGGCAATGTTCAAGGCGGTGACGGCGACCGATGCGAAGTAGATGAACCCGAGGTCGGGTTTGCGATAGAACAGGGCATAGAGCAGGAAGAGCAGGTTGAAGGTTACGCTGGCGGCGACATCCAGCCCAGAGGCGGTTTGCCACTCGGCGAACAGGAACAGACTCCCGATGAGAGCCGCCAGCCAGCCTGCCAGGCGCGGCAAGATTTTGAGCTGCGAGCGGCCCTGCAAAGCGCGTTCGAAGAACAGTTCCAGCCCCAAGATGACGACGCTAATGCCCATCAAGTACAGGCTGGGGGAGGCGATTTTGTTTTCCAACAGCACCAAAGCGAGCGCTAACGTATACAAGCCATGCGCGGCAACTTCGAGCCAGGTGAAACGCCCGAAAGTCTCGATGATGAACAGGATGCCGAGGATGCCCACGTACCAGCCGTCGCCGCTGCCGCCGTAGAACCCGGCAAACGGGGAAGTAAGCAGTCCCAATGCCAGCCCCGACCAGCGCAGGGCGTTCGCCCAGCGGCCCTTTTTGTCGAAGCGCGCCAGCATGTAGCCAGTAAAGTAATAGAGAACGGATAACGCGGTCAGGGCGGGCAGCCACCAGTCCAGGTCGAAATGCCGCAGGGCGAAGAGGATGCCAATGGGCAGGTAGCCGGTGAATAGCGCCAGAAAAATAGGCAGTTTGAACCGCAGGGCATAGATCAGGCCGAGGAATGCGAAGATGCCAAACGCCAAGGCGGCGCGCAGCAAATCCGCGTCGAGGGCGACCAGTGAGACGATGGAGCCGACAGCCAGGGTGAGCAGCGCGAACAGGCGCAGCGGCCAGCGCCAGGCTGGGCGGGAGGTCAATTTGCCGGGAATCAGCCAGTCGAGCAGGGAGAGTGGGACGAGAAGGCCTGATATGATGAAGATGCCGTTGATTTTGAGCGACTCGATGGGCGGCAGGCTGAAGAAGAAATACCAGGCCAGCACCCAGCAGGCGAGGGCGGCTGTCCAGACCCACCACCGTGAGCGGCGGATGTGGGTCAGGCTCAGCGTCAGCGCCGATGCCGCGAACAGGCCAAAGCCGAGCCAGGCGTTTTCGGTCGTACCGACCAGGCTGGCGGTGAAGAAGAGCGGTAAACTCGCCAGGTTGAGCGGCAGGCCAAAGCGAGCCACTTTGTCCGTTTTAAAAAACGAGGCGGCTTCTCCTGCCAAGAGCAGGACCAAACCCCAGGCCCACCAGCCGAGCGCGAAGACGGTGTTCGATGGCTCAACCTCGTTGAGTGCCAGCCAGATGATTGGCATGAGCGCTCCGGCAGCCAGGAAGCGGAACAGGGGGAAGGGGATGATGAAGTCACTGGCAGTGTAGAAAATAAATGCGGTTACCCAGGTGAGTGCCGCAAATAACCACCAGGCTCCTGCGTAGTTCTCGAACAGGTTGTAAATTGCCCAGGGCGCGGCAATCAACAGGACGATGAGTTCAAAGGCTTGCACGAGCAGGTAGAGCGGCAGGGCAAATTTTTGCGATTGCCAGGTCTTGAGCAGCCACGCTCCAGCCAGTCCGAAAATTCCGACGGCGGCCAGCGCAAACAGATAAAGGTCGTTGCCCGGCGTGAAAATATTCGCAAAATGCCAGGCCGCAATGGTCAGCGAGCCAAAGGCGGCCAGCGAGAAAAAGCGTGAAGTGTATAGCCAGGTGCTGAAGCCCCACAGGGCAGACATGACAGCCAGCACGACCAGCCAGTAGAGCGACAAGCTTGCGCCGGACAGGTCGAGCAGGTCAACCAGCACCCCGCTCGAAATAGGGAGCAATGCCGAAAAAACCAGCCACAGGACGAAACTGGGCTGCGGCAGTCGCTTTTTCAGGGCCAGCGCGCCACCGCCAAACAGGATGGAGACTCCCAGCAGGATAGGCAGGCGCAGGGTTTCGACCAGCGCGGCCAAGATGAGCGCGGCGGCTATCACGAAAAATGCGCCCAGGTAAAGCGCGATTTTGATGCTGGTTTCAGAAAGAAGGGTTTGGGCGAGGCTGGGACGGGCAACGGCTGGAGAAGCGGATTGGGTCAGCGGATGGCTAACACCAAGCCGAGAATCGGACTCTGACAGCGGATAAATCGGAGGAGCGGATGATGAAACGGATTGAACGGATTGAGGAAGTGATGAAGCGGATTCGGGAACGGCAGGGCTGACAGGTGGGGCGGGGGGCAGGATTTCATAGCGGCGACGCAGGATTTGCGCGCCTTTTTCGGTCAGCAGGCCGTCTTTGCGCCATTTTTCGATTTCAGCCAGGATAAATTGGATTTGTTCGGGGGAATATTCACTCATGTTGGCCTCCTTGTTGGCTAAAACACCGGTCTCGCTTTCCGGTTTCGTCAGCCGACCCACATCCCACCCCAGGCGGGCAGGCTGATGGTCAGTTTGCCGTCTTGGACGAGGAAGGGGCGGCTGTCGAGCAGGCTGCGCATGCTCCGGCCTTCGTGCCACAGTTTGGAGACCGGGATGGAGGCTTCGACCGGTTTATCGGATAGATTCAGCACGACCAGCGTTTTCTCCTCTCCCAGCACGCGGGCGAAGGCGTACCACCCGCGCGCTGAGTCTGCCGCTAAACGAACCATTTCTCCCCGGCGCAGCGAGGCGCGCGCCTTGCGCCCGGCAACCAGGGCCTGTACCCAGGGATGCAGGTCGCCCTTCCAGTGAGCCGGGTCCCAGTGGAAGGCGCGCCGGTTGTCGGGGTCTTTGCCGCCCTCCAGTCCGATTTCATCGCCGTAATAGATGGCGGGCGCGCCGGGGTAGGCGAATTGGAACAGGAAGGCCAGTCTCACTTTGGCGAGATTCGCTCCCAGCATGGTGTAGAGTCGTTCGGTGTCGTGCGAACCCAGGGGCAGATACATGGCGTGGGCATTTTCACGCGGATAGATTTTGAGCAGCCCCTCGACCCGGTTGGCAAACTCCAGCGGGGTGATGCGCCCGTTGAAGCCATCCAGCACGGCGTTTCGGAAGGGATAGTGCATGAGCGAGTCGAAATGCCCGTCTCCCACCCAGCGCGGGTTGCCGTCCCAGATTTCGCCAATGAGGCAGGCGTCGCGGTTGGCGGCTTTGACCACGTGCCGGAACTCGGCCCAGAATTCGTCATCGTCAATTTCGTTGGGGACATCCAGCCGCCAGCCATCGGCGCCGCGCTCGATCCAATAGTGTGCTACGCCCAGGATGTATTTGCGAACAGCCGGGTTTTTGGTGTTCAGTTTCGGCACGCCCTTGATGTTCCACCAGGCCAGGTAGTGATGCGCTTCGCCGGGCGAATAGGCGTCGACCGGGAAGGAGCGGATGTGATACCAGTCTTTATAGGGCGAGTGTTCGCCATTTTCTAGGATGTCGCTGAAAGCCGGGAATCCGCGCGCGGTGTGGTTGAAGACGCCATCTAGCACGACTCGCACATGGTTGCGGTGGGCGGTTTCGAGCAGGGCCAGAAAATCACGCAGGTCGCCGAAGCGTTCGTTGATTTTGTAGTAGTCGGAGGTATGGTAGCCGTGATTGGCCGGGGACTGGAAGATGGGATTCAGGTAAAGCGCGTTCACGCCCAGTTCGAGCAGGTAATCGAATCGCTGGATGATGCCGCGCAAATCGCCGCCTTGCCAGCCGTGCTGGGTGGGAATCGCGCCCCATTTCTGGACATTGGGCGGGTCGTTCTCCGGGTCGCCGTTGGCGAATCGGTCGGGGAAAATCTGGTAAAAAATGGCGTCCTGGAGCCAGTACGGAGTTGTCATGCTGTATTGCCCTACCTTGTTGCTGGATGGTTGTCGAGCCAGTCGAGACATGGTTGTCGAGCCGTGTTGAGACATTGTGGCTGAATTGTACAGCAAAAACCCCGCTTTCCGGGTTGGAAAACGGGGCGATGGTGAGATTGTATGACAAACCGAACATCATTTCAACAAAAACACGTATGTCGTATATGCTTCCAATTCGGGCAAGGGGATATAGCCGCTGAACCCGCCTGCGCGGACTTGCAACTCTGCTGCCTGGCCCGCGCCGAAGACGGTTCGTGGTGCGTATTGGCCGTTGGGTAGTTTGCTGCTGGTCAGGCTGAGTTTGTAATTGGTCATTCGTTCTTTGCTCAGATTGACCAGCACCAGCGCGGTTTGCCTGTCGGCCTGGCGCAGGATGGCGTAGACCGCCGGGCTGCCAGTTTCGAGCAAAATCACCTCGCCGGCGCGCAGGGCGGGCGTTTCGCGGCGCAGGGCAATCAGTTTGCGGTAGTGATTGAGCAGGGAATCGGGGTCGGTTTCCTGTGCGGCGACGTTTTTGGTCGCATAGTCGCTATTGATTGCAATCCAGGGTTTACCGCTGGTGAAGCCCGCGCCTGGTTCTGCGTTCCATTGCATGGGCGTGCGGATGTATTCGTCCGGTTTTTGGCCGGTCATGCCGATTTCCTCGCCGTAATACAGGTAGGGCGTGCCGGGGCCGGTTAGCAGCAGGGAGGCGGCGACTTTTGCCCGTTTCACGCTCTCGCCCACCACGCTCATCACCCGGTCCTGGTCGTGGTTGGTCAGGAAGGTTGCATAATTGCCGTGCGGGGCGCCCGCCAGGGTGAGCTTCAGGGCGCTGACGACGCTGGAATTGGCCTCGCCGCGCGCGCTGTTGACGTAGCCGTTGGCGAGTTCGAAGTTGAATATGTGGTCCATCTGCTCCTGGCCGCCGCCGTAGGCCTTGATGAGCGTCCCGCCCGCGCCGAAGACCTCGCCGACGGTGTAGGCCTGCCCGTTCACGCCTTTGTAGAAGGTGTAAAACTCCCGCAGCCAGGCGTGGGTGGCGGGCGTGTTTTCTTGTTTGCCGTCCTCTTCAATCAGGTGTTTGACAGCGTCGATGCGGAAGCCGTCCACGCCCACCTCGTCCAGCCAGAAGCGTACCACCTTGTTGATTTGGGCGGTCACTTCGGGGTTGGTGTAGTTCAGGTCGGGCATGCCGCCCCAGAACAGGCCGTAGTAATAGCCGTTTTTGGTCTTGTGCCAGGCCGGGCCGCCGTAACTGCCTTTCTGACCGAGGTCAGTCTGTGACCAGACGTAGTAGTTTCGATAGGGGGATTGGGGATTGAGCGCGGCCTGGAAAAAGGGATGCTGGCGCGAGGTGTGATTCGGCACGAAGTCGATAATCACCCGCATCTCCCGGCTGCGCGCCTCGCTGAGTAACCGTTTGAAGTCGTCCATCGTTCCGTAGGCGGGATTGACGGCGTAGTAGTTCAACACGTCGTAGCCGTGATAGGACGGCGAGGGGTGAATGGGCATCAGCCACAGGGCGGTGATTCCCAGCGATTGCAGGTAATCGAGCCGTTGGGTGACGCCCTCGAAGTCGCCGATTCCGTCCCCGTTAGAATCCTGGAACGAGCGGACGAAAATTTCATAGAAAACGGCCTCCCGCCACCAGCCGGAGCGGGAGGCGGGCTGGAACGGGGTTGGGGCGCAGGAGAGGAGCAGGGTCATGAGCAAGGTTAGGGGGAGCAGGCGTTTCATTTTGTTCCTAAAAAGAATCTTTCCTCTTTCATCTTCCGGTTCAAGAAAGAAGAAAGAGGAAAGAAGGCGATATTGGGTAAAATCAGCCCTTCACCGCGCCGGTGGTCAGGCCGCTGGTGATGTACTTTTGCAGAGCAATGTAAGTGATGGCGACCGGCAGGGCCACGATGACCGCGAAGGCTGAGAAGCGGTTCCAGGGGATGGCATTGGCATACTGGCCAACCATGTTGTAGAGGGTCATCGAGAGGGTATAGTCGCCTGGCTTGGTCAGGAACAGCCAGGGCAGGGCAAATTCCTGCCAGTGGCCGATGAAGCCCAGAAAGAAGGTGACGGCCAATTGCGGCACGGCCAGCGGCAGGACAATCATCGTAAAGACCTGGTTGGGGCTGGCGCCATCGATGGCGGCGGCTTCCTCGAGTTCAAGCGGAATGGTGTCGAGGTAGCCTTTCAGATTCCAAACAGCGAAGGGCAGCGCGCCCGAAATCATGGCGATACCTACGCCGAGCAGCGAGTCGCGCAGGTTGAAGAGCAGAGTTCCGGCTGCGTCACAGGTGGTGAACGGGTTGATGGCAATCACCCCAGAGGCGCATTGCGTGATACGGAAGCTGTTCATCAAGAGGAAGAGCGGCGTCGAAAGGCCGACGGCCGGCATGAGCAGGGGGATGAAAACCATAATCATCAACACCTGCCGCAGTTTGAACTTGAAGCGCGAGAAGGCATACGCGGCGGTCACGGCTACCATCAACGCAACCAAGCCCACGCCGAACGAGAGAAAGAAACTGTTACGCAACAGTTCGACGAAGGTGACGGGGTTGGCAGTTGGTCGGTCCAGCACTTGCTGATAAGCCACAAAGGAGATTTCACGCGGAATCAGTTGCAGCGAGGAAGGCCGGGCGCTCGATGAACTGAACGAGAGCGTGACGATATACATAATGGGGAATAAGACTTCCAAGGCGATGACGAGGGTCAACACTTGGAGCAGGATTTGCCGCCAAAGCGGCAGGTCGCGCCCGCCGACCTCGTTGGAGGTGTTCATGGTCAGGAAGCGGACGAGGATGTTCTTTTTTGGTTCGCTCGCGGTAGTCATGTTAAGCCTCCGTGTAGGTTTCGGTGGCGCGGGTGATGCGGTTGGTAATCAGGAAAACGGTCAGCGACACGAAGAAAATAAAGACGGAGAAGGATGCCGCCGCGCCATACAACCGCAGGTTGCGCACCAGGTCATAAGCGAATGTAACCAGGATTTCGGTGGTGCGCGCCGGGCCTCCGCCCGTCATGAAGTACACAAAAGCAAACAGGTTGAATGATGTGGTGAAACCGTAGACCGCTGCCGGAATCATGGCCGGGCGCAAGAGTGGTACGGTGATGTTCCAAAACTGTTGACTGTCTGATGCGCCGTCGATGGAGGCAGCTTCGTACAGGTCTTTGGGGATGCTCTGGAGCGCACCGGTGGCAACAACGGTCATGAAGGGCCAGCCCAGCCAAAAGTTGGCAATCATCATGGCGTAGTAAGCCAGCGGCAGCGGGCCGTTGGGCAGCAGCCAGGGGATGGGCGGGGTGTATTCGGTCAGCCAGCGCAGGCGCACCGGGTCGGTTGCGCCAAACCACATCGCGATAGTGGTCAGGAACTGGTTCATCGCGCCATACTGCTCGTCAAAGATGTTGCGCCAGACGGTGGCGACCACCAGCGGCGGGACGACGACCGGCAGGATGTAGATGGCGCGGTAGATTTTCTTGAACCACAATCCCTGTACGTTGAGCAGCACGGCTATCAACACGCCGGCCGGGACATGAACCATGACATTGGTGATGGCCCACCAAAAATTATAAGTAAGAACGCGAAAGAATTCAAAATTTTGAACCGGTAGGCCGCCCGTCAGGATGTCGACGTAATTTTTCAGGCCGATGAAATTCAGTTCCGGGGAGGCCAGACCCAGCCTGAGGTCTTTGGTGGCAAAGTCGGTGAACGAGACGATAATCTGGTACACCAGCGGGTAGAAGGTGATGACGGACATCACCAGGAACGCGGGAACAAGATAGAGATAAGGGAGCGCTGCCCGCCGGAACTTTGCGCCGCGCGTAGAGGCACCTGCAATTTCCATCGTTGCCATGATTTTCTGCTCCTGTTAGTGGATTTTGAGACTCGAAAAATCTTTCTCGCCGAAGAAACCTTTGGGGTCTCAAATTCCGTGGATGAGGAAAGGCGAACAGGGTTTTATCCCTGTTCGCCTTTTTGTACTTGCCGGGTATTACTTGTTGGCGTTAGCGGTGCCGGTGGCAACCCAGTCAGCCGCTGGGACGCCCTTTTCGAAGACTTCATCGGTGCCGCAGAAGTTGGACCAGTACAGGCCAAGCTGCGGGACCTGCGGGCGGACGTAGCCAGTCTTGAAGGCTTCAACCAAGCCCTTGATGAGCGGGTCGGTGATTTCGACATCGGTGCGGGCGGGAACGTGGCCGGCTTCATTCATCATGATGAGCTGGGCATTCTTGCCGGTCAGGTAGAGGGCCACTTCAAGGGCGGCTTCCTTGTTAGCGCTGTTCGGGTTGAAGTAGAAACCATCTACGCCGAGCAGAGGGTTGGACGGGCCGCCGGGTCCGGAGGGCAGGGGCGCCACAGCCAGTTTGTCGCCAAGGGCTTTCTTGTAATCGCCCATCGCCCAGTTGCCGTTGGTGATGGCGGCAACTTTGCCTTCGGAGAAGGGAGCTAAGCCGTCGCTGTCGTTCTTGGGCCAGCCATTGGCTTTAGAAATCTGGTACAGGTCATTCAGGTAAGACATGGCGTCAGCCACGCCGCCCTGGTCAGCAACGACTTTCCAGTTGCTGTCGAAGATCTTGCCGCCAAAGGCGCCAAAGAAGCCCCAGTGGTGGTAGCAGCCGTAGGAAATCGAGATGGGCGTGCCGCCTTCCATGAGGGCTTTGAGTTCATCGGTGGTCTTGGGAGCAGCCGGCAGCATATCCTTGTTGTACCAGAACGCAACGGCTTTCAGCGATTCGGGAATGCCATACAGTTTGCCTTCCACGCTCATGCCTTCCACAGACAGCGGAGCATAAGCGTCCAGTTTACCTTTGGCCAGGTCGGTGATATCTGCAATCAGGCCGGCGCGGGCATCGTTGCCCAGGTCGTCATTGGGGGCGATAAACATATCTGGGCCGCCGCCAGCTGCAACGTCGGTGCGATACTTGTTGAAGATGTCATTGAACGGAACCTGCAGGGCGTTGATTTCATAGTTGGGCAGGTCGGTCTTGGCCTGTTCCAGCAGTTTCGTCAGAGCAACTTCTTCAGCAGAGCCGGTGCCGTAAGCGTGCCAGAAGGTGACGGTTTTCTTTTGGGCCGGGGCAGCGCCGCCGCCGCAGGCCGCAAGGACGAACGAGGCAATCAGCAGGACGCTGATGAGTGCCAGCAAAGACTTTTTCATTTCTCTTTCTCCTTATTGGGTTTGAATGTTTTTTGAGAAGCGAATGCTTCTTCTCAACAATGGAATGGGTGGGGCTTTGTTATTTGGTCATCTCGCAAAGTGGTGAATCACCTCCTTTGTTCCGAGGCTTGGTGCAACGCAATCGATAATGCCTGGACGACTGCGCCCATCGATGATGAATGTCTTCGCAAAATAGCAGTATTGATTTTGACGGTGCGCGCCGAAGCCTGGAGGCTGCGCCGGGCGACAGTATCGCGAATGGGTTGTAAGAGCAAATCTCCGACCTGGGCCACCCCGCCGCCAACAACGATAGTGCGCGGGTTAAACAGGTTGACCAGGCCAGCAATGGCAATACCGAGGTAACTCCCGGCGCGGCTGATAATTTGCTGCGCCACCAAGTCGCCGCGCCGCGCCGCCGAAGCAACATCGCGCGCGGTAATCTCTTCCACCGGCCCCAGGCTGGCAAGCAAGGTGCGGTTTCCTTTGCGTATGGCTTCTTTTGCCTGCCGGGCAATTGCGCGCCCGCCTGCCAGGGCTTCGAGGCAGCCGGCGTTCCCGCATTCGCAGAGTGGGCCGTTTTCTTCGATGGTCAGGTGGCCGATTTCCCCGGCGGAGCCGGTCGCTCCGCGATACACTTGCCCGTTCAACAGAATTCCTGACCCAATTCCCGTGCCAACCTTGATATAGGCCAGGAAATTCTCGCCCCGCCCGGCGCCATAGGCCCACTCGCCAATCGCGCCCAATTCTGCGTCGTTGTTGAGGGAGACGGGCAGATTCCATTTTTCTTCCAGGTTGGCCTGAATGGGGTAGCCGTCCCAGCCGGGCATAATGGGCGGCGCAAATACCATCCCGGCCTCGCTGGCAATTGGGCCAGGCACGCCAAGCCCAATGGCTCCCAGACTGGTAGAGGTCAAATCGTGTTTTTTGAGCAGATCCGCAAGCAGCGCGCTCGCCCGGCCAAGACAGCTTTCTGGGCCGTCTGCAATATTGAAAGGAACTTCCACTTCGTCGATGACCTGCGCCGAAAAGTCGGTCAGGATGACCGACAGGTGGGAGGCGCCCATGTCAATGCCCGCGACATGGCCCCGCGCTGGATTGATTTCAAGGATGATAGGAGGTCGCCCACTTTGCGCGCTGCGCGCCTCGCTCTCGCGGATAACATCGCTTTCCAGCAAATCGTTAACAATGGCGGTCATGGCGGCTCGGCTCAAGTCCATGCGCTGGGCAAGTTCAGCGCGCGAAATTCCGCCGGGCGTGAAGCGAATTAAATCCAGAACGGCGTGTTTGTTAAGGTTCTTAACAATCTGTAGCGAGGGAGACCAGTTAAACTGCGTCATGTCTGCCGTCTGTGTCGAAATACGCACCTTTCCTGTCATCTATGATAGCATTAACTCGTAGTTTGTCAAGCATTCTAACAATGTTTTTTGCGAATTGCGACCTGTTGTATGGACATGTAACCGGTTACAACTTATCAAACAAAAAGGTGACTGTCGTCTTCAAGGCGACAGTCACCTGATATTGGGGCAGCAGATGTTATTTCGTGCGCAGGGCATCCCAGCCGGCGTACTTGGCGGTATCGCCCAGTTCGGCTTCGATGCGGATGAGTTGGTTGTACTTGGCGACGCGGTCCGAGCGGGCCGGGGCGCCGGTCTTGATTTGCCCCATGTTGAGCGCTACGGACAAGTCTGCGATGGTCGAATCTTCGGTTTCGCCGGAGCGGTGCGAGGTGACGGTGCGCCAGCCAGCGCGATGACACAGTTCTACCGCCTCGATGGTCTCGGTCAGCGAGCCAATTTGATTCAGTTTGACAAGCAAGGCGTTGGCGGCATTTTCTGTGATGGCCCGGCGGACGCGCTGTGGATTGGTGACGAGCAGGTCATCTCCAACGATTTGGATTTTGCTGCCCAGTTTTTCTACCATCAGCTTCCATGAGTCCCAGTCATCCTGCGCCAGGCCATCTTCGATGGAGACGATGGGGTATTGTCGCACCCAATTGGCCCAGAATTCGACCATTTCGGGGCCGGTTAGTTTCTTGCCTTCCTTGCGCAGGTTGTAGGTCTTGGTCTCTTCGTCGAACAGTTCCGAAGCCGCCGGGTCGAGCGCGATGGCGACTTGTTCGCCGCGCCCAGCTTTGAAACCAGCCTTTTCAATGGCTTCCAAGATGACTTCCACCGCTTCGTTATTGGCCTTGAGAGCCGGGGCGTAGCCGCCCTCATCGCCGACCAGGGTGGTGTAGCCCTTCGACTTCAGCACGGACTTGAGCGCATGGTAGATTTCCGCGCCCCAGCGCAGGCCCTCGGTGAAGGAGGGCGCGCCAAACGGCATGACCATGAATTCCTGCGCGTCGGTGCTTTGCCAGCCAGTGTGCGCGCCGCCGTTTAAGATGTTCATCATCGGCACGGGCAGCACGTGGGCATAGACGCCGCCGATGTAGCGATAGAGCGGCAGGCCGAGCGAATTGGCAGCCGCCTTGGCGACGGCCAGCGAGACGCCCAGGATGGCGTTCGCGCCTAGTTTGGCTTTGTTAGGCGTGCCGTCGAGCGCCAGCAGTTCAGCGTCGATGGCTTTCTGGTCAACGGCATCCCAGCCGAACAGGGCGTCAGCGATGGTCTCGTTGACGTTCTCGACGGCTTTGAGCGTGCCTTTGCCCAGGTAGCGGCCCTTATCGCCGTCGCGCAGTTCGAGGGCTTCGTGAATGCCGGTGGATGCGCCGGAGGGAACTGCGGCGCGGCCCCATGAGCCGTCGCCCAGCACTACTTCGACTTCCACCGTTGGGTTGCCGCGCGAGTCGAGAATTTCCAGCGCGGAAATGCTTTCGATTGTTGTATCCATACAAACTCCTTGTCAATTGTGATAAGAACGGATTGCCTTTGGCAATGTTCTTTTGGTTGGTGATTTTGACGCCCGGCCAAGTATAATCTGATTTTTGATTTTGGATTTGCGATTTTGGATTTTTGATTTGCATCGCCAATGGGCTGCGGCCTGCAGGCTGTACTATGAAAAGACTCGAACTGCCTGAAAACGACCTTCGTCCCCATTTACATTACCCGTTGTACGAAACGCGCCTTCATAAATTGGCCGTTTGGCTGGCGCGCCGGGTCTTTGCCCTGTTTATGGATATGCGCGTGCATGGCGTGGAGTATGTCCCTTTGGCTGGTCCTGCGGTGGTCACATGCAATCATCTGGTGGATTGGGATGTGTTTCCGCTTCAATTGGCTCTGCCGCGCATGATTTATTACATGGGCAAGGCCGAACTGTTTCAGATTGCTCCAGTTCATTGGTTGTTTCGACAGTTGGGGGGCTTTCCGGTCTATCGTGGGGAGCGCGATGCCTGGGCGCTGGAACATGCCCGCAAAATTCTGGATTCAGGACAGATTGTAGCCATGTTTCCAGAGGGGACGCGCTCACGCGGCAAAGGCCTGGCGCTTGCCAAACCGGGCGCGGCCCGGCTTGCCATTGAGGCTGGTTGCCCGGTGGTGGTCGTTTCCATCGACGGCATTCAACGCTTGTTCAAAACCTTTCCGCGCCGTACCGTTGTGGATGTGACCATCGCTCCGCCCATCTATCCCGACGAAAACGATACTCCGCTCTCGCTGACCGATAAAATCATGTTCACGATGGCCGCCAATCTGCCGCCGGATTTGCGCGGCGTCTATGCGGAGCGGGGGGATTGGTAATTCGTTATTCGTTACTCGTCGGGAGGATGTCGAAGAATTCAGATTTGGTCTGGGCGAGGGAGATTTCTGCCTGGCGGTGAACCGCTTCCAGTAGGGGGAGCATGTCCTGGCTCAGGCATTGTTTTACCGTTTCATCCAACGTTTCGACGCTCAACTCTTCCACCGGAATCAGCACTGGCCAGCCGAGTGCTTTGGCCTGGGCGCTGACTTTGCCACCCCCGGCGACCGAATCAACCGCCACCACCGGCACGTTGTTTTTCAATCCCAGCACCAGGCCGTGCAGGCGGTTGGTTATTAGCACATCCACTTTGCGCAGCAGGCTCTCGAAGGCCGCGCCTGATTTTAGACCGACCTCGTTGCCGTAGATAACGGTATCGAAATGCAGAGGGACGACTTTGCCGCTCGAAAGATATTCCTCGAATACTTTTTTGACGTACAGGTGGCGCTGCCTGCTGCCGTAGGCGGCCTGCCGCTCGACCAGCAGCACGCCCACCACCGGCAGGCGTTCTGGCTGGCGGGCAAAGGCCAGGTCGGCGCGGTGTTCCTGTGGGTTGTCGCGCGCCAGCAGGGCGTCGAAACCGGCCAGACCCGGTTCGGCGACGGTCAGGTTGACGCCAATTTTCAGGCAATGCTCGAATTGTTTGAGCAGCAGGGCGTGGATTTTTTTGCGCGGATACCAGGGGCCGCATACGAAGATAAAAATGCCGTATTGCGCCGGGTCGAGGTCGAGCAGGCGCGGGCCGCTGACGCCATCCTCGCCGTTGGAGGCCACATCGTAGGGGATTCCGGCTTCCTCCAGCCAGGCGCAGACGACCTCCATCGCTTCGACATCGCCAAAGGTGGCGCGCCCGCCGGGGAAACTGAAATGCCCGGCGACGAGGGCGCGCGGGTGGGCGGGGGATGATACGGGGCGGGTCCTGTTTTGGGCTCGCAAACCCATCTGGAACCGAAACCAGCGTGTAGTCAGTTCTTTCTTTATCAGTGATAACCAGTTTCCCGAAGCGGCGAGCAGTTTCAGGTCCAGAAGCGCCTGCCGGAAGTCTGAGACAAAGTAGTCTATCTCCACGCGGACTTCCAGCGGCCTCCCGGCTTCATCCCGGATAATTTCTTGCGTCTGCGCGGCGAGGCCGAGCAGACGCAATCCGAGCGCGGCGGCGGTGTTTTTTGCGTTGGCTTCGGCTTTTTGGGCGGCCTGGGAAAGAGCCTGTTCAGGCAATTGGCTGCCGGCGCGCTGCGCGGCGATGACGCGGAGGGTGTTTTTAGGTTTGTTCAACGAGGATTCCTTTGGGAAAGTCAATCGCCCCTATTTTACCTGCAAGCGCGGCCAATTTTTACGGTAGACTCTGGCTCGTACAACTACTTTGATGTAAGCGAGGAAATCGATATGCCCCAATTTGCAAAACGCATGGCTTATATGCAGTCCACGTCGGACGTGATTCGTTACCTGTTCGAGTCGATGACCGACCCCGAAACCATCTCGTTTGGCGGCGGCGCGCCGGCCCGCGAAGCGCTGCCGGTGGAACTGGTGCATGAGATTGCCGGGGGGATTCTGACCCGCGAGGGGCGCGGGGTGCAGGCCCTCCAGTATGGCAACCCGATCGGAATCCCGGAACTGCGGCAGGCGGTCATCGAGTGGCTGCTGGCTCCCAAAGGATTGAAGGCCGGGTTGGAGAATGTGATTATCGTGGCGGGGGGTATCGAGGGACTGAATCTGCTCGGCCAGGTCTACCTGGAGCCGGGCGATGTGGTCTTGGTGGAATCTCCCACCTTCGTTCACGCCGTGCAGGTCTTCAAGATGTTCGAGGCGCGCTGCGTGGCTTGCGAGACGGATGATAACGGGCTGGTGCTGGCGGATGTGGAGGCGAAAATCAGGCAGTATGCGCCGAAGATGGTTTACGTTATCCCTACCTTCCAGAACCCCTCCGGGCGCACGCTGAGCCTGGAGCGCAGGCGGGCGCTGGCGGAGTTGGGCAGCCGCTACGATGTCATCATCCTGGAAGATGACCCATATTGCGAGATGCGCTACAGCGGGCAGGCCTTGCCGCCGGTCAAGTATTTCGATGAAACCGGGCATACTATTTTCGCCAACAGTTTCTCTAAGATTTTTTCGCCGGGTTCGCGCCTGGGATACGTGTTTGCCGATGAACCGGTCATCCGAAAACTGTACGAGGCAAAAATGGCGACCAATTCGCATACTAACGTGGTGACGCAATTGCTGTGCGCCGAATTTTTCAACCGGGGACTGTTCGAGCCGCACTTGCAGCGCATTCGGGACATCCACCGCGAGCGCCGGGATGTGATGATGGAGTGTATCCAGTCGATGCTGCCGGGGGAGGTCAAATCCGTCTACCCGGATGGCGGCCTGTTTACCTGGGTCGAACTGCCGGGCCGGGTCGATACGACCGCCATGTTGGCGGAGGCGGTGGCGCAGAAGGTGGCTTATATGCCGGGCCGGGAATTTTTTGTTGAAGGGCAGCCGATTCGGGAGAATTGCATGCGGGTCAGTTTCGGCGGCGTGACGCCGGAAAAGATTCAGGTCGGAATGGAGCGGCTGGCGGGGGTGATTCGGGCGAAATTATGAATTACAGGACTTACGCGAGATGAGTTTTTTGTCCGCTAATCCGCGCTAATCTTCGCTAATCAAAGGCTTTTAAGCCCAAAAATGTGCCAAATTCGCGTGGATTAGCCAAGATTAGTGGATAATTTCTGGGTTTTGCGTAAGTCCTAAATCAGTTACTTGTTTAAATCGCCCCTGTCCTTGAATGGATTGAAAATGACCACGCAATTTCGCCCGGCTGCCTTGGCCTGGTACATGGCTTGGTCTGCTTGGGTGAGAAGTTCATCGAGGGAATGGCTTTCGGCTGTCAGCATGGCGCCGCCGATGCTGATGGTGACAGGAATGATATGGCGTTTGTATTCGAATGGCCGTTCGCGGATGGCGGCGTTCAGGCGGTCGGCAATCTTTTGTAAGGTCTCCTGGGATGTGCGCGGCAGGATAGCGACGAATTCCTCGCCGCCATATCGCGCCACCAGGTCGGTCGGACGCAGGTTGTCGCGGATGCGGGCGGCGACTTCGTGTAAAACGACATCCCCCGCCTGGTGGCCGTATTGGTCGTTGATATTCTTGAAATGGTCAATATCCATCATCAAGGCAGCAAGGTCGTGAGGCGGATGCTGACAGCGGGCGTAGATGGTTTGCGCCTGCGGGAAGAAGCCTCGCCGGTTCAACAGATTGGTCAGGGGGTCGGTGATGGCCAATACTTGCAGTTTGGCTTCGGCCACTTTGCGGGCGGTAACGTCTTCCTTGACGGCAACGTAGTGGGTGAGATTTCCCTCAATATCGTAGATGGGTGCAATGACCGTATATTCCCAATAGATTTCGCCGTTCTTGCGGCGGTTGCATAATTCTCCGCGCCAGGTTTTACCTGCCAGAAGGGTGGACCACATTTCCTGGTAGGTTTCAGGCGGGGTATGTTCTGATTGTAGAAAACGCGGATTTTTGCCTTTGACTTCGTCAAAGAGATAGCCCGTTGACAGGGTGAAAGCGGTATTGACGTATTCGATTTCGGCTTGCGGGTTGGTGATGATGATGGAACTGGGGCTTTGCTCGACGGCAACCGAGAGTTTGCGCAATTCCACATTGGCTGTCAGCAGGTCAGCGGTGCGGTCGGCGACGCGCGTTTCCAGGTTGCGCACCAGGTCGTTCAGCGTGCCGCTCATCGAGTTGAATGCCTCCGCCAGGAAACCGATTTCGTCTTCATTTTGAACTGGGACGGAAACACTCATCTCACCGGCTTCCATGCGCCGCACCTCGGCAGCCAGCGCTTCGAGAGGCCGAGCAATTGATCGGCGAGGAAAAATACGAGGACGCTCTGAAAAAACTCGAAGAGGCAATGGAAGCCAATCAGGACGCCATTCGCGCCGACCGCAGCGACGAGGACCCCAAGTATAATTACGATCTCGCCAAACGGCGCTTTAAAGAAGTCCTCCAGAAAATCAAAGAACAGAAACAAAAACAGCCGCAGCAGGACCAACCGTCGCAGGATAAGAAAGACCCGCAACAGCCGAAAGACCCGCAGCAACAGCAAGAATCGCAAAGCCAGGACAGCCCACAAAAGCAGGACGGCGAGAAACCGCAGCAAACCGAAGAGCCGCAACAACCGCAGGACAAAACGGGCGCCCAGCCGACGCCGGCCGCCAGCCCCGCGCCGCAGCCTCAGGCGGGGGGCGAGGGAGGCGAGGATGGCAAGGCCGCCCAAGCCCAAACCCAGGAAATGACGCCCGAAGACGCGCGCCAGCTGCTCAACTCGCTTCAGGAAGAAGACAAGCAGGCCCTCCAGCGCATCCTGCGCGCCCAGGGCGGCGGACTGGACATGAAACGCGACTGGTGAATGCCGGATCGGGGATAACGCAATGAGGCGACAGCGCGGCAAAACTCTGGCAATCGTGGCGCTGATGGCGCTCGCGGCGGCGCACGCCCGGGCCCAGGTCCGCCTGACCGCCAGCGTCGATAACAACCGCCCCCAGGTCGGCGAGGAGATCATCTACTCCTTGCGGGTCGAGGGCAGCAACACGGCGCAGCCGCAGTTGCCGGACTTTGAAGGCTTCCGCGCCGAAGGACGCGGAACCCAGAGCGAGACCCGGATCATCAACGGACGCATGTCCGCCAGCCTCACATACACCGTGAGCCTGGTTCCGCTCCGAGAAGGGGCCCTCACCATCGCGCCGGCCACCGTAACGGTCGGTGGCCGCCACTATCAGAGCAACGCTGTCACCGTAAACGTCGGGCAGGCGCCGCCGGCGGCCGAGGGCATTCCGGCTTCGCTGGCCGGCGAGCGCATCACCTACGCCTACCTGCAGGGCAATCCCCGGCTGACCAGCCAGTTGCGGGGCCGGCTGTTTGTCCGTCCCGTCGTCTCCAATCCCAGCCCCTATGTCCGCGAACAAGTCGTGGTCTCGTATTACCTTTACATTGCCGCCGACATTTTCAACTACTATGCCGGTTACAACTATGATCAAATCCCGAACTCCGCGCCCTCGCTTCTCATCAATCCGACCTACCAGTCCGACCCCAATCAGCGCGCCACTTTCGAATCGGTGGAGGTCGATGGCGTCGCCTTTCACCGGATGCTGCTGGCCCAGGCCGTGTATTTCCCCCTGCGCGCGGGGGCCGTGCCTTTCCCGCTGTTCGAATCCATCACCGGCTTGCGGATCGGCCGCGCCTCGTTCTTTGACGATGGGACTGTGACTGTAAAAACGCCGGCGCAACCGGCCGATCTCAACGTCAAGGCGCTCCCGGAACAGGGCCGGCCCGCCGACTTCGACGGCGCCGTCGGCGACTACACGATCTCGGCCAAGGTCAACAAGACCTCGGTCAAGGAATACGATCTGCTCACTCTAACCGTGACCATCGAGGGCAAGGGGAATATTACCGGCGTGCCGGATCCCAACCTGGGCAAGATCGAAGGCATCGAGGTCTATGAAAGCAAGGGACAGGCGAAGACCGAGATCCGCGATAACGCCTTCGGCGGCAGCAAGACCTTCGAGATTGTCCTGCAGCCGACGCTTCCGGGCGACCGGACCATCCCCCCCATCGTCTATTCGTTTTTCAATCCCCGGACGGAGCGATACGAAACCGTCAAGACGCCGCCGATCGCCATCCAGGTAGCCGTCGATCCCAACCGCAAAGCCGGCGTCACCGTCGTCGAAGGCGCCCGGCCGGCCGGCGGCAGCGCCGCGTCGGCCACGGCGCCGTCCGTCCGCGTCTTGGGGGCCGACATCCGAACGATCAAGACCGCCCAGGAGCCGCGATTCGAACGGACGCGCCCGCTGCGTCCGGACGCCGCGTTCTGGCTGGCCACGCTGATCCCGCCCGGTCTGTGGGGGCTGGCATGGTGGCTGGGCTCGCGCCGCCGGCGGCTCGAGACCGACCATGCCTATGCGCGCGCGCTGACGGCGATGGAGCGCGCCACCGGGCGCCTGAAGGCCGCCGCCAAGGCGCTGCGCGAGGACCGAGCCGAAGCCTTCCATGCGGAGGTCGGGGCCGCCTTGCGGGGGCTGGTCGCGGACCGGACGGCATTGGCCGCCGCCGGCGCCACCAACGATGACCTGCGCCAAGCCGTCCGGCAACGCTCCGGAAATGAAGAGCTGGCGCGGCGGCTGTTCGATTTCCTTGAAACCTGCGACGCGGCCCGCTATTCGCCGGGCGCCGTCCAGGCCGGCCGCGAACGGCTCGAAGCAGCCCGCCAACTCGCCCGGCAGCTCGACCGGGCGCTGAGATGAAGGGAGCCACCATGACGCGCGGGAGCCCATTGAGGCGCTATCCAACACTCCACAAGGGTTTTTGCAGGATGAACGGCTTCGGCTTGCGACGCCCCCCCTGCGCGGAAACTGCTGCCGTCCGGCCCGCGCAATCGAAGGTTCGCCTTCGCCTTACCTTCGCCGGCCAGAGTTCAGGGCGAGTCGCGTTGCCTGTGGGGCTGCTGGCCTTCACCCTTGTGTTCGGGTTGTCTTCCACGACCTCTGTCGCCGAGGCTTTCAATCCCGCCTCCGTGGGCTTGATGTCCCCGTATCAGTGGCGCGAGTTGTATCGCGAGGCCAACGCGCTGTATCTGAAGAATGATTTTGCCGCCGCCGCTCAACGCTATCAGGCGCTGCTGAACGCCGGGTTGGAGGCGGCCGAGATTCACTACAACGCCGCCGTCGCCTGCGCCAAGATGGGCGAGACGGGCCTGGCCGTCTGGCATCTGGAGCGCGCCCGGCGCCGCGCGCCGCGCGATGAAGATATCCGCGTGAATCTCGAACGCCTGTCGCCTCCTGAAAATCATCCCTCGCCGTTTGTCCTGCTCCGGCCATTTCTGTGGGCCGGCGGTCAGGTGTCGTTGCGCGAAACCATCGCGGGGGCCATGGCCGCGTGGGGGACGCTGTGGGGGGCGCTGGCCGTGGCCGCGTGGACGCGGCCCGGCGCCGCGCGGCGCGGGGCAAGGCGGCTGGCCAGGATGATGGGAACGGCATTTGTCGTGTTGCTGATGATGGCGGGCGCCAAGGCGTTTGACCAGCAGGGTCGGCGCTGGGTCATCGTCACGGCCCTGAATGCGCTGGGCCGGACCGCGCCGAGCGAAGACGCCTCGAAGGCCTATGACCTGCCGGCCGGACTGAAGGCGCGCGCAAGCGGCCTTCCGCTTAACGGGTGGGTCGAAATACGGCTGCCCGGCGGCGACAAGACCTTCGTCCGATCCACCGATATCCGGCCGCTGTGAATCTGCTTTGCGGCGCCGCCCTCCTTTTTTTCGCCGCTATGCCGCGCCGAGCAGGACGGTCAGCGTCTGGACGTGCCCCCGCTCTTCGGCGATGATGGCGTCCATCTTGCCCGCGCCCCATCGTCCCGGCGCCAGCGGCTTCATCCGTGTGTAAAACTCGATGGACTGGTTCTCCATCTCGATCGCCTTGCGATAGACGTCGGCGGGCGTCTTCAGGGAGGCCGTCAGCTGCTCGGGACTCACGCTGGTGTCGAAGACCGCCCCGGTGGCGACCGCCTGCAAATACTCGGCGGTCTCGCCGTCGGGATCGAACGTGGGCGGCGTCTGCTCGCTTTCGCTGAGGCCTTCACGCATCCGGGCAAAGACGACCATGTGGCCCTCTTCCATGTCAGCCAGGCCTTCGAGCGTGCGGCGCATGCCGGCGTCCGGGATGGTCCGGGCCGCCAGGGCATAGAACCGCGCTCCGAGGCTTTCGATGCGCTCGGCGACCTCGAGGATTTCATCGGCATTGAAGTTGAAGCCCATGTAGGATTCCAAACTCAGACGGCCTTTGCGACAGCGTCGAGGGCGGCCTTATAGTCCGGTTCGCTCGCCACTTCGGGCACGATCTGAACATGGCGGAGGATGCCGCCCTTGTCCACGACAAAAACGGCGCGGGCCAGAATGCGCAGGCTTGGGATCAACACGCCGTAAGCCTTGCCGAAAGCGGCTTCGCGATGGTCCGACAGGGCCGTGATGGCGCTGGCCCCCGTGGCGCCGCACCAGCGTTTTTGCGCGAAGGGCAGGTCCGTGCTGACGCAGACGACGCGGACGGCGTCACCCAGTTTGACGGCCTCCTGATTGAAACGCTTCATTTCCAGGTCGCACACGGGCGTGTCCAGCGACGGCACGGAACACAGGACGGTGACCTTGCCTTTATAGGAGGACAGCTTGACCGGCGCCAGGCCGTTGTCCACCAGTTCGCAATCGGGCGCCGCCTCGCCGGTTTTCAGGGCCGGCCCGGCCAGCGCGACGGTGTTGCCCTTGAGGGTGACAGTTCGTTCGGACATTGGGAAAAACTCCTTTCGGAATAATGGCAGGGGCGTTCGCGCCATGGGCGTGTGGCTTCAGGCGCGGACGCCCCTGCCGCAGGTTTTGCTTTCGTTCGGGGCTCAACCGTAGGGATACATGCCCCGTTTGATGGCGTTGAGCCGTTCGAGCAGCTGTTCGTGCTTGTGCTCGTCCTCCATCAGGTAATTCAGGAGGTATTCCTGAATCAGCATCTTGCGTCCCTTGAGGGCCGAGAGACTGGATCGGGCCAGTTCGACGGTCTGCTTCTCGATTTCGATGTGCTTCTCGACCAGGTCCCAGATGCCGGCCATATCCTCGGGCGTCATCGTGATGGCCGACTTTTCAAGGCTGTCGGCGACGAGTCCCTGGACGCGGCGGTGTATCTGCGAGTCGCGCTGGATGATCTCCATGACCAGCTTCAGAACCGGATTGTCGGTTTTCTCGATCATCTGTCCGGTTGAGGACGTCGCCGCGTCCTCGATCTTCTGCCACCGGCGCATGTTGGCGATCAGTTTCTCCTGAATCTCCTTGGTGCTCATGGCTTCACCTCTTGTGGGTTGTGGAGCGGCCTGGGGCCTCACCAGTTTTCGGCGAGCAGTTCATAATACGCTCGCGGATGCGCGCACGCCGGGCACGAGGCGGGCGCCTCGGGACCTTCGTGAAGATAGCCGCAGTTGATGCAGCGCCACACGGCGGGCGCCGGCTTTTTGAAGACCCGGCCGGCGTCCACGTTGGCCTTCAGGGCGCGGTAACGCTTGCCGTGCTGCTTCTCGGCCACGGCGATGGCCTCGAAAACCATGGCCACCGCGGGCAGACCCTCGTCGCGCGCCATTTGGGCGAAACTCGGATACATTTCCTTCCATTCATACTCTTCGCCCTGGGCGCCGGCTTCGAGGTTCTGCGACGTCGTCCCGATGACTCCCGCAGGGAAACTGCCGGTAATCTGCAGCTCCCCTCCTTCGAGAAACTTGAACAGGCGCTTGGCATGTTCCTTTTCCTGTTCGGCGGTTTCGCTGAAGATGTTGGCGATCTGGATCATCCCTTCCTCGCGCGCCTTGGAAGCGAAAAACGTGTAGCGGTTGCGCGCCTGCGATTCACCGGCAAACGCCGTCAGCAGGTTTTTCTCAGTCTGGGTGCCTTTGATCTCCATTCACTGCGTCTCCTTTCGTTATGGGGTCTGAAAAATACAGACCAGGATATTGTTCCTGCACATCCTCGGCGCGCCGGATACCCCGATGCTGCCGCTTTCCGGTCCCACGGGTCAAGCGCATAGGGTGGCCCCGTGAAATCCGAAGCCACTCTTCGCGGGCGGTTAAGCCGTCCGACTCGCATGGCGCTGCTGCTCCTGCTCGGCCATGCGGCGGATTTTGTAGGCGCAATCCCGAACGACGCCAAAGACGACCTTGCAGCTGTCATCCCGGCTGCTTTCTTCGCCTTCGTCAGCGAGTATGATCATCTTTCGCGCCAATTCCAAGGCGTCCATGAGGCATTGGTCGGAGGATAAAGTCATCAATCATGGACTTTCTGTATCAAGATTCCGCCTCCGCTCATTGCGCGCCCATTGCTTCCAGTCATCGCAACAATGCCAGAAAGAAAAGCAATGGGCGTTCCAATATCTTCATATAGACGGCTATCATATAAAGCATTACTTATCAACGATTTATTATGTATTGCCTCCTTTGAAATGCACAAAACAATACTGTCTCATAATCACATATGTCAGGCATTATATGAGACATTGTGATTGAAAAGCACTGTATTTGATGGTCTTGGGATTTCGCCAACGTCTCAAGTATTAAATTGAGACACTCTTGTCGTAAATGAGACATAAATAATGAGACGTTTTAAGGCTTATCAGAATCCGGCCATCGGATTATATCAATCAAAAACTACTGAAGGAAAATGACTTATTCTTCAACAAGCGAAAAAAAGACTGTCTTAAACATTGCGTCGCCGTGTGGTTCAATCATTGCTCACTGCGGTTGCCAAAGAGTAATGCTGCTCACTTTGGAGCGTCAGTAGGTCCCGGCCGCCAGACGGGACCCACTCGCCATATTATTAGGCTTGAGATCATATCACTTTTGAAAGCATCATTCCAGGAGTCGTTTCCTCGGACTTTATTATGCAGTGAGGGCCTTTTTAGAAAGCGTTCACTGCCTTCTACTAAAAATGAAATGAAAGGATCGCTAATTCAGTCCAAATCGTTTCGCAACCTGCGGCGCCTTCTGCGTTTCATTGATTTGCTGTTTGCGCTGCCGGCTGCCTCACTCTTTGCACAGGAGACAGCCATGAAAACGACTGCTTATGAAAAATCCAACCGTCTGGCCCGCGAGACCAGCCCGTATCTGCTGCAACACGCCCACAATCCGGTGGACTGGTATCCGTGGGGCGCCGAGGCCATCGAGCGCGCCCGCGCCGAAGACAGGCCCCTGCTCGTCAGCGTCGGCTACTCATCGTGCCATTGGTGTCACGTGATGGAGCGCGAAAGCTTCAGCAATCCGTCCATTGCCCAACTGATGAACGAGAACTTCATCTGTGTCAAAGTGGATCGCGAAGAACGTCCGGACGTTGATCACACGCTCATGACCGCGGCCCAGATGATACGCGGTGGAGGCGGATGGCCTCTGACGGTCTTCCTGACGCCCGGTCTCAAACCCTTCTATGCGGGGACGTATTTTCCGCCTGAGGACCGTTACGGCATCGTGGGTTTCCCCACACTGTTGAGGCATATCGCGCGGTTGTATCGCGAGCAACGGGACGAGATTGAAAACGCCGGAACGCAGTTGCTGACCCATCTGCAGTCGGACCCTTCGAACCTGCGGGAGTCCCACGACATTGCGCGCCTGGATTTGCCGCGGCTTCAGGATGCCTGCGCCCGGCTGCTGTCCACCGTGGACCCGGTTCACGGCGGCTTTGGCCGCGCGCCCAAGTTTCCCCAGGCCCCGTCGCTGCTCTTTCTGCTTGAAGAATACCGGCGCGAGCCGGAACCGGCGGCGCTCGAGGCCATCGAGCGAACGCTCGACGGGATGGCCCGCGGCGGCATTCACGATCATCTTGCGGGCGGCTTCCACCGCTATTCGACCGACGAAGAATGGCTCGTTCCGCACTTCGAAAAAATGCTGTATGACAACGCCCTGCTGGCAATGGTGTATGCGAGGGCGTGGCAGATCACAGGACACGAACGTTTCGGCGCGACGGCGCGGTCCACACTCGACTTCCTGCTGGCGGAGATGCGCGATCCGTCGGGTGGATTCTATGCGGCCTACGACGCGGACAGCGAAGGCGCCGAAGGAAAATACTATGTCTGGTCGTTCCGCCAGATCGAGGAGGCCTTGGGCCGGGAGGCGGCGCGACGCTTTGGCCGGGCCTATGGGGTGACCGAGGCGGGTCATTTCGAGGAAGGGAAGAACATCCCGCATCGCGCCGGCCCGTGGCAAGAGATCGCCCAAGATGAAGGCATGAGCGTCGCGGACCTTGAACAAGATTTGTCCCGATCCCGCGCGCGGCTGCTCGAAGTCCGCCGCCAGCGCGTTGCGCCGTTTCTGGACCGCAAAGTCCTGACCGCCTGGAACGGCATGGCCATCAGCGCCCTGGCCGAGGCGGCCATGCTGCTCGATAAGCCGCGTTACGGCCGCGCCGCCGGTCAGACCGCAGACTGGATTCTGAACCACCACCGGACGGCCGACGGGGAACTGGCGCATTCGAGCGCGGGCGGCCACGCCTCGGGCGGCGCGTTTCTCGACGACTATGCCTGGCTGGCGCTGGGGCTGCTGGACCTCTACCATGCGACGCTCGAGGAGCGATGGCTGTTCGAGGCCGAGGCGCTGGCCCGGCGCGCCCTCGATCGCCTTGCCGACCCGTCGGGCGGCGCGCTGTTGTTCGCCGCCGTCCCCACGAGTCCCTCGCTGGAACTGCCCGTCCGGGCGCGCAAGTTGATGGACGAAGCCGTGCCCAGTCCCAATGCCGTCATGTGGGAGGTCTTCCGCCGCCTGGACGCGCTGCAGGGCGGCGAACAGTTTCAATCGGCCGCCGGCCGCGAGGAGCGCGCGCTGGCGGCCGTCTGCGCGCAATACGCCGGCGCCGTCAGCCACTATGCCTTGGCCGTCGCGGGGATGAGCTTGAATCCGCCTGCGCAGGTGGTCATTATCGGACCACGGGACAGCGCCGCGCCGCTTCTGCGCGAGGCGCAGCGGCGGTGGGCGCCCGGCATGGCGCTGCTGTGGGCCGACGCCGCATCGGCCGGCGGGTGGGTGCGCGGATTTTCGGCGCTGTTCGACGGCAAAACGGCGCGCAATGGCTTCGCGGCCGCCTATGTCTGCCGGGGGGCGACGTGTCTGCCGCCTGTGGACTCGGCTCAGGGGGTGGCGCAATTATTAACTCGATAAGCGGCGCCCTTCATCCCTAGAATCCACTACCAGAACGGTCGTTGGTAAAGGAGCGGTTTCATGGCTGGCATTGCGCAGGACGTCACTCGACTGATCGGCAACACGCCGCTGGTGCGGCTGAACCGCGTCGCCCAGGGATGCGTAGGCGAAGTGGTCGCCAAGCTCGAATACTACAATCCGCTGTCCAGCGTGAAGGACCGCATCGCCGTCAACATGATCGACGCGGCCGAGCGCGACGGCCGGATCCGCAAGGACACGGTGATCATCGAGCCGACCAGCGGCAACACCGGCATCGCGCTGGCCATGGTGTGCGCCGCCCGCGGCTACCGGCTCATTCTGACGATGCCCGAGACGATGAGCGTCGAGCGGCGGCGGATCATGGCCGTGCTGGGGGCCGAGCTGGTCCTGACCGAAGGCGCCAAAGGAATGCGCGGCGCCATCGAGAAGGCGGCGGCCCTGGCGGCCGAGACGGCGAACAGTTTCGTGCCGCAGCAGTTCGAGAATCCGGCCAATCCCGAGATTCATCGCAAGACCACGGCCGAGGAAATCTGGCGCGACACCGAGGGGCGGGTGGACGCCATTGTGGCCGGGGTGGGAACGGGCGGGACGCTGTCGGGCGTCGCGCAAGTGATCAAACCGCGCCGGCCCGGTTTCCGGGCCATCGCGGTCGAGCCGGTCGATTCGCCCGTCCTGTCGGGCGGCAAGCCGGGTCCGCACAAGATTCAGGGCATCGGCGCCGGGTTCATTCCGAAAACCTGCGACACCTCGATCATTGACGAGGTCATCCAATGCCGGCATGACGACGCCGGCGCGATGGCGCGGCGGCTGGCGCGC